>Ga0302320_10026957_pt1 | contig 11100 bp, 7 predicted proteins | sample Bog_T0_3_FD_202130 | JGI IMG/M metagenome (GOLD analysis project Ga0302320, IMG submission 202130) | Peat permafrost microbial communities from Stordalen Mire near Abisko, Sweden - Bog_T0_3 | ecosystem: Environmental > Terrestrial > Soil > Wetlands > Peat | place: Sweden: Abisko, Stordalen Mire... | reverse complement strand
GCTACCGTTCCGGTGCTCTCAGCGCCTTCCAGACACGCCGTCTGCTGGGGTTTGAGACCCGTTACGAACTGGACGGCTTTCTGAAGGCGCACTGCGTTTTGGGAGCATGCCTACGGTCTCGAAGACCTGGAGCAAGATCGCCAAACCTTAAGGCAGCTCGAATCCGAAGGCCGCCTGACAAGATGATCGTCGTCGCCGACGCCTCGCCGCTGAACTATCTGGTTCTAATTGGCGAGATCGAGCGGTTGCCCTCCCTTTACCGGAAAATCCTGATTCCTGCGGCAGTCCACAAGGAATTGTTGCGGGCGCAAACGCCGCTTGCGGTGAGGAACTGGGCGGCAAGTCTTCCGGCGTGGTGCGAAGAGCGCTTGGTCATCGGTTCACCGGATCCCGCGTTAGACGAACTTGATCTCGGAGAGCGCGAGGCAATCCAGCCTGCGGTAAAGGCGGGCATTGACACGGTGCTCATGGACGAAATCGCCGGACGACGAGAGGCCGCGCCGCCATCTCCATGTCATCGAAACCCTTGCTGTCCTGGAGCAGGCGGCACAGAAGGGACTGCTCGAATTTCGAGACGCCCTTCAGCGTCTTGAGCGCACGAACTTCCGATTGTCCGCCGCAGTTCGAGATGACTTCCTGCGGCGAAATCCCTGACAACCCGGATTGCGGTTATGCCGTTTTCTTTGCGTAACCGGCCATTCGGTCAGGATGGTCTGCGCGCGCGAACTTGCGCACGTCCTCAATCGGAATAAGAACACGAGCTCCGATTCTGCGAGTCGAGAACGGCTTTTCCTCCGGGCCCACCATTGAATCAACTACTTGCGAACGACTCATCTTTCAGGGATCGCAGGCGAATCGCTTCCCCCTAAAACGGGGTGAAATCGGGATCGCTGGCGCGCGTTGAGTCCAGCCGAATTGCGATGAAAGCGAGGATAAGGACCATACACGCCATTAGCGCGGCGACCAGCGGAAGGACGCGATACCCGAATCCAGCAGCTAAAACGATGCCGCCAAGACTTGCGCCCATTGCGTTCCCAAGGTTGAAGGCACCCTGATTCAGGGTTGACGCCAGGTTAGGCGCACGCCGTGCTTTCTCGACGATGCGAGCCTGCAATGGAGAAGATGCTCCGAAGTGAAACATTCCCCAGATCAAGACGCACGCTCCCATCGCCACGGCGTGAGGCATGGTGAGCGGCATTACCAACAGGACAAGCGCGACAAGGATGTATCCGCCAACCACAGTCGTCATTTGGCGCCAGTCGCTTAAACGTCCACCGACGAGAACACCTACGGTGATTCCCACCCCAAAGAGGACCAGGAACCATGCGATCTGGTGCGCGGGCAGATGTGTTTCTACTGAGAGAATGGGAGCGATGTAAGTGAACACCGTAAAAAGGGAAACGGAACTCAAAGTGGACAGCGCAAGAACGAGTAGCACCTTCGGGTTCATCACCGTATGCAACTCGTGCCTCAGATGAACGGGCTCGGCCTTCTGGCGCGGAACCCACACGAGCAGGCCTATCATCGCAATCAAACCAATCGGTATGAGGGCCAAGAATGTAGCGCGCCAGCCAAACGCGTGGCCTATGGCAGTGCCAGCCGGCACGCCGAGCACGTTTGCAAGCGTCAGGCCGCTGAACATGGTGGTGATTGCCTGCGCCCGCTTCTCCCTGGGCACGATGTTCGCCGCCAGAATGCTTCCCGTGCCAAAGAATGCTCCATGGCAAAGCGCGGTCAAAATGCGCGCGGCAAGCATCAGGATGAAACTGGAAGAGAGCGCGCAGCAGATATTGCCGAGGAGGAATATGCTCATCAGAATCACGAGCGACCGTTTGCGCTCCTGCCTGGAAAGAAGCAGCGCTACCAGTGGAGACCCAAACGTTACACTCAGGGCGTAGGCCGAAACAATGATTCCGGCTTTGGGTATGCTGATGCGGAAGGACTGCGCCAGGTCCGGCAGCAGTCCCATGATCACGTATTCTGAGGTACCAATCCCGAAGGCGGCAATGGTGAGTGCGAGGATAGATTTTCGCATCAATCTAGAAGTTACCTTCCCGCAATCGAAGTCGCCTCTTGATCTTCTAATCTACGCCAGACGCTTTTCGCGATGAATTCTGGACAGATGCCATTAGGATGTTTTCTTTGTGCATCTAATAAACTGTGATGAACGGCTCACGAGGCGAATATCGCCCAATTCCATTGATAGCCGGCTAAGGACCGACGATGCCATACCTTTTAGGAGTGAACATAGCTCACAGCAGCTACGACGAAGTTGTGAGAAAGTGCACCGCATGGGCAAAGGAGGGCGAATCGCACGCGGTATTCTTCGCGGCGGTCCACATGGTGATGGAAGGTCATGACGGTCTAGACTATCGCGCGAAGCTGAATTCAGCGGACATGGTCAATCCCGATGGCATGCCTGTGGTTTGGGCGCTTCGAGCTTTGGGCATGCGCAATGCCAATCGCGTCTATGGTCCTGATGCGACGGTAGCACTGCTGCGGGCCGCCCAGGAATCTGAAATCCCGGTTGGGTTCTATGGCGGCAGCGAAGAGACGCTCGCTCTTCTGCTGAGCAAGGTGGAACAGCATTATCCTGGCATCCGCATTGTGTTCGCCATGTCGCCGCCGTTTCGAAAACTCAGTGAAGAAGAAGACGCCAGCGTCGTGCAGCAAATATCGGGATCCGGTGCGCGCTTTCTATTTGTGGGCCTCGGATGTCCCAAGCAGGAGAACTGGATCATCGATCACAAAAACCGTATCCCCGCCGTGATGCTGGGGGTCGGAGCGGCATTCGATTTTCTTGCTGGAACCAAGCCCCAAGCTCCTCGCTGGATGATGCGAAATGGTTTGGAGTGGGTGTTCCGGCTGGCGTCTGAGCCGCGGCGTTTGGCCGGCAGATACCTCAAACACAACCCGAGATTCGTTGCGCTGTTCCTGCGCCAGTGGATGACAGGCGATGCATCGCATCCGGGATGAGGCTATTGGGCGTCAGCAGTGCACGATCCGCTCAAGATGCTAACGAGCGAATCTATCGGTTTTGGGTCTCCAAGACGTCGACTTGGGCAGTTGAAGATATTCGCAGCCACGCAAATGTCAGGTAAAGCAATGTTCCAATCTGACCTGCCACGGCAGACATCACAATGCCTAACGCGCCGAACCTGTGAACAAGCGGAAAGATGAGCGACATGCTGATCATTGCCGCCACCAGCGAAGAGATCAATATTGGAGTTGTGTTCTTGATTGTCCGAAACAGAAACGTGAGCTGACGTACGGGCCACGCCAGCAGAAAGTAGAGCATCTGCAAATTCAGTACCCCGGCGTATAGGCTCAACTGGTGTCCATAAAAGAAGACGAGAAACCTGCTGGAGATTAGCGAAGCAGCCGAAAATGCGACGAGAAGGACAAGGAAGCCGGTGGCGCCAAATCGAAAAAGGAAGGCCGCCGCTCTCTTGATTCCGCCGCGGCGCATCTCCTCGGCCGCTCGAATTGGCACAATGTTTTCCATCGCCTGATAGGCAATGTTTACCGGGCCAATCACATTCTGTGTTGCACGCACGCCTCCTGCGGCCTGCGCGCCGGCGATGCCAGCTCCGACCAGGATTGCCCCTTGATAGACCACCCATTGCAGCTGGTTTGCTATTCCTAAGTCGATGGAGGTTCGGCGCGCCACACGCCATGAATCGCGCGCCTCTTCAAGACTGGATCCGAGGCGTTCAATCAGGCCGCCTGTGGCAAACGCAACGCCCGAAGTGATGGCGATTGCCCAGAAAGCAGATTCGATTGAAAGCTCGCGCAGCCCCCACAGCGCAGCCAACACGACTACCTGCCCAAGATAGCTGATCGCATCGTTCCACACGGAGACCGCCGGCTTGCCCACCGTGAAGTAATAGCGGCGCAGCCAGTCCTGCATCAGGTAAAGCACAACCGCGGCGCCGAATGCAGGAATGACCCCTGCGGTTGGAATGCCGCCATTGCGGACAACAAATATTGTCGCCGCAACAACGCAAGATACCGAGACAAGAGCGCAAAAAACTAGCTGCACGCCGAACATTCCGCGGACAAATCGCCTTTGTTCCGGGGGCGTGGGGCAAAGCGCGCCAAGCGTAATCATCGGGGAAGAGATAAAGCTCAGCTGAATGCTATTGGCGAGGAGAAGCACGGCGTAGGCGACCGTGAACCTGCCGAACTCCACCAGTCCGAGACCGCGAACGAGAATAATGCCCGTTAAGAAATTGGAACCACTGACAATCGCCTGATCCAGGAGGGTCTGCGACCTCCTGCTCCGGCCGAGTTCAAAGAATGACTTGCTGCGACGGTCCACTGGGCTCACGGCCTCCGTGCCGTCTTGCTTCTCAGCAAATCCAGGTCGCTCCGCCTGAGCGCCCAATCTGCATTCCCTAGCCGGCAACCTGGTTCCTGGGAGCAAGGGCTTGAGCGGACCAGCGCAGCGGTCGGACTTCCGCCCGTGCCAACGCGTGTGCACGCTCTGCGAGAAGATCGAGATTTGTCGCGATGCACAAGAACAGCGCCACTTCGTATCCCATCCAACCAAGGATCCCGGTGGACATGATGGTCGTCATCCAAACGTGAATGATCAGAACGTACGTGCCGGCATACTCAGGATTCGTGTTCCAGGCCTTCCATGCGCGCCAGGTAGTTGTGAGCAACATGTAGCATGCCAAAACAAAGCCAACCAGGCCAAGCCCTGTCAGCACTTCAAGGAACCCGTTATGAAGCGAGCTCATCTCCTCAAGGTAGCGATTTCCGATGTGCGCAATGACCTCTTTCCCTCCAATGCCGCCCCCGACGCCCAAGATCGGATGAGCTTCAAACTGGCGGACGGCCGCGGTCCAAACGACGGTGCGTCCGCTTAAGGTAACAAAGTCAGATGAGGCTTGATGGCCCTGGAGACGGGACAGAATGCCAGACCAGAAGAGGAATCCGCCCAAGGCAACGCCGCCTCCAGCAAAAGCTGCCGAAAGCTTCGATCGTTTAAAGACAACTAGAAGAATAGTCAGCAGCAGAATTCCAAATGAGGTTCGACTCGCCGAGACGCTGAAAAGGGCCAGGGCAAAAAGCAATTGGCCCGCAGCGGCCTTTCCGGGTATCTTATGCGCTTGCCACTCGGCCAATACAACGAGAAACAGTCCGCATGAAACGTATCCCAGTCCGTTGCCTGAAAGAAAGGGGGCCTGCGCCGTGGTGCTGCTGATCAGGCCTGGTCTTGGTTGCACGAACGACGGGATTCGAGCGATGAACCCCAGAACCGCCAACATCCCCAGCGTCGACATTACGAGCAACGTGATCTGTCGAAGCGCTTCCACGCGCATGATCGGGTGGTCTGCGTGGCTGACTTCGAAGAACACCAACCCCGCCAACAGCAACTCCACGCTTTTTCCGATTGTTTGCACCGGGAACTCCGACCAGAGAGCCGATACAAAGTAAAGACAGGCAAATACCGCATAGGCAAACCGCATGTCGGTGATCCGCAGGTTGGTCATCCTGGGGCGGATCAGGAGACACAAGAACGCCAGGATTGTGGCAGGTGTGCGGATCAACAGGATTGCAGCAGCGCTGCTGTGTCCCGCCCCTCCTCCTGTTGTATCGGCGACTTGAAGCATGGCGCCAATGAGCAAGAAAAACAGCGCCGCCCCTGGCAATCCAGCTAATCGGAACGCCGTCCGCCAAGACTTCAGATCCCATGGATAAATCGTCGAATGCATTTTCGATCCCCGGCCAGACGTTTGATTTTAAGAGATTCCCAAATTCTTCTTACAGAAACCGTGCGCAAAGCGGCTTCTCTCTTGAAGAAGCCACCGTACGCCGCCCGCGAATGGCAAGTCTGGAATCGGAAATACTTCTAGTGAACGGCATAGATCGTAGCGGCGGTCGTCTGGCCGATCAGAGAGGTGCTTGCACTCAACACAGCTTTTGTCTTGCTGATTGGAACGTAAACAATGTCTCCTGCCGAAAGGCTCGGAGGCACTTGCTTGCCGTTCATCATCTCCTTGTAGGAGACGGGCACGTCGATAGACTGGCCCTCGGAATTGTGGCGCACCACCCTGAGGGCGCCGGTCTTGGCCTGCAGCGCCATTCCTTGAGCCATCGATATGGCTTGAGCCACATTGAGCTCGCCATCCTCCTGCATCGCATAGCCGCCTGGACGATTTACCGCGCCGAGAACATACACGATTCCAGCACGCTTTACGATGACGGTGTCGCCGGGCGCCACCATTACATCTCGGATCGCGTCGCCATTGCTGCCGCGGGAGTAATGGTAAGTGCTCGATTGCAGGTGGGCCGATGCGTCTACATGCTTCAATTCGACCAGGTTCCCCGCAAGGGACGTCTCTCCACCAGCAAGGCCGATCACGTCTAACATGTTGTGCGGCGCCAGCAGCTCAACTTTCCCAGGACTTTGCACCTCTCCCAGAACAGTTGCCGTGGTGGTCGCAAACTGTTGCACGTCAATCGTGATCTGAGGGTTCTTGAGGATCCCCTCGCCTTGAAACTTCTCTGCAACCTTCGCCTGCGCCTCTGCCAGGGTGTCTCCGGCAACGTGGACAGGCTTCAAAAACGGCAGCGTGATATTGCCGGCATTGTCTACCCGAACAGGTCCGGAGAAATCTGATTCGCCATATACCTGAACGTTCAGTAGAAACCCGGGGGCTAACTTCAGGTTGGCGAAGTCTTCCGGTACGGTGACCATGGTGCCCTGGGCATTTGTCGAGGGCAGCCTGTTTTCCAAGATTCCGCCATTCTGCTGATTCGACGAATTTTGCGGAGACTGTCCCAAGGCCGTTGGCTGTTGAGTGAAGAAGAGAATCACGGCAGCAGTCAAACCCGCGGCTGCGACGCTCGAAACGGTCCGGCAGGTGGAACTCGATGAGCTATGCATTGAGGTATTCGCCCCTTCCATCGTGGCCATAGGCCTCGAAGTAATCGATCGATTTAGTATTTACTCCATTCAGAACAACCCCCACTGCGCGCGAGCCGCTGAGTTCCAGAACCGACGAAAGACTCTTGAGTACGGTGCGCGTGGTCTTGCCGGCGCGAATGACAGCCAGCGTTGCTCCGAACTTCTCTGAAAGCACAAGCGCATCCGTCACCATGAGAATTGGCGGGCTGTCGGCAATGACAAGATCGTAATCATGAGTCAGGGTACCTAACAAATCGTCAAATTGATTTGAAGTCAACAGCTCGGCTGGCGAGGAGGTTTCCGATCCTGCCGGCAGAAGAAACAGCGACGGAACACTTTGATGCTGGCGCAGGATGCCGGCGGTTTTCTCTTTTCCGGTGAGGATATCGCTGAGGCCTGGAGCGCTGGGGCAACCGAATAAATCATGCAAATGCGGCTTGCGCATATCCGCATCCAGCAGCAAGACGCGCTTGCCGGCAAGAGCAAATGCGACGGCCAGGTTATAGGCGACTGTCGACTTTCCCTCGCCGAACAGAGGGCTCGTCACAATGAGAGAGCGCAGGCGCCCAGATCGCGCGGCAACCATAATACCCGTCCGCAGCGCACGGAAAGATTCAGCGCCGGCCGATTTTGGATCAGTGATCAATGGGCTCGACTCCTCTCCCGCGCTTCCCAGGCCGGAATTCGCCGCAAGCTGGCCTCGTGACTGCAACGAAGGAATGTTGCCGAGCATCGGTAACCGGCCCCCTCCTTCGAGCTGCAAGGCGACGGTCACTGTGTCATCCAGATGCTCGCGTACGAAAGCCGAAGAGAGGCCCGTGAATAGTCCTGCGGCCAGCCCGATTGCAAGATAGAGAGGGGGATTTGGACGCTTGGGCTTTGCCGGGGGAAGTGCCGCATTTGCAACTGTAATATTTGTGGCGCGCAGGGCGGATTGAATATTCAATTCCTTGAGTCGGCCATACAGGGAGTCATAGAGCTGACGGCTCGATGACGCCTCCTGCGAAAGGGACTGCATCTTCACGGCGCTCACGTTCAGGGTGCCAGCTTCCTGCTTCTGGCGTTCGAATATCTTTCGAATTCCGGCTTCCTTTTCGCTTGCGAGCAAGTAGTCTTGATGAGCGCGTTCATTGATCCTCGCCATTTCCTCAGCGATTTGAGCGTCGAGGCTGTCGAGCTGACTCTTGGATTCGAGGAGGCGCTGGTTGTGCGCGCCGTATTTCGTTTGCATGTCCGCGTAGGCGATCCGCTGCGCAGCCTGCTGTTGTCGCAAGCTCCTCAACAGATCCAGGCCCGCATCGCCTACCGCAATTTCTGAGGCAGGATAGCTTGGGTCAGTCGTCCCAAGCGACGCAACAACGTCAGGATTTTGAGTCTTCGTCAAACGATAGACTGCCTCCTTGGCGATTCGCTCTGTTTCAGCGGCAGTCAGTTGCTGATTCAACACGTCAAGCCCGTCGAGCACCGGGATGTGCGTGGTGTTTCCTGCACCGCCATTTGAGTTGATCGCACCAATCGCCATGCCATTGAGGCCGGTTTTCTGCTCAAAGGCGGCAAGATTGTTTTGCGATGTGTCGACATTCGTCTTTAGATCAGCAAGCTGGTTTGCAAGCCACTTCTGGGCATCGGATGTAGCTTGAGAGCGCGACTCATAAGCCACGTACTCCTGCACAATCGCGTTAGCAATATCCGCCGCACGCTTTGGATTCGGATTGAGGTATCGAATTGTAATCAGGCGGGTATCGGGGATGTTCTGGACGTCAAGCTTCTTCTCGAAGATTTTCAGAATTCGATCGCGATTAAATGGCGCATCCTCAAGCGGCAGACCGCGCCGAATCTCATCTTGTATGCGCGCATTTGACCCGTTCAAGGCCCCAAGGAGCGTTGGCTTGAAGGAGAAGGGCGATTCTGACTGCAAGTTCAGATCGCGCACCACCGACAGCAGCAGCGCGGGACTCTGAAGCACAGTCATGTGCGTCGTGATGTCGGTCTTTAAATCGTCCGAAGTTCCGGGCTGCGTGGCGACGCTATTCAGCAGGCTGGTTTGCGAAGCGTCCGTTTTCTGAACTTCGATCGTGGCCGTGGCAGCATATTGCCGGGTCATAAGCGCGCAAGCGATAATCGCCAACGCCATTCCAGAAAAGCATCCGAGAGCGATGGTCGATTTCCGCTTGCGCAGCACCCGCCAAACTCCCTTCAAAGACTCTCCCTCGCCAAAGCGAAAGGAGAAATCGTCCGCACGGCGAGATTCGGGTTGCGCCGGAACATAGGGGGTGAGCGCGGGATTCATTGGTTCGTTGGGTCGAAGCATGGGCGGGAAACCTCCTGTACATCAGTCATGTCTTTCATGACTTCCTTGGATTCGTTCGGAACATCCAACTGGTTAGAACCTTCACGATTTCGAAGGTCAGTAGTGTCACAGCGGAAAGTGCATCCACCCTCCCCTGAAATTCAGTTTGCAGAACATGTCAATCTCAAAAGATCGCTTCAATCAACCGATGTAAACGCGAAAATAATCTCATTCGCTAAGCCGCGGAAGCGGGAATCGACAAGCCCTTGTCAGCGAACATTGCCTCGCGGTAAATGTGCGAAACGAGAGCGAAATTCCGTCCCCCTGTATAGGCCGCCTCGAAACGGCGCCTGGCATTGGGCCGCATTTCAGCGAATGCATTCACTGATTCAAGTGCACGAATGCGATTCGCCAGCCCCCTTGCATCCCCTGTCGGAAAAAGGGCCCCGGACTCACCGTCTGAGATCATCTCGGGATAGCATCCGATGTTCGACGCAACCACCGGGGTTCCAACGGCAAGGGATTCAACGGCAACTCGCGGCATCCCTTCGTGCCATAGCGAAGGACAAACGGTAGCTTTCGCGCGCCCCATCAGCTCGATGACTTCTTCACTGCTCTTGCTACCAAGCCATTCGGCATTGGGTATGGTTGCCACTGAGTCCTTCACTTCATCCTGCAACGGCCCCGTCCCAACGATGCGCAATGGAGGAAGGCTCGGCGCGTTTTTCCAGCATTGCAACAACGTGCGCAAACCCTTTTCCTCGGTCAGCCTTCCCGCATAGAGAAAGTAACCGCCGTCTCCGGATCTCGTCCCCGGATCTGGATCTACGAAGTTGGGTTTCACAACGATCTTTTCTTCGGGAAGACCGCCCTCAATGAACTTGGCTCTCGCAAACTCTGACAGGGCCACGAACCGATCCACGGCATGACGCCAAGTGCCCGCCGCCCATTGGGTAAGCATCCCGGCTGTCGCAATCGCACTCCCAATCCGACTGTCCCGATAGCACTTGTGAACCACGCCGGGAATACGGAGCAGGTTTCCAACGCAATCTTCACAAACTTGCCCATCGCGAAACAAAGTGGCGCCGACGCAGAGCAATCGGTAATTATGCAGTGTGTTCACAACCGGAATACCGGCCCGCCGGCACGTTCTGAAAATCGAAGGAGAGAGCGTAGGAAACCAATTGTGAACATGCACAATGTCGGGTTGAAACTGTACCAGTGCCGCCCGCAATCGATCATTGATGGTAGACGAGGGAATGAACAGGTTCGCAGATGCTTGGATCTTGGAATGTAGCCCTTGGATCGCATCGTTGTCCACGTCGAGTCGCTGGACATCCACGCCGTGTGCGGTCAGCAGTCCGACCTCTGCATCGACGACGGCATCCTCACCGCCCCGCTGCTGATATCTGTTGTGAACCATCAAAACTTTCATAGGCTCATTTGATCTTTCACCGGGTTGCGTTGCTGCGAGTCGACTCTGTCAGATCCCTTTTGCCGCATACACCAGCGTATGAAGCAAGATTGCGATATCCATCAGCACGGTGCGGTTCTGAATGTAGTAGAGGTCGTATTCGATCGATTGATGAATCGCATAGCGGCGGTCCGCGCTTAATTGCCAGAAGCCCGTGATCCCTTGCGGGACGGTAAGACGCGTCGCTTCCAGGGGCCCGTACTCTTCAGTGATGAAGGGCATTTCTGGCCGCGGACCCACCAACGACATCTCGCCTTTCAGGACGTTGATAAGCTGGGGTACTTCATCGAAGCTTGTCTTGCGGAGGAAGCGGCCCATGCGCGTGATTCGAGGATCAGACTGTTCATCCGGAGAACGAGCATACTTGGGAGCATCCACTCTCATGCTGCGGAACTTCAATATTTCAAAGGGCTTGCC
>Ga0302320_10026954_pt1 | contig 11101 bp, 9 predicted proteins | sample Bog_T0_3_FD_202130 | JGI IMG/M metagenome (GOLD analysis project Ga0302320, IMG submission 202130) | Peat permafrost microbial communities from Stordalen Mire near Abisko, Sweden - Bog_T0_3 | ecosystem: Environmental > Terrestrial > Soil > Wetlands > Peat | place: Sweden: Abisko, Stordalen Mire... | reverse complement strand
GCGCAGGTGAGGAGCCCGCCCCGGGCGCGGGTGCGTTCTCGGACGGGACGGCCGGCGAGCAATACCCGCGGATGCCGCCGGCCGCTCCTGCGCCGGAGCCGCTGCCGATCCCCGTTCCCATTCCTACGCCCGCCTCGACGGTGCCCATCCCGCCGTCCCCGTACTACGAGCTCGGGCCGTCGCTCCGCGGCTACACGTCTCCGCCGCTGACCACGCCGGGGAGCCCGTACGGGCCCGGAGGGCGCTACCCGTACCCGGGCGTCAACTACAACGGTCGCTACTGAACCGCCTCGCCGCGAGCCGCGATCAGTGGAGCGACTGCTGCATCGCCCCGAGGAGCGAGTCGCCCCCGGAGCTCTTGGACACGCTCTTCGCGGAGGCCGGCGAGGCAGCGTGGGTCCGCACGCCCGTAGCGGGGGGCGCGAGCTTGTGCTTCGCCGCCGGGTGCTTGGCCTTGGGGGCCACGGCGACCGTGGCGGCGACCGTGGCGGCGGGGGCTACAGGAGCGTCCGCAGCGGCCGGAGGGGGGGCGGCGGCCTGCACAGGAGCCGCCGCGGGCGTCGGGTCGGCCGGCGCCGCGACGGGAGCGGGAGGCGCCACGGCCAGGGCGGCGGGCGGCGGGGCCGCGGCGCTCGTTCGCGCAGGCGTGGGGGACGCCGCCGGAAGTGCGACGAGCACGATGGCAGCGATCGAGAGGGCCGCGATGCACACCGAGCTCGCGACGATGAACGGCTTCTGCCAGCGCTGGGCCTTGGCGGCCGCGACCTCGCGCGGATCGACCAGGCTCTCCATCGCCACCGGCCGCATCGAGTCCGCCGCGAGGCGATCGATCTTCGAGATGCGCTCGCTCGCGCTCTGGTTCACCTCGGCGACGGCCCGCGACTGCTGGAGAGCGTTCTCCACCCAGTTCGGATCCTGCGCGGAGTACGCCGACAGATCGACATACCCGGAGCTATCGGCCGAGTCAGGCCTCGCCAGCTCCGCCAGCCCCTGAAGTTGCCGCCGCGTGGTCTCTCGCTCGTCCGGAGTCGTCATGCAAGCCTCCCGAGGTGCCGTACCCGCCGCGGAGAATCCCGTCCCGCGCGGTCGCCCTTCTCTACCGCCATGGAAGCGGCCTCGTCACGCAGGAATCGACGCGCGCGGCTGTTTCTGGGCGGTCTGCGAAGTTTTGCCGTGACGCCTGAATCCGAGCGACGCTGGCAGAGCAAATTGCCCGCGTGGACGCCTGTTTCTCGCACGCGAGCGCAGGGTGTGGGAGCGGCCGCCACCACCGGCAAGGCCCCGGTAGAGCGCGGCCATCCGCCGCCCGCGGCGGTGCGTAGAACACGAGTGCTTCGACTCCTCCAGGTCAGCTGTGCGGCCGTCGTCCTCGCGGCCTGCGCGACCTCGCACGCGGATCCGCCCGCCCACACCCCGCGGCCCGGCCGCTACCTCGCCCTCGGCGACTCGTTCACCATCGGCACCGGTACAACGCCCGACCGCTCGTTCCCGGCCCGCCTCGCGGCTCTCTGGTCCGCGGCCGCGGCGTGCCAGCTGCGAAACGCGGGGGTCAACGGGTTCACGACGCAGGATCTGCTGGACGTGGAGCTGCCGCAGGTGCGCCCGTTCGCGCCGACGTTCGTGACGCTCGCGGTTGGCGCGAACGACATCGTCCACGGGAGCACGCCCGAGGCGTACCGCACGCAGGTGAAGCGCATCCTCGCGCAGATCGCCGCCGCGGGGCCCGCGCATGTCGTCGCCATCCCTCAGCCCGACTGGGCGCTGTCGCCTGCCGCCGCGGGGTTCGGGCAGCCGGCCGAGATCGAGGCCCGCATCGTCGCGTTCAACGCGATCCTCCGCGACGAGACGACGAAGGCGGGCGGCCAGTTCTTCGACCTCTTCCCGCTCATGCAGACGCAGGCGCGCGCGGGGATGATCGCGGGCGACGGGCTGCATCCCTCGGCCGCCGCCTACGACGCCTGGGCGGTTGAGCTCGCGCATGGGCTCGGCTCGCTGTGCGGCGGGTGACGCGCGAGCGGCGGTCGCGACGCGACGTCGGTCTTGCGTTTGCGGCCGCATGAGGCGAAAGAACCAGGGATGGATGACAAAAGGGGACCGTGGCGCCTCGTCACGCCGTGGGGAGAGAAGCTCGACTTCGAATCCCTCGATGCGCTCCGCAAGCGCCTTGCCGAGGACCCGAGGCTGAAGGACGCCGAGGGCGCGCGCGCGGCGAAGGGCGAGCCCACCCCTGCCCCTCCGGCCACGTCCACGTCCTCGGGAGCCGTGCCGGTGGCGGCGAAGGCGCCGTCTGTGACGACGCCCGTGGTCCCCAAGCCCACGTCGGTCATCACACCGGTGGCGCCCATCGCCATCTCCGCCCTCGAGCCGGACATCCCGCCGGCGGCGCGCGTCCCGGACGTGCACGCGGCTCCGAAGCTGGAGGTCGTCCCGGCCCCGAAGCTCGAGGTCGTCACCACGCCCGACTCGGTTCCCCCGAGCCAGCAGGACACCCGCGTCGGCCTCATCCCGAAGCTCGACGACTCGGCGGCGCCTGCGGTGCCCGTGCCCGCCCCGTCGTCCGCCATCGAGCTGACGTCCAGCCCCGACGTCGAGCTGAGCTCGTCGCCAGACTTCGAGGATCCGGAGCCCCTCTCCACGCGCGACATCGACGAGGTGGCGCAGGAGCGGGTGCCGCGGGTGTTCTCGAAGGTGCCGCCGCCCATGCCGTCGCGCCCCGAGCCCCTGCTGGCGGAGCCCTCGACGGACTTGAAGCGCTCGCTGATGCCTCCCGCGCTCGCCCTCGGCGGCGCTCAGGAGGAGGCGGCCATGAAGAAGCAGGCTGCCGAGGCGGAGGCAACGCGGGCAGCCCGTGCCGCGGCCAGGGCAGCGAGGACGAACCCTCCCCCGCGACCTTCGGACGCCCAGACGAAGATGCCCTGGGCCCTCATGGGGCTCGTGGCCGGAGGGGCCATCGTGTTCCTCGTCATGCGCAACGGCCCGACGTCGTCCCCGCCCGAGCCGACGGCTGCCCCGACGAGCACGCCCGCGACGCCGACGCCGGTGACCGCCGCGACGACGACCCCGTCCGCCCCCAGCGCAGCGACCCCGGCGAGCGCGACGCCGGCTGCCAACAACCCGACCGGGCCACGGACGACCGCCCTGTGGCAGCCTCGCACGCCGACGAGCCCCGATACTCCCGTGACCGCGAGCGCCGCGAGCGCGGCCAGCGCCGCCGACTCGTCCGCGCGCGCCGAGCCGCCTCCGCCGCCCGCCCCCAAGGTGCCCGTAGCCGAGACGGTCCGGCAGGCGAACGCCGCCCGCGCCGCGGGTGACAAGGCCCGATCGCGCGAGCTTTACCAGACGGCGCTCACGGCGAGCCCGGACGACGCCGACGCGCTCTCGGGTCTCGCGGAGCTGGCCCGCGGCGAGGGCAAGAACACCGACGCGCGGGCGTACTACGAGCACGCGCTCATCGCGAGCCCGTCGTTCATCCCCGCGATCCTCGGCCTGGCCGACACGCTGTGGGACCTGGACGACAAGGCCGCCGCCAAGGCTCGCTACGCCGAGGTCATCCGGCGTGTTCCGTCGGGGGCGTACCCCGAGCGTGTCCGCAACCGCGCCGAGTAGACGAGCGCGGTTGCGGCGCAAGCGCCTGCGCTACTTGCCGCCTTCGGGGCGGACGGGCTCGATGCCGCCTTCGAGGACGCGGCGCGCGCCGTATTCGGCCTCGCGCATCTGCTTCTCGAGGTCCGTCGCGAGGAAGCGGAGGTTGTCCGAGAGGCGGCGCTTGGCCTCTTCGAGCGTCGGACGCACGTCGATGGCGTCGACCACGCCGATGGCAGGACGCGTGATCCGCACCGAGTCAGGCTGGCCGTTGACGTTCTCGCACTCCACTTCGAGGAGCGACCAGTGCACGCTCTTTCCGTCGCACTCGGGGTCGTTGCGGTCGTGATTGCAAAGCTCGAACCGGCCAAAGAAGGCTCGCATGGGGACTCCTCCAGGTGGGACCGCGCCGCGGCGTCTGGCCGCAGACGCGCCGTCCATCGCGTCGTTAGATGCGGCAGCTTATCACCCGACACCCAACCAGGGCCTAGGCAATTCGCGTCGGCGCGCACGAGGCGGGCTTGACCGGCCCGCCCTGCCGCGGCAGATAGCCTCGCCATGCTGGACACCCTCCGCCACACGCTGCACCAGGCCATCACCACCCCCAAGGGCGACAAGTTCGCGCCGCTTCGCATCCAGAAGGATCTCGCGCGCCGCCTCAACGTGATGCTGGGCCGGCCGCTCTGCTCGATGGAGGAGATCGAGCAGCGGAAGAACGCGCGGACGCGCCTGGCGACGCTCCTCACGAGGAAGACGACGGCGCCGCGCGCGAAGGAAGCCGCCCCCGTCCTCATCTACTTCGAGAGGGACCGCAACGCGCGCGAGCTCGATCGCGTGAAGGATGCCCTCGAGTCGAAGGGCTACGCGTACAAGCTGTGCGACGTGGCGGGCGACGAGGCGACGGTCGACTTCGTGATGCGCGTCGCGCACTGCAAGCGCGACGAGCTGCCGATCGTGTTCGTGGCCGACAAGCCGATCGGGGACTTCCGCGCCCTCGTGGACGCGGACGTGTCGGGCGCGCTGCACAAGGCCGTCTACGGCGAAGCGGCGGCCCCGCAGGCGTAGCCCGGGCGGGCTACTTCTACCGCTTCGCCTTCTTCTTCGGGGCGGCCTTCTTCTTCGGGGCCGCCTTCCTGGGAGCGGCCTTCTTCGGCGCGGACTTCTTGGGGGCCTTCTTGGGAGCGGCCTTCTTCTTCGGCGCGGCCTTCTTGGGAGCGGCCTTGGCCGCCGGCGCTTTCTTCGGCGCGGCCTTCTTCGCCGCTGCCTTCTTCGGCGCGGCCGGCGCTGCTGTCTTCTTCAGCGCGGGCTTGGTCGCGGCTTGCTTCGGAGCGGCCTTGGCGGCCGGGGCTCCGTTCGAGCCCTTCTTCTTGCGCGGCACGGGGTACGGGTCCGACAGCTCGCGCTCGGCCGCGATCCGCGCGAGGCCGGCCGTGGCCTCGTCCAGGATCGCCTGGAGGATCGGCTTGTACGACGCGTGCTCCGCCGGGACTGCGTAGAGGAGCGCCTTGCAGTCCTGGACGGCGTCGGCGAGGTTCTTGAACTCCCCCGCCTTCCACATCGCGAGCAACTCTTCCGCCGACTCGCGGAACGGCGGACGGTCGGTGTCGTCGGTGGTCTCGATCTCGGTCGGCATGGCCTGACTATAGAGGGATCGCGCCGCCGAAGCTTCCCCATTCGGTCGCGCCGCACGCGGGGCGCCGACCGAACCCGGGTCACGCCCGGGTGAACTCCACGCTCGTTCCGAGGTGACCCAGCTTGCGCGCCTCGAGGCAGCACGGGGAGCCGGGCTCCACGATGCGGCAGTCCTCCGGCCGTCGCTCGTACACCATGCACGGGAACCGACCAGGCACGGTGACGTCGAGGGCGCCGCAGTGGCATCCCTCGTTCTTCATGAAGCGCCACCCGGGCGGCCGTTCGTCCGCTTCCGTGAAGCGATCGAGCATCACGGGGCCCATCCTCTCGTCGTCGGCCACGAGCAGATGAACCGTCCTCGGCCCGTGGTGGCAGCAGCGTCCGCAGGCCACGCAGTCACCTCCCGCCGGGTCGGGAGCTCCCTCGACCGGTGCGAGCGCCAGGGGCCGGGTCGTCATGCAATAGGCCACGAGAGATGCGTCATCCTGGGCGTGATGCTGGCGAGCTCGCGTCGAAGGCGCGTCACCGTCGGACGGCTCCGCGGATCGCGGCGCAGCGTGGCGAAGAGCATCTCGGAGAGCGGCGCGAGCTCGTCCCTCGCGCCGAACGCCTTGAGGGGCGCGGGCAGGCCGTCGTGCGCGAGGTGGAGGGAGATCTGCGCGATCTCGCTGTCCGCGGCGAAGAGCACCTTGCCCGTCAGCGCCTCGTACGCGAGGCAGCCGAACGCGTACACGTCCGCCATGGGCGGCAGGGGGGAGAACTTGTCCGGGACGACCCCCCAGACCTCCGGCGCCCCGTACGGTCCCGTCGCGCACCCCGGCCGGATGTGGCGACCCGCGAGCCCGAAGTCGACGAGCACCGACTCGTGGTCCTTGCGCTGGACGACGTTCGACGGCTTGAGATCGAGGTGCCCCACGCCGACGGTGTGCATCGCCTCGAGCCCGGCAAGGACGCCGTCGAGCGCGCGAAGGGCGCGCGGCACGTCGAAGGCGCGCGACGAGATGACCCGCTCGAGGATGTCCCCCTCCACGAGCTCCATGACGAGGATGGGCTTCGGCCGGGCCGAGAGATCGAAGGTGACGAACCGGGCGAGGTTCGGGTGCTGCGGGACGGCCATGAGGGCCGAGGCCTCCTCGCGGAACAGCTGGAGGAACTGGCTCTCCGAGAGGTTTCGCGCGGCCGTCGCCGAGTACTCCGGCACCTTGAGCGCGAAGCGCTCGGCGTTCGGGTCCTGCCGATCCTCCGACCGCGTGCAGACGAAGACCGAGCCGACCGCGCCCTTGCCGAGCGCGCGCTGCACGTAGAACCCGCCCAGGGTGCGGCTCGCCGGCAGCCAGGCCGGGAGCTGCGCCTCGGGGACCGTCAGCGCGACGACGACGCTCGGGCGCTCGACCTCGCGCGTGAGCAGCGTGGCGACGCACGACCCTATGACGCGGGCGATCCCCACGGGCACGCGCGCGTCGAGGTTCGTGAGCCAGGCGTGCACGACGTTCTCGTCGAGCTCCGCGTCGAGGCCCTCGAGCACCCTCGACACGGCGCGGGAGAGCACGGGGTCGCTGCCTGCGGCCGCGGGGGGCGGTGCGGTGTCGTCGGCGGGCCCGCGGGGCAAGAGGCGCGCTCGGGCGCCGGTCACGAGCTGGGCGAGGCTCGTCACGTAGAGCTCCAGCGCCCCGAGCACGTCGGGATCGTTGCCGCCGGAGCTCGAGAGGGCGCGGAGCGAGGGCGCCGCCTGGACCGCCGCGAGCGAGCCGTGCAGGCGGACCAGCACGGTCCGCAGGACCTCGCGCCTGCCCGACGCGTCGGGGACGAGCTCGCGCGTCAGCTCGTCGAGCGCGGCGAGCTGGCGGGCCACGAACGGCCGCTCGTTGCGCTCGCCGGACGTGCTCTCGGGGTCGCCTGCGGGAACGGCCGCCGCCCACTCCTGGAGGAAGCGCGCGTAGCGCGCGAAGACGTGGACCAGATCGGGATCCATCGCGGCCTCGGCGAGCATCTCGAACTCCCCCGCCTCCGGCTGCGTGCGGGCCGCGACGAGGAGCGCGTCCGTCACGTCGATGGCGCCGATCCGCACGAGCGCGTCCAGCGCGCGCACGAACGACGCGGAGACCGAGCGCCGGAGAATGCCGTGCGGCTCCTTCTCGAAGCGGCGGGCCAGGACGCCCGCGATCCTCTGCCACCGCCCTCGCATGCGGGCGCCGCGGGCGTCGTCGAGCGCGTCCCCGACGTCCGAGTCGACGAGGTGGACGAGCGCGCGCAGCCGCCGCAGGTGCAGCGTGGGGTGCGGCGGGGGCGCGTCCCCGGGAGAGGAGAGCGACTCGCGCGCGAGGATCCACTCCGCGAGGCGCTCGCGAAGATCGTCCAGCCCCTCCTCGGCAGAGGGAGCGCTCGCCGAGCCCGCGGACGAGGCGCCGAGACGCAGCAGGCAGTCGAGCACGCCGCGCTCGAGGAGGCTCATGTCCAGATCGCGGAGGACGGCGAGCGAGGTACGGCGGGCCATCGAGGCGCCCTTTCCCTCCCCCTCGTCGTCGTCACCGACGGCGGAGAGGGCCGCCATCTCGCCCGTGGCAGCCTCCAGGACGTCTCGCGCGGCCGCGTGGGCCGCACGCGCGCCCGAGGTGACGTAGGCCGCGAGCGAGCGGGAGAGCATGTCGCGCACCGGCTCGTCCTGGCGCGGCGAGCGGTCGAGATCCCGGAGGAGCTCCCCGCCGAGCGCCACCGCGCCGTCGTCCGCGGTCGCCGGCAGCTTCTGCGCGAGCACCTCGGCGACCTTCCTGGCGGCCCGATCGACGAGCTCCACCGGGCCAAGCTCGGCGTAAAGGTCGACGACGGCCTCGGCGATCCCCGCCTCCGACACGAGGGCGTCGAGCAGCGCCGACGCCGCCTCGGGCTCCGCCTCGGCCGCGCGCGCGATGCCCCACACGAAGGCCTGGCCGATGCCGGAGTCGCGCAGGAGGACGCCCCCGGCCAGGGCTGCCTTGGCCATCTTCAGGGCGCGCTCGGCGTCCACGGCGATCTTGGCCGCGATGGAGGTCGCGCCGCGCCGCCACTCGGTGGGCGACAGGCCTGTCCCGAGCGACGCCTCGAGCTCGGCCTCGATCTCCGGCACCCACGGCGACAGTAGCCCGCGCGCCACCGCCACGTGGCGCCACACGAGCGACTCCCGGTCGGCCAGCAGGCGCTTGTAAGCCCGGGCCACCGCGTCCCCCCGAAAGGCGCGCAGGGCGTGGAGATCTCCCTGGAGGGCGCGGCGGGCGGCCTCGCGCGCGGCCCGCTCGAGCAGGCGCGCCGCGAGCCTGCGCGCCGCCAGCGACCCCGTGGACGGCTGGTCGATCCACTCGCGGGCGAGCTCGCGCCGCTGGGCGAGCGCGAGGGCGAGGGGCCCGTCCGCGATGTGCATCGTGAGCGGCAGCTCCGTGACGAGCACGATCCGGGCGCGCACCGCGGGCGTGGAGAGGCCCTTGCCGGCCCCCAGGGCCATCCGCGTGGCGAGCGCCACGAAGGCCTCCGCGTTGCCGTCGAGCATCCGCGCGAGGACCCGCCGGCCGAGATCGCGCCGCTCCGGACCGAGGGGCAGCGCCGAGGCCAGCTCGTAGAGGGCGGCGCCAGCCTTGGACGGCTCGAGCCAGTCGAGATCGTCCACCAGGCCCGACGCGAGCGCGGCCTTCACGCCCTGGAGGAGCGCCTCGGGGTGCAGGGCGTCGAGCGGACCCGGCCCCTCGTCCTCCATCGCGCGGGCGAGCGCCGCCATCGACTGGCGCCAGGTCGCACGCTTGTCGGATTCCTGGCGGAGCTTGTGGAGGTCGAGCAGGCCGCCGACGTAGAAAGAGGCGTCTTTCACCAGATCCGAGCGAGTGTACCAGAGCAGCCCTCCACGTTTCGAGTTCGGGGCGCCCTTCTTTCGTCGGTGGGCCTGGAGCCGGACGCCGGAAGCCTGCTAAGAAGCCGGACCGTGATTGTTCTCCAAAACCTCACCAAGCGCTTCGGTCCCAAGATCCTGTTCGAGAACGTCTCGATGCAGTTCGACCCCGGCAAGCGGTACGGCCTGACCGGCGCCAACGGCGCCGGCAAGTCGACCCTGCTCAAGATGCTCTCCGGGTCGGAAGACTCCGACACGGGGTCCATCGAGATCCCCGGGAGCATGCGCCTCGGCGTTCTCAAGCAGAACCACTTCCAGTACGACAAGGAGCGCATCCTCGACGCGGTCCTCATGGGCAACAAGGCCCTCTGGGACGCGATGAGCGAGAAGGAGCGCCTCCTCGCCGGCGAGGTGACCGACGAGATCGGCGTCCGCCTGGCGGAGCTCGAAGGCACGATCGCGGAGGAGGACGGCTACGTCGCCGAGAGCGACGCGGCGGAGCTCCTCGTCGGCCTCGGCATCCCCGACGCCCAGCACACCCAGCCGATGAACACCCTCGCGGCCGGCTACAAGCTGCGCGTGCTCCTCGCCCAGGTGCTCTTCGGCAAGCCAGACGTGCTCCTGCTCGACGAGCCCACGAACCACCTGGACCTCGCGAGCATCCGCTGGCTGGAGCAGTTCCTGAAGGACTTCCGCGGGACGCTCTGCGTCGTCTCCCACGACCGCCACTTCCTGAACGCCGCGGCGACCCACATCGCCGACATCGACTACCAGACCATCACCGTCTACACGGGCGGCTACGACGACTTCGTCGGCGCAAAGTACGAGAACCGGCAGCGCGCCGAGCAGCAGACGGCCGCGGCCAAGAAGAAGGTTGGCGAGCTCCAGGAGTTCGTCCAGCGGTTCGGCTCGCACGCCTCGAAGAGCAAGCAGGCGCAGAGCCGGCTCAAGCAGATCGACAAGCTCGAGGACGCCATCGAAGCGAAGGGCGTGAAGCGCTCGAGCCTGATCCGGCCGTTCGTGCGCTTCGAGATCGAGAAGCCGAGCGGGCGCGACGTCGTGCGCATGGAGGGGGTCGACAAGTCGTTCGGCAAGGGCAAGGACAAGATGGTCCTCTTCAAGGGCCTCTCCTTGAACATCAACCGCGGGGACAAGATCGCGGTGTTCGGCGCCAACGGCATCGGCAAGTCGACGCTGCTGAAGCTCCTCGTGGGCGCGTCTTCGAGCATCGACGCCGACACGAAGGCGGAGACCCTCGCGCCGGACAAGGGCGAGATCCGCTGGGGCCACGACACGAGCGTCGGCTACTTCGCGCAGGACCACCACGAGGCGCTGGGCGAGCGCGCGAAGGGCATGAACGCCTTCCAGTGGCTCTACCAGTTCGACAAGCAGGCCCCGCAGGAGACCATCCGCGCCATCCTCGGGCGGCTCCTCTTCTCGGGCGAGGCGGCGCTGAAGCCGACCGAGGCCCTCTCGGGCGGCGAGTGCGCACGGCTCCTTCTGGCCAAGCTCCTCCTCCTCAAGCACAACGTGCTCGTCCTCGACGAGCCCACCAACCACCTCGACATCGAGTCCATCGAGGGGTTGCTCGACGGGCTGAAGCTCTTTCAGGGCACGGTAATCGTGGTGAGCCACGACCGGCACTTCGTGTCCGAGCTGGCGACGCGGATGGTGGAGCTCTTGCCGGGCGACGAGCCTTCGGCGGGGCGCAAGATGAACGACTACGGCGGGACGTACGAGGAGTACCTGGAGCGCTCGGGCGGGGATTACCTGCGTAAATAGGCTTTCCTGCGGCCGGGGAGGCCTGCGTCGCGCGGGGGAAGGCCTCCCCTCACCGGGAGGAGGCCTCCGTCGCGCGGGGGAAGGCTTCCCCTCAACGGGAGGAGGCCTCCGCCGCTCGGGGGAAGGCCTCCCCTCACCCGGAGCAGGCCTCCGTCGCTCGGGCGAAGGCCTCCCCTCACCGGGAGGAGGCCTCCGTCGGTCAGGGGAAGGCCTCCCCTCACCGGGAGGAGGCCTCCGTCGCGCGGGGGAAGG
>Ga0302320_10026953_pt1 | contig 11101 bp, 7 predicted proteins | sample Bog_T0_3_FD_202130 | JGI IMG/M metagenome (GOLD analysis project Ga0302320, IMG submission 202130) | Peat permafrost microbial communities from Stordalen Mire near Abisko, Sweden - Bog_T0_3 | ecosystem: Environmental > Terrestrial > Soil > Wetlands > Peat | place: Sweden: Abisko, Stordalen Mire... | reverse complement strand
CCTCCGCAAAATAATGTGTTATGTCCCCATTTTCATTTAAAAATCAAGGCAACTGGCCATTTTCCTGTTGAATGATCGAGTTGTGCTCTTCAATGATCTGATTGTTGTTTACCTCTTGAATGATCGAGTTGTGCTCTTCAATGACCTCATTGTTGTTTTCTTGTCTCTGATTGATGATTTCTTCCAAGAGGATGATTGAGTTTCTTTTTGTCTGAGTGTATGATTCAATTCGGCTATTTGAATCTGCATCGTTTCAATGACTTGCAATCCTGGATCATTAAACTCCTCCTTCAAATTTGCTCAAGTTGATCTATTCTATTTTCTTTTGGATCTTCATATGCAAAGAACATAGGAGCTTCTTTCTCCTCCTCTTGATTCTCCAGTGCCTCAGGATGCGCTTCTGCTTCAGGAGTATTCGCGAATTCCTCGCATAACTTAACCAGCCATGCATGAGTTTCTTTGGATTCGGATGAAAGCAGCTTCTGATGGGGTTGAAAAATTGATCCTTTTTTTTTCCCTCGGAATCCAACAGGTAATATCTTGTGATTTTCAAAAATAATCTCTTTTATAGCATTTTTCCAACTCTTTGATGTGACTATTCGCGTCTGGGAAAAGTCAATGTTCTGAAGCCGACGAAAGTTTTTCCAATACTTGGAAAGAAATGGCTTGATTTGACCTGACCTAAAAGATTGTCATAATGGAGATAGGCGTTTTTATATCGAAAAAGGTCGTGTTTGGGCATAATATTTGAATTTTTGATTTTTTTTATAATTTATCGCAAGTTGGTTTTAATTTATACAAAAATGAATTAAAAATTTTCGACATGTTTTTTTGGTGGAAAAATCTGTCAAGATTAATGTTCTAGAAAAAACAGGACAAAAAGCGAGAAGGGAGTTGAGGGGGTTTGATTCTCTGAATGCCTGATCCAGTTCCTGTTTAACGGTATCCAATGTTTTATTTTCCTTAAAAGTGATTTGGTCTTTGAAAAAAAAATCGGGAAAAGTGCAGTTCACATTCTTTCCAAAATAATAAACTTGAAAGACTTTATTCTTACTTTAGATTCGAAGAAGGATGCTAAATATGCATCGAATATCATTGCATTATCTTTATATTTACCAAAAGTGTTTATGGCCTTTAAAGAAAATTTATGTAAGCTTGATAGATTTAAAGCTTATTCCGACAAATCTTTCGCAGATCCAAACAAGGATGTTTTTATTGAGGATGCTTGTTTATGATAGTGGATTACACTGCAAATTAATTGTTTCAAATGAACTGCAAAAAGTGGTACCACATGGAAAAGGATTATTAAAATCTAAAGATGGTAAATTTTATGAAGGTGAATTTCTAAGTGGCAAAAAACTAAATAACGACTCTAAATACCCCATAATTCCAGAAAAATTCAAAAATGTCCCTAATTCTTTTAAGTTTGGGTGAAATATATGTGCCTACTTCTTTCAAGAAGAACAGTATCCCATCCCAGAGTTCACCAATTTTGAAGCAATTAAAAGGCACATAATTGAGAACCACAGCCATGAAGAAAATAAAGATGAATTTGAGAAGGTAATTACTTCCCATAACTTGCAATTTGAAACATACCCTGAATCAGCTTTCGAAGGAGGCCAAGAGTGTTTTTTCTGGAGTAAGTTTTATGAAAATTTTCGCCTTGCTGGATATCCCAAGGAACTCAAAAGAATCTTTCATCAAACTCCAAAAACAATGAGTCTGAAATCAAGTGAAACGATTTATGGAAAGAAGTTAAAGAACAGAGGTTCTCCAAGAGACAAATCCTTGCTTTCAACAAGATGAGATTTGTTTACAAATTTTTTCGAAAAATTCTGGAATTTTGAGAAATTCATTTTATTGAATTTTTTTAAAATTTTTTCTTTATTTTATTGTTTTTTTTTAAAAAATCCGATTTTGTAAATCGGTTTTGTTGTAATATAAAAAAATTTTTTTTACAAAAAAATTTTTTCGAAGAATTATTAACCAAATTTCTAAAGTATTAAATTAATTATATGCAATTAAACATCCATTTTCTAAAAAAATTCATAAAAAGCCCTAATTAAACAAAAAAAAAACATAAAATTCGAAAATGAAGCAAATTTTTTTATTTTTCACCTTCTTTTTATTAAGGATAAGTTCACTCGAGCCACCGCAAATCCATGATTTCCTCAAATCCTTCCTAACTCCTGACAATCACCGCCAAGAAGTCCATAAATTCCGCTCGTCTTTGCGAGATTTCGATTCGATGAATGCCTCGCAACAAGAGGCCTATCTGTCCAAACTTAAGGAAAATGATGATTCTGGCTTTAATGAGTTCCTAATGAAGAACCGAGCTTTATATACAAATAAAACCAATATAAAGCATATAATAAAGCTTTTTCCTAGTATTCTCTTTGAGAGTAACGATGATGATTTCGGGTTATCCTCAGAATTCGAGCAATTTCTAGAGGAAATCGAAGGCACTTACACTGATGAGCATATAGAAGATTTTGATAGAAGGACCCTTTATTCAGAGGAAGCTCTTGATGATAAAATGCTAATTTTAAAGACTATTTTAAGTAAAGGCGAGGATCCTGATTTAATTGAAAACTTGAAGTCTAAAAGAGAAAATAAGAGGAAAACCCCTAAACGGTTTGATTTTGTTAAGGATGAGCATAGAGAAAGGTTCAAAGATCTTCTGGATGACTTCTTTGAAGAGAAACTCCAAAAAAACCCTGGCCATTTTCAAGAGAAACTCAACACAAAACTTGAACTTCATAAGGAACATTATGAAAATAAATCCCGGAGTCATCATAATTCATTGAATAACTCAAAGAAAAACGAGGCTTTTCCACAATCTAATAATTTCTATGAGACTCTAAATGAAATCCCTATACCATCAACAGATCCAGCTAAAGATCATTTGAAGGCCAATTACTCCAAGTTGATAACTCATATACAAAGTCTTGATTCTCTCATAGCCTCTAATAACTTCACTCATCAGGACCTTCAACCTCATTTATTAGAGAATTCAACAGATTTTCTCTTAGGCCTCGATCATCTCCTCAGACTCGATACAAATATCAGTAATTATCATCTCAATTCCTCATATTCTTCATTAAAATCCCTCATAACTCCCTTATCAAGACCTTCTGGCTTTAATATCAGCTTCTTGGAAATAAAGCAGGATTTTTCTTCAGGACTTAATAGTCTTGATAATGGTTCTGAGGAATGCATGAGTTCGGAACTTAAAAAAGCAGCTTCAGCCGCTATGGACGATCTCAGCTCCGCAGTGGATCAGACAAACGCTGAGGATTCTGAGACTCAAGTCAAGAAAAAAGAAGTGGCAGCAGGGAAGTCAGGAGCTCAACAGAGCATGCAAATGAAAATGATCATCCAATTAATCAAAATGGTCATAAACGCTATAGTCTCAATTATCACAGGCTTCTTCAGAATCATCGTGCCTCCTGTGATTTTGGCCTTTTTCTCATGTCCAGAAGCCTCAGTGTTCCCCGAAAACCTCATAAATATCATAAACTTCGATGAGAAAACTGACCAATTGTTACAGAAAATCGAGGCATATCCTGCTTTTTTCGAGACTTTCGCGGCAGATGACGCTTCAAGTTCCCAATATTATATGTGTGCCCAGGGGTTATTCACATCAGAATGTTCTGCTTTATGGCCAGGCTTCAATTTCATCACTTTCTTAATAACTCAACCCCCTTTCACAGTGATTCCATTTCTCTTATTTATGCCTATATTAGATTGGCTACAGATATTACCTGGAGATATGCCTATGTGTTTCCTATGTTGCATTCAGGTGTTATTACAATGCAAAGGCATAAAATTCTCTGAAATCCCACAATGTGGAGGCTTATATAATCTAGACACTTTATTAAGAGCCATTTCCGATCTGGCCTTATTAGTATTTCTAGGGTTTTCCATGGTGCCTGGTATGTGCAGTTATTGGCCTTTCATCATCAATATGTGGATGATCCCACCGAGACTTATGACTGAAGAAGCCAAAATGCTCAGACGGGCACCCAAACTCAAGGCTTTATTAAATGAAGTCAAAAAGCCAGGAAATGATGCCAAGAATGCAGCTAATCAAGCCAATTGTGATAAAAAACAACAAGAAAAGTCTGAAAAGAATCAAGATGCTTCACCATTCGGTAATCCCGAAGATGTTCAAAGCCCAAATCAAAACTCAGATGATAATAAAAATGACACGAAAGAACCAGAAGACATGAATCCGGAATTGATGGGGCAACTCACAGGTGATTGGGGTCATCCAGAGCCAATGCCTGATGATTGGTCCACTAGATATTTGGATGATGATTATAAGGTGGAGCATTGGGAGAAGAATAAGCATCCCGAAGATACTATAAAGGATGAATGGGAAAGGAAAATGGTGGCTGGAGTTGAAGGTGAAGGCATAAATAGTCCAATTCATGAAACCCAAAGCCAGAAAATCGATTTGGGGGATAAAAAGAATATAAAGACTGTTAGTGGAAACATTGGAGAGAGAAATTGGGACTATCAAAAGGAATAATATGAGAAAAATGGCGTTTTTTAGTAGGAAATTATTAGGATATTTAAGATAGAATAACACTTTTTAGCTTAAATTTATTATGAAAGAAAGATATCAGCGAGAAATAAGCGTTTTGACTTATATTTCATGGTTTTCTGGGCATATTTGCGATCACAAAGCAGGAAATCACTAGAGAAAAATCTTTAATTTCTAATAAAAAACAAAAGAAATTACTCTGGAATCTTGAATAAATCATGGAATTCCTGAGATTCTCTGATTCCAGGTCCATATTCCTTATAATTCATGAAATTTATCACTGCTTTCACTGCGAAATTCAAAGGAATTTGCGTTTTTATGGGAAATCCAATGATTTCCTGCTTAATTTTCTGATTTTTCTCAAGGAAACTCTTCAAATCTCTAATCAATTTATTCCCCTTACTAAGAATCCTTAATAAAGGCTCTAAATCCTTGAGTTTTATAGGGAATTCTTCACTCATCCAGATATTCAAATCCTGTTTAAATCTCTTGATTTTCTTCTTTTCTTCTTCAAGACCTTCTTTCTTAGGAGTTTTCTTCATATAATCCTCTAATTTCATAGTCAAATAGCTATGTTTTTTCTTGAGATTAGTCCTTTTATAAACAGCCGATACCTCAAGTTTTCTAGCCAAAAAACCCTGGATTTTAGTCTTTTTATGGAAAAATCCAGGGTTTTCTTTGATTGATATATCGAAGATCTCGATATTGGAACTCTTGATATCTGGGTTCATTAAATCATATATCAAAGCCTGTTTTTCCTCAGAATCGAGCTCCTGCATGATATCACAATATATCTTATTACTTCTATTAAGTAAAAGGAGTCGTTTGTTATGGAATAAAAGACTGAGTTTTCTGGATTTTCTCCCTGTGAGCTTGAAATCGATCAAATTAGAATCCAATCTGATGGAAGACCCGATCTTATAGATTTTAAAGACATCTAATAATTAGAGATTTTATGAGAGAATTTATGAGAATTTATTAGAGATTTATTAGAGATTTTTTAGAGAAATTTATTAGAGATTTATTAGAGAAATTGATTAGATTCTTATTAGAGAAATTTATTAGAGATTTATTAGAGATTTATTAGAGAATTGATTAATCTCTTTATTATAGAGATTTATTAGAGATCTATTATTATAGAGATTTATTAGAGATCTATTTATTATAGAGATTTATTAGAGATCTATTTATTATAGAGATTGATGAGATTTTACAAAGAGATTTATTAGAAATCAATTATAAAGTTTTATTAGAAATTTTAGATTGAAATATGAGAAAAAATACCTGACGGAGCCAATTTCGAGAGAAAAGGAATGAACGATTCGAATTCCCATTTGATTTCTATCGAGAAATCAGGGAGTTTAAGCATTTGAGTGGCTATTTCCATTGTTTCTATCTGATATTTCTTGAGATTTTCATGAACTAAAGAATCAAATAACATCGAAATAGTTAATATATCCCCCTAATAAATCCTTTATATAATCAATTTTAGAGTAAATTTACCTGAGCCAAAGCCTCTTCCATAGCAGAAATCCCATAATAATCCCTAATTCTCGCATTAGCCCCTTTTTCTAATAAAAGCTTTATAATCTTCACATAATCTATATGATTATAAGCCAATTTAACTGCCAGCATCAAAAGACTATTCCCATGGAAATCCTGCCAATTTAGAGCCAAATCGACTTTTTGCTTTAAAACTTCCAATAAACCCAGAAAATCATGGGCAAATATAGAAGAAATAGCCTTTTCTTCGATATTATGAAATCTTTCCATAGTGAATTCAGACATAGAATCGCAGCAAGAAGGCTCATGAATGATTGGAAATAGAGAGAAATCCCATTTTTTAGTGAAATTGGTGGATTTTTGGCTGGAATTGTCTTCAATTCGTCTTTTATTAAATTGCTGGATTGCGAAATTGAGCGGTTTTTCCTTAGAAAATTCAAGAATAGGGCAATTTTTCAAGAATAGAGGAGTTTCAGCTTCAGATTCCAATGAATCGAAGTCCATAAAAAGCGATTTTTGAATGTAAATTTTTAATTTATTTTTATTAAAAAATGAAGCTTATTTTAATGTTTTTCAGTCTAGTTTCAGGTAAATACCTCAATCAGTGAAAAACCCTTATTTTCTATAAAGGAATAATTGCTTTGAGCATGAAATCCAAAGGCATTTTAAGCCAAGATGTTCTAAAAGATCAGGATTTATCAATGAAAAAAGGCTCGAATTTAACTATAGATAATATAGAGGAACTTATATCAAGTATATTAGAAAGTCTCTGAATATTAGAGCTATTTTATATAGAAAAACAGGATATCAAGACCAATACCAAAGCTATTAAAGGAGTGGTTAATGCCTTATTGTTATATTATAAGAAAGAGAAGGAATTTAATGAGAAAAAATTCCAATTTTATCTGAAGAAAAAGGGGCAAATTGCGGCCAATGGGAAAAACCCAGAAAAGCAGGTTTTTCTAGGGAAAACTGACAATTTGACTTTAAATGACTTTTCTCAGAATATTATTAGGATTTTCTATGGTTTCGCTATGAATTTACATGGTTTTTTATTTAAATTTCCTCAGGATTTTAATGAAAAAATAGGGAAATTAGAGGATTTTCTCGATAAAAACGCTGGGAATTTTATTAGAACCAGTCCTTATATCAAGAAGCTCATCATTATATCGATTTTGTTGATAGTTTTCATATTGATTAGTCTTTCAGTTAGACTTCTAATCAAAATAGTATGATTTTCATTGATTTTCTAAGTAAATTTTCATTTAAAAGCTGAAAAAAATACTACAGAAGGCCTTTTATTATCTCTTTCAAAAGGATTCAGCCAAAGGTCATAATAAACCCAGGTTAAAGAAATCTCCTCTATAGAATCAATTAAACTTCTTTTCTTAGATATCGATATAAAGAAGCCATCATCTATAAAGACTAAAAGAAAAATTCCAGAAAAACCCACTTCTACCCCCTTTTTATCCTTTGCATTTTATCATTGTTTTTTAATAGAAAAGAACAAAAAAACGTTAAAAAACCTTAAAAAACCTTAAAAACCTTAAAAAAGGCTTAATTTTATGAGGGTTCCTTTGTTTACCGATCGCATTTGCAGCGAAACATAAGGAACTATGGAACCCTCGACTTGTTCTCGCGTTTATTGAAGAATCCCAACAAATCGGAATCGTTGGATTTCTCTCGAAAACGCTATTAGAGAGAGGTCTTGCCCCTTCCAAGATTTAAACTCTATTGAATCTTCTTTGAAATTAATTAAAAAAAAACAAATATTTTATTAAGAAAATCCTTGATTCCTTCTGATTTATAATAAACTTATGTTTAAATATATAGCTGAATTCTTCTCAGATTTGCGGTTCTATTATAGGAAATGCTGTTGCAAATATCGAAATCGAGCCGAAGCTGTGATCCTCCGGAAAAATCCCAACAACAATAAAATCGAGGTGCTTTTGGTGGAACGCATCAGAAGGTCGAAGCCCAAAAATGAATATAAATTCCCGGGAGGCGGAATCGAAAGAGGAGAAAATTCTGCAATGGCTGCTTCGAGAGAATCAGTAATTTTTTCTCGACTACAAAAGGGAAACTGAGTTTTTAATAGATCGAAGAAGCGGGAATCAAAGGAAAATGTAGAGAACATTTATTGAGTTATACAGATGTTGAGAGAAGAACCAGGACAGAAATATATTTGATTACAGAATATGAAGAAATTCTGTATGTTTTTATTAGGAATTCATTTGGGGATTGTTAATTTAATGGTAATTTGTAGAGAAGAGAAATATTTGGATGGAAATCTAAGGAAAAGACAATGGTTTCCCTTGGATGTATGGACGGATAGCATTTTCAAAACTTCACGAAAGGATGAGATGCAACAAGCTTTAAAGAATGCATTAATTTACTTCAAATGATGAGTTTTAAAAGTGATAGAGGAAGATTTTTTTACTTTTTTTTGTTGTTCTCATATTAAGAAAAAAAATCTGAAAAACTTTAAAATTCAAATAAAGAAAAAAAAGATGATTTTTTTTATCAGTTTTCCATTTTTTCAACTGTTTTTTTTCTCGGCCCAAATTCAAAATGTTTTTTTCTTTACTAAAAAACGAAAATGTTTTTGAATTTAATTTATTTCCCAACTTAAAAATTAATTAAACTTAAAACCAATAACATTAAAATGGCAGCCAAAATCCAAAAGTCCATTCTTCCACCAAATTTCGAATTGCCTCCACCTCCAGATTGATAAGTAGGTGAGCTCATAGAGGCCGAATTATAGTTATAGTTGTTATAACTTGGACCTGGTTTCATTTTCACCATTTCATCAATTTCTTCATAATCCTTTGATCTGATATTATCAATCACGATTTTTTCCTTTTCGAAATCATTGGCATTAGTATTTTCCGACATAACAGTGATAAATGCCGTATATTCGCATAACACCTGATATTTGATCGATTCTTCTATGATCACTTTTTCTGTCTCAGCATTGGCTTTTTCCTTGATATCTTCAGTTAGAGCCTTTATCTTTTTCTTGATGCCCAATTTATGGAAAATATCGCTTTCTTTCTCTAAGATCTTCATATCAGAGAAATCTATAGCGAATTCCTCCATAATACCAGTGAAAGAGTTCTCATAACTCACTTTCACTTTAAAATCCTCTTTTTCCATCATATTTTCGAGATCTTCCAATAACATGAAAAATTGGAACATTTCATTTTTCATAATCATGGTGTTTTTTTCTATTTTAGGCATCATTTCCTTCAGATATTTCTCCTTATGAACGATTACCTTCAGGTTTCTAGCATAAGGAGATATGGCACTATATAAGAGATGTATGGTTTTTTCCTCGAGATTATCATCATCATTCACAAATTCGAAATTTCCTCTTCCATATTCTGCCATTCTTTTAATGAAACTTGTTGAGACTCCATTGCCAATGCCAACTGTATAGATTCGAGAAAAGCCTAGATTCTTCTTGATATGATCCACACAAGAATCCGAATTCATCACATCACCATCAGTGAGTAGAAAAATCAATTTCGGATAACCTTCTCTATTCGGAGTATTCAAAACTGCCTCTAAAGGATAGAAGATTTCAGTGCCTCCGAAATCCGCATCAAAAGTTTCGATGCTATCTAAGGCAATTTGTAGGTTTTTGTTGTTATATTCAATGGAACTGAGTTTGTTGAAGTAATTTTTGAAAAGAGGCTCGAAATTACCGCCAAAACTGATCACATTGAAGAATGAGTCTTTAGGTAATGAAGCTAAGAACAAGGCCAAAGCTTTCTTCAGGTTAGTGATTCTGGAACCAGACATCGACCCGCTTCGATCTATTATAAAGAAGAATTCGCCTTTGGAATGTTCAATATCTGATTTCAAGGGAGAAGATTCAGTTTTCTCGCTTAGGAAATTTAAGGCTTCTATATCTGAGAGCGAATTCAATTGAGGGAAGAAGCTTAGAACTGCCATTGAGCTGTTTTGATAAATAGGATGTCTTTCTATGAGGATTTTTGGCTCGAAAGGCTCATTTTCTTTATAGATTAAGACGAAATCTTTATCTGGATCCTGAGATTCCATGGGATCTAGGCTGATAAGTGTGCTATTTTGCTTGTTTTCTTGAAAATTCCTCATGGAAATCTTATGTGAGGGACTATAAACAGTATCAAATGGTCTAACTGAAGTCAGATTCACGAAGATTTCCCATTTATAAGTGTTAATGCTAGGTTCGATTTCATTTATATTCAGATTAGGAATGCCTGAATCCATAGGATTATATCTAGGAGTCAAAGTTCCATATAAAGTGAACCGACGGAATTTATTCAACACCAATTCAAGAGATTCTATATAGCTATATTTGATGAAAATCGTTTGATCGGGTAAGATGTTGCCTATATTCACTCTCATGATATCAATGGCAGTCTTTTCTATTTCGGAATAGGCAACCGTGTTGCCTCTTTGGAGGTTTTCTTGATATTCTTGTTGGGCTTGTTTTTTCTCTTTGATATGTCCAATGAGATATTTGTTATCGATTCTGGCCTCGAAACCATCAAAAACGGCATCGGGATTGATTGGGAATCGATATTCCGTTTCTAAAGAGACATTTTTGTCATTTAAGTATTCTTGAAGGATATAAACCCGAGCGATTCCTTCATTGATTTCAATTAAATTCTTTATTGATTTTAAAGGCAATGAGGAATTTGGGAGGTTTTTGATGAAAAGTCTTGATGAGGGGATTTGGAATGAATGGAGAAGGATGAAGAAATGAAGAACTAAAGATAATTTGATGAGATTGGAGGAAAACATTGATGGGAGGGAAGGGTTTGAGGTGTTGATAGAGAAGAAGAGAGGGGAAGTTTTATAGGCAGAAAACTCACAAATGGGAACTTATGAGAATCACACGTGGGAGGTTTTGGTTCATTTAATTATTTCATAATAATTGGAAAAAAAATGTATTTTTATTATAACAAAATTATAATCCAAAATCGATTTAATTAAAAATTTATTTTAATTATAAAAAAATGAAAAAAAAAAACTTTTAATTAAGAAAAAAAATTTAATTAA
>Ga0302320_10026952_pt1 | contig 11101 bp, 8 predicted proteins | sample Bog_T0_3_FD_202130 | JGI IMG/M metagenome (GOLD analysis project Ga0302320, IMG submission 202130) | Peat permafrost microbial communities from Stordalen Mire near Abisko, Sweden - Bog_T0_3 | ecosystem: Environmental > Terrestrial > Soil > Wetlands > Peat | place: Sweden: Abisko, Stordalen Mire... | reverse complement strand
CGAAGACCGTCAGGCGGTTTGGCAGAAATCCCGCGACGCCCAGATCATGACTGGCGACGGCATGGGTATTTGAGCGACTTCACATCCCTCTTGCGCCCAAAAAAGCGCTTTGAATTACGATAGCATGGTAGTACCGTAATACTATGAAACAAATCATTGATAAAGAATTGGTGGAAAAGGCGATTGCCGATCTAAAGTCCAACGGAAAAAAAGTGACCTTGATGGCTTTGCACGGCGCTTTAGGTCATCGAGGATCGATGTCCACGCTCGTCAAAATAAAGGCGGAATTGGAGGCCAAGGCACAACCGGCTAATGATTCTGAGGAGGGATTGCAAGCATTCCGGGAGATTTGGGCACTGGCGCGCGAAGAAGGCCGCAGGCAGCAAGAGTCCGTGAATGCCGGGCTGCAACAAGACATTCAGACCCTGGCACGGGAGAACGAACGGCTTGAAGGTGAGGCCACCGCTTCGGCGAACCAAATGAGTGAGCTTCAAAAAGCAAAACTGAATGCCGAGGCGGCATTGGACGACGTGAAGCGTCAGCTTGCCAGGAGCCAGGAATCCCTGATTCAGGCCAACAAGGAGACCCAGGCGGCGCTCGAAAAACTCGCTGCGGAACAGGCCGCCCACCAAGGCACACACCAAGAACTGAAACAAGCGATTGAAAAGGCGCATGAACTCGAATTGGACTTGGTTCGGTCCCGTGCTTTGCTTGACGCCCAAAGCGGTCAGAGTGGGACACCGGCGGCGGTGAGTCCAGCCGCAATGCGCGGCAAATCGCCGAGAAATGGGTGAGGCTCAGCAGCCCACATCACCCGCCAAATGGGACGGTTCGAGACCGAAGTGCTCACACAGCCTGAATTTGAAAAAAGATTGCAAATCAACGAAGAAGGACGAAAATAAGCAAAATTATGAACAACAGCCCACCACCACTCCGGTCGTGGGTAAAAACCATAAGTTAAATATCAGATATAACTACTCCTGGTTGGCTAAGACTTATATGGAACATTCCAGTTTAAAAAAGAAGCCTGGCTAGCAGAATTTATGGGTAGATGCATCGGGTTCAGGAAGACGGCCTAACGTGTGATACAAGGCAATTTCCATCGCTTCAAAAGTGCGAAATCCGTAGGATCGTCTGGTCACCACTCGGATCTTGTTGTTCAAGCCCTCGACGGCCCCGCTGGAGATTTCGCCTTTGGCCTTGAACCAGTTGAGCAACAAGGGCTCATGGGTCCGCAACATGCGGGCCACTTTGCGCATCGGCTCGATCCGGCTGCGCAAGGCCCGTTCGGTCCAGGCCTTCAGGAAGTAGCCCGCCCACGTGACGGATTTGTAGTGCCAGAAGTCTTGGAAGGTTTCCTTGAGAATCCAGGCGCGGGCGGTGGCCAGCTTGCTCTGCACCAGGGCGTTGAGCTGGCTCCGTGCCCGACCGCGTACCCGGCTGCCTCGCCGCAGCAGCTTCCAGCGCATCGTTTTGAGGCGGTCCGCCTGCGCCGATGCGACCGTCCGGAAGCGGGCGCTCTCGGCCCGGCGGGTCTGATCCACCGCTTGATTCAAGTGCATGGTGATATGGAACCGGTCCAGCACGTGTAACGCCTGGCTGGCCTGGGCGGCGAGCACCTGCAAGTACGGCCGCCACATGTCACTGCAGACAAAGCGCAACCCGCCCACCACCTTGGGCCCCAAGGCCGCCAGTCCCTGGCGCAGCGTGGCCTGGGTGCGTTTGCGGCCCAACCACAACAACCGCCGGCACTGGCCGTCAATCTGGTAAATGACCGTCAAAAAACTGTCCGCCCCCTTGCTTTTGCCCCAGTGAATCTCATCCACCCCGAGGGCCTCGATGTCCACCAGCTGCCGATGCGCCAGCCCCCACTGGACAAACCACTCCACCGAACGGTACACACATTCCCAACTGGTCTGGAAGGACCGGGCGGTCTGCCGCCAGGACAGATGCCGGGCCCACCGGGCCAAAAAACCCATCATCGCCCGCGTCACCGGGCGCTTGCCTTCACTCCAGGGCAAATGCTCGACGACCACCCCGTGCTCCGGGCAGTTGACCCGCCGGGCGGCATAGACAAACCAAGCCACAATCCCCCACAGGGGAATAAAGAGCCACCGGCGTTGCGGCAGACGGTCATAGCCCGGGGCCGGCCGGTGGCACTGCGAACATTTGGCCGGCTGCCCCGCGTGCGCGGCCACGGTGATCTGAAGCTCGCAGGGGCGTCCGCTCCGGCGACGGAGCAACCGGACGTCCCGATAAACAAACCCCGGAAAATGTTGCACGGCATTCAAAATCGTCTTAAGTTCTAGTTGCACGTTAGACCTTTGGTTATGGGTTCAACCGGTCGCTATCCGGTCCACAACCAAAGGTCATCTTTTTCTCCCCATTCGCAACCCAACGCTGGCGTTCACCCGCAAAACTCAAACCCCAACCGCGCCGTCCGATTCGCCGGGGCGGGCGGGCGGCGGCCACGAGCTTCGAGCCTCCAGCTCGCGTGGCCACCGGTCGCCACGCGTAACGGCCCCGCCCCGCCCCGGCGAATAGGCGCGCCAGCAACGCCCGAAAAACCATTAAATACGTTGTTGTATACCCATCAGCATCCTAAAATCACCCACAAATTGCCCCACAGCCCCGTATTTCTTCCCATCGCTTCAATGCGGTGAAAATTCCCGTTACCAACTACAACTGACAGTTTCGCCACAAACAAAATTCATAGCGAAAGGACATAGGTGCAAAGATCGTTAAGCTCCTGACTAGAAAGCCCAGACAAGTCACCATGCTGTCCGTTCAGGTTACAGGTCGTCAGCACATCCCGAATGGTTGCCGCTGAACCGTCGTGCAGATATGGGGCCGTCCGCCAAACCTCGATCAACGTCGGAGTGTAAAATTTGTCTGCTGGCCCGTCATAAGCCGCGCGTGTACCGACATCGTGCGGACGCAAGTCCGTATAAAGTCCCGGCACATGGCAATCGGCACAACCGGCTTTGGAAAAAAGTTTCTCTCCCTGCTTGGCTGCCTGGGAAAGGTTGCCGTGCACCAGATACGGACTTTGCACCGGCCTAAGCGACTTGAGATATTCGTCAATGGCTTCTGCTACATCTTCGCGCGGTTGAGTGAACAGGATATTTTGGATGCCCGCCCGAACAGCCGCCGATGCATCGGCGCGCACACCCAAGCTCATACATGGCGGTGTTTGATGCGCAAGGAGAAGGCTTTTCGTGTTTTTGGGGTTGCCGATGCCGTCGTTGGGCAAATCCCAGTTCAAACCGTCCGCGCGGGCGTTACTTGGATGACAACTGCTGCAACTCTGCCAGCCTTGGTAGCAGATGCTGGCGTCGTTGAAATAGAGTTCGCCCTGACGGACCATACTCAACTTGTGTTTCGGACCGAGAGGAATGGATTCTGGGGCGGAAACGTTCGGGAAAACATCCACTGCCGTCAAGGTATCCGAAAAATAATTCGCGACATAAACCGTGTTCCCAATCATGACCGCCGCCCTTGGCCCGCGATCCGGGGTGGCTAGTTTGACCCGTTTCCGAAAGTCCTGAAGGAAAGTCAGGTCGTTGGGCACGTCCGCTTGCACGCGGGCAGCCGTCCCATAATCCGTGAGCAGCGGTTGGCCCAATGTAAAGGGCAGCTTGCCCAGCTTGGTCAGCAGCGCCGGAAAATCAATGACGCTAATTTCATGAGTTCCCGCGTGCGTAATCACGACTGTCCGGCTGTCTTTGGACCAAGCGATGCCCCAGGGATTGGCTGCACCATTCGTCAAATCATCCAGCAAGACTGTATTGAGGATTTTCAGTTGGGCGAGATCAATGATGGTTAGCGCATTGGCATTCATCCAGCCGCGTTCAATCTGATTCGCAGGGAGGTGATACCGGGCGAGGACATGGGTTACTAATGCGTATTGACCATTGGGAGAGGCTTGGATGTCGTTTAATGAAACGCTGCCGTCGGGTAGGGTCAATTCCTTCACGACCTTTCTGGCCGCCCAGTCAACCACGCTTACAACCGCAGACACCGTGCCCGTGTCGCAACGTCCGCTCGGCAGGAGGTTGGCAACCAACAAATACTTTCCATCATTGGCGAGGGTGGCCGAAACTGGTTCACGCAGGACAGCAATTCGGCACGTTTCCTCCGTGCTTTTGAGGTCAATGACGCTGACATCGTTATTGAAGCGATTGCAAACCAAAAGCGTCTGGTTGTCCGGGCAAATGACCGAAGCCATGGTCGTATGTCCGACGCGAATTCGGTCAATTATCCTTCCCTTGGCCAGATCAACCACGCAAATCCAGCTTTCGGGAGCCACACAAGTCACGAACAATTTCAAACCATCCCTTGACATTGCTAGGCCGGACGGCGGAGATGGCATCTCGAAACTCGAAACGACTATTCGCGTTTGCAAGTCTAAACGCAATACACGATTGGCCGAGACGCAGGCTATAAGTAAGCGGTGAAGGAGGGACCCACTATTCCACGACGGCGAGGCGTGGTAAAAAAGTGGGCGATGAAAACAATCAATGGTTCCCGTCAGCTCCGGTCAGCGCGCACCGATGCGGCGCACCGCACCCAAATCGTGGCGGCGTTTGAACGCAGCGGTTTATCCGCCACCACCTTCGCCCGCCAGCAGGGACTCAACTACACCACCTTTTGCAACTGGCGACAGCGTGAGGCCAAATCGGTGCCTGCCTTTGTGCAGGTTGAAGTGACAGCACCCACCGCGCCGATGGAACTCGTGATCGAGTTGGGCACCCAGGCCCGGATGCGAATCCACTCCGAAAGCCAGATTCCCCTGGCAACGCACCTCCTCCACCGTCTCAACTTGACTGGCGCATGTTAAGTTTTCACGCCCAGCTTAAAGTGTTCGTCGCGACTGCCCCGTGCGATTTGCGGATGAACTTCAACGGCCTTTGGACTGCCGCCCAACAACACTTGGGGGAAGATCCCAAGAGCGGTGCGCTCTTTGTCTTTGGGAACCGCCGTCACAACCGGATCAAGATTCTGTATTTTGACGGAACGGGTGTCTGCATACTGGCAAAACGTTTGGAGGAGGGAACGTTCCACTGGCCGCAGAGCGCCGGTGAGCCCAACGGTAAAATCCGGCTGGCCCCGCAGGCTTTGCAGTTGTTGCTGGACGGGGTGGATTTGAAAGCCGGGGCGCGCCGCGCCTGGTATGAAGCGGACAAACCGTCTGTTAGCAGTGCTTAGACACTGGATATAACTCTTGTAAGAAGGAGCATAATAAAAAGCAATTTCTTTGAAACATTTCCGGCGTTGCGGCGTCAATATTAGCAACTGAATGAATCAGCCAACGCCGCCACCGGTCATCGATCTGCTCCAACAGCAGCTTGCTGCCTTGCAGCAGGTGTTGGCGGAAACCCGGCAGGCATTGGAAGACTCTCGCCGCGAGAACACGCTGTTGCGTCAGAAGCTCGACGCGCTGGCCCGCCGTTTTTTTGGCAAACAGAGCGAGCAATTAAACGATGCCCAGTTGGAACTGTTGCTGAAGGGTTTGGGAGAAAGCAGTGTGGCAGCGCCTGTGCAACCTCCAGCGGCCAAAGCGTCAGCCGCCCCCCGCCGCCTTAATCCCCAGTCCCAACGCCTGCGCACACCCGATAATTTGGAAGTGGTCCAAGTGGTCATTGAACCGGAAGTGGTCACTGCCCAGCCGCAAGATTACAAAAACATTGGTCAGGAAGTGAGCCGCCTTTTGGATTACCAGCCAGGCAAGTTTTTCTGGCGGGAAACTGTGCGGCCAAAATATGTGCGCGTGGATGAGCGGGCACTACCGCCGGTCATGGCCAGCGCACCGCCCCGAGTGGCCGAACACTGCCTGGCCGCGCCGGGCTTGCTGGCCCAACTGCTGGTTAGCAAATACTGCGACCATCAGCCGTTCTACCGGCTGGAAAACATCTATTATCAACGCCACGGCGTGTGCATCAGCCGGCAACAGATGGTGCAATGGACTGAACAATGTGTGCGGCTGCTGCGAGGCATCGCCAATGTCTTGAAGGTCCAAATGCGCACGAGTGGTTATGTGCAGGTGGATGAAACGCCCGTGCGTTACCAAGATCCGGCACTTGTCGGCCGTTGCGGCCAGGGATATCTCTGGGTCGGATTGGTGCCTAAACAGTGCGTGGTTTATGAATGGCACGCCAGCCGTGCCGCCAAGTGTTTGGACGATCTTTTAGGCGAAGACTATTCCGGCAAACTGCAATGCGATGGCTATTCAGCTTATCCGGCCTTTGCCAAATCTAAAACCGGCATCGAACTGTTTGGCTGCTGGGCACATTTGCGGCGCGGCTTTTTCGAGGCCAAGGAACAAGCGCCGGTGGTGGCGGGCTGGATCTTGAACCAGATCGGGGCCATGTACGGGTGGGAAGAACAGTTGCGGCAAACCCGGGCCGGACCGGCGGCACGACAAGCCCTGCGCACCTCGCATCATCGCATGGTGGTCGAGCTGCTCCATCGCGTCCTGACGCGGCTCCAATCCCGCTATCTACCGCAAAGTCCCATGGGCCAAGCCATCGGCTATGCTTTGAACCAGTGGCCGACCATGGTGCGTTTCCTCGCACACGGCGAGGTGGAAATTGATAATAACAAGGTCGAAAACTCGATCCGCCCCACCGCACTTGGAAAAAAGAATTGGCTGTTCTTCGGCTCGGAAGAAGCCGGTGAACGCAGCGCGGTCATGTATACGCTGATTGAAAACTGCCGGATGCACGGGGTCGAACCCAGCGCCTATCTCAAAGACGTCCTGGAGCGCCTGCCCACCACGACCAATAAGCAGGTCGACCAACTGACACCGCTCAACTGGAAAAAATCACGCCAGCAAGTTGCCATCGCGGCTTGATCCCACTTCCGCTCAAATTCAACCGGTCATCCTATCACAAAAATCCCCACATTCCAGTGGGTCTCTCCTTCACCGCTTACGGCTATAAAAAGACTTTGACCATCATTCGCAGCCACAAGCGATGCCGCCGGTGAGAAAACAATGTCGCTTGCTTGCTCATTTGCGGAAGCAGAGGATGATGCAAAAGTGAGCGACGCAAAAACCACCCACGCGGTCAAAATCACGAGGCAAAGCAATACGCTAGACAGTAACCTATGGCGATGTTCTGTTTGTAACACTCTTTACACTGCTATAATTTACTGCAAATGAACCCGGTAAAAACGTTGTTTGTAGCCACTCGTGGCGTTGGTCAAATTAATGGTTCCATTCACTGGTATGGTGGAAGTGTTGACCGGATTCCAGTTCAACAGGTTCGTGGAAGCTTGCAGCACATAATTGCTGCCGGCAGGCCCGGAAACCTGAAAAGTGAAGTTGCTGTTAAAACCGACACCGTATAGTCGGAGTGGTGAAGCGGAAATGGCAGTAACACTGATGGCGTCCAGGCCAAAGTAACTTGGATCGTTGCGGAATCCGAATTCGAGAGTGGCATTGGATCGTGTGGCAGAGACAGTTAACTGCAGATTGGTCCATCCGGTAGCTGGAAGATTCGTTTCATCAAAAAGGATGTTTCCATTCCAAAACACCAAAAACTCATTGGGATATTGGCCATCAGGACTGTCCAGCCAAAGTGAAAGCAAATAGCTTTGCCCAGGCAACGTTGACAGCGTTTGAGAAATATATCCTAGCGAGCCGACTGGACCGAGTTCCGCGCCGTAATGCCCGGAGTAAACACAAGTAGAATTGCTAGCGATCGAACAATAATCGAAATTTCCACTCTCGCTCCAGCCGGTGAAATCGCCTGACTCAAAACCACCATTTAAAACCAAACCGAAATACTCCACTGGGTTAGCGACGATGAGGGATGGTCCGACGCCAATGACGGTGACCCCAAGGCTATTAGTCGCAACGAGACTGGGGAGGAAAGTTCCTGCATTGGTATAAACATGCGTCGGGTTTTGATTGGTGCTGCTTGATCCGTCACCAAAATTCCAGTTCCAATGTGTGATGATATTGTTGGCGAGATCAATACCAGATGAAGTGAATTGTACAGTCAGAGGTGCCGGGCCATTGGTCTGATTTACAGCATATTGAATGGTAGGCAGCGAGGCGGTAATTGAAGCAGGACCATAGACGGGAACGGCAAATCCAAGGCTGTTGGTGACTACGAGACTCAGTAAAAATGTGCCTGGATTGGTATATATATGTGACGGATTTTCATTGGTGCTGGTTGATCCGTCGCCAAAATTCCAGTTCCAAAAAGCAATGAGATTCCCGTCGCCATCCACGCGCGGCGATGTGAATTGCACGGCCAGGGGAACCGTGCCATTGGTGGGATTGGCGTTAAAGCCAATCGTCAAAGTGGCGATGAACCCATGAGCAACATTGTTGCTGTCGGTGTAATAGCCAACAATGGTGTTGCCGGAGATGCCGAGAGCGTAGGTCGAACCAACACCATTTGGATCGTCGAGGGTGGTGTAGTTGGCACCACTATAGAGAAAACCGTGGGTTTTGTGATTACCATCAGTATAATAGCCGACAATGTTACCGCCATCTATGCCACTGGCGCAGGTGGAACCAAAGCCATTGGGGTCGTCCAAAGTGGTATAGTTACCATTGGTATACATAAAACCGTGTTCTCCGGAGCCGGCGGAGTCATTATAAGAACCCACGATACTGCCGCCTGAAATGCCGTTGGCGGATGTGTCGGTGCCGACACTCAAGTAACCAAGTTCATAAATTGGGTAAGAATTGGGGTCGTCCAGAGTCTTGTAGGTGCTGCCGTTGAACAGCACGCCGTGGATCCCATTGTCATCCGAAAAGGCGCCGACGACATTGGTGCCGTCGATGCCATTTGCGATGCCAAATAGGAGGGAACCGCTGCCAGCCAAATAACTGTAAGTTGTATAGGTGCCGCCGCTATAAAGAAACCCATGCCAGCTCCCGTCGGAATAATTGCCGACGATGTTGCCGTCGGAGATGCCGCTGGCGGCAGTGTAACCATTGGCATTGGGATCCTCCAGAGTCGTGTAAACATTGCTGTTGTATAAAAAGCCGTAGGTATAGCCGTCGGGGCTCGTATAATAGCCAACAATGTCGCCGCCGGAGATGCCGGCGGCATAAGTGCCGCCACTGGAAGGTGCTGTGGCCAAAGGTTCGTCCAGTGTTTGGTATGAGATTTTGTAAAAAGTGGCGACTAAACTCACGTTGCCACTTAACGTGAAGGAGTATGTGGGTAACGAACTCACCACTTTGCCGTCCTCCGTCCAGTTAACAAATGCATAGCCGCTGTTGGCGGTGGCGGTCACGGTTTGCAGGCTGGGGCTGCCCGCGGGAAACGCTCCGCCCCCGCTGACCGTGCCTCCCGCGCTCGGCAAGGCGCTCACGGCAACGGTATAATTGCCGGCCGTCAGCAGAACCGGTGCGGTTACAATGGCGACGGAAGTCAGGTCGCCCAAGGCACTCACAAATGTGCTGACCACACCCCTAGGCGTGATCATGGATACCGGGCCGTTGCCGTTGATCACGTAAAGGTTGCCGCTTCCGTCGAAAGCCAGGCCATCCGGGTCATACAAGCCGCTGGCGTATGTGGTCTCCACCCCGCCAGTTGTGATTTTTATGATCAGACCCGCCACGTCCGCTTCATACAGATTTCCGCTGGCGTCGAAAGCCAGGCCATTGGGATTGAACACCTCGCTGGCGTATAAGCTATCCACGCCGCCCGGAGTAATCTTGGAGACCGTGCTGTAATCGTAATCCGCCACATACAGGTTTCCGTTTGCGTCACAGGCCAAAGCTGTCGGGTCCCCAAACCTGCTGGCAAACGTGCTCACCATCCCGGCGGGCGTGACCTTCGAAATCGTTCCGTTGCCTTCGTTTGCCACGTACAGGTTTCCACTTGTGTCGCAGGCCAACGCGATCGGTTCATTGAACCCGCTGGCAAAGGTGCTCACCATTCCGGCGGGCGTGACTTTTGAGACCATGCCGCTGCCTTCATTCGCCACATACAAGTTTCCGTTGTTGTCGACGGCCAAAGCTCCGCTCACGCCGCTCGCGAACGTGCTTGCCGCCCCGGCGGGAGTGATGGCTGAAACCGAACTGCTGCTTGCATTCGCCGCATACATGAGGAAAGGCAAGTGGGTCAGAATTGCGGGATTGGAGGTGGCCGAGCCTTGGGCGTTTGTTACCACACATTCAAATTCATAGCCCGAAATCGTACCGGTCACCGTCAGCGTGGGGGATGCAACTCCGCTGTAAATCGCGTTGTTGGACAGCGGGAGCCAGGTCGCGCCGCCATCGGTCGAAACCTGCCACTGGAACGTGTTCAAACCCGGCGCTCCGCTGACATCAATTGAGAACACGGCATTTTCTCCGGCGGGCAAGGTCACGCTTTGCGGTTGGATGGTAATCGTCGGCGGAGCCGGCGCGGTAACGGCACTGATGGCAACCAGGTCGGACAGGTTGCCGAAGAACGTAGTCACCACCCCGGCGGGCGTGACTTTTGAAATTGTGCCACTCACCGTGCTATTGGCATAATTCGCGACGTAAAGATTTCCGCTTCCGTCAAAGGCCAGCCCCATCGGCCCATTGAAACCGCTGGCAAAGGTGCTCACCACCCCGGCGGGCGTGACCTCCGACACCGTGTTACTGGTCCAATTTGCGACATAAAGATTTCCGCCTCCGTCAAAGGCCAGGCTTGTCGGGTAACCGAATCCGCTGGCAAACGTGCTGACCACTCCGGCGGGCGTCACTTTTGAGACCGTGTTGTTGCCAGGATTGGCCACATACAAGTTTCCGGCACGGTCGAAGGCGAGGGCCGAAGGGTAAGCGAAACCGCTGGCGAACGTACTGACCACTCCGGCGGGCGTGACCTTCGAGATCGTGGAGGGATCGGTAAGGGCATTTGCCACATAAAGATTGCCGCTGCCGTCGAAAGCCAGCGCATCGGGTTGATAAAAGCCGCTGGCGAACGTGCTGGCCCCTCCTGCCGTTGAGATCATTGACACCGTGTTATTGCCCTGGTTTGCCACATAAATGTTCCCGGCTGCGTCGGACGCGATAGCCAGCGGATGGCTGAGTCCGCCGGACAAAAGGGTCAAATGCCCATCCGGCGTAAGGGTTGAAACGGTATTGTTGGTCTCGTCTGCCACA
>Ga0302320_10026951_pt1 | contig 11101 bp, 12 predicted proteins | sample Bog_T0_3_FD_202130 | JGI IMG/M metagenome (GOLD analysis project Ga0302320, IMG submission 202130) | Peat permafrost microbial communities from Stordalen Mire near Abisko, Sweden - Bog_T0_3 | ecosystem: Environmental > Terrestrial > Soil > Wetlands > Peat | place: Sweden: Abisko, Stordalen Mire... | reverse complement strand
GCGGTTCGCGAACCGCCCCTACGATGATCTCGATTTAGCGATAATCTGGGGATTGGGGACGATTAGCGTTCGATGCCGCGGCGGCCGCTTCCGCCCTGGATGCGGTGTAGCGCCGCCACGAGAGCGTCGATGTCTTCGCAGGTATTGTACATGGCAAGGGTGGCGCGGACCGTGGTCTCCTGCCCGAAGCGGCGCAGAATCGGCTGGGCGCAGTGGTGGCCCGCACGAACCGCAATTCCCTCTTCATCCAGCGCCTTGCCGACGTCTTCAGTGCGGATTCCGTCGAGCGTGAAGGAGAGCACTCCGGCCTTTTCGTGCGCCGTGCCGAAGAGGCGCAGGCCGGGAACGGTCAGGATTCCCGCCGTGGCATAAGCGAGCAGCTCATGCTCATAGCGGGTCACGTTTTCGATTCCCACCTGCGTCAGGTAGTCGAGCGCCGCTCCAAGACCGACCGCGTCGGCGATGCTGGCCGTTCCAGCTTCAAATCGCTGCGGTGCCTGGCTGTAAACCGTCTTCTCAAACGTGACGTCAACAATCATGTTGCCGCCACCCTGCCACGGGGGGGTCGAGTCAAACAGATCGCCCTTGGCGTAGACCACGCCAATCCCCATGGGGGCAAAGACCTTGTGGCCGGAGAAGACAAAGAAGTCGCAATCTAGGTCCTGAACATCCTCGCGCATGTGGGCCACGCTCTGCGCGCCGTCAATCAGCACGCGGGCGCCGTGGCGATGCGCCATCTTCACCATCTCTTTGGCCGGGGTGATGGTGCCGAGCGCGTTCGAAACGTGGCTGAGGGCTACGATTCGCGTGCGCGGGTTCAGCAGCTTCTCGTATTCATCCAGCTTGATCTGGCCGCGGTCGTCCACGGGGGCCACGCGCAGTTTCGCTCCCTTGGCTTCGCAAAGCTGCTGCCAGGGAACGATGTTGGCGTGGTGCTCTAGCCAGGTGATGACGATCTCGTCGTCCTTCTCCACATTCCGCCAGCCCCAGCTTTTGGCCACCAGGTTGATGGCTTCGGTGGTGCCTCGAACGAACACAATCTCGCGGGTGGAGGCGGCGTTCAGGAACTTGCGCACCTTTTCGCGCGCGCCCTCGTAGGCGTCAGTGGAGCGGGCCGCCAGGGTGTGCGCGGCGCGATGGACGTTCGAATTCTCATGCCGGTAGTAGGAGCTGATGCGGTCGATTACGGCGTTGGGCTTGTGCGTCGTGGCTCCGTTATCAAGCCAGACGAGCTGGCGGCCGTGAACGCGCTCCTGCAGAATGGGAAAATCCTGACGGATTGTCCGAGGGTCAAATAGCCCGGGGCCCAATTTGAGATCAGGAAGCATTCCAGGGGCGAGTTGGTACAAATTGTCGCCAATTTGCGGCGTGACGGGTCGCGCGCCGGACTTTTCCGGCTCGGCAAAGTACGGCAAAGATGAGCCTTGCGCACCCATTTGCGGCATCGCCATAATGGCTGAGGCACCCACCAGTGAACTGGGCAGCGCCTTTAAGTCCTCTTCCGAGGGTTCTTGCGCAGGCACGCCCGTGTTTCCCGGAATCGACTGAAACCCCGGAATTCCCGGGAATGTGAACTGGTCCGTACCCGGCAGAGCAGCAGTCGCGGGATTGGCTGCGGGCACTTCGCCGCCGATTTTGGGTGCAGCTATATCCGGGCGGGCAACATCCGGACTATTCGCCCTGACATTCGCGGGTTGGTCCGTGGGCACACTCGGACTATTCGGTGCAGCAGGTACGTCTCCCAGAGAGGGTACGAACCCAGACCCCGCCTGAAGTTCCGGGGAACCCGGCAAAGGACCAGCAGCTTCTCCCGGCGTGCCTTGTGGCGCCTCATGAGATGCGCGTCTGGCTTCGGGCACGGCTTGGACCGCTGGCGCTGAAGGCACCGCGGATAAGCCAGGGATCCCCTCGAATCCCGGGAGTTCGGGGAAGGAAAAATCCCGGCTGACCGCCAGCGAAGACGGAACCGGATTGGGAGACGCTGAGGTCTCCCCATTCAGGAAGTAGAACGATGATTCCGATGAACTGGCGGAGGGAAGGTTTGTGCCACCCTGCGACGGCAGTCCCGTGGAACCCACCGGGCTGTTGGGCACCGAGGGGATATCCGCCCCGGGTGCCGGAGTGTATTCTGTCACCGGGGGCAGCGATGGCGCGGCGGACGACGTGCCCGCCTGTTCCGCGGGGGCCAGGCGAGCCAATTCCAAAAAGTAGAACGACGGTCCCGAAGGCGAAGCCACGGAAGCGGTTACGGGTTCCTGCGGTGGCACCCTTAACGCTTCCAGCAGGTCCGGGGGAAGCGAATATCCCGGGGCTGAAAACATCGAAGGCACATCGGGCGAGGAGCCGGCCTGAACGGGAAGCGTGCCGGAGAAATCCGGCATGCCCGTGATATCGGTAATGGCCAACGCGCCCGGCAGCGCGGCAAAAAACTCCCCGGCTAGCCTGGCGATGATGGCGGCATCGGGCAGCGAAGCACCCGGAGTATAAACGCTCTGGGGAGTGGAGCTGCCCGCGGCATCCTGCGGCGGAACTGGCGCCGCTGTATTCCGCGATCCCGGATCATTTGTACTCATGGTAGCTTTCGACATTCACGTTCTCCAGCACGCCCACGGCATCTTCGGTGAGGATTGCGGCCGAACAGTAAAGCGAGATCAGATAGGAGGCAATCGCTTTGCGGTTGATTCCCATAAAGCGCACGGAAAGGCCGGGGGAAACTTCTCCCACCAGTCCCGGCTGGAAGAGACCAATCACGCCCTGCTTCTTCTCGCCCGTTCGCAGCAGCAGGATGTTGCTCTTGCCACCTTTGACGGTCAGCTTGTCGCTGGGAACCAGCGGAATTCCGCGCCAGGTCAGGAAGGGCGAACCGAACAGCGTCACCGTCGGAGGAGGCACGCCGCGGCGCGTGCATTCGCGGCCAAATGCAGCGATGGCGCGAGGGTGAGCCAGGAAGAAAGCGGGCTCTTTCCATACCTTGGTGATGAGCTCGTCCAGATCGTCGGGCGTGGGCGGGCCGGTGCGCGTCTTGATGCGGCCTTCGGGCGCCACGTTCTTTAGCAGACCGTAGTTGGCGTTGTTGATGATTTCGCTTTCCTGCCGCTCCTTGACCAGTTCAATGATCAGACGCAATTGCTCGCGAATCTGGTCATAGGGGCTGCGGTACAGGTCGGAAACTCGAGTTTGGACGTCGAGAACGGTGGTGACGGCGCACAAGGAGTACTCGCGCGGCTTCTCATCGTAATTGACGAACGTCTCCGGCAGGTCAACCTCTTCGCGAGAGCCGCACGTCACATCGGCGGGAGCATCGGCATGCCCGGACGTGACGCGATTAACTCGATAGGTACCGGCTTCAACCGGCGTCCACGGCAGAAAGGAGACCAGCCACCGCGGGGTGATCTCTTTCATCTGCGGAACGGTCTTGGTGGTGTTGGCAAGCTGGCGTGCTGCAACTTCGCCCAGCGTGTGGCGAACTTCAGGCGTATCGGCCATAAAAAAAGCTCCTTGTTATTAGAACTACCAAACGCCGTACTATAGCACATTGTTGGAGATACGGCGATGAAATCCTGCTTTCCAGGATATAAGATATCAGCAGGATCATAGCCGCTTGCCCCTCATCCATCGGGTAAGGTCCCCGTCAGATTTACCCTTCCACCAGCTTTTTGCGCGCCTTCAAATGCGAATAAATGGCGCCTTAGATTGCGGTAGCAGCAGCTACCGCCTTCTCACACCACAATCGCTCCGAACCAGAGCCAGAAGGGCGGCTGCTGCTACCGCACTCTAAGGCGCCTCGTAGAAGTTCGAGGCTCATTACTTGTTCCGGTTCCAGCCAAAACTGACTCCCACAGCGTTCTGGTACATGCTCAGATTGGCGTTCCCGCCTCCCGCAGTGGGTGGAATTGAAGTAGTGCCATTCACCGTTCCGTTAAAGGCGTGGAGGTAATTCACATTGATCTCCTTGCCATTTTGCAGCTTCCAGGTGGCACCGACGGTGACATGTTCCTGGGTTACGGCAGGCGCCAGCAGATTAAAGAAGGTCTGCGTTCCATCAAAGGGCAGCCCGGAATGGTTGTAACCTCCCCGCAGCGTCAATGCGTGAGAAACATGAACGTCCAAACCCGCTTTGACTTCAGTAATGTCATGCCATCCGAACCCCGGACCGTTGGCCGAGCCCAGCGGGGTCTGGTTGGCGTCGGAATCGGCAATCGATTTGACCCCACTGTAGAGGATGCGCTCAGCATCCAACAGAACAGTAACCTTGGGATGGACCTTCACGGCTACGCCACCGGCAAAATTGGCCGGGATGTCAAACCCACCCTGCTCCGCAAACAGTCCCTGGTACTGATTGAACTTGCCCATGTACGTCTTGCTTTGAAAAGTCGCGCCCAGGCTGACGGTCTTGGTGACTTCGCCCAACCAGCCAACGCGCACTCCCACGCCTTCAGCAGAATCGTAGCCCCGGTTGGTAACCCGCGTCGGGTCACTGGAGTAGTTCGAATTGGCAAAGTTCTCGAGTCCAGTCGCGGCGAACCGCTGGTAGCCGATGTTCAACGAAACACCAAAACCCTGATGCTTGGTCACTTTATATGCCAGTGTGGGGGCAATAAATAATTGCTGCAAGTCGACGCCTGCATTGCTGCTGCCGAGCAGAGGAATCGGCGAACGATAGGAAGTGTTCAAGCCGCCGTTGCCGTACATGGAAACGCCCACCGATAGCTTGGGGCTGAACAGGTGGTTGAAGCCCAGTTCCGGAATCCCGAAGTTCGCTATTTTGCTGGCATCGTAGGTGCCGTTCACATTGGGATAACCCGGGGGCAGTTGATTGCCCGTGATGGTGCCACTGCGATTGGGCCGGAACAGGGTTAAGCCAAAGTCGAAACGATTGCCCACAAAAACCATTCCTGCGGGATTGGTGGCCGCCGCCAGACTGTCCTGCGGCAGGGCCACGCCGGCGCCGCCTTGCCCCTCCTGAATCACGCCAAATCCGCTGCTGAAGTAGCCATCCGTAGCCATCAAGGGAGCGGCGAGAACCAGCGTAATGCCAATTGACATCATTGTATATCTATAGATATTACGCATACTATAAACTCTCCTATTGTGAAGGTGTGTTGGGAATCCGGGATTCCGCTTTTCCTGCTTCATTTGACGGGTTATTGGCGTGCCTGCGGGCTAAGTGAAAATGATCTGCGCTCCCGCCGACTTTTCGTAGAATTCACCCACGGTGATGATGTCGTCCACCAGTGGCGTGAAGTCTTCCTTTTTGAGGTGAAACATATCGACTGAGGCCTTACAACCGTAGATTTCGCCGCCCGCATCGTGGATGGTTTGCAGAAACTCGCGGACAGGTGGGATATTCAACTTTTCGATCTCCTTCTTCATCATGTGCGTGGCAAAGGCCGAAATTCCTGGAATCGCTCCCAGCACGGTGGGAATGTGCATGGCCGGATTGCCCACCGTGGCCACTTTCAGGTGGTCAAGGCGCTTGTTGGTGATGGCGTCAAGGCCAAAGAAGGTGAAGAACAGCGAGGCTTCAATGCCTTCCATGCGGGCGCCATTGGCCATGATCAGGCCCGGGTAGACGCCTTCCAGCGAACCGCGCGAAACGATAATGGACACTCTTTCCACGGGCTTACGCGATTTGGCTTCACTCATAACTGGCTGTTCCTCTCAGGATGCAAAACTGACTAAATACAGCTCTTGGGTCTGGGCAAACCCGCGACCTTGGCCGCCTTTCTGCCTGGCCCATTGGGAAACAACTGATACAGCAATCTGGTGTCAACGCCACTTTCCTGCGTGATGCGGCGGATGGAGGGCGGGTCGCCCTCTTTCTCATAAACCTTGCGCATGAACTTGATCACCACCCAGTGCGTCGCGGTGAGTTCGCCAACTCCCTCGCGCACGGAAATTTCACGTGCGATTTCCTCGGTCCACTCGGCAGGATTGGCCAGGTGACCGTCCTTGTCGAGCACCAGTGTTTTGCCTAGAATCTCCAGCGTCGCCACTTTTCAATCCTCTTTTCAAGAAACCGTCTTATTTGCCTGCGCAGCCTGCCACTTGGCCTTCGCCCAAGCCTCCTTCGATCCTTCAAATTATCTGCGGAAGTAAAGTCCGATTCCATGTTAAGAGGATCGTGCTGGAACTAAAGACCAAAACAGCTGGTACAGGATCGGGGGGACGCGGGATGGATGAGTAAGAGCATGGGGCGATACCTGAAGTTCGTTCGTGCAAGCCTGGCAAAATCTAACGCCTTTGGAATTAGCGCAGAATCCTCGCCTCAACCGCGTCTTAAATTTCTACGGCAAGCTGCATACAATTAGAGCGGGTCCAACGTCCCGCGACTACTCAGCCAATTGGTCCGCACCACGGGGAGAACTTGCCTGCCGTGGCTCACCGGCGTCCTGCTGTTCCTTGCAGTCCCGGCACTGCCGCGCCCAAGGCACCGCTTTCAGGCGAGGAGCAGGAATGGGCTGCGCGCAGACTTCGCAAACGCCAAAAGTCCCGCGTTCAATTCGGTTAAGAGCGGCATCGATGGCCTTCAAGAGCTTGCTGTCTGTCTGGCGCAGCTGGACTTGTATGGACTCTTCACTGGAATGCGCCGATTGATCCACTGAATCGGGCAGACGGACAGCCTCCAGCCTGGCCCCAACACTCTTGCTTCCCCCCACCCTCGCCAGTTCCGCGCGCTTTTCAAGCAAGAGGTCGCGGTATGGGATCAAATTCTTTTCTGTCATCTACTGGTCCCCCTGGGAATCAGGGCAGGGAGAAACCGCTCGTTGGGTTCTTTCCCGGACGAACTGGAACAGCTTCCTGCCGTAATACCTGGAAGCGGGCACGCGATGAAAACCTCATGCCCGCCACCAGGGTAAAATCAACATTGATTTTACCCCAAAAACCTGGAGGCGCGGATGGGAATCGAACCCATGTTAAGGGCTTTGCAGGCCCCTCCCTTACCACTTGGGTACCGCGCCAAACTTGTTTTCAGCCTCGCGCGCCGAGTTTCGCCTTCAATTTCTCGAATCTCCGCGTCTTCGGAGCGGGCTGAACTGTCCCCAAAAACAAAAACCGCCCGGCAGAATCTCTTCTGGCGAGCGGTTGATTCACTAAACTCTGGATGTGACGAGTTACGCTAGTGAAGTTCCTCCGCCAGAAGGCGCGCAAGGACATGCGCACTCGAAACAACAGGCCTTCCGGGTTGGGAGAAACATCGTCATGGATTCTTTGAAGAGTGCTGGCAAATTTCGTTGCAGCCGAGCACGAATGATCAGAATACCTCTCATCCATGCTTCCGTCCAATTAAAACATTTTACTGTCAACATTAATTTTTCTTATAGTGTGTGGCCTTCTCGTACCATACCCTACCCGTTCTTGGCCCCCCGTAGTCCCCGCTGAAGCCGCGCCATTTGAGCGAATCCAAGTCATCGTGAGTGCTACAATGCCTTGACGATCGGCAACGTCGCGCCAGGGCATTTGCCCGAATCCTCGCAGTCCGGGCATCGCAATACTATTGCACTGAGTCGATCTTCACCAAGGGTGACCCATGTCTCCTGACTTCGCGGCTTATTACGACGCGGTGATCAACTGGAATAAACGCCTCGCGCGGGAAATACCGCTGCTGGTTGAGTTGGCGCGTCAGGCAGGCGGTAGAATTCTGGTACCAGCTTGCGGCACGGGCGGGCACGTGGTGGCTCTCGCGAAGCAAGGCTTTGATGTTCTGGGCTTCGACTCCGACGAAGGCATGGTGGAGAGGACGCGCCAGAAAATAGCTGCCGGCTCGGAAGCGATTGCGACAGGAAATGGAAAAGCCGAGGTTCGCCTTCTAAGCATGCAAGACGCGAGCGCCCTGCCCGCAGAATTCAGCTCGGCATTCTGTTTGGGCAATCCCCTTCCCGGCCTGGGCACCAAGGGTCAACTGCTTGCCGCCCTGCGAGGAATAGTCAACACACTCCGCCCGGGTGGAATATTCCTGACTCAAAACCTGAATTATGATCTGCGCTGGAAACAAAAGGTCAGCCAGTTCCCTCTCCTGACGGGCGAAACAGCGGCCCAGGAGATCCTGCTGGTGAAAGTTGCTGATTATCACGCGGATTACATCAACTTCCACGCCATGTTTCTGTATCGCGAAAAGCCCGCGGGCAAATGGCAGGCGCACACGCGGACCTCGCGGCAAATCCCGCTCTTCCAAAGGCTTCTGACGGACCTCGCCACGCAGGCCGGTTTGGGGGAATTCACCTTTTGGGGGGACTTCGGTCAAACCCCGTTTGCAGTGGATGAATCCCACGACCTCATCCTGACGGCACGGAAGATTTAATCTGGGAATGTAATCCGCAGACTTGAAAGACCACTAATGGGCCTACTGCTCTGGGTCATTGGGGGTGCCTGCACGCGAATCGGGCAGAAGCCTGTTCAGGCCTTCAAGAATGTCGCGTTCGTGGGGCGAAAACTGTTCGCGCACGCGCGGGCTATCCAAGAACATGGGGCGTTGCTCAGGAGGAATATCCCGAAGGTGCCGAAAGGCCACCATCAAGGCCTGGCGGCGTGGCGGCGTTAGGTCGCGCCATTGCGGAAAGATGCTGCGCGCTTCCTGCCTTTGGGCGGGCGAAAGGCCGTCCAGAATTTCTTCCCGCTCACGCACCCTTTCCTTTTCCTGCGGAGTCATGGAATTCCATTGCCGCAAGCGCTCGCGGATCAACTCCTGGCGTCCCGGTGGAAGGTTTTGAAACTGGGGATTATTCGCCATCGCTCTTCGTTGTTCGGCAGGTGGCAAATCACGCAGACGGCGGAACACCCCTCCGGCTTGGGGACGCTGACGACGCGCAGCGGCGTTTTCGCCGCCCTCAGAATCAGCATGATTCGAGCCCTGCTCGCCCCCACCCTGAGCCATCAGCGCTGCGGGCAAAAGGAATAGGGACAGAACCAGGATTCCCACCAAATCGCGGCAGGGATGCAAAGACCTTCTGCGGCTGAAATAAGGCTGCGACAGAGGTTCAGTTTGCAACCCGACGCTCCCCTTTGGGGATTTCCGAGAGCACGTCGAAATTTGCGGCCAGATCATAATCTTCCATTGCCTGGGTGTCTTTATCATCGGTTGACCCGTTGTTGACCGATTCTTGCGAAGGTGCATGCAGGCCCGGTGTCACATCCACTCGGGTGGGACTGGGCGCAGAGTGGACATTCATCGCCGCCCCTGAATTCTGTGCGCCACCCGCATGCGGGGATTGCTGTGTCGCGACCAATGTCGAGTGATCCACCCCGCGGTGATTTCGGTTCAACCAGACCAAGCCAGCGACCATCAAAACCCCGAGTGAAGCCAGTGCCAGGTTGCGCGCCCATTGCCAACCAGTGAATCCCCACCGCTCGCGCCGGGCCTGCTCCGCTTCCACGGCCTGCCGGACGCGGACATCGAACGCTGGCGAGGGTCCCGGCTCGTGCCATTCATTCAGCACCGCATCCAGGCGTCCGTACTGGGCCACAGCTTCCCGGCAGCGGGTGCATTCTTGCAAGTGCCCGCATACCTCGGCAGCGGCAGGTTCGTCAAGCAGGCGGTAAGCGTATCCAATCAGTCTTTCCGTATCAAGGCATTTCATATCTCACCTTCGCGGAGCATCGGCTCCAGGCGCGCGCGCAACGATTCATAAGCGCGAAAGAGCAGCGATTTTACCGCGCTTTCCGAAACATTCAGGATACCAGCGATCTGGCGGTAATCAACTTCCTGGTATTTATGCAGAATCACGGCGGCGCGCTGATTTTCCGGCAACGATTCGACGGCTTGGCGAATTATTTTTGCGCGCTCCAGGGCCACCAGGGTATTTTCCGCATTGGGTAATGGTGACGCAAACTGCTGTAGGATGCTGTGCCCGTCGGAGTCATCATCGCCCACACCGGACATTTCGTCCCTCCGGTCGCGGATGGCATTCAGCGCCAGGTTTGTTGCGATCCGGTAGAGCCAGGTGGTAAACCGGGCGTTCGGCTGGTATCTCTCCCGCGATTTGTAGACGCGCAGAAAGACCTCCTGCGCCAGGTCTTCCGCCAGCGTCTGGTCCCGCACCATGCGCCGAAAGAAGCTGACCATGGGCAGGCGGTAGCGGCGCAGCAACACCTCAAACGACACGGCGTCGCCATCGCGCACCCGCAGCATCAAGTCGAGGTCGGTCTCAACGGCCATAGTTGCCACATTATATAGAACACACTGACTTCAGAAGAGTTGCGCGCAGCACTAAATATTATGCGGACCCCCGCCTGGGCTGACAAAAGACCCTCAACTCCTCAGTCATAATGTCTCCAGTAATATTTGTGTTGACTTTCTGTCAGATAGGTTTATGAAGGAGATGTAGCTGTGCAATATTCTGGAGCAGAATTATGAACAACAATGAGATTGTCAACTCCATCGGCGTCATCAGCAGCATCTTGCACCAACCGGACCCCACGCCGCTCCTCTCTGAAGTGGTTCGCGTGTTACGCCGTGAGCGGCCCCATTACCACTGGGTTGGCATCTATCTGCTTCGAGGCAAAGAACTTGTATTGGGCCCCTATGTTGGCAACCCCACCGTTCACATGCGCATTCCCCTCACCAAGGGCATCTGCGGAGCTGCCGCCTCCACGGGCAAAACCATTATTGTGGATGACGTCGCCACTGACCCCCGGTACATCGCGTGCAGCCTCGAAACCCGGTCGGAAATTGTCGTCCCCATCAAGCGCGGAGAGTCCGTTCTGGGCGAAATCGACATTGATAGCAACCACCCCTCCGCCTTCACCCCGGATGACCGGGAGCTTCTGGAAGCCGTGGCGTCGCTCGTTGCGGACAAAATGTAGCCGATTCATGAAAATTGGCGGGGGGGGGGACTGCCCAATTTCAAGGTGGGCCGATGAGAAGGGCGTCTATCGTTCCCAATCCCCTGAAGTCCCAATTGTGCATTGTTTCCGCTTGCGTTACCCATGTGGGATCGGTAGTCGAACGAAGGCACCACATCTACAGTTTGGCGACAATACAGCCAAGTGATCACAAGAACGCACGGTAATTTCCCCGATGCGGACTTGAACGAAGCCGCCCGTGCGGCGGACGCTACGCGTGCGTGATGCCAGGCGGAGTGCCGTAATCAAGGTATCGTCG
>Ga0302320_10026950_pt1 | contig 11101 bp, 10 predicted proteins | sample Bog_T0_3_FD_202130 | JGI IMG/M metagenome (GOLD analysis project Ga0302320, IMG submission 202130) | Peat permafrost microbial communities from Stordalen Mire near Abisko, Sweden - Bog_T0_3 | ecosystem: Environmental > Terrestrial > Soil > Wetlands > Peat | place: Sweden: Abisko, Stordalen Mire... | reverse complement strand
GAAGCTCCGGCGGGAGGCCGGCTGCGATTTTTGGCAGCGCCGCCCTGATCTGGGCGACGATGTCCAGGGTGGAAGCGCCACCAGTCTTGTAGGCGGAGAGGAGCGAACCCCGTTGACCGTCCTGGCGCACGATATTGGTCTGAACCTGGAACCCGTCGCGGACGTGGGCAACGTCGCGCACGTAAATGACCGTGCCATTCACGGTCTTGACGGGCAGGTTGTTCAGGTCATCCACGACCAGCGGGCTGCCGTTCATTTCGACATCGTATTCCAGGCTGCCAATCTTTGCGGTGCCGCTGGGCAGCACCAGGTTCTCCGCGTTGATGGCGTTCGTGACATCGGTGGGCGAGATGCCGTATGCGTTCAGTTTGCTGGGATCGATATCGACCATCATCTGGCGAATCTTGCCGCCGTAGGGCCAGGGAATCGCCGCGCCCGGCACCGTGGCGAGCTGGGGTCGCACGAAGTTCATGGCGATGTCGTTGAGTTGCTGCTCCGAGAGCTTGGAACTGCTTAATCCCAACTGGAGCACCGGCACGCTGGATGCGTTGTAGCTGATCACGAGCGGTGGCGTGACGCCCGCCGGCATGGACTTCAATACGGTTTGGGAGATGGCGGTCACCTGCGCCAGGGCGGCCGGCAGTTGCGCGTTCGGTTGGAAAAATACTTTGACCACGCTGATGCCATTCATGGTCTGGCTCTCGATGTGCTCGATGTCATTGACCGTGGTCGTCAGCGTCCGCTCGTAGGGCCACGTGATGTTTCCTTCAAACAGATGGGCCGAAAGTCCGGTGTACTGCCAGACGATGGCGACGACCGGGATATCGATGTTTGGAAAAATATCCGTCGGTGTCCTAAGGATCGTAACAGGGCTGATGATGAGCAGCAGCAATGCGGCAACGATGAAAGTATAGGGACGGCGCAGCGCTAGTTTGACAATCCACATGGCGTTATACCTTCTGCCGGGTTCCGGCGATTGAATGGCTTTTCGGGGTCGTCGCGCGCGGCGTCCCAAAAAAACTGAAGAGAGTCGCAGGAATGGTCTCGGTGCATGCCCGCGCAACCGAGTCCCGAACCGCGTTCAGCAACAGTTCGTCACTGAACGGCTTGCGCAGGAAAGCCACGGCCCCCCGGGTCGCCGCCCATGTCTGTTCTTTCTCCGTTGCGTGCCCCGAGATGAAAACGATCGGCGGGTGCTCACGTCCCATCTCGGCCAGGCGCCGCTGCAATTCCAAACCACCCATGCCTTGCAAGCGAACGTCGAGGATCAGGCAGGCCGTCTCATCCCACTTTCCCTCTAATAGGAAGCTCTCTGCGGAGGCAAACTCCTCAACCTTGTAACCCGCTGATCTAATCAAGCTGCTGAGCGATTCGCGGACACATGCTTCGTCATCCACAATCGAGATCAACGATTGCCTTCTCTCTTTGACGATATTTGGTTTCATAGTTAGAAAGTGCGCCCAAGGGGCCAATGGCTCAATTATACGTTGGTATTAGTCGGGGTAGTTTCCGCCCTTTGGTCCAGGAGTCTTACCAACCCTGTGAAGTCATCGTCTGCCCATCCGGCGGATATACCCTTGTCGTAAACGTTCTTCTTGAGATTGGCAGTTTGTTCCAGTGAGATCGAAAGGTCCGCGGCGGTTTCCAGGGCCAGGCGGAGGTCCTTCGCCATGTGCTTAAGGGCAAACTGCGGGCTGTAATCATGGCCGCGCAATTTCGGTTCCTTCAGGTCGGACACGCCGGATCGGGAGGCGTTGCGGGCCAACGCCGCAAAGTAAACTTCGTCGGCGATTCCCGCCCGCCTGCACAACATGAGGCTTTCGCAGAGCGTCTGGGCAATCCCGGCAATGTTGAGGTTCATCGCCAGCTTCAGCGAAGAGGCGGAACCGAGCGGGCCGATGTGCAGGATGGTGCTCGATATGGGTTCGAGAATGGGGCGCGCGATTTGGATGATTTCCGTCTCGCCGCCCAGGTAATATACAGTCTGGCGCTGCTCCGCGGCCAGTTTGCTCCCGGTGAATGGCGCCTCCAGGAAGGCCGCGCCCGTTTTCCGGACTTGTTTGGCGAACTGAAGCGTCCATTTTACCGAGATCGTGCTCGACTGGATTACCAATTGCCCCACCCCGAGTTTTGACTCGATCTGATCGAGCACGGAGCCCACTGCTGGCGGGTCGGCGACGATGATGAAGATGACTTCCGCTTGATCCACAGCGTCCTGGATCGACGCGTGGAAGTTCGGGAAGTCCTTTGGAGTCCGGTTCCAGCAGCGAACGTTATGACCATCGGCCATCAGGTTTTTCGCCCAGGCGCTTCCGATGATTCCCAAGCCTAATACAGAGATATTCATTTTGTGTTCAGGTTAAATAGATAGAGGTTAGTCTCAACATCGCGCTCCTTCACCAGGGGCGACGGATAAGCGGAAAAAAAGAGTTCCAATGTTGGCCATGCGACGGCTTCGAGGATATGTCCGCCACTCACGTGCCCATCAGGGAAGGCCACGGCGCCATGCGCGTGGATCGCCGGCGACCCGTTTACGAGGCCCACGTCGCCTGTGAGGGAGATCATCTCCACCTGCTCATTGACTGGAATGTCGCGGAACGCCTTGCGCGCGCTGTCGAACCAGCCGAAGCGGGCGTGCTCCAGGGCGCCAATCGCGCTGAAATGGCCTCCACCGATTTTTTCGCGTTCCGCGAACTCCGTGAGGCCGGACATGATTTCGTCGCCTTTGGCAAAGATAAGGGCATAGGTCTTTACGCCGTGGTTATCCTCGGTGAGCAGCCGCGTCTGTAATCCGGGTGCGCGATGGAGATCGGTGATCCCCTTGGGCGGGGTGTACCCCTGTGGCACGGGCGTTTCCGCCGCCCGAGCCAGGGTGAGCCCGCCCGCCGCGAGATACCCGCACGCGGCAATGCCGGAGCGCAGCCATTCCCGGCGCGACAGTGACAATGATTCTGATGATTTCATGGTGTAGTGAGATTAGTGTTTTGAATGAAGTTGAGCCCGGTGGGCGTATTGCCGGCTGCCAATCTCGCTTACCTTCACCCTGGCCAGAGCCCATTGAAGGCCGAAGTTCCGAAGCAGGAACCAAAAATACTGGACTATCAGTTCAATATTCATTGGACCCTCCCGGCGAGTTCCGCCACAGGTTCGATATGGGTGAGGTCTGATTGCGTGAGGCGAATTCCCGCCGCTGCAATCACGTCGTCCACCTGCTCGCGCTTGCGCGCACCGACAATTGCGCCAGTCACGGCGGTGTTACTCAAAGTCCAGCCAATCGCAACTGCGCCCGGGGCAATCCCGCGCCGCTTGCCAACCGCGCGCAAGCGCTCCACCAACGCCAGGTTGTCCGACAAGTTCGGCTCATTGAAGTCCGGATGGTGTTTGCGCCAGTCATCTTCCGGCAGCCTGGCGATCCGTTCGCGTGTCATGGCCCCCGTTAAAAGGCCGGAGGCCATCGGTGAATAGACAACGACACCGATCCCCTCCTGTTCGCAGTACGGCAGGATTTCCTCTTCCACTTCCCGGTGCACCAGCGAATAGGGCGGCTGCAAGGAAGTAATGGGCGCTATGGCCTGCGCCCGCTTCATTTGCTCGACATCGAAATTAGAAACGCCAATCCAGCGCACCATTCCCTGGCGTTGCAGTTTCGCCATCTCGCTCCACCCTTCTTCGAGTTCCTGTGTGTCCTCGACCGGCCAATGGATCTGGTAGAGGTCAATGGCATCCACCTTGAGCCGGCGCAGGCTGTCCTCGCATTCCCTCCGGATGGAATCCGCAGTCAATTCGCGGCGTGGCCGCCCGGCCTCGTCCCAGCGGAGCCCGCATTTCGTAAATACATAAGGCCGCGGCCCACTCCAGGTGGCCAGCGCCCGCGTTACGACTTCTTCCGAATGCCCCAGCCCGTAAACCGCCGCGGTGTCGATCCAGTTGACGCCCGACTCCAGCGCGCGATGGATCGCCGCGATGGAATCTTCATCGTTTTGTTTTCCCCAGGCAAATTGCCAGCCTGAGCCCCCGATGGCCCAGGACCCGTAACCCACCGGCGTAATGTTTAGGTCGGAATTTCCGAGCCGCTTTGTCTTCATGATTCCATTAACAGGTTCGCTTACAGTGTTCATGTTTTTCTTGGTTTAACTTTCAACTGAAGATACGCGCCGCGGCTACAGTCCGGCTATCATACCTTGGTATGTATGGCGCCAGGGAGTTCGCGTCAGCGTGTACCTGAACTTGAACTTGAACTTGAACTTGAACTTGAACTTGAACTTGAACTTGAACTTGAACTTGAACTTGAACCCCTCTCCCCGCCGACAGAGCCCGCTCTCTGTACCGCCGGCATTAGCTGCTGTGCCCAAGCCTCTCGGCCATCCGCACCAGGTCGGCCAGCGATTCCGCCCCCATTTTCCGCATCACCTGGCCGCGCTGAATCTTCACGGTAATCTCCGACGTGCCCAACTCGCCGGCCACTTGCTTGTTCAGCAGTCCTTTGACGACCAGCGTCATCACCTCGCACTCCCGCGGCGTAAGCGAATCGTGACGCGCGCGCAATGCTCGCACCTCCGCCCGTTCTTGCAGTGCGGCCGCATCGCGAGCGATCGCCTGTTGGATCGCCTCCAGCAAATCCTCATCGCGAAACGGTTTGGTCAAAAACTCAGCCGCCCCCGCCTTCATTGCGCGCACGCTCATTGGGATATCACCATGACCCGTAATGAATATGACCGGGATGAGATTATTGGCTGAGGTCAACTCACGTTGGAGATCCATCCCGCTTGGACCCGGCAGCCGCACATCCAGCACCAGGCACGCTGGTCCGCCCGGCTGCTTCGCACGACGGAATTCGCGTGCCGACGAAAACACTTCGACCCGCAGCCCCACTGACCGGATTAGGCTGCTAAGAGCCTCACGCACCGCCGCGTCATCCTCCACGACGAACACGATTGGATCTCCCTCCTTCACGTTCCCTCCTCGGTGGGCAATGTAAACTGAAACGTCGCCCCGGGGCCTTCATTCGACGCCGCCCACAACCTCCCTCCATGCTCTTCAACAATCGAGCGGCTGATCGCCAATCCCATGCCCAATCCATCCGGCTTCGTCGTGTAAAAAGCGTCGAATAACCGTGACATTTTCTCCGGGCCGAGCCCGACACCGGAATCCTCGACGGCGATAAGAATCGATGTCGCGTCCTGCGCTTCCGTGTGAATCCGAATGCTGCGCGGGCGATCCGTGACCTCGTTCATGGCATCGAGCGCATTGATCACGAGATTCAAAAGCACTTGCTGCAACCGCACCCGGTCTCCCATTACGGCCGGGAGGTTTACTGCCAGGTCGGTCCGGAGTGTGGCTCCCCGCCGTTCTACCTCCCCTTGCGTCAATGCGACAATTTCGCGGATGATTTCGTTAAGGTCCACCCGCCGCGCGGCTGGCTCGCTTTTCTTGAGCACCGCCCGGATTCGCGCGATGACATCGCCGGCCCGATTTCCATCGCGGACAATGTTGCGGAGCGCCTGCCGGGCTTCGTCGAAGTTCGGCGGGTCAATCGCCAGCCAGCGCAACGACGCATTCCCGTTGGTCACGACCGCCGCGAGCGGCTGATTCACCTCGTGGGCAATCGACGCCGTCAATTCGCCCATCGCGGTCACTCGCGCGACCCGCGCCAGCTCCTCCTCTGTTTTCTTCAGGGCTTCCTCCGCGGTCTGCCGTTCCCTTTTCGTGCGCAGCAGCGCGATGCCGTGCATCAGGTCATTGGCAGCCTGCACCAGCAGGTCTGTCTCCTTCTCGTCAAACGCCTCCGGTTCATCCGAATACACCATGAATCCACCGATAGATTTCCCGTCCGTTATAAGCGGGAGAGCCACCGAGGACTTGAGGCCATGTTCTTCGGCCCGGGCTCTCCACGGAGCAAAACGTGGATCTGCCGACACCAGGTTCACTACGACGGCCTGAGCGGTACGAATCGCCGTTCCCGTCGGCCCAAGCCCGTGCACGTCCGCCCCCCAGGTCGCTACCAGGCCCTTCAGGTAACCCTGCCCGACCCCTGCTTGCGCAACGGGGCGAACCGTTTTCTCCGCATCGTTCTCCGCATAGCCCACCCAGGCCAGCCGATAGCCGCCCTCCGCCACGATCGCGTTGCAGACTTCTTCCAGCAACTCCCCCTCCTCACTGCACCGGTTCACAGCCTGGTTGCACGCATTGCGAACCCTCCACGCCCGGTTCAATCGCTGGAGTTCCAGTTCCGCTCGCGTTCGCTCTCCTACTTCAATGGTCAAACTTTCATTGGCCATTGTCAGTGCTTCCGTGCGTGCCTGCACCTTCCCTTCCAGTTCGTCGCGAGCCCGCATCAGGGCCGATTCATCCTGCCGTTGTCTCTCGCACACCCAGCTGATGAATACGCCGGCTACCAGGAAGATCGCGAATCGCGGCGTGTCTCCGAGGGGAAAGGTTTGGACAAACGGGGGTGGGCTTATGAAGAGCTTGATGGCAAGCGCCGACAGAATACTGGCAAAAATTCCAGGCCCGAGTCCGCCATACCAGCCGCTCAGGATTATCGCGCAAAAGAAGAGCGAGTTCGGCGTGCCCTGAAAAGTTTCCCTGAGCCCGTCGGTCAGCATTAACGTAAGGGCTACCGAGATTACCGCAACGGTGTAACGGATTAGAGGGCCGGCCCGGCGCCGCCCAAGGAACTCAAATCGTCCCTCAGCCGCCTGAGGGATTTTCTCTGCGCGTTTACTCATTTCGGCAGCGCTCCATTCTCGCCGGATTCTCTCTCCTTTATATGCCGTTCGCAACCATCCGTATTCTCCCGTTCCTAGATGGAGCATATCGCCGAGTGGACGCGGCCCCTCCGGTCGGGGCGGAAGGCTGCTGAATCGGCGCGTGCCGGAGCGCTACATGAACCCCCAGCCCATCAAAGTTACGCTCGCTTTCGCACAACCGCGACCGGGACCAGCGTCCCCCGCCTCCTCCAGCCCAAGCCCAGGATCGCAAGCGCCCCGGCAACGAGTAATCCCACGGTGGACGGTTCCGGCACCACCTCGGGAGAAAACTCGACGCTGTGAAGCGTGGTGCCCTCGATGGCAAACGGCTGGGCGTCGACGCCGTATGCAACGGACGGCCCTGCCGATTCCGACATAAAATCCGCGGGCGTGGAAGTGCTGTCAAACGTGAAGGTCCCCGTCGCGCCGGACGCCAGGAATGTTTCCGATGGCGAGCCGCCGTACTCGACGGAATCGCTTACCACTGGAGAGGCCCATCCGAGGTCGTTCCCTACGTTGGTTGGGCTGTCGATGTCAAAATCCCCAGGTACCCAGCCTAACCAAAGACTCTCGATCGCCTCGGGTCCTGTATTTTTCAACGTCAAGGTATAATCAAAAACGTTATTCGCGGCCGGTACAAAGGTGAGAAAGGCCGTAACAGTTACGTCCTGCGCGTGGGCGGAAATCGCAGGCAACGCTAATCCGGCCGCGACTAACAGTGCTAAGTGTTTCGAAATCATAATCTCGTTCTTGGTATGAATTATTTTTTAAATCTCTTACGGAGGTAGGTTATAAATGATCAGCGATGCCGTGTTGTCGTCCACGGCGGCCAGGATCGAGGCATCCGGATCGGACACCAGCTCCGTGGCGAGCCCGAACGAACCCCCAAAGGCCGGATCGACCGATAACTCTTTCACAAAGTCGCCCCCCGTGGTGAATTCAACGATCTCGCTCGGCTCTTTTGCGTTCGCGTTGATCACATCGCTGTTGGTGACAAGCAGGTGACCGTTTGGCGCTTCCGCCAGTCCCAGCGGGCCGTGCAGATGAGCCGTATCATGGTAGATAAGCTTTCCCTTTCCCTCGTTAGCCTTCGTCACCTCTGCCGCAGATATCGCATAGACCGCGTTATCCTCCGTCGAGGCCACATAGAGCACCCCGCTGGCGCTGTCATAGAGCAGGCCGGTCGGTCCCACGACAAACGCCACGGGATCCGGCCGCCATTCATAGCCGGAGGCGATGATCCTCTTTCCCGTGACAGTGACACCAGTCGCGCTGACCGCCAGTTCGATGCGTACTACATTTCCTGGAAATACATTGGAGACAAAGAGTGTGGCGTTCTTGCCGTTGTCCACAATCGTCATGTCCCACGGTCCGTTGATATCGGAATCCGCAATCGTGCTGACCAGTTTGCCCTTCGCGTTTATCACTAACAGCGAGCCCGGCCCGGACGTGCTCGTGGAGCCATCGGAGGATGGCACGCTCCCCACGATGATGAAGCCCTCGCGTAGGATCCCCAGCGCGGTCGAGAGCCCGGTCCCCGGCCCACCCAATACCGCATGGGGTGTGGTGAAAAAAAGGGTCGTTTTCCCGGCGGGGCTGACGCTCACGATTGTAGTGCCGGTCCCTTGCAGGTTTTTCGAATTATTGAAGTTGGAGACCAGGATATCTCCAGGTTCCAGCGGACCGCCGCCCGTCTTGAAATCCGACGTGATAAACGCCACCCCATAAGGATTCTGATCCCCGTTGGCGGGCGTGGTGGAGACGATTTGCGGAGGTGTTGGTAGAAAAGGCTGAACCGGAGCGGCTACGGCATGGTTCAGCGATACGGAAAGGAAGCCTGCTGTAGCGAGCAGAGGCGTGACAGCAATCACGGGGAGTCTTTGCATGGATTACCGGGTAAGGCAATCGTGGCGCGAATGCGCGAACTATAACGTAACAGCTCTGTTACCTTTCCCGGGTCAAAAGCGCACGGTAAACTGCGCCGCAACCATCGATTCCAGCCCGCCACCGGTGCTGTCGCCATTTTGGAGGCTATATTCGATTTTAAGTTCGGTATGCGCTGTGAAGCGGTAACCGAGCGCGACATCCGCGCGGCGCAGGTCGTGACCCCAGGGGAATTCGGTGTTGTAGCCGGTGGGGACGGTGGCGAATAACTGCTGGTTCCACCGAAGTGCTGCGTATAGCTGCGCGGTGAGCTGGTATTTGAGCTCGATGTAGTAGGCTAGCGTGTTGGCGTTGCCCACGTGCGGAATTTCAAAACGCGCCTCGTAGCATTCGGCCCAGATTTGCAGGTAATGCCACGCGTAGCTCGCATCCTGCCCCAGCACCCACTCGCGATAGTCTCCGGTCACTGGGGGGATCCTGTAGCCCGGGTAATAAGCCGCGTGGCTGGTCGCGGCTGCGTCGTCCAGGTAATCGCCCTCGCTTGCGGTCAGGCCGAAGTGCCACATCTCGTTCGGGCCATATCCCAGGTGGGCGTCAAATGCCGGGTGGCTGAATCCGGTTTGGGTCGCGCTCCAGTCCTGCGGGCGCGCGGACAGGGTCGTGTTTTTGATTTCAGCGGCATAATCCACTTTTTCGTAAGTTCCAAACAGGGCGGCCCCGCTGGAATAATCCGGTCCCCAGATGATCGGCAGGTATTCGTACTTTGTCGCGGGAGTGATGCGCCGGGCGAGAAAAGCGTGCGGGGACGCGGGCGCAAGCGTGTCCGAGGCGGTGGTCAGGTTATCGTAAGGCAGCGGTGCGTCGATAAAGGCGTTTTGCCAGGAAAGATGACGCTCGACCCACGGCGCCGCCATCGTGGCGAATTGCCCCACCTGCAGATTGACCCGGCCATCATCCCATGGCGTGAACCGGATCGCGTATTCATCGAGCCGGATCTCCGCGGAATGTTCGCCCGGATCGAACCCCCGATCCACCCGGGACTCGAGGAAGAGGTATATTTTTGGACCAATCTGTCCATCCAGGAAGAGGGTCAGCCTTGGATTGAAAAAATTGTGATCCGCCGTATCGATCAGGCCGGGCGCAGGCCGCGAAAAATGGTACCCCTCCAGGTCGAGCAGGCCGCTGACGCGCGCATTCGCGTTTCCATCGAACTGGCTGGTCGTCAGCGCATCATCGACCCGGTCGAGCACATCGTCCGTAATGTCCCCGAACGCCGTGCCGCACAAAAGCATCAGGATGAAGAGCCGAAGGATCACACATCATCAGGGACTGCGATTTTCGGCTCGCTGGCAATCTGAAACCGCACCTCAAATTGCGTCCAGTCCGCTCGCGAATCGAGCAAGCGAAGATCGCCGCCATGGAGTCGCGCCAGCTCGCGGGCCAGGTTCAGGCCAAGTCCATGGCCGGGCATGTCTCCATTGGCTGTCCCCCTGTGGAAGCGTTCGAAAATGTGCTCTCGCACTTCCGGGGCTATCGATCGCCCGGTATTCCCGATGGTGACCGCAACCCATCCTTCATCCTCGCGGCAGCCAATGCTGATCCTGCCACCATTGCGGTTAAACTTTCGCGCGTTTTCCAGCAGGTTTTGCAAGATCAGGCTGATGTACCGCTCCTCGCCGCGCACATATAAATCAGGTCCTTCGAGATCGGTCGTCACCTCCGGGCCGTCGGGCAGCGCACTCAGGTCATCCTGCATTCTCTCAATGAGCCGGTGAATGTTGACCAGCTCGTTCTCGATCTGAAGCCGGCCTGCATCCAGCCGGGAGAGCAAAAGCAGATCTTCGACGATGCTGGTGATGCGAAAAGTCTGGTGGATAAGGGCCGAGATCTCCTCCCGCGATTCGTGCGTCAGGTCCGGCTGGCAAGCCAGCTCCTCGAGCCCCGCCCGGAGAACCGTCACCGGAGTTTTGAGTTGATGGGAAGTATCTGCGGAGAATCGCGCGGATCTCTCCAATTCCCGGCTGGTCGATTCCAGCGCGGCTTCCGCCCGCTCCCGCTGGACCCGATTTTCAGCCGAGTCCTCCGCAAGTTGCTCGACCGGCCTCGAGAGCCGCCCGGAAATCAGCTGGCTCCCGACCAGCCCCGCCAGGATCAGGAACGCGCCCGCCCCGAGTATTTGCCACCGGATCCGCCGTTGCCGCTTTAGGAAATCGGTCAGCGGATAAACGCAAACCTCATACGCGGGCGCGAACAGGGAAGAGCGGTTCGCGAGATTGTAAAACACAAGATGAGGCACTCCCGCTATCGCGGTGGTAAAACGGCCTCCGCCGCTGCCTGTTGAAGCGATGGCTTGCGTGACTTCGCCGCTCAGCGCCGTCTCCGCAGCATCGCCGAGCGTGGGCAGATGGGTGCGCCCATGCAGCCAGATGCCGCTTTCGATCCCCGTCGCGGGGTCGTCCCACTCCGGG
>Ga0302320_10026948_pt1 | contig 11102 bp, 9 predicted proteins | sample Bog_T0_3_FD_202130 | JGI IMG/M metagenome (GOLD analysis project Ga0302320, IMG submission 202130) | Peat permafrost microbial communities from Stordalen Mire near Abisko, Sweden - Bog_T0_3 | ecosystem: Environmental > Terrestrial > Soil > Wetlands > Peat | place: Sweden: Abisko, Stordalen Mire... | reverse complement strand
GAAACATCTTGTGCGTTTCCACGTAGCGCAGAACGGCCGTCTTGATGCCACTGTAGCTGAAGTCGAAGCGCTTGCGGTCTTCCTCCATGCGCCCGGCACGCTTGGGTTCATTACGCGCCGTGTGCTTGAGCTGGGCAAAAGTGAACTTGACCGCCTTCGGGTCCCCGAAGCGCGAGATGCGGTCGATGATGGGACCGCCCGGATAGCCGAGGCCCAGCAACTTGGCAGTCTTGTCGAAGGCCTCTCCGGCAGCGTCATCGCGAGTATGGCCGATGTTCTCGTAATGCCACGCGCCGTCGTGCTCCTCGGCGAGGAACAGGTGGGTATGGCCGCCGCTCACGACCAGGGCAAGCACGGGAAATTCAAGTACTCCATTGCCTTTCTGGCGCTGCTCCAGCAACACGGCGTGGATGTGACCTTCAATGTGATTGACGGCGATGAGAGGTTTCTCCAAGGCCCATGCAAGCGACTTGGCAAAGCTGACGCCGGTCAGCAGCGCTCCGGCCAGTCCGGGACCGTTGGTTACGGCGATGGCGTTGAGGTCGGCATAGGTGAGTCCAGCCTTGGCGAGTGCGGCGCGAGTGACTGGTACCAGGTTGCGGAGATGCTCGCGGCTGGCCAGCTCTGGCACAACGCCGCCGTAAGGGGAGTGCGTGGCGATCTGCGAGGCCACCACGCTGGAGATCAGTTCCTCTCCGCCGCGCACAATGGCGGCGGCGGTTTCATCGCAGGAACTTTCAATGCCGAGAATCAAAGCGCTTTTGTCCACATCTAGAGAATACCGCCTTCGATCTACAATGTCCTCATGCACCGTGAAGCGGCGTTGGAAGCAATCAGAGTTCTTCGGGCGCGAGGGCATCAGGCCCTTTGGGCTGGCGGTTGCGTGCGCGATCTGCTGCTGGGACGGGCTCCTGCCGATTACGACGTTGCGACTTCGGCCACGCCGCGCGAGGTCATGAGCATCTTTCGGGAAACCTATGCCGTGGGCGCGCAGTTTGGGGTGGTGCTGGTCCCTGTGAAGGAACTTGGGCAACCGGAAGAGCGCGGACACATCGAGGTGGCCACGTTCCGCGCGGACGGTGCGTATTTGGATGGAAGGCATCCTGAGTCGGTGCGCTACACGAAGTCTGCGGAACTGGACGTTCAGCGTCGCGACTTTACAATCAACGGACTGCTGCTCGATCCGCTCTCGCAAACCCCGAATACTGCGCATGGCGAGTTGCTGGACTTTGTCGGTGGACGCGCTGATCTTGAGCGCGGCGTTGTGCGCACCATCGGCGATCCTGAGCAGCGCTTTGCGGAAGACAAGCTGCGGATGCTCCGCGCAGTGCGTTTTGCGGCGCGCTTTGGCTACATCATCGCCGAGCCCACCGCTGATTCGATCCGTCGTCTTGCTGCGCAGATTCATCAAGTGTCTCGCGAGAGGATTCGTGACGAGATCAGCAAGATGCTCACCGAAGGCCATGCGCGCAGGGCCTTTGAGTTGATGGATGAAACCGAGTTGCTGCGCGAGGTGCTGCCGGAAATTACGCGCATGAAAGGCGTGGAGCAGCCTCCGCAATACCACCCTGAAGGCGACGTCTTTGTACACACACTACTGTTGCTGGAAGGACTACCTGCTGGCTGTTCGTTGACCCTTGCGTGGGGTGCGCTGCTGCATGATGTCGGCAAGCCCGCTACGTTCCGTCGCGCGCCGGACCGCATTCGTTTCGATGGACACGTGGAGATTGGCGTAACCATTGCTGACGAATTGCTCCTGCGGCTACGCTTTAGCAATCGCGAGCGCGAGCAGATACTTGCTCTGATTGAAAATCACATGAAGTTTGCCGACGTGCAGAAGATGAAGGACTCCACGTTCAAGCGCTTTGTGCGTCTTGCGGAGTTTGACGAGCATCTGGCGCTGCATCGCCTGGACTGCCTTGCCAGTCACGGCAAACTCGATCTGCTTGACTACACGCGAGAGCGGTTGGCGGCGATTCCTGTCGAGGCCGTGCGTCCCGCATTGCTGATCAATGGCCATGACCTGATCACGGCAGGCTTCCGGCCCGGTCCGCGCTTTGCTGAGATTCTGGCGGCAGTGGAGGATGCACAGTTAGAGGGAGCCATCGCCACCCACGAAGAGGCGATGAGTTTTGCAGAGAGTAATTTCGCGCGGGAGTAGCGCGTTCTGACTACCAGCCCATTTGGCGCATTCGATTGAGAATGACCGCGCTGTAGTTATTCATGCGCTCGGGACGGCGCTTCCGGGGAGACGGCAGTACTGCGGCAAGCCGTGCCGATTGTTGCCGACCAATGTTCCGGGCAGAGGTTCCGTAGTGATAACGACACGCCGACTCTGCGCCATAAACACCAGGGCCCCATTCGACAAGGTTGAGATAAAGCTCCAGAATGCGCCGCTTGCCGAGGACAAGTTCAGCCACCGGCACCAGCGAGGCTTCCGCGCCCTTGCGGAGGAAAGATCGGCCTGTTCCGAAGAACAGGTTTTTTACGAGTTGCTGCGTGAGAGTGGAACCTCCGCGAATGCGACCGCCTTCCATGTCCTCCTGGGCAGCGTGTTGGATCGCATGCCAATCAAAGCCATGGTGCTGGTAGAATCGCGCGTCCTCCGCGGCGATTACAGCGTGCTGGAGATCGGGCGAGATCTGGCTGAGCGGAACGAATTTGAAGCGTTCCTGATACGGAGTGTGCTGAATCCAGGATTGCACGCGGCGCTGGACGTGTACCGCTGTTGTCAGTGGATCGATCCACCGGGCGGCCACAAGAAGCAGTACGGCAAGCGACCAAAGAAGCAGCACTCCGATGACAAGCCGTCTAACAAAGGATCGGAAGGAATTTTTCCGAGGCGGGGTCTTGGAGCGCGCGCGTAGCATTGCAGTCACATGTCGAGAATAGCAGCCCGGACTCCGGGTCGGAGGAAACCGATTCCGCCTCTCCGCTATAATCTTCTGATGGAGCAGGCTTCCCACACATTACAGCGCATTATGGCCGAGGCGATGAAGAAGGTGCCTGCGGAACAGCTTCCTGAGGTGGCGTGGGACTTTGCCGCCGGTCGCACAGTGGCCGAAAAGACTCGAGTGCTGGGCTGTGAGGACGAGACGCTCATGGTCGAGGTGCCGGACGCAAACTGGCGAACGCAACTGTACTCCATGGTGCCGCAACTTGTGGCGCGGCTCAACCAGATCACCAGGGTCAAGCGCATTGAATTCAAACTCGCACGCCCGCAGGACGAGCGTCGGGGGAAATAGTCTCATCTGCACTACAAAAAAGGGAACGCATGAAGGTCACTGAAAAAGACGTAGCTTACGTCGCCGATCTCGCCAATCTCGAATTGACGCCGGAGGAGAGCGTGCGCATGGTCGCCGACTTGAACTCCATCCTGGGCCACATCGACAAACTGAATGAGCTGGACACGAGCAACGTGGAGCCGCTTGCCGAAGTGGTCTCCGCCTTTGCGGGTGGAGAGGGAAGCCAGCGATTCGCCTACGCGCAACGTGCCGACGTGGTGAAACCCGGTTTGAGCCGCGAGTCCGCGCTTAGCAACGCTCCGGACACTGATGGCACCTGCTTCAAGGTTCCCAAGGTTATTGAGCGTTAAAGGAAGATTGATGAATATCGATACGTTGACGATTGATGGCGCGCGCAAGCTGGTGGAGAGTCGCGAGGTTTCTGCCGTGGCGCTGGCAGAGGCGCACTATGCGCGGATTGCAGAGCGCGATGGCGAGATTGGCGCATTCCTCACGTTGACCAAAGAGCGCGCGCTGAAGCAGGCCGAGCACATTGATCGCCTCGCGGAAAAGGGCGATCCGCTGCCGCCGCTGGCGGGTGTTCCGGTGGGCATCAAGGACGTGCTGATGGCGCGCGGCGAACGCACTACGGCGGGTTCGCGCTTCCTCGAAAAGTTTGTTGCTCCGTATGACGCTACGGCGGTTGAGAGGTTGGAAGCCGCAGGCGCGGTGTGTCTGGGCAAGTTGAATTGCGATGAGTTTGCGATGGGCTCTTCGAACGAGAACTCTGCATTTCATCCGGTGCGCAATCCGCGAGACACAACGCGCGTTCCGGGCGGTTCTTCGGGAGGTTCGGCGGCGGCGGTTGCGGCGGGATTCGCGGTGGCGACGCTGGGTTCGGATACGGGCGGCTCGATTCGTCAGCCAGCGTCGTTTTGCGGCGTGGTGGGAGTGCTGCCCACGTATGGTCGCGTCTCGCGCTATGGACTGATTGCCTTCGCCAGCTCGCTGGACCACGTTGGACCTTTTGCGCGCACGGTGAAGGATTCGGCAACGATGCTGGAGGTGATCGCCGGGCGCGATGCAATGGATTCCACTTCGGCAAATGTTCCGGTGGGCAATTATGCGGCAGAGTGTGGACGCGAGATCAAGGGTCTGCGCATCGGCATTCCGAAGGAATATTTTGGCGAAGGCTTGGACCCGGAGACGCGCGAGGCGATTGAGCGCCGCATCGACGGCCTGCGCAAGGCGGGTTGCGAGATTGTGAATGTTTCGCTGCCGCACACCGAGTACGCGATTCCGGTGTACTACATTGTTGCCACGGCAGAGGCCTCGGCAAACCTGGCGCGCTTTGACGGCGTGCGCTACACGACGCGCTCTCCGCAGGCGAAGACCCTGGCCGATATGTATCGCAAGAGCCGCGACGAAGGCTTTGGTGCTGAGGTCAAGCGCCGCATTCTGCTGGGCACCTACGCGCTGAGCGCTGGCTACTATGACGCGTACTACCTCAAGGCGCAACAGGTGAGGACGCTGCTGACTCGCGACTTCCAGAATGCATTTACAAGTGTCGATGCAATCGTGACACCGGTGACTCCGACGGCGGCATTCAAACTGGGAGAGAAGACCGGCGACCCAATGGAAATGTACCTGAGCGACATCTATACGGTGACGGCAAACCTCGTCGGAGTTCCGGGTATTTCATTGCCGTGCGGGACGAATCGCGAAGGCTTGCCTCTGGGCGTTCAGATACTGGGCAAGCACTTCGATGAAGCCACTGTGCTGCGGTTGGCACATGCCATCGAGCAGGAGCAGTTGTAATTCACTCTAAGTCCGGGAAAGTCCCCGTCCAGATAAGAGAGCAAAAAGCAAGTCAACAGCCCCACCCTCCGCCCATGAAGCGGGCGGAAGGGTAGGGCACCCGCGCTTAGGCAACCAACTCTCAACTGGTTAGTGTGCTGCGCTGACTGCGCCTTTCTTGGCGATGGCTTTGCGTAGCAGGAAGACTACGGGCACGCAGAGGAAGCAGACGGCGGCGATGTACTGGAAGTCATCGACGTAGGCACGCAGGCGTGCCTGCTGGCTCAGCACGCGGTCGATGATCTGATAGGCCTGCATCTGCGAGCCTCCTACGCGTGCGGTGAGTGCCGTGGTGCCGTTCAGCATCTGTTCGAAGAGGGTGTTGGCGTGGTTCAGGTGGCCGGACATTTCTACCCGGTGTACCTGCTCGTGGCGGGCGACTACGGTGTTCACGATGGAGATTCCGATGGAGCCGCCGATGTTGCGCATCAGGTTGAAGATGCCGGCGGCGTTGCCAATCTCCTGATTGGGCAGACTGGCCATGCTAGTGGATGCCAGCGGTACGAAGACCATGCCTGCACCGAAGCCGCTCAGGACGATGGGCCAGAGAAAGCTCCACTGCGATATGGCTAGGTTGACCTCGGCGAACCACAGACCGCAGAAGCCGAAGAGCGTGAAGCCGAAGGCGAGCAGGTAGCGGTTGTCGATGCGGCTACTGATGAGTCCTATGAGCGGCATGGCCACCAGTGAGCCGAGTCCGCGCGGACTAACGGCCATTCCAGCGTCGAGCGCGTTGTAGCCGAGCAGTTCCTGGTAGAGCAGCGGCAGCAGTGTGATCATGCCGTAAATAACGCCGCCAAAGAGTCCTATTAGGATGCAGCCGAGGGTGAAGTTGCGGTTTAGCAAGACGCGCAGCTTTACCAGCGGATTATGGTTGCGCAACTCCCACACGATGAAGCTGACGAAGGTGATGACGAGGATGGCAACGGCCCAGCGAATCCAGGTTGCGCCGAACCAGTCGTCCTCCTGTCCCTTGTCGAGCACAATCTGCAACGCACCGAGCCAGATGGCGAGCAGGCCGAAGCCGATGCCGTCGAATCGTCCGGGCTTGGCGTCGCGGATGTAGTCTGGATCATGCACGTAACGCATGATCATGATGATGGCTAGGATTCCTACGGGAATGTTGATATAGAAGGCCCAGCGCCAGGAGTAAGTCTCCGTCAGCCAGCCGCCCACGGTGGGGCCCAGCACGGGCGCAACGACCACACCGAGTCCGAAGAGTGCCATGGCCTGCCCGCGTTTGTGCGGCGGGAAGCTCTCCAGCAGGATGGCTTGCGAGAGCGGTTGCAGGGCTCCGCCACCAGCGCCTTGTACTGCGCGCGCGATGAGGATGACGGCGAGGCTGTCTGCGGCTCCGCAGGCAAAGGACGAAATGGTGAAGATGACAATGCAGGTCAGCAGGAAGCGCTTGCGTCCGAAGCGCTGCGAGAACCACGAACTTGCGGGAAGAATAATGGCGTTGGCGACGAGGTAGCTGGTTAGCACCCAGGTGGCTTCATCGTTGGTGGCTGAGACCGAGCCTGCGATGTAGGGCAGGGCAACGGCGGCAATGGAAGTGTCCAGCACCTCCATGAAAGTGGCCAGCATCACCGAAATTGCTATCAGCCAGGGGTTTGGAGCTGGTTGGGCGGCTGCGGGGGCTACGGGTGAATCACTCATCTATCGAATACTCACTTCGTCTGCGCTCGTTTCAAATGGTATGAATGCCCCGACTATGGGACCGGGTTGGCACTGGGAATTGGATTCACTAATTATATCGTGCGATTCAATTTCCGGCAGGAGTGGGATTAGCTGGAGCAGTGGGCGGATGAGGTGTGGCGTCCACCGGCTTGATGTTGATGAGTCCGCCGCCCACCAGATGCAGGCGGGGTTCACTCTCAATCGCGTCCAGCAAAGCGTGCGTCATGCGGTCGTCGATCTGCGAGGCATCGGTGAGCACTACGGGATAGAGGACCATGATTTCCAGCCCGGTCTCCAGCAGGCGCAGGCGGGTTTGCGGTTCGGTGTCGGCGATGTGGATGGCCAGCGAGCTTTCGAGAACGCGGTGCTGCTGGTCCAGTTCGGGCTTGTAGGTGTTGTAGACGCTGGCCACGGCCTCGGAGATCTTCTGCTCCGCCAGGGTGTAATCCACATCGGCTGCGAGCGTGAGTGAGATTCTCCTCCACGCAAAGTTGGAGCCGGGAAGCTGCTTGAAGAAGTTGGACGTCGGCTGAAAGACCACGGAGTTGGAAAAGACAACCATGCGACCTGTGGGATGCGCTTCGCCGCTGGAAACATCGAGTTCAGCCAGGTGCAGGCGTACGAGGCCGATGTCGACCACGTCTCCGGTAACTTCACCGATCTGGATGCGGTCTCCGACGCGAATGCCGTACCGTCCAATCAGGAAGAAGTAGGCGGCAACGCTGAGGATGACGTTTTGCAGTGCGACGGCAATGCCCGCCGTGAGGAATCCGGCAAAGGTGGCGAGTGAACCGATTTCGGTGGAGAGCGCGATCAGCAGGATGAGAACGATCACTACGGCGACCACGATGCGGCGCAGCAGCAGGAACTGATTGCGGCGGCGCTGCTCGCGGATGTAGCGGAAGATGGCGCGACGCCAGAAGTCCGAACCCACTCCGACAAGGATCAGTGCCAGCACAAGGCCTGACAGGCGCAGCAGCAGCCCTCGCCCTACGGTTTTGTAGGTGCGTTCAGATTCGCTGTGCCACTCCGAAAGGTTGTTGGCCGTGGAGTCGAGCAATAGGCTTGCCTTCGCGAGCGGAAGGAGAATGCTCGAAAGTCGGCGGAAATCTCCGATCAACGCCTGGATTTGCTGACTGCGAGCGGCCAGAACTGTAGGATCGTTGGATTCCGGCGCTGCGGAAAGATCATCGCCACGCTGATTGACCGCGCGTAATTGGCGGATCAGGGGTTCGCGGATTTTGTCCAGCGAGGCGCGAAGCTGAGTGGTGGCCGTGATGGCGGTGCGCTGCGCATTGATCTTGTTGGTGAGCGAGAAGAGATCGCTGGCCAAGCCGATTATTCCCGTACCCGGCTGTTTAGCGGGTGCTGCCGGCGTAGCGGACGCGGATGGCGCGGCCATTGGTACGGGGCTGAAGACGGTAGCCGGAGTGGGCGAATTGGTGGAGGGAGTGGAAGTTCCAGCAGCCGCAGGAGCGGAGCTGCTCTCCTGAGCGGGTTGGCCGGAGGCGGCATTCGCAGAGCTTTCGTTGCGAGTTGTTCCTGTGTGAGAGGGATGCACCGTGCGCACCACGGTTCGGAGTTCAGGAATGGTGCGCTCGAGTTCATTGATCTTCCCCAACAATCCTTCCGAGGTTCCGGAGGCAGCGAAGGCGGTCATGCTTTGCAGGGCTTCCAGCTTTGCCTGAGCCAGATCGAGTTCGCTCTTTTGTTCCGCAATCTGTTCGTCGAGAGTCTGACGCTTCTTTCCCGTGGCGCTGTTGGCCTGCTGCTGCAGAGTGCTGAGGTCGGAAGTAGCCTGCTTCACCTTCTCCTGCGCACTGGTGAGGCTCTGGACAAGGCTCGTCCTACCCTGTGCGCCATCCACTACGGGAGCGGTGCCCTGCGGATTCTCAAGCTGTATCTGCGCGGATTGGGCGCGCGCGAATTCGAATATCAGCGCGACGGCTTCCAGGCTCGAACTCTGGTTGTAAGAGGAGTAGATGGAATCGCCCTGATCGGTTGAGAGCTGGGCCGGGGCCTGCACATGACGGTACCACTCCACCGATTGAGTGAGGAAGGCGAGAAGAGTGTTGCTGGAAGAGTCCGGCTGCTGGGCAAAGCACGCGCAGAGCGCGCCGACAATCAGCAGAGCGGAAAGCAAGGTACGTCGGAATGGCAACTGTGTTTTAGTCTGGCGCAGGGTTGTGCCTCAGAGGCGGTCTTTGTCCTAGAGCTCACTTTTCATTGTAGATGAGCTACATGGCGGGCAGGTTGTGAGAAGCGCATGGAAAGAGATAATCCCACGTTCGCCTCACGCGAAAATGGGACTATCTCCCGGTAGCATCAGCCGTTAGCGGCGGTCATCTCGACGGTCGTCATCGTGGCGTTCCATCCACTCGTCACGATCACGGAAGATAGCAATCGAGGAGATGCGGTCATCCCAATTCTTGTGCCTGTTGTCAGCGACCGGAACACGGCGCAGATCGTCAATATCGTGATCTACCAGCAGGCTTACCCCGCGGAAGTTGGTATCGTTGAAGACGCGCAAGCGTGCGCCTCCGAATACACGAATGGACTTGACTTGGTCGTTGAACCCTCCCGGCATGTTGGGCCAGCGGTCATCCACCTTCATGCAGAATGCGTCTCCACGGAAGTGGTCTCCCCGGTAGAAGCAAGCTCCCGACCTGGGCCGATGCGGCCGACCCCAATCCCACTGGGCATTTACTGGTAGAGACATGGCAAACAGCAGCAGAACGGCAACGGGTAAGTATCTTAAACGCATAGTTCCTCCCTCCTATCTTAGAGACTTTACTACAAGCTCAAGGTGCCCTGTCCGGCTCGCGATATCCAAAAAATGCTGAGGAAAACTAGTCCGTATTAGTGCCTCGGAGCGGGCGTGTGCGCCAATCGAAGCGGATGGAGAGCATGCGGAGCAGGAAGCAGGAGAGAGTCCCAGCCACAGTGCTGGAAGCGCGGCTGCATCCCGCAGCGTTGCAGAGCAGGAAGGCCGCGCTGCCGAACAGTGCTGCAATGGCGTAAAACTGCCCACGTTCAAAGACTCTCGGAGTTCGTCCGCCAAGCACGTCGCGTAGCGAACCTCCACCCACGGCGGTGACCAATCCGAGCAGAATGCTGGGCAGCAGTGTGAGTCCATCATTGAGCGCACGCGTGGTACCGGCAATGGCAAAGAAGCCGAGTGCGGCTGCGTCAATGAAGTCAATGGCGCGATCCATGCCCGGACCCATGCGGTGCTCAAAAGCGGCAGCAACCGCGGCACCAATCAGGGCAATCCCGATGTAGCGGGCGTCCTGAAAGGCCAGAGGCGGGCCGTTTTGCAGAATAATGTCCCTCGTGATGCCGCCACCCAGTGCGGTGACGAACGCCAGTCCAAATACGCCAATCAAGTCGTACTTGTAGCGAAGGTCGCGAACGGCGGCGAGGCCTCCGCTCAGTGCTCCGGCAAAGACACCGAGAAACTCAACGACGAAAAAAACGGTGCCCAGATGGATCAGCTTCATACAGTTCCATTATGCAGGAGACGGCCCGCACAGACTGCTCAACTGGACAGTTCAAGGCAAAGCGTAGTTACATTACATCAGTATTTGCGAGGCAGGAACGTGCTGCAGACGATAAAAGAAGACATCCAATCCGTTCTGGATCGCGATCCGGCAGCGTCCAGCAAACTGGCCGTGCTGCTGTATCCGGGGCTCCACGCAGTGTGGATTCACCACCTGAACCACTGGCTGTGGCGTCGAAACTTCCGCCTACTGGCACGCTATCTTTCGCAGGTGGCCCGCTTCTGGACGGGCATCGAAATTCACCCCGGCGCTACCATCGGGCGTAGGCTGTTTATCGATCATGGTATGGGCGTTGTCATTGGCGAGACCGCGATTGTTGGCGATGACGTGACGCTTTATCACGGCGTAACCCTGGGCGGCACCAGCCTGGAGAAGAAGAAGCGCCACCCAACCCTGGGTAACGGAGTGGTGGTCGGCAACACGTCCAGCGTGTTGGGAGACATTGTGGTGGGCGACAACTCACGCGTAGGCGCCGGGTCCGTCGTTCTGCGTGACGTGCCAGCGAACTCCACAGTGGTTGGCGTGCCCGCGCACATTGTCTATCGCGACGGCCAGCGCGTGTTGATCACCGATCCACGAGAGATCAAGGACCCGTTGAGTGACGCTCTGATTGCGCTTGCCAAGGACGTGGCTGACCTGCGTTCGCGGTTGGATACTCTCTCGCACTTGCAGGAAGCCGTGATGGTGGATGGGAACGTCGCAGGACTTGAGAATGAGGATAAGCTCTGCCGCGACTACCGCAGCGAGTTCGACAAAAGCAACTTCGCCGACTTCGGCGCTG
>Ga0302320_10026947_pt1 | contig 11102 bp, 9 predicted proteins | sample Bog_T0_3_FD_202130 | JGI IMG/M metagenome (GOLD analysis project Ga0302320, IMG submission 202130) | Peat permafrost microbial communities from Stordalen Mire near Abisko, Sweden - Bog_T0_3 | ecosystem: Environmental > Terrestrial > Soil > Wetlands > Peat | place: Sweden: Abisko, Stordalen Mire... | reverse complement strand
GCCTGGTGGATGTGACGCACCTGCGGATGAACCAGAAGGTCACAGCGCGCGGAGAGATGCGCAACCTGGTGTCGGTCTTCAGTTCACTGGCCTGGAAGCTGACCCGGCAACTGGACCCGGCCACCAGAGTCTCAGAAGAAACGTTTGTGGCGGCTGGAGCGGGATTGCGGGTAGAGGCTTTCGAGCAGTACATTCGCGGGATTACCGAGTCGGACCAGCAGGAGCGGCTGCACCACCTGAATCAGGCGGTACTGCTGATTCCGCAGTTTGCGCCGGCATGGATGGCGCTGGGGCGTGAGGAGTATCACGCGCAGGAATACGAATTGGCGGCGGCGGCCTTTGCCAAGGTGAGCGGGAATGATCCGAGCGCGCTGGAGGCTGGATTTTATCGCGGGCTTTCGCTGCTTTTTTCGGGTAATTACGGACAGGCGGAGGAAGCCTTTGCAGGCGTGGCGCGGGTTTTGCCACTAGCTGAGGTGCTGAACAACCAGGGCGTGGCGCAGGCGCGGCGGGGCAAGGACGGTTCCGCTCTGTTTCGTCAGGCGGTGGCAGCCGACCCCAACAACGCCGATTATCACTTCAATTTAGCTGTGAGTCTGAAGCGCCACGGGGAAGCGGCCGAGGCATTGACCGAGCTGGCGCAATCGCTGAAGCTGCGCCCCACCGACAGTGAGAGCCTGGATCTGGAAAAGGCCTGGAACGGATCGGGACGAGTGATGGCGGCGCTACCCGAGGCGGGGAGCAATGGAGACATAGCGGCCAGACCCGACCCGCTGGAGCGGATTATGCGCGGCTTTGACGCATCGACCTTTCGCCAGGCGGAGCAGATGATGGACCAGATGGATGCTTCAAAGCTGGCCGCGCTGGGACCACGGGAGCGGGCGGAGAAGCTAGCGGCGCAGGGCAGGGATTTTCTGGATCACGGACTGCTGCTGGAGGCTGAACAGGTTTATTTGACCGCGGTGACGAACGATGCGCGCTCGGCAGCGGCGCACGCCGGTTTGGCAGAGGTGCGGGAGCGCACGGGAGATGCGGCGGCGGCGCGCAAGGAAGCCACGACTTCGCTGCAACTAATGCCCTCAGCAGATGCGTATGCGGTGCTGGGACGGCTGAACTTGGCCGCCGGACGGCGGAATGAAGCCATGCAGAACGTCGACTCCGCGTTGGCGATTGATGGAAAGAGCAAGGCTGCGCTGGAACTAAAGCGGAAGATCGAGGGCGGGGACGGGCAGAAGTAGCAACCTAGTCGCCGGATCAATGAGGGAGCAGACCATGAGGCAGTACATACACAGGTTTGCGATATTGGTTGGTTTGATTGCGGCTTTAGGGATGGTCGCTCCCGCGCAGGGCCAGCCGCCGATTGCTCCGCAGCCGTTCGTGGACAAGCTGATTCTGGCCGACACGATTCAGCCGGTGACGGCAGGGGAGCTGAAACGAGCGCTGACTACTGCCAACTCCGACGGCGCGCAGGCGCTGCTGATTGAGCTGGACACACCGGGAGGACTGCTGGACTCGACCCGAGAGATGGCTGGGGCGATTCTGAGTTCGCGGGTTCCGGTAGTTGTGTATGTGTCGCCGGAAGGAGCGCGGGCGGGATCGGCTGGCTTCTTTCTGCTGGAGTCGGCCGATATTGCAGCCATGGCTCCGGGGACCAACGCGGGTGCGGCGCATCCGGTGATCGAAATGGGGCCGCAGCCGGACGCCACCATGAGCCAGAAGATTGAAAACGACGCGGAAGCTTTTTTGCGCTCGTATGTAACGCGAAGGGGGCGCAACGCGGTGGCTGCCGAAGCAGCAGTGCATTCGTCGCACTCGTACACCTCGCAGGAAGCGCTGGACCAGCACCTGATCGATGCAGTGGCAACCAACGAATGGGATCTGCTGCACCAATTGGAAGGGCGCGAGATTACGCGCATGGACGGCAGCAAACTTACCCTGCGCCTAGCCAACGCGCGCATCAACTATGTGCCGCCGACGCTGCGTGAAGAGCTGCTGGGCTGGCTGATCAATCCCAACATCGCGCTGCTATTTCTGGTTTGCGGCGCGCTCTTAATTTATCTGGAATTCAATATGCCGGGCACGATTGTGCCGGGGGCGCTGGGCACGTTGATGGTGCTGCTGGCGGTGTTTGCACTGAATCTGCTGCCGATCCGGTTTACGGCGGTGCTGCTGCTGGTAGCGGCGCTGGTGTTGCTGCTGCTGGAAGCCAAGTTTGGCGGGCACGGGGTGCTGGCGGTGGCGGGGATTGTTTGCCTGACGTTTGGAACGCTGACGCTGGTGGCCGCGCCGGTACCGGAAATGGCGATCAGCCCCTGGGCGGCGCTGGCAGTGAGCGCCGGATTTGGCGGAATTACGGTCTTCCTGGTACGGCTGGCGGTGCGGGCGAAGCGGCGCAAGGTGCGGGTGGGACTGGATGCGCTGGTGGGCTGCACGGCCTCGGCGATGGAAGCGCTTGCTCCCAAGGGCCACGTTCTGGTGGAGGGCGAGATTTGGCAAGCGGTTTCAAGCCAGCCGGTGGCTGCGGGAGCGGCGGTGCGGGTGGTGGGGCATGACGAGTTTCTGCTGCGCGTGGAGCCGGTGGGGGCAGCGGACACCGAGAAAATTCTCATTTCATGACCCGGCAGATGGCGGCTGATTTTTGATGGTGTTTGCGGCAGCCTCTCTGGAGTACAATCCGTCGTGAGTGAGGGAAGCCCATGTCAGACGCAAGTATCCCAATTCTAATTTTTGTTGCCATTGTCGTTTTGTACCTGATCAACTCGATCAAAATTCTGCGCGAGTATGAGCGCGGGGTCATCTTTCGCTTGGGCCGTGCGCTGCCAACGCCCAAGGGACCGGGCATCATCCTGGTTTTTCGGCCTTTCGATCAGATCATTCGCGTCTCGCTGCGGCAACAGGTATTGGAGGTGCCGCCGCAAGACGTAATCACCCGCGACAACGTCACCATTAAGGTGAACGCAGTGGTGACACTGTATGTGGTGAACCCCAACGACGCCGCCATCAAGGTGGAGAACTACGTCTACCAGACGTCGCAGTTTGCGCAGACCACGCTGCGCTCGGTGCTGGGCGAAGTGGAGTTGGACGAGTTGCTGAGCCATCGCGACAAGCTCAACCTGAAGATTCAGACGATCATCGACCAGCGCACGGAACCCTTTGGGGTGAAGGTAATTTCGGTCGAGGTAAAACAGGTGGATCTGCCCGAACAGATGCTCAGGGCAATGGCCAAACAGGCCGAGGCCGCGCGCGAGGCGCGAGCCAAGATTCTGCACGCGGAGGGCGAATTCAACGCCGCGCAAAAGCTGGTGGACGCAGCGGCGCTGCTGGCTACCGAGCCCATGACACTGCAATTGCGCTACCTGCAAACGCTAACCGAAATCGGCGTTGAGAAGAACACGACCATCGTCTTCCCGCTGCCCATCGAGTTGATGGGGCTGGTGGAAAAACTTGGCGCGGCGGCCACGGCGCGGGCGGCGGTAGACAAAAAATCGGCGTAGATTTGACGACAGATGCGCACCCGTATCCGCTTACAGATAGCTTGAGGACATGAATGCACGGAGCTTTTGACGAAGAGCAACTGCTGACGCAGCAGCCGCGGCGCGACACCGAGGTGACGCTGGGGCCGCTGCTGATTTTTTTGCTGGTAGTGGGTTTAGTTTTGGTCTGCGGGCTGAGCTACGGTTTAGGTTACGCGGTGGGCCGTCACGCCAAGCCCGAAGCGGCAGTGGCAGCGACGCCGCAACCGGTGAGCACGACAGCGGCAACAACGAACACCAACAGCCTCCCCAAGCCTTCGGCTAGCCCGCAAGGCCAGCAGCGCACCGCCGCCAGTCGGCCTGCGGATTCAGGTGATCAGGAGACCGCTTTGAACGATGATGCAGAGGCAGCAACGTCGCCGGTTGCAACTCATGCGGCGGCGACCACGCCGGCCCAGTCTGCTCCACCAGCAGGAGCGCTAATGGTACAGATTGCCGCCGTTGCACACCAGGAAGACGCTGACGTACTGCTGGGCGCGTTGCGCAAGCGTGGCTACAAGGTCAGTGTGCATCGCGACCCGGCGGACGGACTGCTGCATGTGCGCCTTGGCCCCTTCAGCAACCGCGACGTGGCCGGGAAATGGCGCGACAAGCTGCTGAACGACGGCTATAACGCTCTTGTGCAGCCGTAGGGTCTCTCTATTTTGACTATTCGGGCATCCTGCCACCCACCGCATGGTTCAGCCACGCATCCGCTCCGGCAAGCCAGAGTTGATGGCGGCGCGGACGGCTGCCGAGAGTTCCGCGCGGGTGGCGTAGTTTTGGGGGTCGATGGGGGCGTGAAAGACAATGTGCGCCAAGCCAGGTTTGATGCGCAGGCTGCCTTTGGCCATCATGGTTTCGGTGCCATAGATGGAAACGGGGATGCAAGGCGCGCCGGTCTCTTTGGCCAGGTAGAATGGGCCTTTTTTGAAAGGGAGCAGGCGGCCATCCTTGGAACGGGTACCCTCAACAAAAGTGGTAATGTGAATGCCCTTCTCCAGCACCAGACGAGCGGCGGCAATGCTCTCTTGCGCGCCAGCCACGCTGCCATCGCGGGTGACGGGGATGAACTCGGCCAGTTTGAAACCGATGTTGACCACGGGAATCTTCATCAGTGAGCGCTTCATGAAGGCCGAGGTGCGGCCAGGAATGCGCGGCAAGAGGGCCGGAGGATCGAGATTGGAGACATGGTTAGCCATGAAGATACAGGCGGTTTGGGCTGGCACCCGCTCCCGACCCTCAACCGCGATGCGGATGCCGCCCATCCAATACGCCACCCGTACCAACCATTGCGATGCGTTGTAGAGGGGAAGTACATTGCCGGTAATCAGGGCCAAAGGAATGAAGATGATGGCGGTGGGAATGATCAGCACGACCAAGGTGGCCAGCAAAACAAGTGCGGAGATCATGCGGGCCTTTCCGGAAGTTCCCGAAGACGCGCGGGGAGCTTTTCATAGATGCCGTCAAAGCCGCCGTTGGAGAGGATAGCCACCACGTCGCCGGAGTGAAGGCGCGGAACGAGGTGAGCGATGATGGCTTCGACATCGGGGCAAAGCTGGGCCTCTGTGCCCGCAGCGTTGAGGGCGGCAACGACGGCCTCGGGGCTGAGGCGCTCGGCCTCGGGAATGCGCTGCTGCTGATAGACGCCAGCGAGAACGACCTGATCGGCGAGGCGCAGGCTCTGGATCAAGTCGCCTTCAAGAACCTTGCGGCGGAGGGTGTTGGAGCGCGGCTCCAACACCGCCCACAAGCGGGAATCGGGATAAACCGACCGCAACGCGCGAAGAGTTTCACGAATGGCGGTGGGGTGGTGGGCGAAGTCCTCAATGACGGTGACGCCGTTGATCTGGGCGCGGACTTCGAGGCGGCGCTTGACGCTTTTGAATTCAGCCAGAGCAGTTTGGATTGCGGCGACCGAGATGCCGTGGCCGAAAGCGAGCGCGGCGGCGGCGGTGGCGTTGAGGGCGTTGTGCTCACCGGCTAACTTCATGGATAACTCGGTCCATAACTCGCCCGTATGCCACACCTCCCAGCGAGTCAGGCCGTCCAAGTGGCGAAGATTGCGAATCTGCCAGTCGGAAGTTGGGGCAAAGCCGTAACGCTGAACGCGGCAGAAGGCGTTCTGGACGCACTCGCCGACGTTGGCGCAGCCGTCGTAGGCGACGATGAGGCCGCGACGCGGAACGAGATTGACGAGGCGCTTGAAGGCGGTCTTGACGGCGGCCAGATCCACATAAATATCGGCGTGGTCGAACTCGACATGGGTCAGAATCAAACCGTCAGGGAAGTAATGGAGGAACTTGGGCCCCTTGTCGAAGAAGGCGGTATCGTACTCGTCGCCCTCAACGATGAAGGTGCGAGTCGGGCGAAGCTGATAGCTGGTACCGAAATTTTCCGCGACGCCGCCGATGAGGAACGAGGGCTCCAGCGTCGGATTTTGGCGCGCAGCCACCTGATAAATCCAGGCCAACATGCTGGTGGTGGTAGTTTTGCCGTGGGTTCCGGCGACGACCAGCGACTCGCGACCGGGGAGGAACTCCTCGTGCAAGAGAGCGGCCATGGAGGTGAAGGGAATGCGCTGGTCGAGGACGCACTCAACCTCTGGATTGCCACGCGAAAGGGCATTGCCGATGACGACGAGATCGGGCGCGGGGTCGAGATTGGCCTCGGCATAGGGTTCGAGCACAATAATTCCCATCTCGCGCAGTTGATCGCTCATGGGCGGATAAGCGGCCTTGTCGGAGCCGGTGATGCGGTGGCCTTGAAGCTGCAAAAGCCCGGCCAAGGAAGCCATGGCGGTGCCGCAGATGCCGCTGAGATGAATGTGGCGCGCAGTTCCCTGCTCCCTGTTTCCTGTTCCTTGCTTCATGCAATCACCGCCGGTTCCAGCAAGTGCATTTGCGCCTCTTCGGCAACGATCAACTCAGCCTCCACGCCAAAAGTTAGAGTCACGTTGTGGCGAGAAACGTGGCCGCTGCGCAGGCCGATGGCAATCGGTCCGCTGAAATCATCTAAAGAACGAAGGATCACCTCTTCGAGTAACTCCGGGGGCGCGCCGGGCGAAACACATCCAAACATTTCGCCAAAAACGATGCCGGTGACGCCAGCAAGTTTGCCCGCCTGCTTGAGCTGCCACAACATGCGATCGACCTGATAGGGCTTGGCGCCAACGTCTTCGAGAAAGAGCAATTTGCCCTCGGTTTGGGGCGCGAAAGGCGTGCCGAGCAACGCCACCAGAATACTGAGGCAGCCGCCATAAAGTGTGCCGCGCGCATGGCCAGGATGGAGGGGCCGCAATCCCTCGGTCGCTGCCACACTGTAAGGCTGGCCCGACAGCGCGGCATGCAGACTGAACAGATGAACGCCGTCAGGGCGGGCAAAATCGGCCGAGAGCATGGGGCCGTGAAAGGCAGGCAGGCCGATGCGGTCGAGCAGATGAAGCTGGAGGGCAGTCAAGTCGCTGTAAGCAAAGAAGGGCTTGGGATTTTTGGCGATCAGGTCGAGGTCGAGTCCGCCGAGCAGGTAATTAGAGCCGTAGCCACCGCGGGTGGCAAAGAGGGCGCGCATCGCTGGATCGGCAAAGGCGGCGTGGAGATCGTCAAGGCGCGCCTGGGGCGAACCGGCAAAGTAGAGCGGGCCGCGCGCGAGGGCGTTGGCGCTGCGATGCGGAGCAAAGCCCAGGGCACGCAGGGCAGCCATGCCGCTGTCGACGCGAGCGGACTGGGGCGTGGAGGCGGGCGAGACGACGGCGAACGCCGCGCTGCTCGCAACAACAGGAAGCTTGAGCAAGGCGGTCACGCTCAGAATGCCTCACCATTTGCGATGAGCGAAGCGGGGCCGGTCAAATACAGCTCGCTCCCAGGTCCGCTCCATGCAATGGTTTGCGCGCCGCCGGGGGCGACGACCGTGAGCGGTGAGTGGCAACCATGCAGCGCCAGAGCCACCGTGGCCGAAGCCGAAGTGCCGGTGCCCGAAGAAGAGGTTGGGCCCACGCCGCGCTCGAAGATGCGGATCTGAATTTCGCGTGGGCTGACGATGTGGACCAACTCGACATTGGTCTGGTGAGGAAAATCGTGGTGGACACATATCTCCGCGCCGATTTGCAGCCAAGTGCGACCAGCAACTGTGAATGTGTCGTTGTCTACCACGATGACGAAATGGGGATTGCCGGTGGAGACCTCGACACCAGCGACAGTGATTCCACTGGACAGCGTAACGATGCGCTCGGCAAAAGTGGGAATACCCATGCCAGCGGTCACTTCGACGGTGAATTCACCCTGGGTCTGGAGCGCATTGACATGGCAAAGGCGCGGGCCAGCATCGGTGACTATCTGAACCTCATCGCCCGACTTGAGATTGTGTTCACGCACCATCCAGGCAGCCACGCAACGGGTGCCGTTGCCACTGATTTCGGCGATGGAACCGTCGGCGTTGTGCAGGCGTATGCGGCCGGAATTGGGGCCAGTCCAGGCGAAGAACTCGACGCCATCGGCACCGACGCCGGTGTTGCGCGGGCAGAGATGACGGGCCAATTCAGCGTAATCGCGGCCCGCCGCCGCTTCTTCGGTGACGATCAAAAAATCGTTGCCACAGGCGTGAGCCTTGGTAAAGGGAATCAATCTTCCTCCGGATCGCGGAAGGTAAAGAGCGCCGATATGCCAGGCGCATCGAGCAGCGTTCCGCGCAACCGCTCGTGTTGTTTTTTGGTTGCCGTAAGAGTGAAACTGACCCGCTGCAGTTCGCCGATGGAGTCGTGCTCCGCGCCGGTTAACCGCTCGCCAGCCGTGTCCATGGCCTTGAGAATCGACTGGAGCATTTGCGTCTGCTCATCGCCGCGGGCTTCGTAAACCAGCGGATACATTTTGAGGTTGGCACGCTGTTCGAGAAAGCCCACCGTCTCCAGTGCCACAATGACGATGATAGCCGCCGCCGCAGCAGCAGCATACAAGCCCGCGCCACAGGCCATGCCGATGGAGGCTACGACAAAGACGCTGGCCGCACTGGTGAGGCCGCTGACGCGGCTGCGATTGTGGAGGATGAGGCCCGCGCCGAGAAAGCCAATCCCTTGCACAATGTTGGAGGCCACGCGGCCCTTGTCGGGGTTGCCGTCGCCAGCCAGCACGGCTGACAACAGGGTGAAAAAGGCGCTCCCCATGCAGATGAGCAGGTTGGTGCGGACGCCGGCGGCCTTGCGCTTGAATTCGCGCTGCAAGCCAACGGCCGCGCCCAGCACGCAAGCCACAAGCAAGCGGCCAATAGCGCCATTGACCACCACCATCTGTTGCAGATGGTCAAAATCGAAAGGCTGCGCGAACTGTGCCAATGCCGAGCTCATTGCTGGTCCTTGCCCGATGCTACCACCGCAGTGGAAGCGGCGGAAAGATAAAGCGTTGCCGAGGGCTGGCCGTGGGTGGAGAAGCGGCGCACGGCGATAAGGCCCTGGGGATGGGTCTTCACCGCGCGGTCAATCTCATCGCCGTCAAAAGCCAGCACGACAGCCGCATGAGAGGAGGGCGCAGCGAGGGCTTGGTCATAAATCCAGAGATCGCTTTCGTTGATGGTTTGACGCAGGGGAATGCCGGTGTAGGCAACCAGTTCTGGATAGACCGAAGTGTCCATGAGCACGGTGGCTCCGGCGGGGCGCTGAGCGAGAAGAGCGCGCAGGGCGGGGGGAATTTGCTGATCGTAGGCTTGGCGAGCAACTAGGTTCTTGGTTCCTTCGACGTAAACCAACGGGCGCTCGCGGAGCATTTCGACGGCGTTGAGGGTGAGCAGCACAAAGAAGACAGCCGCAGCATAGCGCGTCCACTGCGCTTTGAATTCGCGCACCGCGCTGAGGGCGAATTGTGCCGCGAAACCGACGCCGAGGGCAAACGCGGGCAGCATCTCCATGCCGTAGCGGGTGTTGTACCAGGAGTGCGGCCACCAAGGCGGCAGAAAGATGGGCACCGATCCGTAGGCCACCGAATAAGCATAAAAAGGAATGGGAAACCACAACAGCAGCGCCCAGGTGAAAGCACGGCGACGAGCGGTGAACCAGGCCCAAGCCGCACCGAAGAGGCTGACAAGTAGAAGAAAATTGCCCCAGGCAGCGACGACGGCGTCCATTTCGGCCGCTTTGACAAAAAAGAGCAGCGAAACCCAGGGATTGTGCCAGCCAGGGTGCGGCGGCCCGGAACCGTGCGAGGCTGTACGGATTTCAATGACTTTGGCCGAATAGCGGCCGCGGGCGAAGTAGAGCCAATCGTGGAAGCCGAGGGAGTTATAGGCGAACCAGACAAGGGGCGCGGCCACCACCGCAGCACTGGCCAACCAGAAACTGATCGCGCGCAAGCGACCGCGGCCATCTTGACGGTCTAAGCGGAGGAGGGTAAGACCGACGCCGGTCCAGGCGACCAAAGCCATGATCCAGCCATCGTAGCGGGTAAAGACGGCAGCGATCAGAGCCAGCGCAAGGAGACACTGAAAGCGGCGGGCTTTTTTGGGATCGGCGTCAACACTGGCACGCCACTCGACCAGCCAATCGGCGATCCAGACCATTTCGCAAACAAAGAGCGGCTCGGTCATAGCCGTGGTTTGGAGGTAGAGAAGGTTAGGATTGAGCGCGAAAAAAAATAACGCCAAGGCCGCCGCATTGGGCCGCAGCCAGCGCCGCGCCAGACGGTAGATGCCCACACAACTGGCGATATAAGCCAGCATGGAGGGAATCGCTCCCGCGAGGCCGTTGGCCCACCAACTGTAGACCTGCGCAAGGGGCAACATGAGCAGATGGGGCAGCGGAAGCCAGACCGAGCCCAGTTCGGTGAGCCGCGGCAAACGCGCATCCAAGACGCGGCGAGCAATGTGCAGGTGTGCAATGGCGTCGCCGTAGTTGAGCAGGGCGTGGTAACGCCAACTCCAGACCAACGCCAATAGCGAGGCCGCTACGCATACGGCCAGCACCACCAGCCCCTCCGCGGCAGGCACACGATGTTTGGTGCTCTCAGTCAAGGTGGGTGAGCTCGCGGAGTTGATGGAAGCGTGCGTCGATTTCCTGGCGAGTGAGGGCTTGGATGCGCTCGGTACCGAAGCGCTCACAGGCAAAGGAGCCCATGACGGTTCCGTAGAACATGGCGCGTCGATAGGCTGCCGGAGTTTGCTCGGGCTGCGAGGCCAGATAGCCGAAGAAACCGCCGGCAAAGCTATCGCCCGCGCCGGTGGGGTCGATGACTTCGTCGAGCAAGAGAGCGGGAGACTTGAAGGTGCTGGCTTCGGCAGCAGTGCTAAATAAGGTTGCACCGTATTCGCCGTGTTTGACCACCAGCGTCTTCGGCCCCATCGCGAGCACGGAATGCGCGGCCTGCACGAAGTTACTGTTGCCGGCCAGCATTTTGGTTTCGGTGTCGTTGATGAGAAGAATGTCGAGACCCTTAAGAACTTCCAGCAGGGCCGGTTTGTGGTCCTTGATCCAGTAATTCATGGTGTCGCCGGCGACTAACTTGACGCCTGGCATTGCCTCGCGTACGCGGCGCTGGAGAACTGGATCGATGTTAGCCAGAAAGAGAAACTCGGAATCACTGTAGGCGGCGGGAATCCTGGGCTCAAAGG
>Ga0302320_10026945_pt1 | contig 11102 bp, 11 predicted proteins | sample Bog_T0_3_FD_202130 | JGI IMG/M metagenome (GOLD analysis project Ga0302320, IMG submission 202130) | Peat permafrost microbial communities from Stordalen Mire near Abisko, Sweden - Bog_T0_3 | ecosystem: Environmental > Terrestrial > Soil > Wetlands > Peat | place: Sweden: Abisko, Stordalen Mire... | reverse complement strand
CGTTTCGTTTTTCTTCGTTGAGCGTGAGGCGTTATTTGACTTTCGCTGAAGTTCTCTCCGCGGCACATGATCTCAGGTCTCAAATTTGAAATCTCAAATCCCTCCCCCCCGTCGTCGTTGGCTTCAGATTAAACGACCAGTCTCCAATCCCTATTGAACTTCAGCAGAAGAATGCAACGAGACCGAGCACGGGGAGGCCGGATTATGCGAAGAAACGCCAAAGTCGCGTTGCATTACTATTTTGTAGTTCAATAATCCCCTCAACTCTCATCTCTCAACCCGCCATTATAGCAGATTGCCCGATTGTGTCAAGTGTTGTTCACAGTTGACAACACATTTTCGGCGCAAGTGCTGGCCGGGAAAGGAGTTGCGCAATCGCAGTTTGTTCACCCGCACGGACGCGGGAAACCGGGTCTTGCCCGGCGCGTCGCCGCAAGTGCTTGCAGGCAAAGGAGTTGGGCGTCGTCGAGAAAAAACGCGGCAGAACAGAAAGTCGGGCCTCGGCAAAAAATTCCCGCGCGGTGCTCCTCACGCTCCGCGTGGGGTGCGCACGATCCCCCACGCGGAGCGTGAGGAGTACGGACCGCCTTGCGGATTCGCTCCGCCAGCCGATATAATCTATCCATGCTTGCGGGCCGCAATGTTCGGTCGGCAAGTGAAGTTTCAGGTTGATTTCTACAAATCGCGGGAGATTTTTCACGTGGCGCAGGGTAAGTTCTTGTTCACAAGCGAGTCGGTCAGCATGGGACACCCCGACAAACTCGCCGACCAGATTTCCGACGGTGTTCTCGATGCCCTCTTCGCTAAGGACCCCTTCAGCCGCGTGGCTTGCGAAACGATGGTCACAACCGGCATGGCGGTCATCGCCGGCGAGATCACCAGCAAGGCCGCCATCGACTACTCGGAAGTCGTCCGCAAGGTCATCCGCGAAGTCGGCTATGTGGACGACGAGCACGGCATTTCGGCCGATACCTGTGCGGTGCTCCTTTCCTTGGACCGGCAGAGCCCCGATATCGCCCAGGGCGTGAACGAGGACTCGGCGAAAGGCAAGGAGATCGGTGCGGGCGACCAGGGCCTGATGTTCGGCTACGCCTGCAACGACACGCCCGAACTGATGCCGCTGCCCATCGCCTTGGCCCACCGCGTCATCGCCCGGCTGACCACCGCCCGCTTCGCCAAGGAAGTTCCCTGGCTGCGGCCCGATAGCAAGAGCCAAGTGACCGTCGAATACAACGGCGGCAAGCCGGTGCGCATCGATACGGTCGTCGTCTCCACGCAGCACAGCCCTGAAGTCTCGACCAGCGACATCCGCGAGTACGTCATCCGCGAGATCATCAACCCCGTGTTGCCCAAGGAACTGGTCACCGGGCCGGTGACCTACCACGTGAACCCGACGGGACGGTTTGTCGTGGGCGGGCCGCACGGCGATTGCGGACTGACGGGACGCAAGATCATCGTCGATACCTACGGCGGTTGGGCCCGGCATGGCGGCGGCGCGTTCAGCGGCAAGGACCCCACGAAGGTCGATCGCAGTGCCGCCTACATGGCCCGCTACGTGGCCAAGAACCTCGTCGCCGCGGGTCTGGCCGGCCGCTGCGAAGTGCAGTTGGCCTACGCGATCGGCGTTTCCGAACCGGTGAGTGTGTATGTCGATACGGAAGGCACCGGCAAGCTGCCCGACGAACGGCTCTGCGCGTTGGTGCGGGAGCATTTTCCCTTGACGCCCAGCGGCATCATCCGGCATCTCGACCTGCGGCGGCCGATCTATCAGAAGACGGCCTCCGGCGGACACTTCGGACGTTGCGAGCCGGAGTTCACCTGGGAGCGAACGGACCGCGCCGCGGATTTGGCCAAGGCCAAGTAAGATGTTTGTGGTGCAGGCGTCCCGCCTGCGCTGCAACGGCAGGCGGGACGCCTGCGCGCTTCACAAGCAGGCGGGACGCCTGCACCACAAAAAACGGACCACGATATGTCGGACGTTTCTTCGGGACGCACTGGTCATCCGACTCCGCTGACTGCGGCGGAACTGGTCCGCTATTTCGGCTCGGCCGTCGCGACGTTGCTGGTCGTGGCGGCCGTTTTTTTGGCCTGGCGCCGTCTGGCGGGGGCCCTGGCCGCGCCTTTGCCGGCGGCCGAAATGCTCGCCGCCGCCGCCCTGCTGGCCGGACTAGCCTGGCTCGCCCACGCAAGCTTGCGGGAGAGGGCATCGGCGGCGAGCCACGTGCTCGTGTCGCTGGCGGCGCTCCTATTCGTCGTCTCGCTATCGCGCGGTGGCGGCAATCCGCTGGCCCTGATCGTGCTTTGGGTCGCCGTCCTGGGTGAAGAGGCCTGGGCATGGCGCGGCCGTACTCCTCACCGGGTACCCGCGAGCGGGTACCCGGTGAGGAGTACGGTTTCGGAAGACGAATCTTCCGAGCCGGCGGCCGATATCATGCGGCAACTCACGCTCCGCAGCACGGCCGAAGGGGGCCAGGAACTCAGCGGCTGGCTCCGCATGCCGCTGGCCGCAGGGCAACGCTCCGGCAGCCTGCACGTCGCCTTCGTCCCAGCGTTCGACCGGCCGCCCCAGGTGCAGGCCGAGGCGGTTTCCGGTCCGGACTGCCGGATCAAGACGGCCGAGGCGCTTCCTTACGGGGTCCGCTTGGACATCAAACTCGACGCCCCGGCCGCGGAGGCGGAAAGCGTCTTGCTGTGGTTCTTCGCCGGAAAGTAGCAGGCACACTCCGTGTGCCGTCCGCCGGTGGTGGGTCTTCGCTGCGCTCGACCCACCCTACATCTAGCGGACGGCATCCGGAGGGTGCCTGCTACTTTGTGTTGTCAAATTGATTCGCTTGCGATAACATGGTGGCACGATGCCTCCCTCGATGAATCTTGCGATGGAACTGCTCGCCTCGGCCAACAAGGCCGACGGGCCGGGCGGTTGGCTCGCCGCGGCCCTGCCGGCGATTGCCGCGGCGCTGGCGGCCGACTATGCGGTCGTGGCCGCGGCCGACGGCGGACGTTGGAACGCCCTGGCCGAAACGGGGCCGTCGCGACCGTTGCCGGGAGAATTGCTGGCCGAGGCGCTCGATCGCGAGACCGTCCGCGCCCAAGGTCCTTGGGCGGCCGGCCCGCTGGCGCCGCGGACGGCGCAATCCGAAGCCCTGCTGCTGCGCTGGCCGCAGATGGCCACGGCCGAAACAGTGGCCGCCTTCGAGTCGCTGTTGCCGATCGTCCGCGAGGCCCTGGCCGCGGTCCGCGTCCGGCATCAACAGGCGGGGCGGATCTCCCGCCTGGAAACGATCCTGGAAATCGCCCGGCAATGGAGCGAGACCCGCGAGATCGAGCCGCTGCTGATTGGCATGGCCGAGGCGGCCACGCGGCTCTTCCACTGCGATCGGGCGAGCATCTTTCTCTGGGACCGCGCCAACCGCACGCTGATCGGCCGTCCGGCGCTGGGTGTCAAAGAGGGCGAACTCCGCGTGCCCGACGACCGCGGCGTGGTGGGCCGCGTGCTGCAATCGGGCCAGCCCGCGCGGGTCGATAGCGCCACGCAGCCTGACGCCATCGACCGGCAGGTCGATACGCAGCTTCGCTATCGCACGCGGACGCTGCTGTGCGTGCCCTTGCACACCCGCGGCGGCGAGCGGCTGGGCGTGTTCGAACTGGTCAACAAGCTTTCCGGCGCGTTCACGCCCGAAGACGAAGCGGGGCTCATCGAACTGGCGGCCCATGCCGCGGTGGCCCTGGAAAACGTCCAGGACCGGCAGCGGCTGCTGGCCACCAACCGCCAGATCGTCCAGCAGGCGGCCGAAGGGGTGCGGCTGATCGGCCAGTGTCCCGCCATCGAGTCGTTGCGGGCGGTCGTCTCGCGCGTGGCCGCGACCGATCTGGCCGTGCTCATCGGCGGCGAGAACGGCACCGGCAAGGAAGTCGTGGCCCAGTCGATCCATTATCAGAGCCGCCGCCGCGGCCAGCCCTTCATCGCCCTGAACTGCGCCGCGATCCCCGACTCGCTGGCCGAGAGCGAGTTGTTCGGGCACGAGAAAGGGGCCTTCACCGACGCCCGCGAGGCGCGGCCCGGCAAGTTCGAACTGGCCTCCGGCGGCACGCTGTTCCTCGACGAGATCGGCGACCTGAGCCTCAACTGCCAGGCCAAGCTGCTGCGCGTGCTGGAAGAGAAAGCGATGGTCCGCGTAGGCGGGTCGGTGCCGATCGCCACCGACGCCCGCGTGCTGGCCGCGACGAACCAGAAGCTGGCTGAAATGGTGCAGCAGAAGCGGTTTCGCGAGGACCTTTATTTCCGCTTGAACATCGTGACGATCGAGCTGCCGCCGTTGCGCGAGCGGGGCGGCGACATCCTGCTGCTGGCCGAAAATTTCCTAGCCGACTTCTGCCGCCGCGCCCGCCGCAAGCAGCCCGAACTGACCGCGGCCGCCCGCAAACGGCTGAACGAGCATCCCTGGCCGGGCAATGTCCGCGAGTTGCGGAACCTGATGGAGCGGCTGGCCTATCTCGGTAGCGGCGACCGCATCGAGGCCGAGGACCTGGCGTTCATCCTCCTGCCGCGGGCGTCGTCCGCGGTGGTCGAGGACTTGGGCCAGAATCTTTCCGATGCGACGGTACGATTCCAGAGCGACTACATCCGCCGCACGATCGAGCAGCTTGGCGGCAACATGAGCCGGGTGGCCGAGCAGTTGGGGCTGCACCGCTCGAATTTATATCGCAAGATGAACCAGTTGGGGATGGACGTGCCCGACGGCCCGCGGAGCAGGAAGTAGGGCAAAAACTTTTGGAAACCGGGCGATCGTGCCGATAGAACCACTTGTAAAGGCCGCCGGCAATCGTAAAATAGGTTGTTTGGCTGCGGGAAATGCGGCCGGAAAGCCTCCTTAGCTCAGTTGGTAGAGCAGCTGACTCTTAATCAGCTGGTCGAAGGTTCGAGCCCTTCAGGGGGCACTGCACATGACGCAAGCCCTTGCAACGCAAGGGCTTGCGTTGTTTCTTGTCTCAGATATTCTCGCCCTTCTGACTGGCAATTTCGCGAATTCTCTCTTCGGCCCTACGGTAAACGTCCGCGGCTGGGACGCCCAATCCCGCATCCAACTGGTCGAAGCCGGAGCGGACTTCCTGCCTGAGCGTTTCGCGGGCCTGCAACAAGCGAAGCCCTTCGGCAAGCACTTCGTCCGTCGTCAGATACCTTCTTTCAGCGACCATGCGTTGTACAAACGGCGCCAAGTCGCTTGGGATTTCAGCAGTCATGGAAGTATCATTGTCCCTATTCTTCAAATGCAAGTTGCTTGGGTTGATGGCTATGCCAATATCTTATGCGCCGTGGGCTGCGGATGTAACACAGGACGAATAGGGCCACAAGGCGAAACGCGGACACGTTTAACCGATCGCGATCGCCGCGGATAACACCCTGTTGATGATGCGAGCCATTGCTCAAGCCTTTGCGAAAATACGTGGGAACCGGCATTTATGCCGGGCGATCGTTTTGGAGTGCGGCGGCTTGCCGCCGCTTTTCAAGACGCGCGGAGTTGGTTTGGGGCTGACCGTGCTGGAAAACATATTGAAAAGCGGTGGCGAGCCACCGCACTCCAAATTATTCTTCCGGCACTCCCTCTTGAATGATGCTGCGGGTAAGAAAGTCCAGATGCCCCATGGCGTGGACGTCCAGCATCTCTGCATGCACACTGTTGCAGTTGCGGCATTCGATCATCTTCTCAATACCGGTGGAGAAGACGAACAGCGTTGTTTGGTAGTTCAGGCTGCCGCACGTCGGACAGCGCAGCATGTCGATCGCCGCCCGAATTTGCGCGTACAACTCGCGATCCTGTTCGGCGACAAAGTCGCTCGGCGCAGCCGCTTCGATGATCGGAATGCCGAGGATCCGGTTGGGAATCATATTGGGCCCACGCCTGAGGTACTGCGCGCCGCTTGCCGGATCGTTTCCAGCAAGTCGTCCAGGTCCGCGGGCATGGTCAGCGGATTGATGATCGTCACGCGCAAGGCCCCCACGCCGTCGATCTGCGTGGAAACGATGTAGAAACGGCCCGACTCGATCACCGCCCGGCGGAGGTCCATCTGGAAGCGGCCCAGCACGTCGGCCGGGGCGTCGCGAAGTCGCTCGGGCACGTAGCGGAAGACGACGATGTTGCACTGCGGCTCATGCAGCGGCACGAAATCGGGCGCCGCCTGGAGTTTCTCATAAAAGGTTTTGCCCAGTGCGAAAGTCACATCGACCAGATCGGCGAACAACTGCGGGCCGAAGAGGGCCCACATGCCCCAGAGGCCGAAGACGGCCGCCCGCTTCGTGCATTCCACCGACCGCAGGCCGCTATCGAAATCGGCCAGCCCCGGCGCGGCCGGATCGAACAAGTAGGGCGCGTCCTGCTGGAAGGCGGCGAAGCGATGGGCCGCGTTGCGGTAGAAGACCAGCGCGCAGAGCGCGGGCACGAAGAGCATCTTGTGTGCATCCCAGGTCACGCTGTCGGCCCGATCGAGTCCGGCGACCAGCGAGCGGTGCCGCGGGCTCAGGCAGGCGGCGCCGCCGTGGGCCGCATCGACGTGCAGCCAGACCTCGTGCCGCCGGCAGACCGCGGCCACGTCGTCCAGCGGATCGAAGGCCCCGATGGGCGTCGAGCAGGAACAGGCGCTTACCGCCACGACCGTTCGGCCCTGCCGCCGCAGTTCGGCCAGCGTGTCGTCGAGCTTTTGCGGGTCCATTCGCCGCCGCGCATCGAGGCCCACGCGCACCACCTGCCGCGTGCCCAGGCCCAGGATGCCGGCCGCGCGGGCGACCGAGTAATGGGCGTCCGCATGCGTCACCAGCACGGGCGGCGCGTCGGGCCGGGCAGTGCCTTGCCGCCAAGAGTCGCCCAGCACGACGTTCCGGGCCGTCAACAGAGCGGTCAGATTGGCGAGCGAGCCGCCGTGGGTCGCCAGCCCGGCGAACTCGCCCGGCCGCCAGCCGATGCGTTGTCCCAGTTCGGCGATCATGGCCCACTCGGCCGCGGTGGCAAAGGGACCCATGTCGTAGATCGCCATGGCCTGGTTGGTCACCGAGCCGACGGCGTCCATCAGCCCCGCCAGCGGCAACGAGGCGGCCACCTGGTGACCAATATACCGCGGATGATGCAGGTTGATGCCACGGGAGAGCATGATTTCGACCAGGCGGCTGAACTGCTCGACAAGCTCGCCGCGACCCGGAGTACCGGGTACCCCGGCCTCCGGACCGGCCGCCTGCGCGAGCAACCGAGCGGCCTCGCGGACATTTTCCTCGGGCGGGCGCCAGGGCAGTACGTCGCCGGCCGCAGATTGGACCGCGCCAAGGTGGTCGGAAAGCTGTTCGATCAGCCGATGTCCGGCCCCGCGCAGCAATTCGGGGTCGTAGGCTGCGGCGATGCGGCGGCGGGCGGCGGCGATGTCCAGGGGTATGGAAGTCATAACCGTCTGTTGTATCGCTGCCGAACGTGGGGTTCAAGTCGGGCGCAAGCCGAAATTGGGGGGTGCGGTGTTCCATGCCGCACGAATCTCCGATACAATATAGATAATCGACGGGGCAAGAAAGACTGGAGCATCTCGACCATGGCGCGAACGATTGAATTCTCAATTGGCAATCTGCGGTCTTCAATTTTCCACTGCCGCTCGCGTCGCCGCGGTTTTACCCTCGTCGAAATGCTGGTGGTCATCGCTATCATCGGCGTCCTGGTGGGGCTGTTGCTGCCGGCGGTGAACATGGCCCGCGAGGCCGGCCGCCGTGCCACGTGCGCCAACAACATCAAGCAGATTGTGGCGGCGATCCTGAACTATGAAGGGGTGAACCAGCAGTTTCCGCCCGGCCGCGTGGGCTGCGACGCCTACTCGGGCAGTCCATGCAACGGCGTGCAAGGCGCGCAAACGCCCGGCACCAGCGGCTTCCTGCTGATCCTACCCCAACTTGACGACAATGCGCGCTACAACAACTTGACGCCGCTCAGCAACGGGGCCGTCTATCCGGCCGTCAGCGACAGCACGTCCAATAGTTGGGCGACGACCGTAACCTCCGCGAGCAATACGATGACCTTCGGCCTGGCGGCCGCCCGGCCCAAGGTCTTCACCTGTCCCAGCGACCATGCCCAGCCGACCACCAACACGTTGCTCACTCCGGTGACGACCACTTGCAGCTATGCGATGGTGCTGGGCACATCGACGACCGGCGCCATCGTTCCTGGTACCACGCCCACCGCCAGCAACCCCTTGCCGCTGAACAACGAGCAGTATCAGAAATACTATAACAACGGGGCGTTCATTTACCTCACGCCGCGGCGTGCGGGCGACGTTCGCGATGGCCTGAGCAGCACGTTCTTTATCGGCGAGGCGGCCAGCGGAGACTCCGCCGCGTCGTTGAACTGCTGGCCACTGGCCATCGCCTATCTCAGCAGCCTGCGCTCGACGTACAACCCCTTGAACACTCCGGCTGGCGCCGGGGTCATGATTTCGGTCACCCATCACGGCCAGTCGGGATTGTCGAGCAGTACGCCGACGGCGAACGGGGCCTTCTTCAGCCAACATCCCCAAGGGGCCAATTTCGGCTACGGCGGCGGCAACGTGCAGTTCACGTCCATGGCGATCGACTACGCCACCTACGAGGCGCTCTCCACGATCGCCGGCGGCGAAGCAATCCCCGCGGGCTATTAGGCCAATCCCCATGCCTCTTCCGACCGGCCTGTTGTCGGACGCGATGGCCATCTGGCACGCCGGTCTCGCCGCCGTCCGCTCCGATCGGCTGGTGCGCGACGCGCTGCGCGTCGAGGGGTCCACGCTGGTCGTGGGCGAGGACGATTTTCCCCTGTCGAGCATCCGCCGCATCCTCGTCGTCGGCGCCGGCAAGGCGGGCGCGGGCATGGCGTCCGCGGTGGAAGAGGTTCTCGGCCCGCGCGTCGCCGCCGAAAAACAACTTGCCGGCTGGGTCAACGTGCCGGCCGATTGCGTGCGTCCGCTGCCACATATTCATCTTCACGCCGCCCGGCCGGCGGGCGTGAACGAGCCGACTCCGGCCGGCGCGGCCGGTGCCGCGGAAATCCTCCGCCGCCTCGCCACGCTGGGGCGCGACGACCTGTGCCTCTGCCTGCTCTCGGGCGGAGGATCGGCCCTGCTCCCGGCGCCCGTCGAGGCGATCACGCTCGAAGACAAGCTCGCGGTCACGCAATTTCTCAGCGCGGCCGGCGCAAATATCGAGCAGCTCAACACCGTCCGCAAGCAACTCAGCCGCATCAAGGGCGGAGGACTCGCGCGGGCCTGCGGCGCGGGGCGACTGCTCTCGCTCATCATCTCGGACGTGCCCGGCGATCCGCTGGACCTGATCGCTTCTGGACCGACGGTCGAGGACCGTTCGACGCCGGCGGACGCCCTGGCGAGCCTGCGGCAGTTCGCGGCCCACGAGAGCGACATTCCGGCCGCGGTGCTGCGGTGGCTGACAACCCGGCGAGCCGGAGGCGTTAGCCTCCGGGCTGCCAATGCGGAGGCTGACGCCTCCGGCTCGCCGGGTTGCCGTGTGACGAACCTGGTGATCGGCAACAACGCCACGGCGGTCGATGCGGCCGGCATGGAGGCGGAGCGGCGGGGATATTCCCACGCGATGATCAGCGCGCGGGAACCGGAAGGTCCGGCCGAGGAGGTCGGCCGCCACCTGGCCGCGATGGCGCGGCAGATGCGCGATGGGGCACCCGCATGCGGGTCCGGCCCCGACTGCCTGATCAGCGGCGGCGAACCGGTCGTGCGCCTGGTCGAGCCGTCGCGCCGCGGCCGTGGAGGGCGGAACCAGCAACTCGCGCTGGCCGCCTTGGAGACGTTCTGGGACGATGGCGGCCGCGACGTGGCCTTTCTTTCCGGCGGGACCGACGGCGAGGACGGCCCAACCGACGCCGCCGGGGCCTTTTTCGATGCGGGCATCATGCAAGCCGCCCGCGACCTGGGCCTCGCGCCGCAAGAGTTCCTCGCCCGCAATGACGCCTATCATTTCTTCGAGCCGCTAGGCGCGTTGCTGAAGACCGGGCCCACGCATACCAACGTGTGCGATCTGCGCGTGGTGGTGACGCGAACGTCCCCTCGCCCGCTGGGAGAGGGTTAGGGTGAGGGCTACTTCCTCCGCTTCATTCGGGAAGTTCGTCCAGGGTCACAAAGCGGCCGGCGCGGATTTCGCTCCTGGCTTTGCTGATTCTTCGCAGAAACTTCTCGTCGTGCTGGAGCTTATACTCGAACCACTCATCTTCATCGCGAAAACCGATCACCACCGCGGCGGGCTTGCCGTGCCGAGTGATCACTACCTCGTCTTTTTCCGCTTCGCGAATGATGCTGCAAATGTCGTTTTTTGCTTCGGTCATCGTACGCGTTTTCATTCCGGCACCCCGTATTTTCGCAACCAATTCTAGCCAGATTTTTTCGACTTGGCGGACATAGTCACCCACGTTTCTTGGCTTTGCGCTTGCCGCGCGCAGCCAGGGCGTATTGCTTCAGCGCCACGTCGATCTTTTCGACCGTCCGCACGGTGGGCGAGTGCTTGCCGGATTCCAACCGGGAGAGCGTTTCCTGGCGAAGCCCCGCAAGTTCCGCCAGGCGTTCCTGGCTCAACCCCAGTGCGCGGCGCTCCTGGATGATATCGCGGGCGATCGAAGCGCGGATGTACTCCAGCGCCGGGCGATTCCCTTGCACATCGGCGGGCGGCAGGGGCGGCAAGTCGGACTCGGCGATCTTCGCCAACTCCTCGAGTCGCCGCAATCGGGACTCCTCCACCATCACGAAACGCTTGCCGTTTTGAATCGTCACAGTTTGTCGAATCACGCTCGTTTACCTCTCATAGAATCCGCCGCGATGGCCGATCCGCTCGACGATAACCTTCGTTCCTTCCACGCGTAACTGGAGGCGATAGTCGCCTGTCCGCAGGCGGAACTTCCCTGCCAACTCGCCCCTGAGCGGCTTAGCGCCGCTGACTTGCGGCCATCGCCCGAGCCGCTCGATGAGCGTATACACTCGAGCCCGGATGGCCTTAGGCAGACGGTCAAGCTGGGCCTGCGCCTCGGGCGTCAGAAAGACTTCAACCATTGTTGTAATCCTACAATTCTATGACAAATTTGTCAACC
>Ga0302320_10026943_pt1 | contig 11102 bp, 8 predicted proteins | sample Bog_T0_3_FD_202130 | JGI IMG/M metagenome (GOLD analysis project Ga0302320, IMG submission 202130) | Peat permafrost microbial communities from Stordalen Mire near Abisko, Sweden - Bog_T0_3 | ecosystem: Environmental > Terrestrial > Soil > Wetlands > Peat | place: Sweden: Abisko, Stordalen Mire... | reverse complement strand
GCCGGCGCCGCGGATCTCGCCGCTTTCGGCCTCGCGCGGGCCGGCCAGCACCTCGACCAGCTGGCGCTGGCCGTTGCCGGAGACGCCGGCAATGCCGACAATCTCGCCGCCGCGCACGGCCAGCGAAACGTCATGGACCGCGACCGCACCGGCATCGTCGAGCGCGTTGAGTTTTGTAAGTTTGAGCCGGGTCTCGCCAACTTTTCCGACGCGCGCCGGCTGCACCGTCAGCTCCTCGGCGCCGATCATCATGCGGGCCATGCTGTCGGGCGTGAGATCGGCAACCTTGCCATGGCCCGCCAGCTTGCCGCGACGCAGGATCGTGACCTCGTCGGCGAACGCCATCACCTCGCGGAATTTATGGGTGATCATCAGGATGGTCAGGCCGTCATTGACGACCATGCCGCGCAGCATCCCCAGCACTTCGTCGGCTTCGCCCGGCGTCAGCACCGAGGTCGGCTCGTCCAGGATCAGAAAGCGCCGCTTGAGATAGAGCTGCTTGAGGATTTCGCATTTCTGCCGCTCGCCGGCGGAAATGTCGGAAACCCTGAAATCGAGCGGCACCTTGAACGGCATCCGTGCCAGGAACGCCTCCAGTTCCTTCTTCTCCTTGGTCCAGTCGACGATGGCGGGGACATCGTCGCGCGCCAGCACCAGGTTTTCGGCCACGGTCATCGCCGGCACCAGCGTGAAATGCTGATAGACCATGCCAAGCCCGAGCGCGTGGGCGTCCTTCGGATTGGCAATCGCCTGTTCGCGGCCTCCGACCAGCACGTCACCCTCGGTCGGGTGGTAATAACCCATGATGCACTTCACCAGCGTGCTCTTGCCGGCGCCGTTCTCGCCGAGCAGCGCGTGGAACGAGCCCGGACGTACCTTCAGTTCGACATTGTCGAGCGCGACGAAATCACCGAAGCGCATGGTCATGGCGATGGCGTCGACGCCAAGCGCTCCGGCCGGCAGCGCGTATTCGCCGATGATCACGCCAGCGCTCCGATCAGGGCTGAGGAAGTCGCCACCGCACCGAACACGCCGCCCTGCATCTTGATCATCTTCAGCGCGTGATCGTGATTGCTCTTGTCGGTGGCGGCGCAGCAGTCCTCGATCAGCACGCATTCGAAACCGCGGTCGTTGGCCTCCCGCATGGTGGTGTGGACGCAGACATCGGTGGTGATGCCGGTCAGCACGATGTTCTCGATGCCGCGCAGCCGCAGCATCAGCTCCAGATCGGTGGCGCAGAACGAGCCCTTGCCGGGCTTGTCGATGATCGGCTCGCCCGGCAGCGGCGCCAGATCGGGGATGATCTCCCAGCCGGCCTCGCCGCGGACCAGCACCCGTCCGCACGGGCCGGGGTCGCCGATCCCGGCGCCGATCTGGCGCGACCGCCAGCGCTTGTTGTCGGGCAGGTCGGTGAGGTCGGGCCGATGGCCCTCGCGGGTATGGATGATGTGGAAGCCCTGCGCGCGCATGGTTGCAAGCAGTTTCTTGATCGGCTCGATCGGCGCCCGCGTCAGCGACAGGTCGTAGCCCATCTTGTCGACGTAACCACCGACGCCGCAAAAATCGGTCTGCATGTCGATGATGATGAGCGCGGTGTTGTCCGGGCGCAGGTCGCCATTGTAGGGCCACGGATAGGGTTCGGATTTGAGATATCGCTCGGCCATGTCACGGTCTCGTCTGTCTGAACGGGTTCATCGGGTGATCGAAAGCTCGGCGGGAGCGCCGCTCAAGGTACGTTTCGGCGAGCAGGTGATGATCATGATCGCCAGCGTCAGAATGTAGGGCGCGGCGTTGAACAAATGATAGCCCGAGGTGACGCCGACCGACTGCAGCGCCGGCCCGAGCGCGGCCGCGCCGCCGAACGCGAGCGATGCCCACATGCACAGCATCGGGTCCCATCGGGCGAAGATCACCAGCGCCACCGCGGTGATGCCCTGGCCGCTGGAGAGACCCTCGTTCCAGCTGCCGGGATAGAACAGCGACAGGAACGAGCCGCCGATGCCGGCAAGGAAGCCGCCGACCATGGTCGCGCGCAGCCGGATCGCCAGCACGGAATATCCCATGGCGCGCGCGGCGTCGGAGCTCTCGCCGGCGGTGCGGATCAAGAGGCCCCACCGCGTTGTTCGAAACGCCCAGTACAAGATCGGGGCCAGCGCGATGCCGATCAGGAACAGCACGTTGATCCGCAGCGCCGCCCGAAGCTGCGCCACATCGCTCCACCAGCCGAAATCAATCGCGGGCAGCCGCGGCGCCGTCGGCTCGATCAGCGGCTTGCCGAGATAGAACGCAAGTCCGGTCCCGAACAGCATCAGCGCGATCCCGACCGCGATGTCGTTGACCCGGGGCAGCGAGCAAATGCCGGCATGCAACGCGCCGAGCAGGGAGCCGGTCACGCCGGCGGCGAGCACGCCCAGCCACGGCGAGCCGGTGAGATAGGAGATGCCATAGGCGCTCATGGCGCCCATCACCAGCGTGCCTTCCAGCCCGAGGTTGATGCGTCCCGAGCGCTCGGTGATGCATTCGCCGAGGCTGACGAACAAAAACGGCGTCGAGACGCGGATGGCGCCGCCGAACACCGCGAGGGGGACCGTCCACAGTCCGATGGTTCCGTCCGCCATGTCAGGATTTCCCCTTCAGGAAGCCAATTCGTCCATAGACCGCGTCGCTGGCGAGAACGAAGACGAAGATAATTCCCTGCAGCACCTGCACCGAGGCGTCGGGCAGGCCGAGCCTGCGTTGCAGCAGGCCGCCGCTGGCGCTGATTCCGCCGAGCAGGATCGCAACCGGTATCACCGCCAGCGGATTCTGCCGCGCCAGGAAGGCGACGAGGATACCCGTGAAGCCGTAGCCCGCCGCAAGGTTGGCGTTGGTGCGGCCCTGGACTGCGGCGACTTCGACCATTCCGGCAAGGCCGGCTGAGGCGCCCGCCAGAAAGCAGATCGTCAGGATCAGCTTGCCAACGCCAAGGCCCACGATCTTGGCGGCGCGGATGTTGCCGCCGGCGACACGGGCGGCGAAACCGAACACGGTGTGATAGATCAGGATGTAGGACGCGACCGCGGCGAGGATGCCGAACACCAGTCCCCAATGCACGTCGGTGCCGGGGATCGATCCGATCATGTTGGCGGCGCCGATCTCGCGCGTCGACGGCTTGTTCAGGCTGGCGGGATCGCGCATCGCGCCCTCGACCAGGTGATTGAGGATTGCGAGCGCGATATAGACCAGAAGCAGGCTCGAAATCGTTTCATTGACGCCGCGATATTGGCGAAGCCCGCCCGACAGCATGATCCACAGCCCGCCGCCGATCATCCCGGCGGCAGCCATCGCCAGTTGCACCGCGAGCGGCGGCGCCCACTGCATCGCCAGCGCCATGCTGGTGGCTGACAACGCCCCGATCAGCAGCGCGCCTTCGCCGCCGATGATGACCATGCCGAGCTGCGCGGGCAGCGCGGTGCACAGTGCGGTCAGGATAAGGGGCGCTGCGCGGGTCAGCGTGTTCTGCCAGGAAAACCAGGTGCCGAACGCGCCCTGGTACATGTAGAAATAAAGATCGAGCGGGCTCTTGCCGAACAAGGCGACGAATACCCCGAACACCCCGAGCGCGCCGACCAGCGCCGCGCCCGGAATGAGAATGTATTCGATGGTCCCGCCATAGCGTTGCAGAAATCCCGGGTCGGCGGCCGGAGAAACCGCAACTGCCTCGACGGGATCCGCAACTTCTGATGTCACGAAGTGGCTCCGATGACGCCCTCCACCAGATAGTCCATCTTCTCGAGTTCAGGATCCTTCTGGCCGCGATCGGTGCCGGCAGCGATCACCGTCTTGCCTTTGTTGTCCATGATCGGGCCCTTGAAGATGGTGTAGGTGCCGGCCGTCAGCTTGGCCTTGACGTCGTCGGCGTGCTTGCGCGCTTCCGCGGAAACGCCTTCGCCATAGGGCGAGACCTTGACGATCTCTTCCTTGAGGCCGCCGCGATAGAAGTTCGGGATGGCTTCGCCGGCGGCGATCATCTTGACGAATTTCGGGTAGAGCGCTTCCCAGTTCCACTCCGCGCCGGTGAGATAGGCTTTCGGCGCCAGCGGCGACTGATTGACGTGATAGCCGCAGACCATGGCGCCGCGGCGGGCCGCGTTCTCGACCATCGTCTTCGGTCCGTCGACGTGGCAGGTCAGGACATCGACGCCCTGATCGATCAGGCTGTTGGTGGCCTCGGCTTCCTTGACGGGCATTGACCAGTCACCGGTGAAGATCACTTGCGTCGTGGCTTTGGGATTAGCAAGTTTCGCGCCAAGCGTGAACGCGTTGATGTTGCGCAGCACCTGCGGGATCGGCTTGGCGGCGACAAAGCCGAGCTTGCCGGTCTTGGTCGAGTAGCCGGCGACGATGCCGGAAATATATTGCGCCTCGTCGATGTAGCCGAAATAGCTGCCGGCGTTCTTCGGATCCTTGTCGGTCCACAGGCCGCCGCAATGTTCGAAGCGAAGCTTCGGAAACTTGTTCGCCATCTTGATCATGTGCGGATTGTAGTATCCGAACGAGGTCGGAAACAGCAGCGAAGCCCCGTCGAGATTGATCATCGACTCCATGGTCTTTTCGACGGCGTCGGTTTCCGGGACCTTTTCTTCCTCGACCACCTTGAGCCCGGGCATCTTCTTCAGTGCCGCCGCGCCCTGCGCGTGAGCCTGGTTGTAGCCGTAGTCGTCGCGCGATCCGACATAGATGAAGCCGATCGTGGTGTCCGCAGCGTATGCGGCGCGCGCGCCGAGCGCCGAACCGAGTGTCAGCGCGGCGCTTCCTTGCAACAGATGTCGTCGTGAAATCCTGCCAAAATCCATTGGTTGCTCCCTCTGGCGGACGGACCGCCGCTAAATCCGCGGCTTCGCCGATCCGGCGGAGCCGGACGCTCTATCGCAATCTTCATGCCAGAGCTATTTGCTAGGCATATCGAAGTATGCCATTGATAAATATAATCTTTATACCGGAACTGATCCGGTTCAAAACTTGTGCAAGCTGGCGAGAGATTAAAATTTAGGCGACATTCTTGGATTGTATGCAATGGAGTTAAGCAATCATTAACTTGCGAGGGCGCTCACGGAGTCCGCACCGGCGAGCAAATCCGGGCATTTGCCGGCTGGTCAAGGCGGCGCAGGCTGGTACCAGTCAGATGGCTTGCCGGGCCCCGGATTCGCCGGGTCTGCTGGCACCGAACTTGTATCGATCCGTCGCGAAGCGCGCGGATCGGCGCTGCTTCGTCATTGGAAGAACATGAGTGAGATCAATGCGGCAAGCGCCGGACACCCAAACGCTTCTCTCGGCGTCGAGATCGTCGGCCGGATCAACCAGTTGGCCACGATTTCCGAGACGCCGGAGCATCTTGCCCGCTTTTACCTGACGCCGGAGCATCGTGCGGCGGCTGAACTGATTCTGAGCTGGATGCGCGAGGCGGGATTGCACGCCCATCTCGATGCGATCGGAAATGTCTGTGGCCGCTACGAGGGTGAGGTTGCGGGCCTGCCCTGCCTGATGCTGGGTTCGCACTACGATACCGTGCGCGACGCCGGCAAATGGGACGGCCCGCTCGGGTTGATCACGGCGATCTCCTGCGTCGCCGATCTGCACCGCCGAGGGCGGCGATTGCCGTTCGCGATCGAAGTGACCGGGTTCGCCGACGAGGAGGGGGTCCGTTTCGCATCCACCTTGCTGGGCAGCCGCGCCGTCGCAGGGACCTTCAACGAGAGCGTGCTCGGTGCGAAGGACGAGGCCGGAATTTCGATGCGCGAGGCGCTGCTCCGGTTCGGCCTCGACCCCGATCATATCGGGGCGGCGGCAAGAGCTCCCAGCGAATTGCTGGCCTATCTCGAACTGCACATCGAGCAGGGACCGGTGCTGGAAGCCGAAAAGCTGCCGGTCGGGGTCGTTACCGCGATCGCCGGTGCGACGCGGCTTGCAGCCAGCATCACCGGCATGGCAGGGCATGCCGGAACGGTGCCGATGCCGCTGCGGCGCGACGCGCTGGCGGGAGCCGCCGAATGCATTGTCACGATCGAGGAGTTGTGCCGGACCGATCCGGGCGGGCTGGTCGGGACCGTCGGATATATCCATGCCAATCCCGGCGCGACCAACGTAATCCCCGGGCAGGTTTCCTTCACCATCGACCTGCGGGCGCCGACCGACACCCACCGCAAGAAGGCGGTGACCGATATCGTCCGTCATATCGAGACCATCGCAAAGCGCCGCAAGCTCTCGCTGCAGGTCGACGTGACGCATGAAAACCGCACCGTGCCGTGTGCGCCGTGGCTCAAGGCGCAGGTGGCGGAAGCTGTCGCGGCCGAGGGCTTCCGTGTGTTCGAATTGCCGAGCGGGGCCGGCCATGACGGCATGGCGATGATCGACATTGCCGATATCGCCATGCTGTTCGTGCGCTGCCGCGGCGGCATCAGCCATCATCCGGATGAGCATGTCGACGTTGCCGATGCCGACGCTGGCGCACGCGTGCTGCTGCGGCTGATCGAGAATTTCCGGGCGCGGGCTGCGGCCGAATGATCAGGATGCAGGCCCGTTAGCGCGTCGCCGTTCGCATCCGATCCTGGGGGCCTCGTCCTTGCGCTAGATCATGGTGCGGTGTCTCAGAGCTGTCATATTCTTGCGGCGGTTTGGTCCAGCGTTCACCGCCGGACGATTTCGTCATCATCGCGATCCCAGGGGGATCAATGGCAAAGAACCGCAAATCCGCCGGACCTGAGAAGTCTATCTTGCGCAACGCCAGGGAAGTCACTGCCGTCGAGCAGTATTGGCACGCGGCGGGACGGCCGATGCCGCGCAAGCCGCCGAAGAACTACAGATACATCGACGAACTCGCCCATCTGCAGTTCGAACTGATCAAGTTGCAGGAATGGGTCCGGTTGCAGGGTCTCAAGGTCGCCGTCATCTTCGAGGGTCGCGACGCCGCCGGGAAAGGCGGGGTCATCAAACGCATCACCGAGAGCCTGAACCCCCGCATCTGCCGCGTCGTGGCGCTCGGCACGCCGACGGACCGCGAGCGCGGTCAGTGGTATTTTCAGCGCTATGTCGCCGAGCTGCCGCGGCGGGGTGAAATCGTGCTGTTCGATCGCAGTTGGTACAACCGCGCCGGCGTCGAGCGCGTCATGGAGTTCTGCAGCGAGGACGAATATCAGGAGTTCCTGCGCTCCTGCCCGATTTTCGAGGAAATGCTGGTGCGCTCGGGAATCTATCTCATCAAGTACTGGTTCTCGGTCAATGACGAGGAACAGGAGCGGCGTTTCCAGGAGCGCATCCGAAACCCGATCAAGCGCTGGAAGCTCAGCCCGATGGACGTGGAATCGCGGAAGCGCTGGGTCGAATATTCCAGGGCCAAGGACGTGATGTTCGCGCACACCGACCGCAAGAAAACCCCGTGGTACGTCGTCAACGCCGACGACAAGAAACGAGCCCGGCTCAACTGCATCAGGCATCTGCTCAATCAAATTCCGTTTCAGGACATGCGGCCGGTCGAGATCGAGCTCCCTCCGCGCCAACGCGATACCGGCTACGAGCGCCCCAGGAAATCGAGCCAGCGTTTCGTTCCCCGGGTCTATTGAGCACGGCGCTTCTCCACCACAGGGTTGCGCGGCCTCGAAGTGGCGGACCCGCTCCGTTGGAGGCGTCGATCAGTTGGCGGGAAATGGTCGACGTAACGGCGGCGGTTGGCGGGTGATCTCCTGAATCCACGAAGGCGGGATTCCGCAGCGCCCCGGCCTGCACACGACTGGCGTGCCCCAAATCCGCAGACCCGCTCGGTTCGGCCGTGCAAGTTATTGCCGGATATGTTACCGGTATGGAATATCTCCGCCGGAGGCTCGCTTGAATCTGAATGAAGTTCAAACGTTCGTGACGGTGGCGCGAACCGGGTCGATCCTGGCGGCGGCGAAGCAGCTGCACATGACGCAATCAGCGGTGTCGCGGCTGGTTCAGCGGCTGGAACTCGATCTCGGCGCTACCTTGTTCGATCGGCAGACCAAGCCGCTGATACTGACCCATGATGGCAGGGTGGCGCTCGATTACGCCCAGCGCGTGGTCCAGGCAACCGAAGCATTTTCCGAGGCCCTTTCTCCTGCGGCGGCGCCGAGCGGTGTGTTGCGCATCGGCACGGCGCACGTGTTGGCCGAACTCGTGGCGGAACGCCCGCTTGATCTGCTGCGATCGAGGTTTCCCGATTTGACCCTGCAAATCTCCGTCGACTGGGCCGCTCCGCTGATCGAACGGCTGAGCAGCGGCGATCTCGACGCCGCGCGCATGGGAAGACCTTCCAACATGCGCAGGGTTACGCTCATGAAGAGATACCTGACGTCGCAAAGCTAACCGGCGGTGACGTCAACCAGCTCCTCGCCGTCGAGCACGCGGACGGCCTTGGCGCGGTCGAGATCGCCTTCCCATGCCGCGACCACCACCGTGGCGACGCAGTTGCCGATCAGGTTGCCGAGCGCGCGCGCCATGCCGATGAACCAGTCGACCGACAGCACCAGCACCAGTCCGATCGCGGGAATCGAGGGCACTGCGTTCAACGTCGCCGCGAGGATGACGATCGCGGAGCCGGGAACGCCGTGGGCACCCTTGGAAGTGATCAGGGAGACGCCAAGTACCAGCAACAGATCGCCGAACGACAGCGGCGTGTTGGTGGCCTGCGCGATGAAGACCACCGCCAGCGTCAGGTAGATCGAGAACGCATCGAGGTTGAAGGAATAGCCGGTGGGGATCACCAGCCCGACGACCGAGTCCTTCACCCCGAGCCGCTCGAGCTTGCGCATGATCTGCGGCAGCACCGCGTCCGACGATGCAGTGGCCAGAACGATGGTCAATTCCTCGCGCATATAGGCGAGGAATTTGAGGATGTTCAGTCCGGCGAGTGCCATCACGCTGCCAAGCACGCCGAGCACGAAGATCGCGAGCGAGACGTAGAACAGCGCGACCAGCGAGACCAGTTGCTTGAGCGAGCCGACGCCATATTGTCCGACCGTATAGGCGACCGCGCCGAGCACGCCGAGCGGCGCCACGCGCACAATCAGCCCCATGGTCCGGAACAGCACGGTCGATACGGCGTCGATCAGCGAGGTGATGCGCTCGCCCTTTTCGCCGCCGACCAGTGCAAGGCTGACGCCGAACAGGATGGCGAAAAACAGCACCTGCAGCACGTCGTTACGCGACAGCGCGTCGAACGACGTGGTCGGAATGATGTTCATCAGGAAGCTGCCGATGCCGCCGCCCTTCAGCTTGTGGGCATTGTCGGCATAATTGCTGAGCGCCTTGGGATCGAGCGTGGAGGTGTCGATGTTCATGCCGTGGCCGGGGCCGAACAGATAGGCGAGCAAAAGGCCGACGATCAGTGCAACCGTGGTCATGACCTCGAAATAGACCAGCGCCTTGACGCCGACCCGCCCGACCTTTTTGAGATCGCCGGCCCCGGCGATGCCGTGCACGACCACGCAGAACACGATCGGGGCGACGATCATCGAGATCAGCTTCAGGAAGGCGTCGCTGAGAATCTTCAGGCTGACGGCGAAATCGGGCACCGCCATCCCCAGCACAATCCCCAGCACAAGCGCCGCAAGGACCTGGACAAATAACGACGAATACAGCGGTTTTCGCGCAGTTGGTGCGGCAGTACTGGTGGTGGTGATTGTTGCCATGGAACGCTCCCCCGATCGGTTCAAGACATCTTAAGTGAAAAACGAGCAACAACCATGCCAACGATGGCTTTGCCGCTCGGGCAGTGGATTGTTGGTATAAGCTGCTGGAATTCAAAGCGTATTGCAACGATTGGCATCTCGCTTGCTTTCTCCATGCTGTTCTTGATCGCCGATCGGATGGCGGATCATATGCCGGTTATTGCCGACGCGGCCGTGGTGAACTGATGGACCTTGTCATTCGTAACGCCTGCATCTTGGCGGGAGGCGAGCTTCGCACCGTCGATATCGGGATCCATGGCGCCGTTATCGCAGCCATTGCTCCCGCCCTTGAGGTAGAAGCGCCGGAATTGAACGCCGGAAACTGCCTGGTGACATCGGGCCTGATCGAGACGCATATCCATCTCGACAAGACCTGCATTCTCGACCGCTGCCGCATCGAGGAAGGCACCGTCGCCGAAGCCGTCCGTGAAACCGCGGCCGCCAAACGCAGCTTCACCGCCGAGGACGTTTACGCGCGGGGCAGACGGACCCTGGAGCGCTGCATTGCGCAGGGCACGATGCGCATGCGCACCCATGTCGAACTCGATCCGGGCATTGGCATGATCGGTTTCGACGCCGTCGCCCAGCTCGCGCGCGACTATGCCTGGGCCATGGATATCGAGTTGTGTGTGTTCCCGCAGGAGGGGCTCACCAATTATCCCGGCACGGAGGAACTCCTGATCGAGGGCTTGCGCCGCGGCGCACGGACGATCGGCGCGGCGCCCTATTTCGACAGCGACCCGCGCGGCCAGATCGACCGGATCTTTGCGATTGCGCGCGAATTCGACGCCGAGATCGACATGCATCTGGACCTCGCCGAGACCACGCAGGGGATGCAGATCGAATATGTCTGCCGCAAGACCGAGGAATTCGGCTGGGGCGGCCGGGTCGCGGTCGGGCATGTCACCCAGATGTCGCTGTTGCCGTCGGCCCGGTTTGGCGCGATCGCCGCTCAGCTCGCGCGCGCCGGCGTCGCCGTGACGATATTGCCGTCGACCGACCTGCATTTGATGGGTCGCAGCCACGACCATGCGGTACCGCGCGGGGTGGTGCCGGCGGAGCCGTTGCGAAGGGCAGGGGTAACCTGCTCGATCTCGACCAACAATGTCCTGAACCCGTTCACGCCCTATGGCGACGGTTCGCTGATCCGGATGGCGAACCTCTATGCCAATGTCTGCCATGTGTCGCGGCCAGCCGATCTTGCCGGCTGCCTCGACATGATCACCGGCGCCGCGGCGCGGCTGATGCGGCTGGAAGATTATGGGATCGCGGTCGGCGGACCCGCCGATCTCGTCTGTCTGGATGCGCCCAACCCGGCCGATGCGATCGCGACGCTGGCGCAGCCGCTATGGGGCATCAAGCGCGGCTGGCCATCGTTCA
>Ga0302320_10026941_pt1 | contig 11103 bp, 6 predicted proteins | sample Bog_T0_3_FD_202130 | JGI IMG/M metagenome (GOLD analysis project Ga0302320, IMG submission 202130) | Peat permafrost microbial communities from Stordalen Mire near Abisko, Sweden - Bog_T0_3 | ecosystem: Environmental > Terrestrial > Soil > Wetlands > Peat | place: Sweden: Abisko, Stordalen Mire... | reverse complement strand
GGCTGTTTGCGCTCAAGCTAGCCGCGGATCTGCTTGCGACATGTCCTGATTCTTCCATCCGCAATGGCGCTGAGGCGGTCACGCTGGCCGAGCGACCAAAGCAACTGAGTGGAGGCACAAACCATGACCTGCTCGACACAATATTCGCGGCCTACGCGGAAAATCGGAGTTTCGCCCACGCAACAGAAATTGAACAGCAGGCGCTCGTACTTGCAACACAACAAGCAGACACCGCGCTCGTGGCCCGGCTAAAGGCTCACCTGGCCCGATACGCAGTGAATGAACCTCTCCGCGAGGCTCCAGCGACGCTTCCTTCCAATAGCTACCGCTGCCTTAACCCCGTTGCTCAACAGCGAGAAACCAGCTCTCGCTCCTAGGCTGGGCCCAGCAAGGTCAAGATCAATTCTGAACCTGCACCAAGTTGAATGCTCCGACCCGGGCCACTGATTCTTGCACTGCAGCTTGGGCCGCCTTCCGGTTCCAATCTCGCGCCTGGCATGCGGACCACAATCCCAGGACGGATTGTATGCGGAGGGCCGCCGGGATTGAGGTCTGCATCATCACCGTTCACTAAGCTCCCGACTGCGGCGGAAACCGAACGCGCTCCTCCCGCTACTTCAGCTGGCAAGTCCTCGTGCAGGTGCCGGGGGTCGCTCGACGCCGGAGCTAAAACGCCAATCAGCCGCAGCGAAAGTTCTTTCTTCCCTTTGCCCGTACAATCGCCATGATCGAAGACCAGCGACAGTTCCGATGCATCGGGATTTTTCGACGAAGTAGCCGCCGTTACATGTCCATAGAGAGTCGCGTCTTCATCGAGCGTGCAACCGGGATACTCGAGTCCGTAGACTACCTTTACAAAGACTTCTTTGCCAGGCTTCAGATGCGCAGAGTCCAGGCTGCCGGTTACTCTCGCCTGGATCGCGGAATTGACGGGGCGCTCAACGGTGTCGTCGGGTTGGCACGCAGGTGTTGTTGCATCATTTGTGGATGAGGGCGACGCCGATGCATTCAGTGTGCTCTTCGAGAACAGTGGAGTCGCTTCCGTTTCTGTCGACTCTAATTTCACGAGGCCGTCGCGATAATCGAGATGCAGCCTTAATGGTTGCAATACATCCAGGCCCAACATGCCCGCAATTTCGAATCCCGCATTGCGACTCATTACCGAAGAATCGAGTTCCAGAATGTGTCCCTGATGAATCTGCGGCAAACTGGCGAGTTGCATATCGAAGACCTCACGATAGAACTGCACCTTGGCGCCTTGAGCGGTCTGCTCTGTATTGGTGAAGTTCATAGTCATTTTCGACAGCGAGTGAGCCGTATCTGACGTCATGGCGCTGAAGCGCATGCCCGTAGCCAGAGTGAATAATCTGCGTGAATTGTTGCCGAAAGTTACTGGAACCAGCAGATATTGCCTTCTGTGATAGACGGGGGTATAGCCCGCAAGCTCAGGCGAGGCAATGCGATCTCCCGGCAGTATCCCGGGCTGTTCCGGCAGCGGCGCAAGGATCAGCTTTGCCGAGCGGTAGTCAAGCGTAATCAGCCAGGGGGCGAACATATCGGTTCCGATGAAACCAGCCGCTTTGCCTGCGAAAGGCGCGTCGCTTACTCCTACGATGCAGTCGCGAAACTCCAGTGGTCCGATGCGCACGCTGTCGACATGAACAGTTCCCGGCGGATCGCCTTCGCCTTGCTGGAATCCATTTTGATCGGAGATCGCCTTGCTGATATAGAGACCGGAAGCTGCCGTATCGACAATCAGTTTGCCTTTGCTCTTCGGTAGTTCGACATCCAGCCGGTATCCGTCAATATGCTTCACGTCTGCAAAAGAGGGCTGGAGCGGAAGTGTAGCAGGGACTATAGCCGGCAGCACCTTGCAGGTCTGTGAGTTCTCAGAGAGCAGCGGCAGCATCGAATGCATCGTTGCCTCAGCTTTCTGCCTCGTTTCCGCATCAACGTCCGTCGTCGTGTTGAGCGCCTTTGCGGTGCCTTCGATGTCGTTCGCAGGTGATACGATGCGCAGCCACTCATGCTGGATGTCGGGATCTGCGGGATTAATGTCGTACGAGGTTTGCAACTCGGCTCGCTCAGAGGCATACATCGAGTCGATGCGCAATACACGGCTGCGGATCAAGTGCGTGCGTGCATAACATGCGTCGGCGGCCGCGGCTGAATCAAGCGTTTCCATGGCCAGCCGGGGCTGTCCCTGGCGCAGTTGCACCTCAGCCAGCACGGTGAGCGTTGCCGCAACATGCGGGTTCGCCGCAACGGCTGCGTTCGCTTGTGTGGATGCCTGTGAGACCTTGCCTTCATGCAGCAGTGTGCGAACGAGAGCCGCAGACAGTTCGGCATCCTGCGGATTTTGCGCCAGGGCCTGCTGATACAGACTTTCCGCTTCCGCATAGCGGCCGTCGCTGTATGCCGCATCCGCCGGAGTCAGTGGCCGATCGGTAACAGCAGGACATTTCGACGACTCACCGTAAGACGACTCACCGTAAACAGAGGTGACTGAGAGTAATATGAGAATGGAAACTCGACTCAATGATTTGAGGCAATGGGACGGTCGAAGATAGAAAAACATAAGGTTTCCTCCGTTGACCAATTCAAAACACCGAGAGTATACGCCGAGCGGCGAACCTGCCAAATTCCCTGCCATGGGTTGCGAGCCGATGCACGCGCCGCTGGATCTGGCGGACTAGGTCGGCCTTCCGAGAATTCCTCAGCCGGTCCACTATTGCGAACATTGATTGCGATACACTGCAAGCCGTGGAGGATTCTCGTTGTCACATGTTGGTGGCCTGCTCTCCGGCGCGGTGATCTGCGCACTTCTTTTGCTCCAAGGAGTCCGGGCGCAGTCGGCGGCGCCGTTCGAGCAGCCACTGCAAGGCGACAAGGGCGGTGTGCATTTGCCCGACGGTTCCTTGCAACAACAAGGCATGGCCACCGGCGATGCACATGGCCCCCGGTTCGATGTCCAGCATCGGCCCATCACCGCCGGCGGCACTGTGAAGGACGGCCCGGTTATCTTTCAGAATGTCGCGGCCGCAGCCGGACTGACATCTTGGCGTAATACCACCGGCACCCCAGAAAAGCGCGTCATAATTGAGGCCAAAGGTTCCGGAGTGTGTCTCCTTGACTACGATCGTGATGGCTGGCTCGATATCTATCTGGTGAACGGATCGACCTTCGATGCGCTTTCAGGAAGGGCTGTGCCTCCCCATGCTGCGCTGTTCCACAACAACCACAACGGTACGTTTACCGACGTGACAGAGAAGGCCGGAGTGGCCAACGACCGCTGGGGTCTCGGCTGCGCAGTTGGTGACTATGACAACGATGGCTGGCCTGACCTCTACGTCACCAATCTCGGCAAGAATCGTCTCTACAATAACAACCGCAACGGCACATTCACCGACATGGCGGATAGAGCCGGCGTGGCCCTCGACGAAGGCTCGGGAAGTGTCGTCGTCGATCATCCCGGGGCGACCTTCGGCGACTACGATGGCGACGGTCGCCTGGACCTCTTCGTGGGCGGATACATCTATTACGATTTCCAGAATCCGCCGCTGGCAGGCACCGAGGCAGTCAATTACTCCTCGTGTCAATATCGGGGACAAAACATCATGTGCGGTCCACGTGGTCTAAAAGGAGCTGGCGATCATCTCTTCCACAATAACGGAGACGGCACTTTCACCGATGCGAGCAAGAAGGCTGCAGTGAGCGATCCCAATGGCTATTATGCGCTCGGTGCGCTCTTCGTCGACGTGAATGGGGATGGCAGACCCGACCTTGTTGTAGCTAACGATTCCACGCCGAATTATCTCTACATCAACAAGGGAGATGGAAGCTTCGACAACAAGAGTTACATGAGCGGTTATGCGCTGAATGGGGAAGGCCGCGAAGTTTCAAACATGGGCATCGCTGCTGGAGACTACGAGAACAACGGCCGCATGGACCTGGTGAACACCGCGTTTTCCGACGACTCCAGCGTGGTCTTCCACAACGATGGGCATGGGGAGTTCGACGACGCAAGCGCCAGCGCCGGCATAGGTGGACAATCCGGACCTTTTGTTGGCTTTGGTGATGGGTTTCTCGACTACGACAACGACGGATGGAAGGATTTGTTCGTCGTTAATGGGCATGTCTATCCGCAAGTCGATCGGCATCCCGATTGGGGTATGAGCTATGCGCAGCGTCCGTTGCTGTTCCGTAACCTGCGCAACGGAACGTTTGAGCACGTTCCCGCCGTTGAAGGATCTGGTTTGGCCGAAGTCTGCGTAGGGCGGGGAGCGGCATTCGGGGATTTGTTCAATGATGGGAAGATCGATGTCGTCATCAATAATCTTGATGGCATTCCTTTGCTGCTACGCAACGTTGATCCTGACCACAACCATTGGGTGAGCCTGAGCCTGGTGGGAGGCAACAAGAGTCCGCGCGATGCCGTGGGGACTACGGTGTACCTCACGGCTGGAGGCAACCGCCAGCGGGGCGATGTTCTAAGTGGCGGCAGCTATCTTTCCTCGAACGACATGCGCGTTCATTTCGGTCTGGGAGCGGCAGACAAGATTGATGCAGTGGAAATCCATTGGCCATCCGGCATGAAGGAGATGGTGAAGCTGCTGTCGGTCGACCGCATTTACACCGTCACAGAGGGCAAGGGCATTACCAGCGCATTGTGCGGCGGCAAGCCGTGTTCAACAACTCTTCCCGCGCCATCGAGAGTGCAGGCGAAAGGTTCGCACGCAGGCTCAGCGCGTTGAAGGAACTCCGGTTTGAACCGTGCGCGGCGTCGATCACCGCCGACGAAGCCTTTACCGGGCATTCTGCGATAGACTCAATCGGTGGAGGAGCCCTGTTGCCGCAGTTTTCCCGTCTTTATGCTTGCGCAACGATTGCAGCACTGCTTATCCAGCCGGCGTTCGTCGTATGCCTCCCGGCGCCGCAAGCTCCTCAGGGGCAGAGCGGAATGGGCAGCAATCCAGGCGGATCGAGACCGGTCTACGACTCAATGAAACGCCCCATCACGGCCGGAGGCTTTGCGGATTCAGGGCCGGTGGTCTTCGAAGATGGGACAAAAGCCGCGGGACTTTGCGGTTGGAATCACGTAATGGGCGCGGCGGACAAGAAGCTGATCATCGATACGAATGGGTCTGGCGTGGGGCTGATTGATTACGATAACGACGGCTGGCTCGATATCTATCTGCTCAACGGTTCCACCTTCAACGCATTGGACGGAAAGGAAACGCCACCCCACTCTGCCCTGTTTCACAACAATCGCGATGGCACTTTTACCGATGTGGCGGCCAAGGCCGGCGTAACCAACGACCGCTGGGGCTTTGGTGTGGCCATCGCCGATTACGACAACGACGGTTGGCCCGACATCTTTGTAGCAAATTTCGGCAAAAACCGACTTTATCGCAACAATCGCGATGGAACTTTCACCGATGTGGCGGAAAAGGCCGGCGTGACTCTGGGCAATTGGAGCGCGGGTGCGACCTGGGGCGACTACGACGGCGACGGACGCCTGGATCTGTTTGTCACCGGGTATGTGCACTTCGATCGCAACGACCTGCCCTATGCCAGGACCAAGGCGGCGAGCAACAATCTCTGCGAGTTTCGTGGCGTGCCTGTGATGTGCGGGCCGCGCGGACTTGAGAGCGAACCAGACCACCTGTTCCACAATAACGGCGACGGGACATTTACCGATGTCACCGTGAAGGCGGGCGTTGCGGACCCGGTGAACCACTACTACGGTTTAACCCCTGTTTTTGTCGATGCGAATAACGATGGCAAGGTTGATCTGGCAGTCGCAAACGACTCCACACTTAGTTATCTCTTTCTCAATCGTGGTGACGGCACCTTTCAGGACGCAAGCCTGGATTCAGGTTTTGCGCTCAACGAGGACGGCCGTGAGGTTGCCGCAATGGGCATTGCTGTGGGCGACTACCTGAACAACGGCCTGTTGGATTTCGCCATCAGCGATTTTTCCGACGAGTCCAAATTGCTTTTTCATAATGAAGGTGGAGCCAGCTTTAGCGAAGTCTCCATCCGCTCGGGACTGGGCAAGAAGTCGATCCCATTCTTGAGTTGGGGAACGGGCTTTCTGGACTACGACAACGACGGCTGGCTGGATTTGATGTTCGTCAACGGGCACATCTACCCCGCGGCCGACAGGGAGGATTGGGGAACCTCCTATGCGCAGCGGACACTTCTGTTTCGCAACACGCACGACGGCAAATTCGAAGAAGTGCCGGCGGTGAAAGGGTCAGGATTGGCCACGCTCGTTTCCGGACGTGGAGCGGCCTTTGGCGATCTGTTCAATAACGGCAAAATCGACATGATTATCAGTCCAATCGATGGCCCTCCGCTGCTGCTGAAAAACGTCAATCCCGACCACCACAGCTGGGTGGAATTGAAGCTCGTGGGTGGACCCAAAAGCCCGCGCGATGCAGTTGGAGCGACTGTCTACCTCACGGCCAACGGGATGCGCCAGCGCCAGGACGTGATCAGCGGCGGAAGCTACGTCTCGACCAACGATCCGCGTCCTCACTTCGGCCTGGGCGATGCCATCGACGCCGGCTCGGCCGAGATTCACTGGCCCTCCGGCGCTAAAGAGACCATCAAACTCCCCGCCAATGACCGGATCTTTACCATCAGCGAGGGCATTGGAATAACCGGGGTCGTTTGCGCTGGGCAGCCCTGTCCGTCAGCGAGTCGAAACGCCATTGTGCCCGAAACTCCCAAGGCCAAGCCATGAAACCAGCGCGCCCATACAAACCAATTCGATTGTTAGGAGGGTTCTGCCTGGGCCTCGCATCGATAGCGGCCGGAACGTTGGCACAGCCGCCGCAGTCCAGCCCGCCGCCGTTGGGCCAAGCCCCACCCCAAACTGCTGTTCCCGCTAAATTCGTCGAGCTGGCTATCTGCTTGACTGCGCAGCGAAGCTAGCTGCTAATCCAGCGAGTGAGAATCTCGCCGGTGGAACTTGCCCAGTTGCCACCGTAGTCATATCCGGCGGTAAATTCAGGTGACTGATTTGCCGAAAGCCCGGAAGTAAACGTCCTCAATGGCTGAGCGAAAGTTTGGGCAGGTCCGTCAGGAGGGCTAGCGAATCGACACGTTGTAGCGAAAGCGAACTGTAGTACAGCTCCGAAACGATACCCCCACGGGAAGCGGATTTGTGGGATCTTTAGTAGAGCCGAGCCCGTAGTCAAGGGGCGAAGGCCAACGTCGATGGTGAAGAAACTGGGTGCATGCAGCCATCGGTCTCCCGGAGTCGCAGAAGGCGACATGTCGATAAGGATTAGGTAGCGAAAGCTCGGACCCACTCAGGAGCAGCCTAGGCGCTCCCGTACAGCAAAGGCTTCTCGTATAACCGGCACTGCCGGGAAATCGGGAAGTGTTCGTGAGTGGCTCGGATGAGGTCGATAAGTGTTGATGGACAGGGACAACATAACCCTGACCGGAGCGAGGACCTCTGGGGTAAAGCCGTGAGGCTTGAATGACGGTATCGGAAAAGAACACCTGCCCGACTCTGAGCGGGAAATCAGGTCTCAGTCTGGAACGATACGAAGGGTGAAGGCAAGACTGCGCAGTGAGTTGTGTATGCCGGGAGCAGGCTTTAGCAACGTGCTGGGCAGGAAGGCGCCACCTGACAGGTCAGCCTTGAAGCCGTACTGGGGAAAACTCACTGTACGGAATTTTAGAGGGGGATCTCGCTGTTGAAACGGTGGTTGATGTGGACCCACCAGGGAGCAGTCAGTCACAAGCATCTGGACTACTACCTGGATGAGTTCACCTTTCGGTTTAATCGCCGCAAGTCGATGAACCGCGGCAAGCTCTTCTTCCGGCCGGCGCAGCAAGCCGTGGTTGTTGAGCCCATGCCGTTGGACAAAATTCTGCATCCTGAAAAGAAACCGGCCCGGAAGTTGTCACCACGAAAAGCACCGGCTAAGGAAGAAATCACACCACTTCCAAAGCGTATAGATATCGCCTAAATAACAGATAGGTGAAGAGGATGGATTTAAGCTGCGGAGGACTCCAGACGCCGTTCTCTGCGGGCTGTGATCTTGAAATCGATACGCGTCCCAAGTTTGTTGACAATGTTAAGCAGGCGATCAATGGTAAACCGCTCCAGTTTCACATTGCGGATGCGCGAAAAATCCGCGGCGGCGATGCCTGTCCTGCGCTGCGCTTCCCGAACAGAGAGTTTATCGCGGTCGAGAATCTTGAGGATTTGTGCGGCAAGGATGCTCTTTAACTGCCGAACATCCGCGTCCGGGTAGCCAAAATCACGATAAACATTGCCGCTTCCGCGTACAAGTTCCATGTCGTCAGTCTTCATTTCAGCATCTCCTTCAGCCGTTTGAGCCTGTCACTTACCAGATCAATCTCATGTTTGGGCGTCTTCACACCTTGGGTTGATTTCTTTTGAAAGGCATGGAGCACCCATATCTCAATGCCGATCTGAACAGCGTAGATTACTCGAAAAGCGTTCCCGCGAAAAGGTAAAGCGATTTCAAAAACGCCACCTTGTGGAAATCCACGGGTAGTTAGTCGGACCCGCAAACCGGGAACGGAGGGTGTGAATCTTCTATTTTCAGCGGATTGCATCCAGTCATCTTTCCATATGGGCGTTTTCAAATGGGCGGGCTGGAGGTTGTCGCCTTCCGGCAATTCACTGCTTTTTCCAAGAAATCGCAATCTCCAACTTTTGGTTGGGAAAATCCTTGACAGCGATAATTTGGCGGACTAATATCGCTCGCTATGGAATCGGTCCCACTGCCAGATGGTATCGATTCCATCCTTTCAAATAAGCGGGTAACTATCGTCCCGTTGTCCATGTCTGAAATCAGGATTCCGATCAATGCTCAGAACTATTCAAGGAGATCCAGTGAGACACATACCAGAAAATCAGGAGCGCTTGTCGCCGTCTCTGCGCATCCCAGTTCCTCCGATCGTCTTCGCATTGGCGTTGGCGATCCTGGGATTGATGTTGTTGGCTCCTCGGAATGCTTCCGCGCAAGCCAGCGCAGGCATTACCGGAACTGTCACTGACACTACCGGCGCCGTCATCAAGGGTGCCCACGTAACGATTACGAACGAGGCAACCGGGGGAACCGATCGCACCGTGACCGAAAGCGCGGGAACCTACTCCTTCAAAGGCTTGCTGCCGTCGAAATATAGCGTGGTGGTTGAGGCGCAAGGCTTCAAAAAGGAAATCAAGAAGGGCGTCAACGTTGAAGTCAGTACCATCCCTACCGTTGACATCGTTCTAAGCGCCGGCGCAGCAAGCGAAACGGTTTCAGTCGCAGCTGACCAGGTAGCGCTGAACACTACCCAACCGGAACTCGGCAGCACCATTGAACCGATTGTGGTGGAAGCATTGCCGAACGAGGTATCGGGCCGCGGCCGCCAGGTCGATCAACTGCAGTTTCTTGCCCCCGGAACCACCGGCAGCACCTTTTCGCATCGCATCAGTGGCGGCGTGGACTTCGAGGAAGAGATTATCTACAATGGCATTCCCGCGCCGCAGCCTGAAACTGAGGGTTATACGACCAACTTCAATCCCCCCTTCGATTTGGTGGAAGAGTCCAAGGTCGAGCGATCGACCTTTTCGGCGCAATACGGACTTGGACAGGGCGCACTCACCTACCAAATGAAGTCGGGGACCAACCAGTACCACGGCAGCTTGTTTGAGATCAACCGGAACAGTTTCTTCGACTCTGTCGGTTTCTTTAACGGCCCACCGTGGAATTCGGCGAACACGAAAGACCAGCCTCCAACGGACCACGAGAACAACTACGGCTTCTCGATCGGCGGTCCCATCCGCATTCCGCATCTCTATGACGGCCGCAACAGAACCTTCGGACAGTACAGCCAGGAATGGTACAAGCAGAACAACGAAGACACCAGCCCCAGTACAGTGCCGACAGTGCAGGAAACGAAGGGCGACTTCAGCGACTACGTGAATGGCAGTGGGAACATCATTCCCATCTACGATCCCACCACCGGGGCGCAATTTATGGGTTGCAACGGCATCACACCGAACGTCATCTGCCCAAGCCGCATCAGCGCAACCTCGGCATTGCTCATTCCTGACATTCCCAGTCCCGATCGTCAGGGCACCGGTCCGGGCGGCCTGCTGGACAACAAGAGCTTTGCGCCCTATGTGAACCCGAACGTTCAGCACGTTTGGGGTTTCGTCGTCGATCAAACGCTGACGCCCACGCAGAGCCTTCACTACGCCCAATGGCGCAACAGTTATAGCACCCACAGCTTCGATTACAACCCGCTGGTCATCGCGCCCAACCCGCTTAACAGCCAGAAGTCCGAACCGTCCCTGGGCAGTGTTTTCCTGCTGAATTACTCGAACGCCCTGACTCCGCACCTCGTGATAACCGCCGGCGCGGGATGGATTGGCGAAATCAACAACCAGTTCAACATCACGAAGGGGGCCTCCTTCCCGGCGGTGACGAACGAAAACATTCCACCCAATATCACGTTCGGCATTGACAGCAACCAATGCGATAACAGCAGTGACTACACTTGCTGGGGTACCAGCGGATCATGGTACCAGTCGATCAACCGCAAGCTGGGCATCGCGATCGTGAACAACTGGCTTTGGACCAAGGGCCGGAACACATTTAATATTGGTGGCGAGTACCGGCGCGCCTATCAGGACGACAACGAAGAACAGACTGAAGGCGGACATTTCAACTTCAGCCCCAACGAGACCAACACTTCGGCTGGAGTGGCCTCGGGCGCAGCGGGCGGCAACGCATTCGCCAGCTACCTGCTGGGCCTGCCCGACCACGCCAATCGTGCCAACTCCCAGGAACTTGAACTTCGCAACCGGGACTATGGGTTTTACATCCAGGACGACATCAAGCTATCGCCTCGCCTCACCGTCAACCTTGGCGTCCGCTGGGATATCCAGGTGCCGTTTACTGAAAACCACAACTTGATCGTATTCTTCAATCAGGACAATCCCGGAACCGACCCGGAGGCTAACGGAATTCCGGGCTCGGCTACCCAATTCGGCAACTGCACCGGCTGCGTTGGATATGATCGTGCCGACATCCACTGGGGACATTTTGGTCCGCGTCT
>Ga0302320_10026940_pt1 | contig 11104 bp, 13 predicted proteins | sample Bog_T0_3_FD_202130 | JGI IMG/M metagenome (GOLD analysis project Ga0302320, IMG submission 202130) | Peat permafrost microbial communities from Stordalen Mire near Abisko, Sweden - Bog_T0_3 | ecosystem: Environmental > Terrestrial > Soil > Wetlands > Peat | place: Sweden: Abisko, Stordalen Mire... | reverse complement strand
AACGAGACCAGCGTTTGCAGCGCGGCGTCGCGGTCCGCCTCGGCGTTGGCGGCGTCGGTTTGGGCCTGTTCCTCCTCGCGCTGGGCCACGCCGTTGTGCTGGATGAGATCCTTATCCATGTCCGCCAGGCGGCGGAGCGTCTGCGCGGTGGCGAGGGCCTTGCGATAAGCGCTGATGGCAGCCGCAAAATCGGGGGAATCGACTTCGGCCAACGGGTCGCCCGCCTTGACCTGGTCGCCGGGATTTACGAGCAACTTCGACACCGGCCCGCCGAACGGCGCGAGCACGCTGGTGGCCTGGTCGTTGTCGAAATCCACGGTGCCGGTCGTTTCGGTGGTCCGATGGAATTGGGAAGGCGCGACGGTGTAAAACTGGATTTTCTGCCGCTGCGCGACCGTCAACGTCACGTTACTGGGCGTGATGGAAGAGAGCGGAGCGCCGCGGTCCAGATCCACTTTGTCGGAACAGCCGGTGAATGACAGGAGCCCGGATAGCGCCATGACGGGGACGGCAATGGTAATGGCGCGCAGGAATTCAGACTGAATTTCCGCCCACAAATTTTTTTTGCAAAAAGCCATATATTTCATTTTTTCTCGCTGATTAAATCCGCATGATGCCACCAACCGCCGCCCAGCGCCTGAAACAGTGCGGCCGTGTCGGCATAACGGCCGGCCTGCGCCTGCACCAGATTGATACGGGCTTGCTGCCAGGCTTGCTCCGCGCTTAACAAAGCCAGGTAGCTGATGTAGCCGTCTTTCCATTGGCGTTGGGAGAGATCCAAGGTTTCCCGGGCGTCATCAGCGGCGGTGGCGGCGGCCTGCAAGCCTTCGGCGTCCTGGGCCAGGGCCGTCAAGGTATCCGCCACATTTTGAAACGCGGTTAGAACCGTGCCGCGATATTGTTCCGCCGCTTCAACGCAGGCGGCCTTGGCGGCGCGCTCCTGATGGAGGAGTTGTCCGCCTTGAAACAGCGGGGCCGTCGCGGCGGCGCCCAAACCCCAGAAGCCCGTGCCGGAAGAAAATAATTTATCGATGGACAGGGCGGTGCTGCCGGCATCGGCGGTGAGCGTGAGATTAGGCAGCCGGTTTGCCATGGCGATGCCGATCTGCGCGGTCGCGGCGTGGAGATTCGCCTCCGCTTGCAACACGTCGGGACGCTGGGCAACCAACTGCGACGGCAAGCTCACCGGGATATCCAGCGGCAACCGCAAGTCTGACAGCGCAAATTTTTCCAGCGGTGCCTGATTCGGAAACCCTCCCGCCAGGACCGTCAGCTGGTCGCGCAGTTGCGCCGATTGCTTGAGCAACGGCGGCAGCGTGGCGTTGACCTGGGCGAGCTGCGATTCCTGGGCGACAACGTCCAGCCGGCCCGCATAACCTTTCAGGTATTGGTAGCGCAGGATTTCCAGCATGTTCGAATTAAGGACCACCAGCTGGCGGGTCGCGTCGATCTGGGCCTGCACGGCCGCGGCCTGAATCGCCGTGACCACCACATTCGCCGTCAGGGTGGTATAGGTTGCGATCATCTGGAAACGGACGGCTTGTTCCTGCGCCTTCACTGATTCCATCGTGCGGCGGTTGAGGCCGAAGACATCGGGCGAATAGGAAACGCTGACTTGCGGGGTAAACAGATTGTATTGAAAGGTGTTTGAATTGGGCACCGGTGCGAGTGTGCCGGCTTGTTTCTGGCGGGTGGCGGAAAAACTGCCGGTGACGGCGGGATAGTAAACGCCCCGCTGCGCCAGGACATTTTCGCGGGCGACCAACAAGGCCGCCTGCGCTGCTTTGAGGTCGGGATTGTTGGAGAGCGACAGTTGAATCAACTCATTCAATGGCCGGGAGTGAAACAAGGTCCACCAGTCGCCGGCGAGGTCACCGCCATTGGCAAAGCGCTGGGCTTCGCCGCCGGCGACGTTGGTGGTGGTGACGGTATCCGGCAACGAATGGCCGGTATAATTGGCGACGGGCGGAGGCGCCGGTGTTTTAAAATTGGGGCCCACCGCGCAACCCGCCGCGAGCAACGCGGCCAGGGACGCAATGCAAAGCAGAACGCAAGAGGGCGGCAAATTGGCGAATCGCTGACCCTGCCGAGTTTTACTGAGCCCGCTCATCTGGATTTGGTGGAGAGGTCCACCAGCCCAATGCTTAAATGTTTCATTACAACGCGACATTACAATGCTCCAAAAATCCCATGCACCAAGGCATGACACCGAAATAATTCAGGTTAATTAAACCAACGAAATCCGGTCGGTGAAGACCGGCGAACTTTCAGGAAGGAAGTAGAGAAGCGGGCGGACCGCGAACATCGGGGAGAAAGGCTGAAGTCGGGCAAAAAGTCGGGAGTAGACGGCTTGGGGTAATTTCAATGCCCATTACCGGAACGACGGCTGCGGGAGCGGCATAGATGACCGTGGCCACTTTTCCATGGGCGATGGCGACCAGCGCGCAATCATCGTCGTGGACAGGGATGGCACCGCTGTGGAGCCACGCATGCAGCGGCGTGCAAACTCCGGCCGCCGCCATGAACAGCCAGACGGCGAGTGACAAAACTCCGGCTGCCAGATGAAGACGCTGGCGCATGCGGCGGCCAAATTGACACTTTCGGTTCTGCAAAGCGTTGCAATTTAGCATGCGGCATGCCGTCCGCAAGCGGTTTTGACAGCGGTGTTAGCGGCGGCTGTTTAACCAGCAATGGTCCGTTTTCATGCGTGGCAGTAGAAAATGCAAGCGGTGGAATTGATGGTTGACTCCTCACCCCTGGCCCTCTCCTTGGGCGAGAAGGGAGAAGCGGCGGCGCGCGGGGTGCTGGTGCGGGGTTGCCATCACGCGGCAACCGAATTAAAATTTCATCCATGAAAGAGAGCCGGATGAACCCCAAGGTTGATGTGTTTTTGAGCGAGGCCAAGCGGTGGCGGGAAGAATTTCAGAAATTGAGAAAGATTGTTCTCGACTGCGAGCTGGCTGAAGAATTGAAGTGGGGGCATCCTTGTTACACGCTTGAGGAAGGCAACATCGTTTTGATCCATGGATTCAAGGAATACTGCGCGCTTTTATTTTTCAAAGGTGTTTTGTTGAAGGATGCCAAGGGCATTCTGGTGCAACAGACGGAACATGTGCAGGCGGCGCGCCAGATCCGGTTCACCAACGTCCGGGAAATCGTCGGGATGGAAAAGACCTTGAAAGCCTATGTTCACGAAGCCATGGCGGTGGAAAAATCCGGTTTGAAGGTGAAGCTTAAAAAGACCGCGGATTTCGCCATTCCCGAGGAATTTCAAGAAAAGTTGGATGGGAATCCCGCCTTGAAAACCGCCTTTAGGGCGTTGACGCCGGGACGGCAAAGGGCATACCTCTTTCATTTTTCCGGGGCCAAACAGTCCAAAACCCGGGAATCAAGGGTTGAGAAATGGCTACCGCAAATTCTCAAGGGAAAGGGATTGGATGATAAGAGCGTTTAAAGAAATACTGCTACAATCCCCGCATTCCCGTTTTCCGTTTCGGCTATATTCAGCGGTGAGTGTCTCGTCTTGGGGCAGGTGTCTCTTTATTGGAATATAATTTGTTGTGGTTGGCATCAATAGAGCCGCTGTGTTGGCAGCCGGCTCACATAGACTTGGCGATCATCTTTTAGGGCAGTTTATGCGCCGGCGTTACCGTGGCGCCAAGCGTGCATGTGGGAGAGGAGCCAACGGTAAATGCGGTGCCATAGGTGCCGCCGGCTGGGCACGGCGGGATGCTGCTGACCGCGTTCAGCTTGATATAAGGCGTCAGGTCGCTGGGAAAGGTGATGGCGGAGCCCGAAGTCTTGCCTTTTTCCAACGCAAACTCGTTGGCCGCAGCGTCGATTTGGCGGAGGTTGTTGATACAGGCACTGGCCTGGGAGGAGGCGCGGGCTTTCACAAAGTTGGGAATCGCAATGGCCGCCAACAGGCCGATGATGGCCACGACGATCATGATTTCGACCAGGGTGAAACCCGCTGGTCGGATGTTTTTGCATGTTTTCATTTGTTCAAGAGTTGTTGGTGCGGCGGAACCAAGCGTCAGGCGGGTTATAATTTTAATCAATGTGTTCCGAAATTGCCTGACGGAACCGAACTGCATAAAGGCAGAGCAGAGATGAAACCAAACGGGTTGAACTGACTGTATGGCGGGTTCCAATTATATTGTAGGAATCCTTCCTACATGGATTGAAGCCGGGAAGATCTAACGGGGTTGCTGGCTTTCGTGCCAGCGGACGGCGTGAAAAACCAGTTCATTGATATTGGCCAGATTGAGTTTGTCCTTGATCCGGGAACAATACACATGAACAGTTTTAAAACCCACGTGCAACTGTTCGGAAACCTGGCGCGTGTTGTAGCCGCGGCCCAGCAATTGAAACACCTCGAGTTCGCGGTCGCTGAGCTCCGCAATGGGCGTGGTTGGGTCACTGGCGCCGTGGACGAATTTTTGCGCCAGCCGGTCATTGACGGCGTTGCTGAAATAGCGTCCGCCTCCGAGGACGGTCCGGATGGCTGCGAGCACTTTCTCGGTGGCATCGCGTTTCATGACATAGCCAGCCGCCCCGGCCCGCATGGCCCGCTCCGCATAGAGCATTTCGTCGTGCATGGAGAGAACAATCAGGTCGGCGGCGGGGCAGATTGCCTTGACATCCTTGATGAGTTCGAGGCCGGAAGCGCCTTCCATGGAGATATCCACCACAACAATGCGGGGTTGGGCCGGGCCGGTCAAACCGAGTGCCTCACGGGCGTTGCCGGCCTGACCGCAGATTTCGAGATCTGGCTCGTCATTGATGAGGTTGGAGAGCCATTCACGCACCAATGGGTGGTCATCCACCAGCAGGATTTTGGTTTTGGGCGTCACGATTTAGATTCTCCCTCAACTTGATTCAGAACGCAAACTGCGCGCGCGCCGCCGGCGGGCAGATTTTGGAGGTCAAAGGCCGCCCCGATCAAGCTGGCACGATAATTCATGATCCGCAAGCCCATGCCCTTTTTGTTGCTGGCGTCGGCAGGCAAACCCGTGCCGTCATCGGTCACGGTGAGGAGGAGGCGGTCACTCGTGGCGGCGAGCGAAATGAGCAGGTTGCGCGCGTGGCCATGACGAATGGCGTTGCTTGCCGCTTCCTGGGCGATGCGATACAATTGGAGTCCCGACCCGGGGTTGGGCGACCGGATGATACCGGAACATTCAAAGCGACAGGAGATATGGAAGGCTTTGGACAGTTCGTCGGCCAGGTTCTGGAGCGCGACGGCCAAGCCATCGGACCGAAGTTCCATTGGATGCAACGAGCGGGCGAGGCTCCGGGTCAGATCAATCGCCTCTTCCACCATGGTCACCACGCGTGCCGCGCTGGTGGGTTCGACGGGTGTCTGGCTGGCCAGTTTTTTGGCCAGCAACTTGGCGGCCAGGGCGGTGGCGGTCAGATGTTGCCCGAGACTATCATGCAGATCATGCCCGATCCGCCGCTGTTCGGCTTCCGCAATTTCGAGCAGTTCTTTTTCCAAGCGGCTGCGTTCCCGGATTTCCTGGCGCAAGCTTTCGGTTCGTTCCTCCACCAATTTTCGCAACTGATTCCGGTGGGAGAACAGGATGACGACCAGGAGAAAAACGGCCAGGCGGTTGCCAGCGTTCCAAATCGGGGTCAGGAAATCCGTGTACTGATACCCCGCAGCAATATCAACGTAATGCGATAGCACCGCCGAGATCACGGCCATGAGAAAGGCGGAACCCTGGCCCAAACGCCGCTGGGCGTAGAGTATGGGCAGCAGATAAAAGGGGAGCATAGTGACCTCATAGCCCGTGATGTAATCAAAGTAGGCCACCACCGCCAGCAGCATCAGGCAGACCAGGACATGGGAGGCTTTTATTTTCGGCTTCATCCGCGCGCGGAAAAGGTGGCGCTTTTGGGGCAGCGCACCGGGGACAGCAATAGTCAATGCGACCGGAGAAAACATTCAAGCTAAAACCATTCGGATTGCGGAGCAGCCGGGATATTTTCCCGGAGGGGACGGCCGGTTACAGGCGGAAGTAAAAGGGGAAAACCGCGGCCGCTCCGGTCATAAGGTTTCTCAAAAATCTTCTTGCCCGGCAATTTCTCATACGTTACGTCTCAGGGAGACGCCGACCAGCATACGGACGGCTGGAGGTCGAGGTTCGAGAAATTTGCGGTGTTCGATGGAGCAGAACCGGATCAAGGGCTGAAATTTTGCAACCAATAACCAAACCAATACCAACCAAAAATGAAAAAGACCCATGTCCAAACGTACTTGTTTTTCAAGGGCCGTTGTGATGAGGCGCTGGCCTTTTACGGCACGGCGCTGGGCGCGCAGGTGGATTTGAAGATGCTCTACAAAGACAGCCCCGAACCGCAGCCACCGGGCATGATACCGCCCGGCTGGGAAAACAAGGTGATGCACGTCACCTTTCGCATTGGCGAGACGGTTTTGATGGCGTCCGACGGAACGAGGGAAGGCGAGAACTTGGGCGGTTTTTCCCTCTCGCTCACCACCCCGACGGAAGCGGAGGCGCAACGGGCTTTTGCGGCGCTGGCGGAGGGTGGCAAGGTGGGGATGCCTCTGACGAAAACCTTTTGGTCGCCCTGTTTCGGCATGGTGACCGACCGTTTTGGCATCGTTTGGATGGTCACCCTTGCGGCATGACAACGCAACGAACTCAGGTCCAGGCGGCGAGAATCTGCTCCGCTTGGACGACTTGTTCGGCCGAACCGGTGAAATTGTAGAGGTATTTTCCGGCCCGGCGGGTGACGTGGACCTCGATGGTTTCCAGGCCGCGGGTCTTCATCCGCAAACGGAGTTGTTTGTAGATTTCCTTGATGCCGTGTAGTTGGAGGCTGTTTCTCATTCTGAAGCTTCAGGGCGTGGCGGCCATATAGCAACGTTAAACGCCGTTTATTTTTCAGCTGCGCTGAAGGGGCGAATTAGGTTCGGGGAGGGCCGCCGTGATGGGCCCGGCAAGCTACCAAACATGCGGCACGAGGCGGTACCGTGTGCGTTCGCAATAGGCGGAATAGCCGGGGAGGTCGTGCCGGAGGATGGTTTCCTCGTTGAGCAAGCGCCAGACGAGGATTGGGATGACCAGGGCAAACAGCGGCCACACGATGAATGAGCCCAGCGCCAGTGGCGTCAGGCAGCTTTGGACGATGCCCACCGCATACATGGGATGGCGCACCTGGCGATACGGCCCGGAGTCCGCAATGGTCTGGCTGGGCTCGATTTGAATGATGCTGGCGGCGTACCGGTTGGCGTCCATGACCCAAACAAACAGGATTTGGCAGCCGACAATCAGCGCCAGCGCGAGCAGTGTCAGCCAAGGGGGCACCGGCCCCAGCCAGCGCCTGGTCCAGCCCAACCGGTGATCAAGGCCGCACAGGACAAAGACCAGGGTAAAATTCAATTTCAGGAGGAACAGGACAATTTTTTGCTGTCCCACCTTTTCCGTGCGCAACATCCGGCGGGCAAGCAATTGCGGATCGCGATAATGAAAATAAACCACGAAGCTCAAGGTGGCGACGCAATAACAGCCGACAAAAGCCCAACCTTGCCAGAAATGCAGCGTGCCTGCCGGAATAAATAGAGTTACCATCGGAAACAGCGGCAACGGCAGCACCCGGGAAATCACCTGGCTCAGGAGACTCTGGCCGGCAGTCATGGTGGTGGGCGGATTCAACGGGAAGGAAGCCTGCCAAGTTTGGGGCGGTGCGGCAAGGGCCGCATGGCGTGAAAGTGGAAAAGACACCTGGTTTACTGGCGGGCCGCATACGTCCGCCAGCCACCGAAAGAGGTAATCTCCTTCTGGCCTTCGCACAAGGCTGGTTCGCCCAAAACTCCCAATACTTGCGAGCCATCCGCCAGTTTCACTTTGCCGATGCACAAGCCGGGCGGCTCCTGGGTGAGGATCGCGGCGAGTCCGGCTGGCGGCACGGCCCAGACCTCGACGGCGACGGGGGCGCCGCCGGTGGTGACGCGCAGCATGGCTGGATGCCGGTCATGAATGCTCCACAAACGGTAGGCGGGTTCGGTGGTGGTTTCGCGGACAAAGACGGAGCCGACGGCGAGGAGATTGGGATTTAATTCCAAGCCGCGCATGAGGGTGCCATTCACGGCCAGGAGGACTGGTTCAGAGGGGCGGATCATGGCGGTGAATCAGGCGCTGATTCAAGTGGTGGTTCGAGAGGAGGGATGAATCTTACAGGTTTTTCATAAATGGCGAGCACGATGCAGCCATTCTCACTCAGGATGCTATGGCTGGTGCCGGGAGGATTGATGATGAGGGCGCCGGTTTCGGCCTTGCTGATTTCATCCACCTGTTCGCCCGCCAGCATAAAAATGTGCTCGTAACCGGTGTGCTCATGGAGCGGCACCCGTCCTCCGGGATGGAACCGGAGGAGGGCGGCAGTGGGGCCATCGGGGCCGTGCTCATAAAGCCGGTAGATGTCGACCCCCGGACAGAATGGTTGCCACTTGAGATTCTTCTGCCAGCCAGAGATCTGGAAGAGATCCTTTAGCTTCAGCACCTGCCCGGTGGGATTTGCCATTGGCCGTTATGCCGGGCTGGCTTCGGTGACATCCGCCGGGGCGACGCTGGGCACATCGCCCGGGTTCACCGCCAGCTTGGCACAACCGAGCAGGATGCCGGCAACGATCAGATAGCTGACGGCGACCAACGGTGTTTGGGCGATGCCGACGTGTTCGCCGTGCATCAAGCCGAAGAAAGTCATAATGGCACCGGCGAGGGCGAACCCGGAGGCTTTCATGAAATTGCGGTCGATGATGCAGACGGCGGTGGCGCCCAGGATCAAACCGCCCAGGGTGGATCCGCCGCCGAGGATTTGCAGACCGTGATAATAAATTCCCTTGTTCAACATGTCACCGGCGAGGGCGTCCGAGACCGCAAAGATGCCGGCGGCCGCCAAGGCGTTATTGATCATGGTCAGCCCCCAATTGGCGATGGACGGCATGATGGCGAGCACGATGGCGGGGGCATGGCGTTTGGGCGTTTCCTGGAAAGCCTGTGAACCGATGAGCATGCCGATATAGAGCAGGATCGGCAGGATGGCAACGGTTGGAATGATGGCGGACATGATGGAAATGGTGCCGAACCAACAAAGCACGACCACCATGAGGCCGGTGGCGGCGGAGTAACCGATGCGTCCGCCCATGGCTTTCCAGCCGGGATGACCGATGTAAACGGCATTGATGAAGGGGTTGCCCATCATGCAACCGATCAGGCTCACCACGCCGTCGGCGGTCAGCACACGGGTGGTTGGATAACTGTCGCCGGCGGCGGCGGCGCTTTCAACATTGTCCATGGCTTCCACCAGGTCATAGATGCCGAAGGGGATGGCGGTGACCAGAATGACGCCGAGGAATTGGAAGCCGTCGAAGACATGGGAGAACGCCGGCAGGGGCACATGAAAGCCAAAGTTCGTCACCGACGCGGCCAGGTTGGCGGGGGACATGCCGCCGAAATTCAGTCCGGCGGCGGTCGAACCCCAGGCAATGAGGGTGCCGACGGCAATGGCCACGAGACCGGCGGGGAATTTCCAGTATTTTACGCCGCCAAACCAGTTCAACAAAATGATGCCAAAGCAAATCATGCCGATGACCGGGGTCATGAACATCTGCAAGGACGGCGCCATGGAGATGAAGGTGATGGAAACGCCGGCCAGCGTGCCGAGCAGGGCGGCGCGCGGGGTGATTTTGCGGATGATGGGGGCGACAAAACCGCCGACCATCAGGACGAAACTTTGCACAAAAACCCAGGTTAGCCCCGCTTCCCAGCCTTTCATTGGATCCTTGGTGGTGAGAGCAATTGGCAGCATGACCACGAAGGTGACGATGAACATGTGGGGCACACTGATACCGGAGGGGAGGGCACAGACATCATTACGGCCGGTTTTCACCGCCAGGCGATAAGCGAGGAAGGCATAATACAGAGTGCTCAAGAACATCATCAAGCCGGTGGCGGGCAGGATCCGGCCGAAGATGAGGTCGTCGGGCATTTTCAGGACGAACCGGAGCAGGGCGGTGAGGGTGAGCAGGTTGACGAGGATGTTCGTGCCGAAGCCGAAAAAGGCGTTCCAGTCGCCCGGCACCCACAGTTTGGTTTTGGTAGTCATGGATTTCTCCTTGGTGTTAGTTGAGGTTGTTGGTTGGGAAAAATGAAGGGTGAATCATGGCAGCGCGGCCAGGATATTTTTGGAGTGCGTGACCCAGCCGAAGATGCCGCCCTGGGCCTTGATCATTTCCAATCCGGCGGCATGGAGGTTGGGGAAATAGGAGCCGACACAATCCTCGGGCACGAGGCAGTCGTAGCCGCGATCATTGGCCTCGCGCACGGTGGTGTTCACGCAGACCTCGGTGGTGACGCCGGTGACGATGAGTTGCCGGATGCCACGGTACTGCATGATGGCGTGGAGGTCGGTCGCGTAGAACGCGCCCTTGCCCGGTTTGTCGATCACGGTTTCGCCGAACAGTGGATACAGTTCAGGAATGATATCGTGGCCGGCCTCGCCCCGGACAAGGATGCGACCCATGGGGCCCTGATCGCCGATGGATGTGCGACTGCGTCCGCGGGCTTTTTTGGCGGGGGGTAGGCAGCCGAGATCGGGGCGGTGGCCTTCGCGGGTATGCATCACCTGAAGGCCATGGGCGCGCCAGGCGCCGAGCAATTTCCGGTTGGGCGCGATGGTGGAGCGCAACCTGGAAACATCGTTGCCGAGCATTTCGCCGAAGCCGCCGGGCTCGAGAAAATCGCGTTGCATGTCAATGATCAGGAGGGCGCAGGTAGCGGGGGTGAACTCGAACGGGTAAGGTTCGGCCTCCACAGCAATGGCGTCGGTGAGTTTCACGGCTGGCGGGGCCAGAGCCTTGACGGCAATGAAGCGCGGGTACGCAGTGGAGGAGGGCACACATTCCGGGCCATGGCCACCAGGACCGGCGTGGAACCAGCGCGCCCATGAAGTTGAAGCGTCCTCATGAGATAGCCTGGATGAACGCTGTGGAATCGGCGACGGCGCCAAACACGCCGCCCTGCATCTTGATCATTTTCAGGGCGGCGAGATAATTACCATGGTCCGTGGCGCCGGT
>Ga0302320_10026939_pt1 | contig 11104 bp, 12 predicted proteins | sample Bog_T0_3_FD_202130 | JGI IMG/M metagenome (GOLD analysis project Ga0302320, IMG submission 202130) | Peat permafrost microbial communities from Stordalen Mire near Abisko, Sweden - Bog_T0_3 | ecosystem: Environmental > Terrestrial > Soil > Wetlands > Peat | place: Sweden: Abisko, Stordalen Mire... | reverse complement strand
TATCCCAACCGCTATGTCTCCAACTGGAAGATGAAAGATGGGGCCGAAGTTCTAATCCGCCCGATCCGCCCCGAGGACGAGCCTATGATGGTCAAGTTTCATGAGACGCTCTCCGAGCGCAGCGTATACCTGCGCTATTTCCATCTGATGAATCTTTCCCAACGCGTGGCGCACGAGCGGCTGACGCGCATTTGCTTCATCGACTACGACCGCGAAATGGCGCTGGTCGCGGAGCGGCGTAACCCCGCCACCGGCGAAAGTGAGATCCTGGGCGTCGCCCGCTCCACCCGCATTCTTGGCACGAATGACGCGGAAGTGGCCGTGTTGGTCAGCGACCATGCGCACGGCCGCGGCCTCGGCAAAGAACTCCTGGCGCGCCTGGTAATCGTGGGCGGCGACGAGAAACTAAGCTCCTTGAAAGCGGACATTTTGCCCGACAACCGCGACGTCATGCGCATTTGCGAAAAACTGGGCTTCAGCCTGCGGCATTCCATAGAAGACGAAGTGGTGAAGGCCGAATTCCGGTATTAAGCCGCCCCGCGTATGCTGTAATGTGCAGGAGGTGCTTGGGTGCAACATGGCCGCACCGGCGGCTGCGGACGGTGTTTTCCGCATCTGGCCGCGGCGTTGATTATGGCCTGCGGCTGGAGCGTACGGGCGCAAACGCCAGAGCGCGAATCGCCGCCGTTTCAGATCAAAGTCGATACCAACGTGGTGATGGTGCGGGTAGTGGTGCGCGACGGTCAAAGGCGCCCCATAGCCGGACTGCGCAAACAGGATTTCCACTTATCCGATAACGGCAAGCCGCAAGAAATCGCCGGCTTCACGATAGAAACCTCCGCCGTGAAAGATCCGTCGTCGGAAACCCTTCAGCCGCCCGCCGCGCTTAACCCGCCGCCAGCCGCCGCAGCGTCCGTCCCGCAACGTTTCGTGGCGCTGTATTTCGACGACCTGCACATGGATACAGGCGCCATCGGGCAGACGCGCAACGCCGCGTGGCGCTACATCTCCACCAGACTGGAGCCCAACGTCCGCGCGGCTATCTTCACTTCGTCCAACCAGAACAGCCTCGAATTTACCGGTGATCGGACCAGGTTGCATGACATTGTTCCGTCTGGCGCCCCACGCGCGCACAAATCCGGAAAGTGGTCAATGTCCGGCCATTGGTGAATATCAGGCTTTCCTGATCGCGCGGCGGCAGCGTACCGACATGCTGGAGATCGCCGAGGCGGAAGGCTACCACTGCCATTGCGAAACCGTGAATGAGACCGCCGAATGCGCGCGCGCTGAGCACATTAACGCGGAAATGGTCGCCTCTCAAATCTGGGATCTGGCGGACGCCCAATCGCAAGACGCGCTGGAAGTATTGGAAGGCGCGGTTCGCATTTTGGCCGCCAGGCCCGGACAGCGCAGCCTCGTGCTGGTCTCGTCCGGCTTTCTGATGGCCACGCGGGAGAGAGCGGTCGACATGCTGATCGACCGCGCCCTGCGCCGCAACATAATGGTGAACGCCATCGACGCCGCGGGGCTCTACACCAAGGCTTACCACGATCTGCTGCTCGCCGGGCGCCCCGATCTGGAAACGCGCAAATTCCAAATGGAAAACGAGGGATTGACCGTGCAACGGGATGTCTTGGCCGCGATCGCCGAAGGGACCGGAGGCGCCTTCTTCCACAACAATAACGATTTCGACGAGGCCATGCACAAGGCAGCGCAGCCCCCGGAGGTCTGCTACGTGCTCAGTTTTTCGCCGCATGATGTGAAGCTGAACGGTAGTTTTCACAAGCTGACAGTCACCCTGATCACCGGCGGCCCCTTCGATATTCAGGCGCGGCGCGGGTATTTTGCCAGTGCTCCGTTGACTGATAAGGCGGCCGCAAAGAATGAACTGGAAAGCGCGCTCTACTCGCAAGGTGAAATGCGGGATCTACCGGCATCCGTTACGGCGGTAGTCGAAAAAGCCGCCGGCGATGCGCTGACCGTTATGGTGAAGATTCACGTCGACATCCAGCCGCTGCCTTTTCGCAAGGAGGGCAGTCGCAACATGGACACGCTCATTTTCAACACGGCGCTGTTCGACAGCGATGGGAAGTACGTGCAAGGAAAAGAATCATCGCTGGATTTCCGGGTGACCGACGCGAAGCTGGAAGAACTCCTGAAATCCGGCATCAATGCCCACACCATTTTTAGCGTGGCGCCGGGCACTTACCGCCTGCGCGAAGTGGTGCGGGACACCGAGTCGAAGAAAATGGCGGCCGTGAGCTGCAACGTCGAGGCTCAATGAGCCAGGCACAGGAGGCTACGCCTGCACGATCCCTTGCCGGATGGCATACCTAACCAGACTGGCAGTTTCATGAATCCCCAGCTTCTCCATGATGCGGCTGCGATGCGAGTCGGCGGTCTTGTAACTGATGCCCAGTATAGCGGCAACCTCCTTCGTGGAATGGCCCTCTGCCACCAAGCCCAACACCTGAACCTCGCGCGCGGTAAGGGGGGTAACCGCTGTGGCGCTCCCCGGCGTGGGAATCTCCACGCAGGAGCCCACATAGCCGCGAAACTGGCCGTCCTTATCGAACTGCGCGGTCCCCGCATCGCGGATCCAGCAGTATTGGCCGTCGGCCCGCTGCAAGCGGTATTCCATGCCGAAAGGCAGGTGGTTGTTGAGGGCGCGGCGGTAGATCTCCAGACAGCGTTGGCGGTCGTCGGGATGCACGCCTTCTATCCAACCCTCACCTGTCTCCTGCGCCATCGTCCGCCCGCGAAATTCGAGCCAGGGGCGATTGAAGAAAGTGCATTGGCCGTCGTAGCCCGCCGACCAAAGCATGAAAGGGGCTTGATCGACCAGGTGTCGGAAATCGTCGTCCAGTCCGGAATGGTGAAGGTTCGCGTCGCTCGGGTGCATACTCGTTCAGAAGCAAAGGTTCTTAACGAAATACTAATGCTCTTTTGTCTCACAGTAAATCATAGTAGTACTGGAACGTGGCAGAATTCCACACATCAGGGTACCACGGACAGCGTCAAAGCATTTCACGGCTTGCCGAGAGGTACGGCGGAGTGCTACCATAGATAAGACCATCGTGCAAGCGCCGCCCGCATCCTTCAGAAGCCGTAGCCCGATCTCGCCACGTCCAGGAAGATAAAGGAGTAAACCTTAACTAATGGCATCCAACAATTATTCCCAAGGCGCTCAGGTAGAGCACGACAAATTCGGCTTGGGAACTGTGCTCAACAGTAATGAAGAGCGCATTGTGATCAAATTCGACGATCACGGCGAAAAGAAGTTCGTCACCCCCATGGTGATGGGCCAGTTGAAGAAAAGCGACCGGCAGCCGCCAGCCGAAAAACGCGCATCCCGCGCACGGAAGCCCAAGGTTGCAGCGCCGGTGCATTAAGACAAGCCAAAGGAACTGATTTGAACGCCCGAGCAAAACGTTTATTCGAAGAAGCGAAGAAGAAGAATCCCGACATGAAGATGCCTTCGGAGGCGGCTCCCGCTGCTGAGCTATCCGAAGACGATCTGGCGCTGATCAAACAAGGTGTTGGCGATAAGAGCAGTCGGCCCGGTGGCCAAGGCGGCGGCGACGGCGGTTCGGGAGATGGCCCGCGCGAGCAGATTGGCTCAGTGGTCACTTATTTCGAGGCCAAGGGATTTGGCTTTCTCCGCCCTGACGACGGTGGGCGCGACGTATTTTTCCACGTCTCGCGCCTGGCTGAAGGCGATCCGACTACTCTAAAGCCCGGCACGCGGCTGCAATACGAACTCGGTATGGATCGCACAGGCAAACTGGCGGCCAGCAGCGTGCGCATTGCGCCACCGCCGGCTGTGGTTACACCAGAGTAATTGCTAAGTATATTGTTTTGATTGTTTTGGAAGAAAGACCTTGCCCTTTCGGGCGCCGGGGAGGTTGCTTCAGGGGTCTTGTCTTTAGAGGTTAGTCTCGCTTTGGTGGGAGTTGCCTCCCCGGCTTATTCCAATAATAGTATATCTGGCCTCGAAAGGCAACAGTTTTTATATAATTTTTGGAAGTGAATTCCAAAAATGTGATCAGCCGCACGTTTCCGGTTCGAAAATCAAGAAGCGTCGCCCTTTGGTGCTTCCGCCCCCTTCACTTGCACCCCCGCAAGGCCCTCCAGCACCTTAATCGTGGCGCAGATGTCCTCATCGCCATGTCCCTGAGAGATGGACGCCTGAAACATCTGGCGGGTGATGGCGGTGAGCGGCACGGGCACACCCAGTTCAGTGGCGGAGTCCAGCATCAGCCCGATGTCCTTGTGCATCCATTTCACCGAGAAAGCTGGATCGAAGGCACGGCGCAGAACCATGGGAGCCTTGGCCGAAACCAAGCCGGATTTCGCGGCGCTGTTGTTCAGAATGTCGAGCATCAGGTCGCAATCGACCCCGGCTTTGGCGGCCAGCACCATGCCTTCGTTGAAGCCTTGCAGAAGATTCGAAAGGATCAGGTTTTGCGAAAGCTTCGCATGCAAACCCATGCCCGGTCCGCCGCAATGGTAGAAGCGCTTTCCGATGACCTCCAGAATGGGGCGGATGCGCTCTAGAACCTGGCCATCGCCGCCGATCATGAACGTCAGGGTGCCGCCTTCCGCGCCGGCCTTCGAGCCAGTACAGGGAGCGTCGAGAAAGTCGATCCCCTTTGCGGCAAGCGCCTGGCCGATCTGGCGGCTGGCAGTGGGGGCGATGGTGCTGGCATCGGCGACGACCGTGCCGGGTCCGGCCCCTTCGACGATGCCATCCTTGCCGAGGATTGCCTCCCGCGACATGGCCGTGTCGCCTACGATCAGAAAAATCACGTCCGCGTTTTCCGCGACTTCCTTGGGAGTGGCGCAGAAACGGCCCTTTTCGGCCGCGGCCAGATCCCGCGCTTTCGCCGCGCTATGCGACCACAGAGCCACCTCGTGGCCTGCTCGCAGAAGGTTTCGGGCCATCGGGTGGCCCATGATTCCAAGTCCTAAAAATCCTAGTCTAGCCATCACTGAATTGTAAGCCTAGTGCGGCATGTGCGACAATTTGCGTTCAATGAAACCTGCCGTATTAGTGACCAAACGCATTTATCCACAGGCGATCGCCTACTTGAAGGAGCACGCGGAGCTGGACTACGCCGAGTCGGACGACGGCATGACCGCGGAGGAGCTTGCCGTCCGGATTCGCGGCAAGCAGGCCGTGGTGAGCCAGCTCATGGATAAATTCACCCCGGACGTGCTGGCGAATCTGCACGGCATCAAGGTGATCGCCAACGTGGCCGTGGGCTACGACAATATCGACGTGCCGGCGGCTACTCGCCAAGGCATTCTGGTGACGCACACACCGGACGTGCTCACGGATACCACCGCCGATTTCGCCTTCACGCTGCTGATGGCGGCCGCGCGACGCGTAGTGGAAGCCCACCATTTCGTGCATTCCGGGCAGTGGACGAAGTGGCGCGTGGACCTCCTGGTGGGGCAAGACGTGCACCACCGCACGCTGGGGATTTTCGGCATGGGCCGCATCGGGCAGGCCGTGGCGCGGCGCGCCAAGGGGTTTTCCATGCGCGTCGTCTATCATGACTCGCGGCGGGCGCCCGAGGCCGTGGAGAAGGAGCTTGGGTTGGAACTGGTAAGCGCGGAGCAGTTGTTGCGGGAGGCCGATTTTGTGAGCCTGCACGTGCCCTTGATGCCGGAGACTCGCCACATGATCGGCGCCCGCGAGCTGCGCATGATGAAACCTACGGCGATTCTGGTGAACACTTCGCGGGGGCCTGTGGTGGATGAGCCGGCGCTCGCCGAAGCGCTCCAACAGAAGGTGATCGCGGGGGCCGGCATCGACGTATACGAGAACGAGCCCCGCGTCTTCCCGCTGCTGCTGACCTTGGAAAACGTAGTGCTGGCGCCGCATATCGCCAGCGCCTCAGTGGATACGCGCATCAAGATGTCCATGATGGCGGCCGAGAATGCCGTCGCGGCGATCGAGGGGCGCCGTCCGCCGAATCTGTTGAATCCCGAGGCGTGGGAAAAAAGATGAGCTACTTGCCGGAGACCGCCGCTGGGGCGCTTTCGACGAAGAAGCCTTCGTTCTGAATCTTGAAATTTAGCCCGGCGTTGACTGCGTCCATCCACTGTTTGAAATGAGCCTGTTTCAACTCGTTGAGCACCTGATCCTGCACCTCGGCGAGCGGTTGGGGGGAGACTTCTTCGGCGCGGAATAGATAGAAACCGTTCGGCTGTTTCACCGGCTGGCTGACCTCACCCAATTTGAGTGCGAAGATCGCGGTGCGGATCGGCTCCGGCAGATTGTCCGTGCTGCGAATGATGCCAAAGTCGCCGTCTTTGGCCGCCGAGGTGGCATCGTCGGAGTTGTCCTTCACCAGTTTTACGAAGTTGGCGCCGGCCACCGCGGCGGCGCGCAGATTAGCGATTTTGGCTTGGGCTTCAGCTTCTGTGCGGCTCTTCTTATTAGCCGCCGCGCCTGCCGGAGCCGCATCCGCGGAGAAAGCTATATAAATGGCTTTGACCTTAACCTGCTTGAAGCGCTCTTTGTTCGCGCCGTAGAAGCTCTGCACCTCGGCGGGCGGCACGTTGATCTTGGTCAGTACGTCGTGCAGTTGCGCATTCATCAGCAGGTACATCCGGTTGAAGGCAAGCGCTTCGCGTGTGGGGCTTTGCTGGTCGAGCTTGCCCTTCTCGGCCATCTCCGACAGGCGGTGCATCAGGGCGAACTGCTGCACGAAAGTCCGGCGGTCCCGCTGGGCGGCCTGTTGCATATTGGGAGGCATGGCCGCCAGGAAGCTCTCCAATTCGCCGGCAGTGAGTTTGCGGCCGTCTTCGAAAGTCGCTACGACGGTCTCCGGCGGGATGGGTTGCGCGGCGGATGCCTGGGGCGCCGGCGAAGGCACAGGGGACTGCGCCCACACTGCGGCTGTAAAAAGGGAAAAAAGGAATAACTTCATGACGTGGTTATAGTCTAGTTTAACGCGAAATGGCTGTAGCGCCGGTAACGGCAATTATTTCTGCGCCGGCGCCGGGAACTGCAGGCGATCCTTTGCGATTTTCAGCACGATGCCGGCGTTGCGGTCGGCGACTTCGCTCACCTTGTACTCGGCGGCCGTGCCAAGGACTTGCGCGATCTCCGAGGGAGTCAGTTTGTATTCATCAGCGAGCCATTCCGCCATGTTTGCTGTAGCCGCGCGAAAGGCGTCGTCGAGCGAACCGGCTAAGCCCATGGCCATAACGTGCGTTGCAGACGCCACGCGCGGACTAAGGACGGACTTGCCCGGAATCACGTCCACGGTGAACTCCACATCCATCGACGTTTCGAGCGCGTTCCCGTTGAGTTCGCCGTCACCTTGTGCCGCGTGGCCATCGCCTACGTACAAGAGTGCGCCGGGAACGCTGACTGGCAAGTAGACCGTCGCGCCTTCCACTATCTCGTTGAAATCCATGTTGCCGCCCCATCGGCCCGAATCGCCGGTGCCGGGAGGCGCTTGTGCAGAGCCGGGCGCAACCGCCACGCATCCCAACATGGGCCGCAACGGGACGCGGTAGCGTGCCAGATGTTCGCCGGGCTTTTCGGAAATGGCTACGCCATGCTCCAAATCGAGATGCCAGCGGACATTCTTGAAGCCGTCTTTCATCTTCACGGCAAGAACGCTGTTCACGCCGCGGTCCACGATGCCGTCGTCGCTCAGGGCCCATTCGCGATTCAGCCGTAGCCGCGTAAAATGCACTGCCAGGGTGTCGCCGGGCGCCGCGGTTTCTATGTAGAAAGGCCCGGTTTCCGGATTGCCGCCCAGGACGCGCGTGACGCCCTGTTCGTCGGCGCCGCCGGCATCCACGGTAGTGGTGTGAATGGTATCGCCCGGGAAAACGGTGAGCACCGGCTTGTTCGCCGCCGAGAATTCGCGGTAGAAGACGGACGGCGTGAAGTCGAACCGTTGCGGAGTTCCGGCGCGGCGCGGAGGAACCGGCGTAGCCGTAAAGCGGTGCGTTGTCGGATGATCCTTGTCGTCGCCGTCGACAAAGACGATCGTTCCGGTGACGATGCCGCCCTGCACAGTGGCGGCAAGTTCCTCAGTGCCTCCGCGCTCGTCTTTGGCCATGAAATGCAAGGAACTGCCGGTCACTGTTCCCTCCAGTTTGTCTCCGTCAAAGTTGCCGGTAAGCTCATCTTCCTGCTGGCTGAGTTCCATCGGAAAGTGGAGCGGCGTGCCGTAGAAGTCGGCTGTGGCCAACCATCGTCCGGTGAGCGCGGTCGCTTGGGCCGTCAGAAGCGCCGGCACCAGAAGTAATAGCGATAGAAGTTTGATCATGAGTGACTCCCCTTAGACGACCGGCCTTGCCGAACGATAGTGCCGGTCTCTCCGCCCAGCGTCGATTAAGGCGCGGCCGTAAGCGCATCCACCACTTGCGCAGCCATAGGACTGCCCAAACCGGTAACAAAGTCATAACCGGCCCTGGCTTTGCATTCCGCGCCGCAGGAGCCGTTGGATCCCTTGGTGATATCGTTGAGCGCTTGTGGATTGGCGTAGATCACATTCAGGAAATTCGTGCCGATGGCACTCTTTCCCATGCCCGCCCGAACGCTGTTTGCGATGGCCACGATCGCGCACCATTGCGGCGCTGCGGCGCTGGTGCCGCCCACCGCCACCCAGCCGCCGTCGTAGTGATCGTACACCGCCACGCCGGGGAAGCCACTCGCATTGTAGGCCACGTCCGGGACGCCGCGCTGTCCCGATCCCTGGAAACCAGTCTGATAACTGGGTTCCGGGAAGTACACGCTCTGCCCTCCTCCGCTGCCGCTCCAGCCCACTTCTTCGAGGATATCCCCATTGGTATCGAGCTTGGTAGTAGTGCCGCCCACGCCCACCACCAGCGGAGAAGCGGCCGGATATCCAAACAAATTGATGCCTTCATCTCCGGATGCGTTCATGTAAGTGACCGCCGGATTGTTGAAATAAATGGAGTCCATGCTCAACTCGTCAGGCGGCTCATTCTGGCTGCCCCAGCTCATATTGATTACGCTGGCGCCGTTCTGCACGGCCACCAGCACCGCTTGCAGAAGGTCCGTCACCTTGCCGTCGGGAGCTTCTACCAGCAGTATCTTGGCCTGCGGGGCGATCGCGTGGGCCCACTGCACGTCCAGGGATGTCTCGCCGGCCCATACCGCGCTGGCAGGCGGCTTGACGCCCGTCGAGTAAACCACCGTCAGGCATCCGTTTGCCTTGGTGCAGGCAGGCAGGCCGAACTGCGTGGTGAAGACGCCTAAGTCGGATTCGAGTCCCGGATAATCGTAACCGTCCACGATGCCGATAATCTGGCCGGCGCCCTGGTTGGCGATCTGGTCCACCCCATAGGCATGCCGCATTTGCTGCGGCGTGTAGCCGCTGGGTGTCGTGGGGCTGCTGCCGGGCTGGCGTTGATAAGGGCGATGGGCTTCCTGGTCGAGCCATGACGGCTGCGCCTGCGCGGCAAAGTAGGGCGCTACGGCGAGGCCGAGTACAGCCAGTGCATTTCTAAACATGAAGCATAGCTTAACAGCCCGCGACGTGCGCTTCCGAACGTTCGGGGTTAGCCCGCGGCAAAATAAGAGTAACAGAGTGAATCGTCGTGTTATACTCGTGTCAGCCGAAAATAAATCGGAGCGCAGGACAATAACAAGGAGATCGATGATAACTAAACAAACGATTACAAATAGCAAAATGGCCGGTGCCTTAGTGTTAGTAGGGCTGGCGTGCTTAGCGCCGGCAGCCGCCAGCGCCCAAGTATCCCGAGTGAAAACGGATGGCGGCGCAGTATTGAGCACCACGACGCCAAGAGCGAGCACCGTGATTCCGGACGCTAACCCCCCGGTAACAGAGGCTCTTCCCGCCGGAACGACCTTGATTTATTCGAACTTTGGATCCGGAAGCTCGGTGTACAACGCATCGACCGGTTGGACCGAAGCCGGCGCCGAGGCCAATGACTATCCTCTCGCCGAGGCTATGGCTTTCACCGTAACTAGTAACTACATTCTGGTTCGCATCGACGTGGGTATGACCTACTTACAGGGAACCAATGGAATGACTCTGGTCGTCGCGGAAGACAACGGCGGCGTCCCCGGCACTATCATTTACAGCGCGCCCTTTACCAACCTCCCCAGCTTCGGAACTTGCTGCACGTTGATGACGGCTGAGCTGATTCACACCAAGACCGACCACGTAGGCCTGAAAGCCGGCCAGCAGTACTGGTTATACCCACTGCCGGCGGACACCACTTCGTACTTGATCTGGAATCTGGACACCACCAACAAAGGCGGAACCGGCGCCGTGTCCAAAGACCTCGGCGTAACTTGGACCCCAACCACCTTAACTCCTTTTGGAGCCTTTAACATCTACGGCTACGGCCGTTAAACGTTAGTTTAGCTGCCAGCCGCGCCCGCTGGCAGTCATTCCCATAAACATTTGTCAGCCATATGCTCGTGTTAGCTTCCCGCTCTCCCCGCCGGCGCGAGATCCTGCAACAGGCTGGCATTCCTTTTGTGGTCCGCCCCATGGATGTGGATGAAACGCCGCTGCCCGGCGAGGCGCCCCGCGCCTACGTGAAGCGCATTGCGAGCGAGAAGGCCGCAGCCGCCGCCCTGCTGAGCGTCGATGGCGAGATCGTGCTGGCCGCCGACACCACCGTGACGATTCACGGCGAGATACTCGGCAAGCCGCTGGACACCGCCGATGCGCAGCGCATGTTGCGCATGCTTTCCGGCCAGCGCCACCACGTGCTGACCGCCTTCTGCCTGCGGTCGGGCAGCCAAATCATCGAAGACTGCGCGGAAACCAGTGTTTGGTTCGCGCCCTTATCGCCCGAAGAGATCGCCGCCTACACCGCCGGCGGCGAGCCTGCGGATAAGGCCGGAGCCTACGCGATCCAGGGATTGGCCTCCAAGTTCGTCGAACGCATCGAGGGCTGTTACTTCAACGTCATGGGATTGCCGGTCTCCCTGGTCTACCGGCGCCTCGCAAAAGCCGATCTCCTGCGGCTCCTGTGATCTTAGAACAGCCGCTCCTGACGCTTGAGTGTCCCGAAGGATCCTAAGTTCGCCACGGCGAACGCAAAGCGGTACTGTGTCTCATCCCGCGTG
>Ga0302320_10026934_pt1 | contig 11105 bp, 10 predicted proteins | sample Bog_T0_3_FD_202130 | JGI IMG/M metagenome (GOLD analysis project Ga0302320, IMG submission 202130) | Peat permafrost microbial communities from Stordalen Mire near Abisko, Sweden - Bog_T0_3 | ecosystem: Environmental > Terrestrial > Soil > Wetlands > Peat | place: Sweden: Abisko, Stordalen Mire... | reverse complement strand
CGTCGAGGATATTGACCGGCTGGATCGGATAGGACGGCGCACCTATGGCCTGGACGATAGCCACGGAGAGAACGTCTTTGTGCCTATTCAGATCAACATCGAGTGCGGCTGAATGGGCGAGGGAGCGGGACGCAATCAGTTGCAATCACCCCCCACAATCAGAGAGGGCGAGTCAGGGCAAAGGACGAAATCAGGATGGACGTAGATTCAAATAGTGCCCATCACCGCGGCTCGCGGATGACGCGCGGCGCATCTGTGGCCCCGGTTCCTTGAGGTAAGAGAAAGGCGGGCGGAATCTGTTGTCAGCTTGTTGACAGATAGACTGCGCTTTTATGCGTCTTTATGCGCCTCCTTTCTTAATGCCCCATTTGGCATCTTGGTACGTAACTCTCTGATATTGAGCGTTTACAGAGAGAAACAAGAAGTGCGCCCGGCGGGATTCGAACCCACGACCGGCGGATTAGAAATCCGCTGCTCTATCCAACTGAGCTACGGGCGCGCTTCCACATTTGTGACGATTGCCACGCCGTGGTGCCAGACGCAAGGGATTAACGGTCCGGATAATATACCGTGCGGGCGCCTCGGTTCACGCAGATAGTCCCCGATGCGCACGCTGCCAACTGATCTCCCTGCGCACTTTCACCTCCTCGACTCCCAAGGGGTGGCGCTGCAACTGCTTTATCTCCCGCTCGTTGATAAACTGTCTTCCCCTTAATGAACCTCTGCCAATCTAAATGGGACGCGAGTTCCGGTTGGAAACTCAAGTCTGGCTCCCCTGCGAAGGATCCACAGCTGGTCCTGGTATTTGGCGCAACTGCGTTGCTGAGTCGCACCGAACTTCTGGCCGAAATCCAGGCACAAAACCCTGGGGCGCTGCTGTTTGGCTGCTCCACGGCGGGCGAGATTTCCGGAGCGGAGGTCACCGATGATTCGGTGGTCGTCACTTCCATTCACTTTGATCATACGAAATTCCGTGCCGTTCACGTAGACCTGGCCGAGGTGGCCGGGAGCGGAGCCGCCGGGGAGCGCCTAGCGTTGCAATTGCCTGCGACCCTTCCTGGAGGGGAGAAGATTAATCACATCATCGTCCTGGCCGACGGCCTAAAGACCAATGGCAGCCAACTGGTCGAGGGCATGACACGGCATGTCCCCGCACCGGCGGTGGTCACCGGTGGACTGGCGGGTGACGGCGCCCGCTTTGCCGAGACGCTGGTCTTGTGGGAGGGCGTAGCCAAGCCTCAAACGGTGGTGGCCCTTGGCTTTTACGGCGAGAGTTTATCCGTTGGATACAGCGCATTTGGCGGCTGGGATCCATTCGGTCCAGAGCGCCGCATCACCAAGTCCAGCGACAATATCCTCTACGAACTGGACGGACAATCCGCCCTGATGCTGTACAAAAAATACCTTGGCGACCAGGCCAAGGACCTCCCCGGTTCCGGCCTGTTGTTTCCGCTCAGCTTGCGGACCCACGCCGACGACTCCGGCCTGGTGCGCACCATTCTTTCTGTCAATGAAGCCGACCAGAGCATCACCTTCGCCGGCGACATGCCGCAGGGCGCCTATGCCCGGCTTATGAAGGCGAATTTTGATCGACTCATAGACGGCGCCGGTCATGCCGCGGAATCCAGCAAAGTCGCCGGCGCCAGGGAGTCACCGCAATTGGCAATGCTCGTCAGTTGCGTGGGTCGCAAATTACTCCTTAATCAGCGGATCGAGGAAGAAATCGAGGCGGTGCGGGATGCGCTTGGAAAGGAGACCTCGATCACGGGATTCTATTCCTACGGCGAGATCTCCCCATTCAATGAGGGCGGAAAATCCGAACTCCATAATCAGACGATGACAGTCATCCACCTATCGGAGCGCTAGCTCATGCACAGGCTGCTGATCCGCCAATTGAATCGCCATTTTGGCGCCAACTTCCAGCCACCGCCGGAATGGGTGGGCTTGTTGCAATTGGTCAATCAAGCCTACGAGCAGTCGGACTCCGACAGAAAGATGCTGGAACGCTCCCTCGAGTTGAGTTCCCAGGAGCTCATCGAGTTTCACCTCGCCGAGAAGGAATCCATCCTCCGCCAGCAACTCGAAAACATCGAGCGGGAGCGCAAGCACTTCAAGGCCCTTGCTGACACCGTGCCCGCGGGCGTACTGCGTCTGGATTCCGACGAGAACTGCAACTTCATCAATCAAGAGTGGCTCAAGATTACCGGCCAGGACGCGCCCCAAGCCGCTGGCCGCGGTTGGTGGGATTCCATCCATCCCAATGACCTTGGCATGTTCCGCGAATTCTACGACCGGCTTGTGCATGCCGGAACTTCGTTTACCTGCGAACACCGCATCAGGTCCCCGGCGGCAAGCGAACTCTGGGTCTATTGCACGGCCGTGGCGGAGCAACAGGATGAAGCCGGCCGTTCCGGCTACATTTTCTGCATGGTCGATATCACCGAGCGGAGAAAATCACTCAAGCAGATCGAACGCTCCCAGCGTTTGGAAAGCATCGGCGTCCTGGCTGGCGGTATCGCTCATGATCTCAACAACGCCCTCGCTCCAATCCATCTCGGAATCGGGATGTTCAGCAAAGACCTCTCCCCTGCGGACAAGCGGTTGCTCGAGGTCATCGGCTTGAGTGCCGTGCGAGGCTCCGATCTCGTCCGAAACCTCGTCACCTTTGCCCGTGGGGGCTCGAGCACCAAGAACAACATCTCCATCAAGCATCTCATCGACGAGTTGGTTGTCGTTATCCGTGCGTCTTTCCCCAAGAACATCGAAGTCGTCTCATGGATTCCAGACGACATCCCCTGTTTTGTGGCGAATTTCACGCAATTCCATCAGGTCCTCCTGAATCTGGCCGTCAATGCGCGTGACGCCATGCCAGAGGGCGGCAAACTGACATTTAAAGCCAGGATCGTGAAGATTGAGACTGCCACCAAAGGCAACCTCACCGTTCTAAAGCCGGGCCATCATCTCTGCCTTTCTGTTGAGGACACCGGCAGCGGCATCACACCGGAGGTGCAGGAACATATCTTCGAGCCATTCTATACCACCAAGAAGACCGGCAGCGGATTTGGCCTGTCCAATGTCGCCGGGATCATCAAGGAACACGAGGGCGACATCCGCGTTTACTCCCCACCCGGTAAAGGGACCACCTTCGAAATGTGTCTGCCATTCCAGGAGGGTTTCACTGCCCCTGCCGCAAGCGAACCATCCTCGCTCGCGATAGACGGCGGCGGACGACTGGTACTCATCGTCGATGACGAGGTTAACATTCGTAACCTGCTTAAAAATGTACTTCGAAGATCAAACTTTCAAATAGTCGAAGCGGCCAATGGCGCTGACGCCCTGATCAAGGTGAACGAGTTGAGACACCGATTGCATTTCATCATCACAGATATGCACATGCCCCAACTCGATGGCCTCGGGTTGATTCGAAATGTCAAAGAGCTATTGCCCGCGTTACCGATCATTGTGATCACCGGGCGCCTGGAAACTAGCGAACGTGAACAGCTTCATGAGGTGGGGATTGCCGCCATCGTTGAAAAGCCCTTTTTGCCACAAACCATCCTTAACGTCCTCCGGTGATTCAAGGCTACGCCGCCTTATTTCGGCGGAGCGACATGCCTGCCTCACCGATCATTGCGCTCGTTGAGTCCCTTTCCGTTGAGAATTTGCGGGGTGTATTTGTCGATCCGTGACTCACGGGTTTTGGATTGTTTGGGGGCGGCGAAATGAAAGATGTAGGCCCGTTGGCGGCCGGGGGTTAAGGCGTTAAAGGCGGATTTGAAGGCAGGGTCTTTATCCAGTCTGTTTTGCAATTCCTGAGGCAGTTTAAGATCCGTGACTTTTTTGGTGACTACTTTCAAACCGGCTTTTTCCACTTCAATGGCTTGAGAGATATAAGTTTTCAGGACGGGCTTTATCCTGGTTATTTCCCGAACATCGGTGAACCGGACCTGGCGTCCGACCTCGGCATTCTCACCAGTTTTGACGAGAATTCCATCGGTATCCTTTAATAAGGCGCCCTTGAAGAACAAAAGGGCACAGTAATCCTTGAAGGGTTGCATTATGACGATATTCCCGTTTTGAAATGAGTAACAAGGTTTACCCCACTTCAAGTCTTCGGTCAGGTGACATTCGAGGAGGATCGCCCTCAGCTTCTCGATTTCCTGCAGCCACTTTTTGGCGCTGCTTATATATGCATCAACCTTGGGGTTCGTTTCGATCTTTGGCATAGTCTGTCATGAATGACTTGTGACATCGCATTTGCGGGGCACGAGGCGGAGAGGCAAGCAGAATCCGGCGCCGGCGAAGATGAGTGCGATGGCGAGCAAGGTGCATGGCGAGGGCTCGGGGACTGCGATTACGCCCTGGAAAAGAACGATATTGTCAACTCCATACGGGTACGCTTGGGCAAGAGAAGCGCCAGGATATTTCACAACGCTGTCGTAGTTGTCGTTGAAGCCGTACAATTGATTAAAAGCTTGTTCCACAAGGCAAATTGTATCACCCGCTGCCGTTAGATCTTCCGGGTCCCATAAGCCGGTCACGAGCGCGCCATTCACCAAAGCCCCTGTGATTGGATCATATGACGCGACGGTGCCGGGACCGGTAAAGTCGAAGTTGCTCGACTGATAGTTCCTTGCGGCAACGTAAAGATTGGTACCCGAGAAACACATACTGGTCGGGTTCGCCAGACCGTTAATGAATGTGGGGTCGGACAGGAGGCCAGTGCTGGCGTCGTACAATTCGACGGCGGTACTGGTGAGGGAGTAAATCTTATCGCCGGAGGCGGCCTCCATGGTTCCGGCAATGCCTGTGAATAGACTCGGATTAACGGAGTTGCCGGAGGTGGCGTCGTAGAGGCCCACGGTGCCGCCGGTCTGGATGTAGAGAGCGGTGCCGGAAACTTGCATGGAAGAGGCGTAGCCGCTCAAGCCGGTGACGAAGTTTGGGTTAAGGAGTTGCCCGTTCGTGGCGCTATACTCAGTAACGAAGCCATTCTCAGCAAGGAGGAGATCGTTGCCGTAAAAAGCGATGGCGGACTCTCGGTTGGTGCCGGTGTCGATCAATGCGCCCGGGACGCCGTAGACACTTATCCCAGAGGTATAGCCGGATGAACCCTGATCAGGGAACGCGGTGCCAACCAAGAGCGTCTGGGCGTGGATGGGCGGAGAGAGTGCGAAGAACTCAGCGAGAGCGAAGAGGATGGACAAGAAAACGAGGCGAATGCGGTTTCGCCGCACCCGAAGATTACCAGATGCGGAGACCTGAGATTCGATCTGCGTTTCCATAGGGGGGAGACTGTCCTCCTGGGGTTTATAAGGCTGGATAAGTGCCTATGGGTCAATGATTAATAAATTTATCTGAGTTGGAGACGAAGTTACCACCGAGGACTCTTTCGGGGTTTTTTTTAACCACGGATTTCACGGATTACACGGATGGGAAAATGGATTACAGCGGGGTGCGGGGGTTATTCGGTGGGTGGTTTTGTCTGTGGATGGGCCTGGGTTGCCGGGTGGAATCAGACTTTGGGTGTTTTTTGCGCTTGGTTTGATTAGGTTTGATTTGGCCTGATTTGGTTTGATTGTGTCGGGGCGAGGTTTGATCGGCGGGGGGTGGCGGGACGGGCGGGGTCCACGGAGGGACGTCGTGGTCGAAGTTGCGGCAGAGGCGATCGATGTAAACGAGGTAGTCTGCGACGGCTTCGCCTTTGCCCTCGCCGCCGAATGTCTTGACGAGGCTGTTGCGCTTGAGTTCGTCCCAAATGGGGGCGACGGCGGCTTTGCGGGCTTTATCGAGTTGTGCAAGGGTTTGCTTTCGCTCGATTTGCTCGCACTCGGCGTCCCAGCGATCAGCGGCGCGGGCCGCGCGGTCGGCATCGTGTTGGCTCTTGCGCAAGCGGCGCATCTCGGAGAGGGCCTCGCGGATGATTCGGAAGCGCGCGGCGGGATCGGTAGTGTTGGCGAGGAGGGCCTTGGTGTTGACGACGAGTTCGGCTTAGAGGTACCCGGCGAAATGGTCGGGGACCTCATGTAAGTCGATGTCGGCGTTGAATTCTTCGGAGTCCTCGACGAACTGGCGGATGTTATCGAGGGTTTCCTGCCGGTGCAGCCAGTCCTGAAAGCCGCCCAGGCGCCACTCGGAGAGGTTCTGAGTGCTGATGGGGCGCGCATAGAAGTCGCGGGCGAGGATGGCTTTTACGTCGTCAAGTGAGTTGAGCCAGGTAAGGAGGGCAGGACCGGACTCGCCATCGGCAAGGCGGGTGTTGAGCTCGCGGCGAATCTCGGCGGGGAGATGGGCTATCTTGCCGGTGCGGGCATGGGTGGCTTGGGTGGCCTCGATCCCGGAGCGGGAGCGGGGCTTTTTATTGGTAAGTGAGTCATGCATTCTTCCATCCTGACCACTTTTGATTGTGCGTGGGTTAGTGTTTTCTTTTCTGTTGACTTTTTTAGTTGTGTTGCAGTTTGTGCGCGCACTGTGGTGTCAATCGATAAGTGGAAATAGTTTTGGGGGGAGAATTTTTTGGGGGGGTGAGGGTGAAAATGGGCCTGGATTGAGTCAACCAAGATTTCGCGCCTATCCCTCATGGAGGAGTGGCGGGGATTTAACGCAGAGGCGCGGAGAAAAACATCCGAGTTCCAAACTCTCCCATTATTTGGGCCCGGAGATGGGCCCGTCTGCGGGTTTGCCCGCGGTTGATTTCAGGTCAACCCCCAAGCCGCACCGGAACGAAGGGTGCTGAGTTCGCAGTCCAATGGGAATATTACGTTTCTTACTGGCCATGTGCGTCGTCGCGGCGCACTCGAGAAGCACCATTCTGGGATTGCCGCTGCTGCAGTCCGGGATGGCGGTGAAGACGTTCTTCATGATCTCGGGTTTTTACATGACCCTCATCCTGAGCTCGAAATATCACGCGGACAAAGGCGGGGGGTACTGGCTCTTCATCAGCAACCGCTTCCTGCGGATTTACCCGTCGTATCTGGTTGTCTTCGGGGGAAGCGTGCTGCTGCTGGTGGCGTCCTCGATCAAGCTCCACAGGCCCGTGGACCGGCTGCGACTGTGGGTGGATGCATGGCACGGGCACCACGGCTGGGGGCTCGTATTGATCGCGCTCTCGCAAGTGTCGATCTTTGGCATGGATGCGGTGGCGCAGTTCGATTTTTCCGCGAGTCACGGGTTTGGCCTGGCCGGCGCCTGGGGAACTGCGGGGCAGGAGGCGTGGAGGTTCAACCTGCTGCGGCAGTCCTGGTCGATCAGTGTCGAGTTGTTCTTTTACCTACTGGCGCCACTGATCTGCGTTGCGCGACGCCAGGTGCAGGTGGGTATCGTGGCGGTGGCGGCAGTGGGCTCCCTCCTGGCGTTGCACTTTCTGCCCGCCCGACTGGGCTGGGACATGACTTACTATTTTTTTCCGTTCCAGCTAGGATACCTTGTCCTGGGGGTGCTCTCGTATCACCTGCTTCATCCGCTGTTCCAGAAGGGACGCATCCACATGGCATGGTCATGGGGCGTGCTGACCCCATTCGCCGCGGTGATCCTGTTCTGGGGGCGGATGCCTCCAATGCTCGCGGATGGGGCGTGTATCACACTTGCGTTTTTTGCGATTCCGCTGCTGTTCAACCTGACGCGCCAGGTCAAGGTGGACCGCTTTATTGGTGATCTCTCCTACCCGATGTACCTCGCGCATATCCCATGCAAATGGGTCATGCTGGCGGTGATGGGCGTGACAACGACGGATTCCGCAATTGTCCCCGCCTGGTCTTTGCTTCTTCTGACAACTGTGGCGGCGGCGGCACTGGTGTGGCTGATCGATTACCCGGTGGACCGGTGGCGCCAGGCCCGCGTCGTAGCCACGCTGGCCGCACGGCGGGGCAAGGGGACGAAACGCGAAGTCGCAGGGATTACGACGCTCCAGCCCGTGATGGGGCTCGCTGATCCGTTGAAATCCTGATCGGAGAGGGCAATCGGGCGCTGGAATAAGCATCGTTAGGCGATTAACTTTGCCGTTTCGGTCATATTGACTCAGATGGGTGTTCGGCTTAGCCTGCTTCCCTGCGCGAGTCGTGATGGAAAAGAAACCTACTTTTGAAACCGGTGAAACCCAGGGACGGCAGGCGTCTCCCGGGACCCGGAAGGCGCACTCGCTGCGGCCCCTGCAGAATTTCTGGTACTTTGCGCTTCCCTCCACGGGCCTGGCGCGGGGCAAGATGAAGGCGGTCAAGCTCTGCTCGCAAAACATCGTGCTTGGGCGGACGAATGAAGGCAAGGTCTTCGCGATGCGGGACCTGTGTCCCCATCGCAGCACTCCTCTTCACCAGGGGCAGTTCGATGGCAAAGAAATCCAGTGCCATTATCACGGCTGGAAGTTTGCACCCGATGGGCGATGCACGCTGATCCCGGCCCTGTGCGGAGCGCAAGAGCATTTTGGTGATCGGATCCGCAACGCCACTTTTCCCTGCCGTGAAGGACAGGGGGTGATCTGGGTTTTCATCGGAGATCGCGATCCGGAACATCTGCCGGAGCTGCCACTCGTGCCGGACATAGGGGATGCCCAGCCGCAGGCCTACTGCGCGGTCACCTATCCACTTAACTCGGACCATACGGCCTACACGTTCTTCGATCCCGCGCACGTGGCGTTTGTCCATTCCTCGCCGTTGATCAAGCGAAGGTCGCACACCATTCGCGACAAGGTGAAAGAAATGACGCCGGTGGATCTCGGGTGGGAGGTGAAGCGCCACCTTGTGCCGCCCGATAACCATTTCTATAAGCTATTTGGTAAAAACGCGACGACCGGGATTCAATTCCTGGTACCCGGGACGAGGATTGAGCGAGTCCTTGGAGAGAAGTATTGGGCCGTGAGCGTCGCCACCATCGCCCCGACGACGGACGAGGAGACCGTGGTCCACCAGGCGTTTTACTGGAACTTCCCGTACCTGACGCCGATCAAGGGTGTGATCCGGTACCTGATCAATCATTTCCTCCATGAAGACCGCGTCTATGCGATCAAGCAACGGGAGGGCCTGGAGGCGCAGGTGCCTTTCATGTTGATCGGAGACGCGGACGCCCAGATCCGCTGGTTCCAGTCGCTGCGTCAGGCGTGGCTATATGCGGAGGCGGAGGGGATTCCATTCGAGAATCCGATTACTGCGCAGACGCTCCGGTTTCGGAGTTGAATTTTGGGGGGCAGGTTGTGGGTTAAATCAGCTCCGCCTAATTTGCCACGACTCGGGCGACCTCACAGGCCGCGGCGTGATTTGGATCGTACACAGGCATGAATGCCTTTGCGCGGGCGGACTTTCAGCCCGCGGAGGGAAGGCGCGGTGCCACGGCCGGAATCTCGAAGGTGAGCTCTCGTCGGGGGTTTCCATTTCTTGACAGTCAGGCATTGTACAGGAATCCCGCAGAGCCGCAGGGGCGCAGAGGAGGAAAAATCTACGGGGGGCGCTGGGACTTTCGAGGTTTGCGTCGCAGATCAAAGGAGAGAGGCCGGGAGAGGAATTTTTGGACGGGATGTACAGGATTGACAGGATGGGAGCGGACGCGAGTTCCGATTAGCTGGGGGGAGCTTAACGCAGAGGTGCGGAGGAGGGAAAAATCTGCGCGGCGCGCGGAGACTTTCGAAGGTTGCTGTTCAGGGCGAAGGGGCGGTGCTCGGGACCGGTGTGCTCGCAGAATTGGCGGCGGGAGATGGGGAGAGCATCGGTGCGATGAAGCCGGTGGCGGCTGCGGCGGCCTGGAATTGGTGTTCGACCACGTTGGGGTCGGCGGGGATGGGGTTTGGGTCGATGGGTTGAGGCAGAAGAACGGGGGCGAGGCCGGGGACGGATTTTCGAAGTTCATCGACGACGAGTCGGGCGAACATGACGTGGCCGATGCCGGTGAGGTGGGTGCCGTCGTAGCGGGATGTGCCGTCGGTGGTGACGTAGGGGCTGAACTCGAGGCATTTTTGCGCGCCGAGGGATTCGCAGAGTTCCTTGCTGCGGTCGTGGAGATCGACGAGGGGGACGTTTTTCTCGGCAGCGATTTTGCGAACGTTCTCGGCGTATGGAGCGAGGCTGGAGTTGATTTTGCCGCTGTTGTCCTTTGCCCATTGGCGGCGGACGAGGGGGGTGATGAGGATGGGTTTTGCGCCGATAGCGCGGGTGTCATCGACGTATTTTTTCATGTCGTTGATGAAGGTGGGCATGTCGGTGGAGCGGCCGGGTTTGCCGGGCTCGTTGTTATGGCCGAACTGGATGAGGTAGTAGTCGCCCTTGAGGGCGAGGGCCTGGGCCCAGCGGCCTTCTTTCATGTAACTCATGGAGCTGCGGCCGCCGCGGGAGGCGTTGATGAGTTCGGTTTTGGCGGGATCGAGGAATTGGCGGAAGCCGAGGCCCCAGCCTGCATTGTCCGTCATGGTGGAATCGCCGATGAGGATGATTTTGATCTTGTGGGCGGAAGGGACGGCGGGGACGACAGCGACGGAGGACGCGGCAGCGTGGCAGGCGAGGAGGGCGAGGATGGGGAGTAGGCGTTTGAACATGGGCGTGGGGGGATTCGGTTAAATTCCGGTGCAAGGGGACAAACCGTGATCACATGGGTTGGTTGCCCTCATCCGTAAAGGAGTGCTCGCTCTACCCGTGGAGGGATGAGGCGAAGCGCGCCGCGGAACTACTGGTAACGGATCAATTCGGCCTCGACCTTGGGAGCGAGGAGGGGGCGGCTATCGGTGATGTCGAGGCGGCTGACGGTCATGACTTCGTTGAGGATGATAGCGGCATCGGCGTTTTGCTCGTGGGCCGCCGCGGCGACGGCGTTTTCCTCGTCGTGGTAGGTGGCGGAGGTATCGGGGCCCTGTCTCGAGATGGTGGCCAGGACGCGGTAAGGACGGGCTGGCGGGCCGCCTTTCCAGAGTTCGACGCCATTGATGGTGGAGCTGGCGCCGGTCTGGCCGATGGGGATCGAGGCGCAACCGGCGAGGGTGAGCAGGAGGGGGAGGAGGATGGCGGGGTGAATGGTCACGAAGATGATACGGGGCTAGAAGGGGGGATGGGCGCAAGTGTGGGGGTAAGTAATATGAACGCCGAAGGGGGGGGCGGGGTTCATGTTCAAGTTCAAGTACACGCTGGCGC
>Ga0302320_10026932_pt1 | contig 11105 bp, 6 predicted proteins | sample Bog_T0_3_FD_202130 | JGI IMG/M metagenome (GOLD analysis project Ga0302320, IMG submission 202130) | Peat permafrost microbial communities from Stordalen Mire near Abisko, Sweden - Bog_T0_3 | ecosystem: Environmental > Terrestrial > Soil > Wetlands > Peat | place: Sweden: Abisko, Stordalen Mire... | reverse complement strand
GTGAAAACCATCAAAGTGCGCAGGCCGCTCGGGCGAAGGCGCCGAACGTCCCCTACATTAAGCCCATGATCCATAGAGGTTCTGTCAATTGAGCAACCCCGAAGCTGGCTAAACTTCAGTCACCGTAACCTAGTACGCGAAAGCGCTTGCCAATGCGCGAACTTGATTTGAGTGTCGAGATCAAGATTCTTAGCGTCCAGAGAAAGTCCAATCTCGCCAAGGTCTCCCTCGTGAATTTTCTGATCGACCCAGGTCAAGAGTTTCTCACTCAATTGAGCTTTGGCATGCTGAGGTTGATCTAGGGTTTCTACATCGTAGAACCACTCCCCGCGTGTTCCTACTCGGAATCGATCAGGATACTTTGCGACTTGGCTAGCGCAATTCCAAGCGACGCGTCCTTCGGCGGCCATAGCTACTAGCTGAGGCATCAGAATAGTATGCAGAACCGTTTTCGACTCCAAAGGCTTTTCGTGACGAATCAATACTGATGCTGGAAAATACAGATATTTCGTTATTCGGTTTTCATCATAAAAGTCCATATCAGTCCAAAGAATTTGTTCTCGCCCTGCGTTTTTGCAAATCAGAATGAGACCATGCGTAAAATCGCCGCCGTAATTTGGGGCGTACCCGTTGAACGGTATGAACCAATCTGGATGATCCATGTTGATTAGCCGCATTGAGGCAAGTTGGGTTACGTGTGCGGCCATCTCAGCAGAAATGTAGGCTGTTAGAAACGTTCGTATTTCGGAGCTGCTGAGTCCTGCATTGGCATATCGGTCATCCGCAAGATCCCGAATTATGGCTGCGCAAATTCTAATGCCGGAAGCAAGACGAGTCTTCTCAGGTTTTGCGAGCTGTTCGCTAAATAATTTGCGGGTTTGTGCTTTAGCCTCCCCGGAAATACCCGCTGGCCATTCATTCGTTTCAATCATTCGACAGTTCTCTGAGATCCAACTGGCCACAACGCTTGGCCATTCGATCTTGAGCGGGAGCTTGTCCAAAAGAGCAGATTCTCGCCACCTGAGAAACGGACTTAGACTTTTCGTAAAATGCTCGACGTCAGGATCTAGTAATGAATGAAACGTTAGTTCCGCAGGCGATTGAAAATCTGCTTTGCGTGAGTCCAATGCCACTTGCTGAGGTGATATGCCGAGTTTCGTAACAACCAGATCGGCAATCGCGGCTATGGAATGGCTTTGCAAATCCAAATATGCAGTGGTCGGGAGAATACCTGGAATTTCAGTATCGTCAATTCGAACCGGAAGAATATACGCCTCATTCTCTTGCAGAGCTCGCGCCTGCGCGCTCCGTCGTTCGTGAGAGGTCCAGATCTTTTTTGCGTACGCTGCGGAAACAAAAACAATGCAGTAGCGTGCGCGCTTACGATAAACCTCGTCGAGGTAGTCGTATAGATTTCGGCCCCACAAATCGTGCTCGACGTCAGCATCATAAAAGACTCTGACCCCGCGTCCTGTCAGTGCACGATTCAGCGCGTCGGCGTGTTTCCTGTCCTCACCGGCAAACGAGAGCGCGATGTCGTAATCAGGCGTGGTCACCATATGCTGAGCTTAAGTGTATTCGACTAGAGACGATGCCGCGAACAGAGAGGCGGCCGAATTACCGGCTTTCTGGACGAGTGGCCCTGGGACCAATTGTTGCCTTAATGCCAATACACTCACTTGGGTCTCCTCTAGTGCTTTGGTGATTCGGCATCACTTGTAGGTGACGAGAGAGGCCGAATCGATTGAACGGCGTTGAAGTGGTCGGACGTGGACTTCGAAAACTTGCAGATCCACGTCACACAGTCGATCGCCGATCAGCACGTTGGACCACGCAAGACGGAGGCTTCTCAGAAGCCAGTCCCACTCGATCCTGAGCTTGCAGAAGCGTCGCTCATGTGGAGATAGGAGCACCGCATGAGCAAGAAGATGATTGGGTATTCACGAGTCCTGCGGCGGGAGTGGATCGAGAAGACTCTTGCCCATCTCGAAAAACCAGTCGCCGACATTGACCGACTTTGAATGAGCGCAACCGCGAACGATGGATTCGAGAAACAGCTTGCTCCCCACATGTTCTCCCAGACTGCGGTAGGCCTCGAATCGGGACTCGCTGAAGTATTGGTTCGCTGTGGAGTCATGAGGAAACGCGGGGTCGCCGGTACGGAACCGGCGGATGAACTCACCCTCATTGCCGGTGAGCGAGAGCTTCAGATATAGAAGATAGCCAATCTGCTCCTTCGATCCTCTCCCGTTGCTCGGATAGTGGATACGGCAGAAGCGAAAGTGCGCTCGGCTGAGCCCGTGTTCGTTCAGCCGGAGGTCGTCTAGGTCGATGTCGATGCGTATGCCGAAGTCGATCGCAGCCAGCCGCTGCAGTGTGGTGAGGGCGCTAAAGGTCATGGCGTGGTCTTCCTCGCCATCGATCGCGATGATGTACTTCGCACGGCGGCGGAGCAGCTCATACACGCCGAGGTTTTCGATGTGTCCGCCGTCCGTCAGGTTGACGCGCGAGCCGCGCTCGTTCATCGTGCCGAGCATCTCCTGGAGGAGACAGCCAAGCCCGGCAAGCCCACCGAAGTGCTTCTTCGGATTTCTAGCCCAATAACCCAGCCGGATGTTGAGCAGTACAAGCCAGAAGCTGAGCGACCGCATGGTGCCCAGGCCCATCTGGGGCGCCGCCGCCGCACCGGAGATCGCCATCGCCGTGCCCAAGTCCAGGTGCGGATCGGCGGCCTCCCACTCCTGTGTCCGGCAATAGCCAAGCAACGGGCTTCCGCAGAAGGCCGGAGAGAAGAGAAAGAAGTCCGTCAGCCTTCCCTGCATGCTTATATTTTTCGAGCCCGGTACATTTAGCGCGCAGTTGATCAGGTGGTAAGGCCCGCGCTTCGCCTTCGCTCCGAGCTCCGAAAGGCGAATCGGAACACCGGCTTGAAACGGCTCGCCTGAAGGCAATGCCCCCGATGTCTGTAGAAGGAATGTCCTGGCTAGACCGTCCCGATAGTGGCGATGCGGCGAGGTGAAGTTGACATCGATCAAAAGCAAGTAGATCCCGGCGCCGATGCCGCACAGAATCAACAATGCCTTCGCCGGCTCCAGGGTTCCCACGGGCGGAACCGCGATAGCTTTGCCTGCGGCAAACTCGTAGAGACGAAGGTAGACTCCTATAAAGAAGAGCGGCGTGGCGACGCCGGCGGCCACGACCAGCAAGGTTCCGCCGCGCTTGAGCATCTTTCCGAAGAAGCCCGTCAGCGCGGAGACGACGACCGGAACGGCCGCCAGCGTCTTGAGCCACTTGAACTCGGCCACAGATGGCCAACGAACGGGCGATGAAACCAAGTGGTGGTACCAGACGTGCGCGCTCCCGAGAGCACACCAGCAAAGCAGCGCCGCAACCAGCAGAGCGGGGCCAGCCACCATGGAGTCGGCATAGCGCTTCCAATTCCTGCGCACCCTCATCGTGAGCAGCGCAAGCAGGGACCCGGCGGCGAGCAGAACGCCCGCACTTACGTTGAGCACGTGAACGACGCCATCATGCTCCGGACGGGAGCGGAGCCAGTTCTCCGCGCAGACAAAGAGGGCCAACAGAAAGATAACCGAGACCGAGTTAATAACCATCCCGTAGAGCTGCGCGAGCATCATCTTGACTCGCTCCCAGAGCGAGCCCGTTGCGAGATATTTGCAGTAGTGACGGATGTGCCTCAAGGCCGCCGCCTCGCCGTCCTCGCGCCGGAATGGAAGCTCATCGGACCGCAGTCCGATCCGCTGGCTGGACGATGACTCCAGGAATGCGCTGAGAAACGACCCCAGGTAGCCGCCGCCAGAGACCGTCGAAAGGTAGTCGATCTGCGGAAGGATTTCGCGTTCTGCCAGCGAGACAAGCACACCCAGCGCGAAGGTAGCCGACCGAATGCCACCGCCGGATAGGGCGAGCGCGACGGCTTCCTCGCTCTCCTTGATGCTGTAGTGCGCGCGGCGCGCCAGGATGGCTTCGCGTTCCCTTTCGTTGATGGCGGCTGCGATCTCAGGCTTCAGTTCGCCGTGCATGCTCGAGATACCCCATGGAACACTCTGCCGCATCTCTTGCTCAATCGCGCTTGCGCTGGGCAACGCCGCCACCGGAATGGGTGGAGCGCTGCCGTCGCGGATCAGCAACAGAAGCTGGTCGAACCTGCGCAGCATGGGCTGCAGCGTGGCCAACTGCGCCCGAAACTCGTCGGTCACATCGAGACCGATCAGCCTGCCGCGCTGGCTTTCTTTATGCCACCTCGCCGTAAACGGGCGCACGTGCACATTCAGAACCTCCCAGGCCACAGCCTCAAAATACCGGCACAGAGGAAAACGGTCACAGATATCGCGCGTCTTGCCGAACAGTGCAAAGAGGCTGTCAAGCGCGCCCTGCTCGACGCCATCCTGGTAACCGAGTTCCTGCGTCGCAATGCGCGAGACTATCTGCGTATGCAGTAGAGCCGCCGCGCTGCGGTCGTCATCCTCAGGATTCCAGGCCTCGCCGGCCCAGCGAGCAAGAAACTCCGGCGGCAACAGGCCGACCCCTTGCTGCTCGAGTGTCGAGAAGACCTCGCTCCAATTCATCAGGTTCTCCGCCTCCTGCTCACTTGCCGTCGGACGCTTAGACTGCACCGGCCGCCCGCCCCCGGTACCTCGTATCCGTCTCCTCACCGAGAATTCTGCTCACGATCAACGGGTATAGCGCTGCCTGAAACTGCGGAGCCTCCTCCCGCTCCGGTTCGCTGAAGCGCTGCTCGCCTTCGAAGGGTCCCCGTGAAGGCTCAGGGCGTGGAAGGGCGAAGTGGGCCTGACTCTGCCGTCCAGCGATTCTGTCGGCGATCTGTCCTTCCAAATCGACGACATCATCCGGCTCATAGCCAGATTCATCACTACGCCGCGCAAACCCGCCGGTGCTCGAGATCGGGTACAGCGGGATTCGTCTTTCACTTCGCGCCCGAACCGTCCCCAGCCGGCTCACGTCGATGTCCGAACCGCCGATCAAGACGATGCGGTCGATCGGGGTCTCGTTCGGATCGAACTCGCGCAGGAGCTGAACGCAGCCGATTCGATCGTAATAGCCCAGAACCTTCCCCTCTTCTTCGTCGGATTCGCTGCCGAACAGGACGACAGGTGCGGCGCTGAACCGTCGCTGGTCATCGAGGTGGCGCTCTTCGCCAGGCAGCGACTCCCAGTACTCCAGCGCCACCTCGATGACCAGCGGCGTCAGCACCGGGTCGTTCCACATCGCAAGGCGGCAGTTGCCGGTCAGGCACCCGCGGACGAGTGCGACGACAGCCTCTTCCACACGCAGGTCCGCCTCGTCCTCCGTCGGGGACTGGAAGCCTACGTCTTCGGCCAGGTTGCCGTCTTCGGACGCGAGCGCGCCACCAAGCAGCAGAATGGTTCGCGAAAAATCGTTCTTCATCGCAGCTCCGTCACGGTCGAAAGCGCCAGCAGGTCCGCTATCCGCCCCATCTCGCTCTCATCGAACAGCCCCGTCTTCGTGCTTTCAGACAGCCAGCGCATATTTCTCTGTCGCTCGCCGGCGGCCAGCGCGCCGGGAGCCAGAACTGCACGCGCCCATGCCGCCCTCTTCGCCGCCGAGCGATCCAGGTCCCGAAAATCCTCGAGCTCCGCCATGCGAGGATTGGTTCGGACCGAACAGACCGTTGTCGTACTCCACGCAGGGACGACATCGAGCGTTCCATCCTCCGTCAGCCGGTGATTCATCACGCCTCGGTCGAGAAGAAACGTGCTGAGCGCTCTCTGCATCAGGTATCGCCTTCGCATAAGCCAGACCGCATGCAAGGTCAGGATGCGCCTCGTGATCTCCTCGATGCCGTCCGCAGTAAGCCTGTTCTTGCCCTGGTCGAAGTGCGACCGACCGAGGACAAACCGTCTCCTGGCGCTCAAAGCGGCGAGGCGCGTAGCAGCGGGGAACAGCACTGCCAAACGGCCCAGCCGACTCTTGGTTGCGATCGCCACCTCCTGAGCCACCCAGGCGGACTTATGAACCTTCGGCGTCTCTAGCACCAGGAGCATCGACTTATGCGCCAACTCCTCGCGAATCCTATCCGGGATTAGGGCGCCGGCGTCGATGCGCACCCTGTCCAGAAACACATCGAATCCCGCATAGGATAAGGACTGAAATAGGTCGTCGGCATGATCCTGCCCATCCTCCTGCCGATAGCTGATAAAGACCCGGTGGTCCCGCGAGACTATCTCCGCCGCGCCGAGAACCGCTGGGACCGCGTCGCCTGCATCCACCGTCCACTCGAACATCTTATGGTTGCCGACAGCCGCCGGAAGAGCTGCAAGCATCGCAGCCCGGCCCGCCCGCGGACAGATGGGCACGATCCTGTAACGTCGTGGGTCACTCCCTACGCGCGAGCTCCACTTCGCAACCGCGCCGGTAAAATCCGCAAACGTCCCTCCATCACCGACCAACGCAAGTACGCAAATGGAGGCGTTCTGATGATGTCCTTTGCAGCCGACCGGACCGGGTCCTCCACACGCGGACTTCCTGGCCGTCGGAGACATGCTTCGCAAAGCCCGGCCTATACCATCCGCCAGCCGTTGCGCATGACTGACCGAGGTCGGGGAACCGCTGATCGGCACGATCGAAATCATCGCTGGCCGAACCAGCGGCGGCATCGACCAGTTCTCGCAAGCGAATCTTCCCCCTGGGGCAGACGGCCGATGGACGATCACCTCGACGGAAGAATCTATGGCATTCATTCGCGGCTAAAGCTCCTTTCGCGAGACTTGATGCCGATCTGCGCGATGCCCCATCCCTCACGCGTCGCCCTCAAGTGAACACAAGCTGGCAAGTCGGACTCCGAGACGAGGATAACCTATATGGAAGATAAGGTTCTACGGTTTTCGTCCTACATTCAGGAGCAAAACAACTCAGCAAATGAAACTCCCATCTGGAAGTGCTCTTGTTTTTAGAGATAATGCCAGTACAGTGAGATCAAACGAATGCAAATGAGCAGCGACAACGTTTCCATCCCGCGAAACGATGGTTCGGGTAACGAGCGGGTGTACGACGCGTTTATCTCCTATAGTCACTCCCTGGACCGTAACCTGGCGAAAAGCCTGGAAGAGACGCTTTCGACCTTTGGCCGAAAGTGGTATCAGCTTCGCGGCATTCGGACGTACCGCGATGAAACGAACCTTGCCGCTGAACCCGACCTTTGGCCTGCCATCGAAAAAGCTATTCGTTCATCACGCTGTCTTATCCTGTGCGCCTCCCCAGCATCGGCTACTTCTCATTGGGTGCCGAGAGAGGTGGAGGCATTTAAGAAGCGGTGGGGATTGCATGGTATCTGCGTTGTGCAGACCTCTGGAGTGTTGCCATGGACGGACCACCTTTCTTCTGAGGACGCACTGCAGCGTACGGACAGTGCACTGAACCACTTAGTATGGCAATTTTTTGAGGAAGAGGGATTCGAGCCCCTCGTCATTGACCTCAGGCCATTCCGAACCCTATCCGACCGGGAGCGTTTGAGAGACCCGGATTATCTTTCGCTCGTTGCATCGATTGCGGCAAAGGTGCTTGGCCAGGACAAGATATCGATTTGGGGGAGCTACTATCGCGCGCAGAGGTTGCGCACGGTCTTTCTCGCATCCGTCTCGTTCGTACTGCTCGCTCTTGTTGTGGCCTTGGGTTTTCTATACCGGAACGAAATCCATCTGCGGGGGATCGCAGAACAACAAACGCAGACGGCCAATAAACAGCGTCGAATTGCGCTTGCGCAGCTTGCAACTGCCTTATCGGCCGAACCCCAAAGCGAGCTTGGGGCGATCACCGCGGCAATACAAGCGGCCGAGCCCGGTGAAGAAGCCGGTCAAAAAACGATAGGGACAGTTGATGCCTCGATCGAGCAAGGGCTGGCCCAGACTGATTTCTCAGCGCTATCCCGGATTCCACTCGTCGGGCAAAACAACACTGTCAGATTCTCCCAGGATGCCAAGCTGCTGGTGGCCACATCGCAGGATGGGATGTTAAATGTTTTGGACGCACGAAGTGGGAAGCCACTTCAAAAGGTCGATCCTCACGTTGGGTCCTTTGAGTACGCTGCCTTCGATTCTCGTGCTCGTAAGATCGTTGCCATCAGTTGCGATGCACCGTTCGGCTCTTCGGGCAAACTCTGGATACTCAGCACGGACAATCCCTCGCGGGAGCCGGAGCGTTTCAACATCGCGGGCTGCGGCGGGCAGGCTGAATTCTCAAGCTCCCTGGGTCGTGTCGTTTATTGGAACTCTTCTGGTATCGGCGCACTGGACTCGAGAGGGCACGTGCAGACGCTCCTGGCAGGAGATTTCAGAAACGGAGGGCACGCAACCATCTCGGTTAGCAGCGGGATCGTGGCAGGCCTTACGGAATCGGGTAGCTTATACATCTGGCAGGGTGCGAATCGCCGGCAGATGAATGTGCCGGGCAATGCTTCCGAGATCGCGCTGAGTGCCGACGGCAGCCGGGTCGCTATCGGCTATAACGATGGCACGTTGCGGTTGCTTTCTACGCTTGGGGAAGGAACGGTCCTTGTCCAGGCGCACAAAGGACCCATTCTGGCCCTTGCCTGGTCTCCTGACGGAGAGTACATCGCTTCCGGAGGCCAGGATGGAGCAGCGGCGATTTGGGACCAAATGGGTAAACCATTTGCTTACCCGACGAATCATCGTGACTGGGTACTCTCACTCGCATTCGAACACCGCAAAGATCTCAGAAATGTTCTCTGGGTAGCGGATCGGGACGGCTCTGTGAATGCGACAGACCTCGACGGTAACTCGCTTTTCGAAATATCCGTAAGCCGCTACAACGTCAATGACGTGCAGGCGGCGGGCGACGGTTCGGTGGCGTTTAGCGGCCCGGACCCCGTTGCCTGGATCTGGCGGCCATTTGCTGTTGTCAACCCGATTCATATCGGCCACAAGCTATATCCCATCGTGTCTGCCGGGTTTTCCGACGACGGCGAAAAGATGATCACGTCAAGCTATGGCCCTGCAATGCTCTGGAACGTAAAAACAAACTCCATCGACTCTACGTGCGGAACGCACACAGACACCGTATCCATAGCGAACGATGGAAAGCGGATCGTTATGGCTGACGCTTTGCACAAGGACAGGGTCGCTTATCTCTGTTTCCCTGGTAAAGACCGATCGCCAATTCCGCTTCGTGGCCACGAAGACGGAATAGTGCGTGTGAAATTCTCTCGCGATGGTTCAACGATTATCTCCGCATCGAAGGATGGAAGCGCCCGAACCTGGAACGGCGAGAGCGGCAGTCTCATTTCGAAGCTACCACACGGGAAACCGCTCAGTGATGCGGGCCTTTCGAAGGATGGAGGGATAGCAGCGACGTTGGCTACTGACGGGACCGTCAAAGTCTGGCGAAAATCAGTTCTGGATTGCCAGTTGCCGGAGCGATTCGAGAACGCGACCCATCTCGAAGTATCCCCTCGGGGCGACACCATAGCGATCGCCGAACGAAGCGGATCGGTGTCACTTATTCGATCTGCGTGTACCGGGCAGTCGACACGTACCATCGGGGGACGTTCCGAGGTCGTCTACTCGCTCTCCTACAACGCTAACGGCGATGCCTTGGCGATTGTGGGGCGCGAGAGAACGTCCATTTGGAATATCAGAGGTGAGGAACTGGCATCACTGCCCGAGCCTGATGTTACTGCTATTGCGGTTGGCTTCGACCAATACGATAACATTAGCGTCATCGATAATAGGGGATTTCTCTGGAGATACCCTCTCAAACCTTCTTGGCTTTTGCGATTAGCCTGTTCTGAATATCTTGCACGGGGAGGCCGTCTCCAGGAGATGCCAAATTGCATCATACCGTCAGATAGATGACCTTGCTTGCGCTCTTCGATCTTCAGAAGCCACTGCTCAACGAGCTGTTCTCATAGTTCTTACTGATCGAAGGAGACTCCGAATGCATCAGCCTTGAGAGCACACACAGTTCTTCGGCCGGCGCACGACTAGCTGACGCGTAACTAACGAAACATTCCCCGGGCGTTCGAGAAGTCTACCTATCATCGAGTAGTCCGTCGAGAATCGCCAGTCACGCTCAACAAATTCTGGCCACCGGGGACGTCAGTTGGCGAGTTCAGACCAAATCACTCATCCAGAAGGGAAACTGAACGATCGTTATCGGGAAAACTGGCAAGACTTCTCGGCACGTTTCTCCGGAATGCGCCGACTCACGGCAGAGATTCCGGACGGTTCACATAAGCAATTCTGGTTGCGAGGTGCAGGCAACCTGGAATTCGCCACCCGTTAGCTTCGTTGTCATCAGTAACACAGCAGGGTGCAATTTGGGGTGAGCGGTTAGCACAATTGATTTGCGGTGTCTGATGGCGCGGGGAAACTTATTTTGCTCCACTAGACGATTCGTCTTGATCGCCGGATTCGAGGATCTTAAGGCGTCGCAAAATTCCATTTGAAATCGCGTCGGCAATTTTACCGGGAAAGCCGGATGGAAGATATTCTTTGACGCGATCTACCGCAGCTCCCAAATTGCCGCGCAGTTCTTCGATAATCGAGGGCACGACATCCTTCCCAATTCCAGCCAAGGCCGCCGTCTGAAAGAAATGTCGAGGTGCGACTTGCCGGATAGCGTAGTGAGGTTTGGTTCCGAAAGACATAGCCAAGCGAAAATTCTTCCAGAGCAGTTGCTTAGAATCGACGCTCGGCTGAGCGGAAATAATATCGTACAGCGGCGTCAATCGGAAGCGACCGCCGGGTCGGAGAAACACACTGAAGTTTTTCGCGTGCCCGTCTGTCGCGCCCATAAGCCAGAAGACGATATTTGCTTTTAGAAACACCCGCTGATCGGCGAGTGGATCATCGCTACCACGAAGCAATTGGAGTATCTGCACAATGCCTGGGCCACCGTCCGACTGGTATTTTTGCACTGGAGTGATGGAAAGCGCCTGGCAGCAATCTTCTTGCGGTAACCGAAGGAGTCTCCCGTCCGCAGTCCACCGCCGGTCGAATCGCTCCACCACCAAGACTCTCCGTTTCCCGAAAGTCATGATTTGCGGTTTCGCTGTTTCAATCCCCACTGCCCCGATCAGCTTCAGG
>Ga0302320_10026931_pt1 | contig 11106 bp, 8 predicted proteins | sample Bog_T0_3_FD_202130 | JGI IMG/M metagenome (GOLD analysis project Ga0302320, IMG submission 202130) | Peat permafrost microbial communities from Stordalen Mire near Abisko, Sweden - Bog_T0_3 | ecosystem: Environmental > Terrestrial > Soil > Wetlands > Peat | place: Sweden: Abisko, Stordalen Mire... | reverse complement strand
CGCCGCCGCGCCGCCGCCAAAATAGCTTTTCGCCAGAACCGCCGCGTCAAAATCCGCGCGAATCAATCCCCTCGACGGTGAGGCCTTTTTGATTTCGGCAATCACGGCCGGCTCTGTTTTGGACCGTTGACGCAACGCTTTCGCCCAACCGCGCGGCTGGTGTCGCAGTGCGGCCCGCTCCAACTCCGCAATGCTCACGCGCGTCTTGGCTGCGGCCACCGTGGCCCGAGTTGCTGCAACGATTTTGTCGAGATGAGTCGGCATACACTAAGTCGAGTATACGGGGTCAAGCGATTACAATCCGGCTACTTTTGCGCGGGCATTCCCGCCCCACCGAGCGCCGCCGTCCAGTCCGCCGGCGAATCGACCAACACATCCGGTGGCATGGCCCGCAAGCTCTCCGGCGAAAGTCCGAATGTGCAGCCCACCGACCACGTTCCAGCATTGTGCGCCGTCTCCACATCGACATGGCTGTCGCCGATCATCACCGTCTCTTCGGGCCGGACGCCGGCCTCCGCCATCAGCGAGACCATTCCTTCCGGCGCAGGTTTTTTCGTTGCAAAACTGTTGCCGCCATAAATATTCAAAAAGTACGGCGCCATTCCCAACGCTTCGCAGATTTCCCGCGCCGGGCGCACCGGCTTGTTTGTCAATACGGCCATCGTTCGCGGCAGATCGTGCAACTCTTTCAGCGCCTTCAGCGACTCCAGCACGCCTTCGTATGCGTACGTGAAATCCAGCTTGTGCGCCCGGTAGTAATCGATAAAATAGGCGTACGCTTCGGTCAGCAGCTCATCCGTCGTCGGTGCATTTTTGCCCGCCGACAAAGCTCGCCGCACCAGCATCATTGCCCCGTCGCCGATAAAGCCCGCCACTTCTTTATCGGGCAGTGCCGCGCGTCCAAAGTGAACAAGAGTCGCGTTCACGCTGTTGCACAAATCCTGCGCCGAGTCGATCAGCGTGCCATCCAGATCAAAGACCAGCAGTTTCAGGGATTCCACCGGAAGAGGACGAAAAATGCGGACCATGTCTCTAGTGTAAAGCGCGCCGATTGCCAACTGTTCCTTTTAATCCGCCCAGCGAAAAAACAGGCGAGACCTGCGGAGCATGAAGGCCTCGCCTAAACAGCAACTTTGTCTTCCAATCCGGAGGGGACTCGATCCCTGCTTGCTGTCAACTGATCCCTGTTCCCTGATCCCTGCCTTAATGAACCTTAATATCGCCCGAGCCCGTTTCGACGCGCACCGTCGGCCCGCCGCCATTGATCTTGCCCATCGTGTGATGCTTGTCCGATGCGCCCTTCGTCAACATTTCCCGGTCCGAGTGAATGCTGCCCGAGCCGGTCGAAGCGTCCAGCAGAAGCCCCGCATTATTGTCGGGCCACAACTCGATGTTGCCCGAGCCGGTTTCAAGCTTCCAATCGGCAGCCGGTGTTCCGCTTGCCTTGATGTTGCCCGAGCCGGTTCCACCCCGCAGTCCGCCATGCAGGTTGCGCAGTTCGATATTTCCCGAGCCGGTCTGCGCTTTCACAAACCCGTCGTCCGTCTGCTCGGCATAGATGTTTCCCGAACCCGTGTCCGCCGAAAATCCGCCATGCAATCCGGTTGCGTGTATGTTGCCTGAACCGGTCGAAAGCCGCGCATTTTCGCCCACGCCCTCAATCGTAACGTTGCCCGATCCCGAGCCGGCCTCGAGTATCGAATTCTGCGGCGCTTGAATCTCGTAATCGATGCTGATGTTATGCAGGTTCTCATGGTGGCCGCCGACCCGAATGATGTTGCCCGTATGCTCAATCGGCGGGTTTGCCGCTATCGCGCGGATTTTTTCCTCGGTCGGCGACGGTATCAACAGAATCCCAAATCCATTCGGCTTTACCTTGCCAAAGATATGCACCTGGTTATCCGCGCCGCGACTGATGTGAATGTTGCCTGAACCCGTCGCTACCGATAGCGCCACTTGGCCGCTGACCGAAAACGTCCGCTCAAATGTGGCCTCCGACCCCATCGCCGGAATCGCCGCCAGCGCCAACATCGCCACGCCCGCAATCAAAAAATTCTTCATCGTGCCCTCTACTCCCTGTTCCCTACTCCCTGTTCCCTGCTTTTCTACTGCTGCAACACGACCGAGTCGCCTTCTTTCAGCCCGCTCAAAATCTCCGTCACCGAGCCGTTCGACAAACCGACCTTGACGCCGACCTTGCGCTTGCCTTCCTTCTGGCTTTTATCCGGAATCTCTACAAATGAGTTCTTCTGATTGTCATAAATCACGGCGTTTTCCGGCACCGTCAACACGCCCTTGTGTTCTTCAAAAAGAATCTCGGCGTTGGCCGTCATGTTGGCCTTCAGTTCGCCTCCGGGATTGCTGATCGAGACGCGTACTTCGAAGGTCGTGACGTTGTCCTTCTCCACGCCCAGCGGCGCAATCTTCGTTACCTTGCCGTTGAAGACGCGGTCGCGAAAGCTCTCCACTTTAATCCGCGCCGGCTGGCCCAGGTAGACATGCGCAATATCGGCTTCGTCCACCTTGCCCTGCACATAGACTTCGTTGATGTCTCCTTCGGTCATTACCAGCGTGGCCGTCGAACCCAACACCAGAATCGAGCTGACCGCGTCGCCGATCTCCACATCGCGCGACAAAATCACGCCATCCATCGGCGCCACAATCGTCGTGTACCCCAGTTGTTCTTCAAGCTGTTTCAGCCCGGCCTCGGCCTGCAGCACCTGTGCGCGCGCCTGTTTCAACTTGGCCGCGTCCACGCCGATCTGTGCTTTCGACGAATCCCGACGCGTCAACGCCGCCAGGTAATCCCGGTTCGTGTCGTCCAGCGCCTGACGGCTCACAACACCCAGTTTCTGCATCTCCATGTTGCGGTCGAGTGTGGCTTTATACATCGGCAGATCGGGCGCGGCCGCGTTCACTTTGTCCTGTTCCACATTCGCCTGGCAACTTGCAACATTGGCTTCCGCGGCGGCCAGTTGCGCCCGCTGCGCATCGACCTGTGCGGCGATTTCCACCTGGTCGAGCTGCGCCAGAGGCTGGCCTTTATGAACGATGTTATTGATGTCCACAAATAATTTCTCGACGATTCCCGAAGCTTTCGATTTCACTTCGACCTTGGTTATCGGTTGGATTTTGCCCGTCGCCACGACCGACCGCGCCACATCGCCGCGCGTCACTTTCGCCAGCTTGTTCGGGTCGATCGCCGCGCCATGCGCCAGGTGCGCCAGCCCCAGACCCAGCAGCACCACCACCACCGCAATTCCGCTGCCCAGCCAAATCCAAAATCTTTTACTCTTGCGCGATGCAGCCACCAGAAACCTCCCACAGCGCAAGAAGAGCTTCCGCCTTCCATTGCGCGAATCCCTTGAAATGAAGTCCAGAAAAAACGTGACGGACCAAACCGTCCATCCGCTCAGGCCGCCCGGCCCGGTTCGTTGGTCTTCCTCTGATACGCAGCCCGGGCCGGCTTGGTTCCCACTCGCCTCAACTTTACTATTTCGCGGCTCCATCGCTGACTCGCCGACCCGCTGACCCGCCACCGCGTCCCCGCGCAAAAATGCTATCCTCACAGCCAGATGCACGAACTTTCGCTGCTCGAATTTGTCGCCGTCGGCCTGTTGATTCTGGCCAACGCTTTTTTTGTGGCTGCCGAGTTCGCCCTCGTTTCCATCCGCGATACGCGCATCGAACAACTGCTCACGGCCGGCGTTCCCGGTGCCCGCGCCGTGCGCCTTCTTCAACACGATCTCGACGATTTCCTGCCCGCCGTTCAACTCGGCGTTACGCTCTGTTCCTTGGCCCTCGGCTGGATCGGCGAACCGCTCGCCGCTTCCATCGTTCTCGGCTGGCTCAATCTGCTGCCCTTCGCGCAGCTTCATTCCGAGTTCTACGCGAACATCATCGCCGTCTCGCTCGGCTTTGCGCTCATCACTTATTTCCACGTCGTCATCGGCGAACTCGTTCCTAAATCCCTGGCCCTGCGCCGCGCCGAAGCTCTCGCCGTTGCCGTCGCGCCGCCCATGCTGATTTTTATGCGGATGGCCCGTCCCGCCGTGCGCCTGCTCAAACACTCGGCCGCCGCCATCCTTCGCGCCTTCGACGTGCCCATGACCGAACGCGCCCAGGTTCATTCGCCCGATGAACTCAAGCTCATCGCCACCGCCGCCCGCCGCCTCGGCGTTCTGCCCCGCTTTCAGGAAATGTTGATTCACCGCGCTCTCGAACTCGACGACGTTCCCATCCGCGAGATCATGACGCCGCGCCAGAAGATTTTTTCGCTCCCGTCCAATCTCCCCATCGAAGCCGCCAGCGCCCAGGTCATCGACCAGCTTCACTCCCGCGTTCCCGTTTACGACGAGACCCGCGGCCCCGAACACATCATCGGCGTCGTCTACTCCAAAGACCTTGCCCGCCTCATGTTTTTCCGCCCCTCCACGACGACCGTTGCCGCGCTCAAAGTCGTTCAGGTCATGCGCGACGTCCTCGTCGTCCCCGAAACCAAATCCGTTCTCGAAATCATTCGTGAATTTCAGCAGCGCCGCCGTCAGATGGCCATCGTCGTCGATGAGTACGGTTCGACCGTCGGCCTCGTCACTGCCGAAGACGCCATCGAACAGCTAGCCGGCGAGCTTGAAGATGAATTCGATCAGCCCTCCGCGCCCGTCCTCACCACGGCCACCGGCGCTTTGTTGATGGAGGGCGGCATCAATCTCCGCGACCTCGAAACCCAGATGCAGTGGGATCTGCCCCGCGACGGCGGCGTCGAAACCCTGGCCGGTTTCCTGCTCATGCGCCTCGGCCACATTCCCAAAGAAGGCGAGGCCATCGTCTACGAGGGCCGCCGTCTTACTGTCGTCGAAATGGACGCCCGCCGCATCGCCAAAATCCGCGTCGAGGCCCTCGAAAAAAATTCCCCCGTCGCAAAGCCCTGAACCTCTGTGATTAAGGGCGTTCGGTGCAAATCGTGAGACGGCCCGCCTTCAAAACCCTATCGAATCGGCGGCCTGAGCCGATATTCCCAAATAGAACATTGCGGACTCAACGTCAGATAACAAATCTGCCGACCCATCCCTGGTTCGAGTTAGGAATCCCATGCCGAGTTGGTCGATGAGGCGCAAGCTTCAGTTGCTGAGTGGCTCCGGTATTGCCGGCCTGATCGTTTTTGCGGCCGTTGCCTTCATCACCGTCAACCAGATTCAGGTCGGTTCCGATTTCTTTGAGGCCAAGCGGCTTTCCAATTCCGTTGCCGCCGACTTCGAAAATCCTCCGCAATCGCTGCAAAAAGTCTATTCGCTGGCTGTCGAGGCCGAAGACGCGCCCACCGCCGACGAGCGCCAAAAGCTCATCGCGCAAATTCGCGACGCCCATCAGGATTACGAAACCGGCCACACGCACTACGCGCAGGTTCTCCCCGCCGGCCCCTTGCACGATCTCGTGACCGGCGATAGCCATGCCGCCACCGAGGCCTGGTATCTCGCCGCCGAGCAGAGTTTCTTTCCCGCACTCAATGCCGGCAATCACGCTGCCGCCGAGGCCGCGCGCACCGGCCCCATGGAAGCCGCCTATCGCCGCGATGCCGCCGCCGTGGACGAAATCACCCAGGTCACCAACGATTGGGACGCGGCCAACGATCTTTCCGCTAAGCAGTTGGTCAAGCTCCGCACCCGCCAGATGCTTGCGCTGGCTGTGGTCCTCTTGATCGTCCTCGTGCTGCTTGGCCGTAGCGTTCTTCGCGAATTGACCCTCGGCATCGACGGCATTCTTCGACACATGGAGGCCCTTGCCGCCTGCGATCTGAGCCAGGCCATCGAGGTTCGCGGTCCCGAAGAATTCACCCGCATGTTGCAAGCGCTCGAAAAATCCATCGCCGGCTTCAGCGATGCCATTCGCTCCATTCGTACCGGCGCGCAGAGGTTCGCCGCCGCCGCCGCGCAGATGGAATCGACCAGCCGCGAATCGGCTTCTCACGCAAACACCAATTCACAGCAGGCGCAGCAGGCCGCCGCCGCCATCGCGCAAATGGACGCGGCCATTCAAGAGGTTTCGCGCTATGCCGGCGCGGCTCTCGACATCGCAAAAAATACCGAGACCTCCGCCAATCACGGCGTCGGCGTCGTCGGCGAAGCGGTCACGGCAGTGCGCGACATTGCGACGGCCACCGATCAGGTTGAAACCCGCATCACTTCACTCGGCGAGCATAGTGCGCAAATCGGCCGCATCGTGACGGCCATCGAAGAGATTGCCGAGCAGACCAATCTGCTTGCCCTCAATGCCGCCATCGAGGCCGCGCGCGCCGGTGAACATGGTCGCGGTTTCGGCGTCGTTGCCGGTGAGGTGCGCCGCCTCGCCGAGCGTACCACGCAAGCCACAAATGAGGTTCGCCAGATGGTCGGCGCGATTCAGCAGGAAACCGAAGCCACCGTCCAGGCCATGCACTCCGGCACGCAGTCCGTTGAAGGCGGCGTCGGCAAAACCGAAGCCACCGTCACCGTGCTTGAGAGCATTCGCGGCCTGGCCCACGATTCCGGTCAGCAGGCCGCGCAGATTGCGACCTCCGCCGAGCAGCAGACCTCCGCGATCCGCGAAATCCATACCGGTATCGATAGCATGGCCGATTTTGCCGGTCACACCCTCCGCTCCACAGAGCAGGCCGTCGAAGCCTGCCGTTCGCTCTCTCAGCTCGCCGCCGAATTGACGACGCAATCGGAAAGTTTCCGCCTGCCGCCCGATTAACCCAGCAGCTTGCAAGCTGAAATCATTCCGGAATCGCCATCCCAGGTCAGGCTGGCGATCCGTAACACTGCTTCCGGCCCGCTCTGCAGCCCAGCCAGCAGTTCGCCGACCGTCTTCCCGCTGCCTGGCACCACGACCTGTGCCGCGATCTCGGCCAGTGGAGCCAGCACAAACACCCGCGTCGTCAGTCGCGGATGCGGAATCTCCAGCCCCACTTCCCGCACCACCGAATCCCCCAGAAGCAGCAGATCCAGATCCAGCGTGCGCGGCCCGTTCGCGATACCCGCCGACCGGTCCCGTCCAAACTCCTGTTCCAGTCCCATCAGCCCTTCGAGCAGCGCCCGCGCCGTCCGATCCGTCTGTAGAGCGGCCACAGCGTTCACAAAGCGCGGCTGATCGGCCACGCCCACCGGTGCTGTCGAATAGAGCGACGACCGCCCCACGACCCGCCCCAGCGTCTCCAGCCGCACTGCCGCCGCCGTCAAAGTAGCTGCCGGCGCACCCGCCCAACTCGCCACATTTCCGCCCATTCCGATATAAGCCGTTCGCATGGTCATAGAGTAGCCGCTCACAAATCAAACCGGAGCGATTATTACTCCGCCTACTCAAAAGAGTCCAGCCATCCATAAAATCTGTCATTCGGAGCGACTCGGCTTTCCCAACAAATCTGTCATTCGGAGCGACCGTAGCGGAACGAAGGGAGTCGAAGGCCCGCGTTTCTCTCTGCTTTTGCCCCAATTTACCCCTCGAAAACGCTCGAATCCCCCTCTAAAACCCCCTAAAATCGACACAAAATCGATACCGGCCACGCACAAAGCGCTCTTCCAAGTCCTCTTCCGGCATGATTTGGTGACCTAAGCGGCACACAAATTCAATTTTGAAACCTGCGGAAAAAGTGCTCCTCCAAGCTCACATTCGCCGCCCCGTTCTGCTAGCATCCTGTTTGGAGAAATTTCACATGGATGCCCTTACCAGCGCGAGTTTCGGCGCCCGCCGCAACGAAGACATCGCCCTCGATCTTCTTAAATTTGTGTCGGTTACGGCCGGTGTTGGCCGTGCCACGATTCCCTCGACCGGCTTCAGCGGGGCCGCCGCGCCCAAGCCCGAGGAGCACGTCACCCAATTGCTCGATCTCTATGGCCGCTGCCTCAAAGCCGTAGAGGGCCAGAGTCAGCCCGTGCCCGTCCTCCGGACGCCAGGATTGGGGTCCGCGCTATAAGCAGCCAACCCATTCTGCGTGTTGCAGTTGCCGGTGCCGGTGCCTTCGGAAAAAACCACCTCCGCGTCTATCGCGAACTGGAGTCGGCCGGCCTCGGCGTCGCTTTGGTCGCCGCCATCGAGCCGGAGCCTACCCGCGCCGCCGCCGTCGCGACCCAATACGCGATTCCGGTCTTTTCCTCGCCTGCCGCGCTGCTCTCGGCCGACCTCAAGATTGACGCGGCAACCGTTTCTGTTCCAACGATTTACCATCATGCCGTCGCCTCGGAGTTGCTCGACGCCGGTCTCGATCTGCTCGTTGAAAAGCCCTTGGCCGCGACGATCGATCAGGCCGACGATTTGATCCGGAGAGCCGAAAAGCACAGCCGGATTTTGCAACCCGGTCATCTGGAACGCTTTAACCCCGCCGTCCTGGCCGTCGAGCAGCGCCTTCACCGGCCCATGTTCTTCGAGTCGCACCGGCTCTCCATCTTCACCCCCCGCGCCCTCGATGTCGATGTCGTGCTCGACTTGATGATTCACGATCTCGATATTGTTCTGAGCTTTGCCGCCTCCCCGGTTCGCGAAGTGCGCGCCGTCGGCCTGCCGATTCTTTCGCCCAAAGTCGACATTGCCAGCGTGCGAGTCGAGTTTGAAAGCGGTTGCGTGGCCAACTTTACGGCCTCTCGTGTGTCAACAGAAAAGGTCCGAAAATTGCGCTTCTTCGAGCCGCGCCAATATGTTTCCATCGATTACGCCCGCCAGGATCTGCTTGTAATCAAAATGGATAGCGGTGCCGCTGCCGGTCTTCCGCCGGAGATTGCCGCAGCGATTGCCGCCGGTAAAGTTGACCCCGCGCTCGTGGCAAAATTCGCCGCCGCGTCCGGCAATGGAGCTTCGGGCCCCGCGCCAGGGCTGTCTTTTGTGAAGCCGGAAGTCTCTCCCGGCGAACCGCTGCGGCTCGAAATCACTTCTTTCCTCGATTCCGTGCGAACCCGCCGTTCGCCGCGTGTCACCGCCCGCCAGGGCCGCGAAGCGCTAGCGCTCGCTCTCCAAATTCAGACCACCATGGCCGCTCACGCCGAGCGCGCCGGCCTCGCCGATTTCTTCTCCGCCGGCCAGTAGCTCGCCTGCCTAGCGATTCGAGCATTTATAGGTGACTCGCAATTCGAGCAGTCAGAGGTAGCCATTCTGCGGGCAATACCGCGCCCCGCTTCAAAAGTGCATCAAAAATTTCAGCGGTGATTCTCTATTTTTCTGAACCAAAATCCAATAATAAAAAATCTGAAGGCAAGAGACTGCTGTTCAGCATTGGAGCGCAACTGAAAATTTTTGATCTTAGCCAGATTAAGTCCGGCTCTGTATTAGAGGCGGATCTTTGCGTTGTCGGCAGCGGTCCTGCCGGTCTCTCAATTGCGAATGAATTCGCCGGCACAGAGATCAGGGTCGTGATCCTGGAGAGTGGCGGATTGGAGGACGAGCCTGAGACTCAAGGGCTGTATGCCATCGAGAGTACAGGAGATCCGCGCGTCATAAATCAAGACACCCTCAGGACGCGAGTTTTAGGAGGAAGTTCCCATATATGGACAGGGAGGTGCGCGCCTTTCGACGAGTCAGATTTTGAGCAGCGCCCTTGGATACCTTATTCAGGATGGCCGTTTCAACGCGGTGAACTCCAGCCCTATTTTGATCGCGCGGCCGCCTATCTTGGGTTGGCCTCCGGCCCCTACGACGAAACTCTTTGGCAGCGATTTGGAGTAACGGCGCCCCAGCCCGCGCTATCGACCCCTGGCCTTGGCTCCACGTATTGGCAGTTCAGCAGGAGCCGATTCGATCGAGGGCCAACTCACTTCGGAAAAGAGTGGACCGAGTGCGAAAGTCGAAATCTCGAAATTCTCCTACATGCCAATGTGACCCACATCAACACGAATGCAAACGGCACTCGATTTGAATCGCTTGACGTAAGCGCACTGAATGGGAAGCGCGCTTGCGTGCGCGCAAGCTATGCTGTTTTGTGCTGCGGCGGAATCGAGAATGCGCGGCTTTTGCTGGCGTCCAATCATTTCATTCCCGAGGGCCTTGGTAACCGGAATGATCTGGTAGGCCGTTTCCTGATGGACCATGTGAACGCGACGATCGGATGCTTCGATACTCAAGCCCTCAAGACCCGCTCTCGATTCGGTCATTATTGGTTGGATGATTCGAGTGGACGGCACGTTTATTTGCATGGCTTCGGCCTGAGCAAAACAGCGCAGCAGACAGATCGGCTGCTGAACTGCCACGCTTATATTGAAGATTTCGGTATCGCGGACGATGATCCCTGGATCGCCCTCAAGCGTCTGAAAGATTCCGCGCGATCCGGACATCTCGCTGCTTCAGACATGCGCCTTGTCTTTGGGCAAATGGGGGAAATCTGGACAGGTCTCCAGCGCCGCTTCTTTCAGCATCGTGCGCAGCTATCCAAAACCAGCGGGGCAGAGCTTCATCTCATGCTCGAACAGATTCCCAATCCTGAAAGCCGTGTGACACTGAGCAAATATACAAAGGACGCGTTGGACATGCCGGTTTCGAGCATTCATTGGAAGATCAGCGACACCGAGCGAATCACGGCTCTGCGAATGTTCGAACTGGTAACAGAAGAACTCAAGCGGCTTGGACTCCCTAAGCCCCGGAATATGCCGGAATTAAAGAATAGGACTGACTGGGTTTCCCGAAGCACGGAAAAAGCCCATCCCACGGGAACGACCCGGATGGCGAGCGATCCAAGATTCGGAGTGGTCGATATAAACTGCGAGGTTCATGATGTGCGAGGACTCTTTGTCGCCGGGAGTTCGATATTTCCAACTACAGGAGCGGCAAATCCCACCTTCATGATTGTCGCCACAGCGATCCGATTAGCCGATCACCTCAAGCAAGCGTTTCTGACAGGTGCTTCTTTCGATATACGCACGAATCAGCATTCACTCAGAGATAGCTATGAATCGCGTAGCCGGTCAACGACCTCTTCTTCGGCTCTCCGTGTCGGCCTGGTCGGCGCTGGCCGCCGCCTTCTGAATATCTATATCCCGATCTTGCGCGAACTATCGGATCAATACGATCTTGTCGGTTTCACTGCTCTCTCTCGCCAAGGGTTTCGCAGAATGGAGAGTCAGACCGGTATTCAACCATTTTTGAATG
>Ga0302320_10026930_pt1 | contig 11106 bp, 10 predicted proteins | sample Bog_T0_3_FD_202130 | JGI IMG/M metagenome (GOLD analysis project Ga0302320, IMG submission 202130) | Peat permafrost microbial communities from Stordalen Mire near Abisko, Sweden - Bog_T0_3 | ecosystem: Environmental > Terrestrial > Soil > Wetlands > Peat | place: Sweden: Abisko, Stordalen Mire... | reverse complement strand
AGGCTGCCTTCGGATTTTCGGTTCGGCCCCGCCGCCATACTGCTCGACGAAATGGCGTGGATGGTCTAGGATTACGTTATGGACGCGGACGAGAATGTGGTTTTTGAATTTTTGAAGCTTTATGGCGAAGAGTGGGTGAGCGCCAAGGAGATCTGCCGCAAGGCCGATGGTAGACGGCGTTTTGCCGAGGATAATGAATGGGCCAAACCCGTCCTGGTGCGTTTGCGCGACAAGCGCCTGGTGGAGAGCAATCTGACCGGACGCTACCGCATCACTCCGCCGAAGCATGAAAAGGAACGCTGGATTTCTCCCGAGGCCAAGCAAGCCCTTTTGGAAAGCGGTGTCCAAGTGGATGCCGCCCGGGCGGATGCGATTGACGACGATCCTTGATGCTGGCAGCGCTGCTTACCACCCTGCTCTTTGCCACTTCCGCCATCTGTGGCTATCGCACCTCCCGGCAAATCGGCGGGGTGGCGGCCAACTTCTGGCGCATTACGCTGGCGACGGTTTTTCTCACCGCCTGGGCTTTCACCTGCGGCAGCCAGTTTGCCGGGGCGCCCGGCTGGTTCATCCTGAGCGGATTCTTCGGCATTGGCATCGGCGACTCGGCATATTTTCAAGCCTTGCCGCGGCTGGGCAGCCGCCGCACCATGCTGCTCACCCAATGCCTGGTTGCACCCTTTGCCACCCTGATCGAATGGCTCTGGCTCGGCACCCGGTTGCATCCGGCGGAGGCGGTTTGTGGGCTCGTGATTCTGGCCGGGATGGCTATTGCCATGGCCCCCGACGACCAACTGAAGATCACCCCGCGGGACTGGAAAATCGGCCTGGCCGCCAGCGTCCTCGCCGCCCTCGGCGGAGCCCTTGGTTCGGTGGTTATTCGCAAAGGCTACGCGGCGATTGCGGCCGCCCATCTTTCCGTGGATGCCGGCACGACGGGTTTCCAACGCATGCTCGGGGGCATCATGCTGCCCGCGCTCGCGTTGGCGGCCTGCAAATGGCGTTGGGCGCGGGCCGACAGTTCCTGGTTCGCCGCCCAAAGTCCGTCCGGGTCCCGCGAAAAATGGCAGCGCATCTGGCCATGGGTACTGGCCAACGCCCTCGCCGGCCAGACGCTCGGTGTCACTTGCATGCAATGGGCGTTGAAAACCACGCAGGCCGGCATCGTCGCGGCCATCATCGCCACTTCGCCCATCGTGCTGCTGCCCATGTCGCGCATCGTCGAGGGCGAAAAGATCGGGGTGCGATCCCTGCTCGGCGCGCTCGTGGCGGTCGGCGGCGTGGTGGGATTGATTTTTGCCCGCTGACGCCCATGAATAATTTATGAATAACGAACTGCAATCCGCGGTGGCGTCGCTCGGCGTGGAAAAATTCCGGCGTCACATATTCTTATGTGCCGATCCTGCCGAATCCAAGTGCTGCCCGCGGGAAGCCGGGTTGGCCGCCTGGGAATTTTTAAAAAAACGCCTCAAAGAACTGCATCTCGTCGGGCCGGAACCCCTGGTTTATCGGACCAAGGCCAACTGTTTGCGGATTTGTGTGCAGGGTCCCATCGCGGTCGTTTATCCCGAGGGAGTCTGGTATCACCATTGCACGCCCGAAGTTTTGGAACGGATCATTCAGGAGCATCTGATGGGCGGTAAGATCGTTGCGGAATTTGCCTTCGCCCGGAACGAGTTGGAATAAAGGCATCCCCCCGCGGGCGTAACCGCAAAAAAACGGCGCAGACTCACAGGTCTGCGCCGCTTGGTTCCTGGTTTCTCCTGGCGCGTCAGGAATTACTTTTTCGCCGCCGCCTTCTTGGGCGTGGGCACGGTCGCGATGGTCTGCAGGATGCGGCCCGCGATCTTGTAGGGGTCGCCCTGGGAATTTGGCCGGCGGTCTTCGAGGTAACCCTTGTAATCGTTGTTTGCAAAGCTGTGGGGCACGCGCACGGAAGCGCCGCGATTGGCCACGCCATAATTAAACTTGTCGATTGACTGGGTTTCATGCAGGCCGGTGAGGCGCAGATGATTGTCCGGACCGTAGACCGCGATGTGCTCGTTCTTGTATTTGTCAAACGCCGCCATGAGGGCTTCAAAGTAGTCTTTGCCGCCCACTTCGCGCAGGTAGGTGGTGGAAAAGTTGGAATGCATGCCGGAGCCGTTCCAGTCCACGTCCTTGCCGAGCGGCTTGCAGTGAAAGTTCACGTCCACCTCATACTTTTCGCAAAGACGCATGAGGAGATAACGGGCCACCCAAACCTGATCGGCGGCATTTTTGGAACCCTTGCCGAAGATCTGGAACTCCCACTGGCCTTTGGCCACTTCGGCGTTGATGCCTTCATGGTTGATGCCGGCGTCCAGGCAGAGGTCCAGGTGGGTGTCCACGATTTCACGAGCGATGTTGCCCACGTTCCGGTAACCCACACCCGTGTAATATTCACCCTGGGGATAAGGGTAACCGGACTCCGGGAAGCCGAGCGGCTTGCCGTTCTTGTAGAGAAAATATTCCTGTTCAAATCCAAACCACGCGCCCGGATCATCCGGAATGGTGGCCCGGCCGTTGGAGGGATGCGGAGTCTTGCCATCCGGCAGCATGACTTCGCACATCACGATAACGCCATTCTTCTTGGTAGTGTCGGGATAGACCGCCACCGGTTTGAGCATGCAATCAGAACTGCGCCCTTCGGCCTGGCGTGTGGAGCTACCGTCAAATCCCCACAAGGGGAGTTCTTCCAGTTTGGGAAAGGCCTTGAATTCCTTCACCTGGGTTTTGCCACGGAGGTTGGGGACGGGCTCATAACCGTCGAGCCAGAGGTATTCTAGTTTGTATTTAGCCATGTGAGTGCGTGATGTGTTGTTGTGTCTGTAATACCGGTTCAAGCCGGGCGCATTTGCGCCTCCGGTGAAACCTTGTGTAAAAACTTTTTAGCAGAACTGATGCCAAATCGCAAGTTGTTTGCTGCGGCGCGGTGGTCAATCGTGAATTTGCCCTGCGCACCAACGCTTTTTGCAGGCAACAGGTTATTCACAAAAATCAAGGGCCGCAAAACCGCTCAAATTGGCTGTGGAAATTTTGCCCGACTGGATAAATTACACCGGACTTTCGCCGGATTTTCGTCGGGCTTGCATCGGACCAAAAATCGGCAATAGTGGAGGGGTTAGTTTTAGGCCGCCCCATGCTCACAGTCAAAGACACGCTCCGCGCGACGGTCCGTCTCGGTTTCGATGGCCGGGTGTTCAAGTCCTATCATGGCTTGGATGCCCCAAAGCGATTTGCGAACGAAGTGCGCGTGCTGCGGCATCTTGCTGAGCAGGGCTGCGATTTCGTGCCCCGCCTGCTGGAGGCGGATGAAGAAAACCTGCGCATTGTGACCACCAATTGCGGGACCCGTGTGGAACACATCGACGAGGAGCGCGCGCGGCAGCTTTTCAATGAACTCCTGAAATTCGGCGTGCAACATGATGACGCCGATCCCCGCAACATCACCTACCGCTTTGCCGACGGCCGGTTTTGTTTGATCGATTTCGAATTCGCCACCATTCTCCCCGGGAAAACCAAACCGTGACCCGACCCAAAACGACCCGCACGTCCACCGCCAGCCGCGCCGCCCACCTCCAATGGTTTGGCTGGACGGACATCGGTCGCGTCCGCAAAAACAACGAGGACGCCTTTTTGGGCCTGCGTTTCGACGCCCACGATGTTCACCGGCTCGGCCGGATCGGCGAAGCCTCCCTCACCGCGCATGATTACACCTTCGCGGTCTGCGACGGCATGGGCGGGGCCAAGGCGGGCGAATATGCCAGCGAGATTGCGGTGGAGAAGATCACCACCTTGCTGCCCCGCGCCTCCCAAAACGGCCGGCGCCGGGCGGACGACCGCTTTGCCGGCGTGCTGGAGGAGCTCTACGCCCAAGTCCACCGCGCCCTCGTTTATCTGGGGCGTTCGTATGATGAATGCCAAGGCATGCAAACCACCATGAGCCTTTGCTGGTTCACGCCGGAACGGATGTATTTCGGCCATGTCGGCGATACGCGGATTTATCATTTGCAGGCGGCCACCGGGGAATTCCGGCAGTTGACGGCGGATGACACCTACGTCGGCTGGCTTTTCCGCAACGGCCAGCTCACCGATTACGAGGCGCGCACGCATCCGCGGCGCAACGTGCTGCAAAAGGCGATGGGGGGCGAAAACCAATTTGTCAACCCGCAGGTGGGCTCGGCGATGTTTGAACGGGGCGATATTTTTTTGCTGTGCTCGGATGGCCTGAGCGAGGGGCTTTTTGAGCATCGCATTTTGGAAGTGTTGCGGGTGCGGCAGCCGGGCTTTAATCCGGCGCAAACGCTGGTGGAGGCGGCGGTCAAAGGGGATGGCCGCGATAACACCACCGCCCTGGTGGTGCGCGTGGCCTAGGCCTTTCATCACGCGGGATTGATGTTGTTTAGATGCAATGGTGCGATGGCGTCACAGCACAAAAAACGGCGGGCAGCTTTCGCTGCCCGCCGTCGGCAAACCGCAATGGTTTCGAGAAAACCGTTCCGGGTTTATTCGTGGTAACCCAGTTCGCCGTGTTCGGATTCGTCGAGACCGGTCATTTCGACTTCTTCCGTCGGCCTTAGGCCGACCAGCACCTTGGTGATGTACGCAATGATGACAGTTCCGACCACGCTCAGGATGATCGTAACCACTACCGCCTTGACTTGTTCCATAACCAGCGGTTGGAACAAGGTGTCGGTGACATATTTGCTCATGTTGGTGGCAAAGTTCGGGTTAACCGAGTTGCGGGCCAGCATGCCGGTCATGATGGCGCCGGTGGTGCCACCAATGGCGTGCACGCCGAAGGTGTCCAACGCGTCGTCATAACCCAACCAGCCTTTGACCTTGTAGCACATGTACCAGCAGATGGTGCCGGCGGCAATGCCAATCCAGATCGAGCCCTGGGGCGTGATGTAACCGCAGGCGGGGGTGATGACCACCAAGCCGGCCACCGCGCCGGAACAGAAACCGAGCACGCTCGGCTTGCCTTTGACGATCCACTCCCACATGGGCCAGACGAAGGACGCAACCGCCGTGGCAATCGTCGTGGTGGTGAAGGCGTTCGCCGCGATCACGTCAGCGGCGACTGCGCTGCCGGAGTTGAAACCGTACCAACCCACCCAGAGCATACCGGTGCCGATGAAGGTGAGCACCAGGCTGTGCGGCGCGAAGTTCTCCTTGCCGAAGCCTTTGCGCTTGCCGAGGATCAAGCAGAGGGTGAGGGCCGAATAACCGGAGGTCATGTGCACCACAGTGCCGCCGGCGAAGTCCATCGCGTGAATCTTGGCGCTGGGATTCCACACGCCGTTCATATATCCGTTGATGCCCCAGACCGCGTGGCCCTGGGTGAAATAGACGATCAGCATCCACAAGGTCATGAACACGAAGATGGCCTTGAACTTCATGCGTTCAGCGATCGATCCAATGATAAGGGCGGGGGTGATGACCGCAAACATCAATTGAAACATGGCGTAGACATTTTCCGAAACCCAGTAGGAATAGTTCGGGTTGGGAGCCGAGGTCACGTTTTTCAACAACCAGCAGATCGTGGGACTGCCCACCCAGCCGCTGACCAAGTCCTCCTTGGCCGGGGCGCCGGAGCCGCCGAAGATCATGCCGTAACCGACGAACACCCAGAGGATGGTCACCAGTCCGGTGATCAGGAAGCATTGCGCCAGCACGGACAGCACGTTCTTCTTGCGCACCATGCCGCCGTAGAACAGCGCCAGGCCGGGCAGCGTCATGAATAACACCAGTGCGGTGCTGGTCAGCAGCCATGCGTTATGACCGGCGCCGGGGTAGGACACAAAGGCTCCCGGGGCCGTGCTGTTGAACAGGTTGGTATTGATAATGGACGGTCCCAAGGCGAAGTTCACCGTCCAGGCGCTATTGGTATCCTTGTAGGGGGCGGTCGGGTCGCCATTTTGAAAATAAGCTTCAATGGATTCCAAGCGCTGCTCAACGGAGGGCGCATTGGTCGAAGCCGGGGTGGGGGCGGCGGCGGCCACGGCATTGGTGCCAGCGGCAGCGGGGGCATTGGTGGCCGCAGCCACCGTGTTCGTATCAGCGCGGAGCGACATCGCTCCCAGGGCAATTGCCGACAGCAAACCAAGGGTCAAGAAGTGTTTTTTCATTTTTGATTCGATAGTTCGAGTGAGGTTTTGATTTTGAGTTTAGACCGCCGTGTCGCCTTTTTCCTCCGTGCGAATGCGGATGGCGTCTTCGATGGCAGAAACAAAGACTTTGCCGTCGCCGATTTTGCCGGTCTTGCCAGCCTTGATAATGGCGGCCACGGCCGCATCCTTCTGGCCGTCTGCGACCACGATTTCAAGTTTGATTTTGGGCAGGAAGTCCACCGTGTATTCGCTGCCGCGATAGATTTCAGTGTGGCCTTTTTGCCGGCCGAATCCCTTGACCTCGGTTACGGTCATGCCTTCAATGCCAATTTCACTCAAGGCATCTTTCACCTCTTCGAGTTTGAATGGTTTTATAATCGCTTCAATTTTTTTCATGGTTTGTTAATGTTATCATGGCCCTCCTGCCAACCAGTGCTGGTCACAGTTCAATTTCCGCCCGCCCCAGCGGGTCGGATAAAGTCCAGCCGATACCGGTGGTGGTTGACACTTGCGGACGTTCAGCAACGCGGGTGCCAACCAAAAATAGCCGCCAGCGAAAACACATTTTCGCCCGATATTGAAAGGGTTTTCTGCGCAATGAATTTTTTTAGACACTATTGCTGCGGCTTTTCCTTGCCGTTTTTTATCCAACGGTGGAAATAATCGCCAGCGCGGCGCCGAGGGCGGATTCGTGTCGTCGGGGAAGGAAAATCGGGCCGGGCCCGTTGCGCCTTTGATGGTGCTGTACAATACAATACCTGTTCATAAACCGGGGGCTTTGCTCCGGGGCACCAACAGCACTTACGAAATCCATGTGGGCCGCAGCAGGAACATCACAGTCCCGTACTTCGACGCGGAGGGCGTGGACATGATGACCGACGGGGGCACGTTGTTTTTGAAATCCAAGGGGGCATTCATCGGTCCGGGACATGCCGGCCTCATTACGGAAAAGGGCGCGGACTGGTTCAGCTGCCATTTTTATGACGGCACCCGGCGGGGAATGGCCACACTCGCCATTCTGCCCTTGCAATGGCATACCAACGGCTGGCCGCAAATCAGGTACCCGTCATGACGCTACTGGTGAGCGGTGATATTATTCTAAGACAATGGGTAGGGGGCAACGTGCCGGGGAAAATGGTCGGAGCGACAGGATTCGAACCTGCGACGTCTTGCTCCCAAAGCAAGCGCTCTACCAGGCTGAGCTACGCTCCGACTGCTGGTTTTCCATCGCAGACGTATTTTGCCCGATTGAAGGTGAAGGGCAAACTAATTCGGCAAATCCACGGTTTGACCTGGTCTGACCCGACCGAACCGGCTTAGCAATAAAACGCCGGGTCGGGGGACGCCGGCCTGCCGGCGGTGATCTGGGGTTTCATGTTTTGGTTTGACCAGCCTTGACCGGGATCAGCGAGCGAGAATTTGGTTTTAGCCGAACCGGCGAGCGCGTGCCGAATATCATCTTCAGTGACCCGCCGTCGGCCTTCCAGCACACAATGTTTCGCGGCGCTCTGCGCGATGTGGGCAACTTCCGATCCCGACATGCCATCCATGCCACGCGCAATTTCTTGCCAACCGATTGCCGCATCCGTTTCCATTGGTGAAAGTGTGGTCTGTAAAAGCCGATAAATTTCCTGAAGGCCAGGTAGCGGCACTTTCAACACCTCGTCGAAACGACGGAACAACGCCGTGTCCAATGCCGAATCAAGATTGGTGGCGGCAATAACGAGACCGTCGCCTCGGTAATCTTCAAGCATTTCCAACAAGGCGTTGGTGATGCGCGTGATTTCGCCCACGTCGTTTCGCTCTGTGCGAGAACGGGCAAGTGAATCGCACTCGTCAAGAAACAAGGCGCAGGATGATGCTTGGGCGGCATCAAAGACCGCGCGCAGATTTGCCATCGTCTCGCCGAAATAGGATGAAAGTAATGTGTCGAACCGCACCTTGCGGAGTGGCAAACCAGTATTCCGAGCGAGGCGCTCCGCACCGAGGCTTTTGCCGCAACCGGGCGGGCCGTATAGCAGTATGCGATGGCGGGGCCGCAAGCCATGCTTTGCCAAACGAGTGCGCGCAGCAAATTCCTTTTCAATCCGATGAAAGCGCCGCTCGACGTTTTCAGGCAAAACCATGTGATGCCGCAGCTTATCCACAGGAATCTCCTGCACCAGAGGCGCTGCATCGCGCCGGCTGGTGGGCAGGCGTTGCAATGTCCCTTGCAACGACGCGGATTTGCCGGGCGACTTTTCTTTAAGGATGCGTTCTAGCTCGCTGGCAACGCGGCCATGTCCCTGCTTTCGTTCCGCCTCAATGACGCGACGGCACAATGTATCCACGTCAGCGCTTGAGCCCGACTGGATCACGCGGAACAAGCGTTTCATGAGGGTCGCGTTCATGTCTTTTTCAATTTAACGACTTTACGGAAATTTGAAAGCCTTTGTGATTTTTGGTTGCCGACACGCGCAATTGATGATGGCCGCAATAACCGGAAACGTTCGTGGACTGCTGTAAGGGATACTTCAGCGAAACTTTTTTGGCCGACTTTTTCCCGGGACGACGCGTTATAGGTGACCCTGATGTGTTTCAAGCCAGATCTTGAGGAGGATGATGTGCCGCCTGTGGCGGCATGGGCTCTATGCTTTTGGCGACATGGTCAAAAAACCAGAGCCAACGCTCATAACCGAATCCGCATGAATACGCCCATACCAAACTGTCCGCCGATGGCCAATCCGTTTAATCCGTCAATCTGCAACTTCCGGCTGGCCGGCGGGAGCCGCCCGCGCCGCCTGGATCACCTTGGCCATCTGCGTCGAGCGGGTTTTGCCCTGGGTCTGTGTCTGGTTGTCGCCCTGGTGGCGTTGACCCGCCCGGCCTGGGCGGCCAATCCGAGCTATCAGGCCGCAGTACTGGCCAATAATCCTTATTTTTATTACGAACTGGGCGAAGCGCCCGGCAGCGTCACGGCTTATGATGCGAGTGTCAACGGCTTAAGCGCCGCCTATGTGAATGGGCCCAACGCCCTGCCCGGCGGGCCGTCGCTGGGAGTGGCCGGCGACAACGCCGGCGGGGCCAGCGACACGGCCGCCACTTTCAACGCCGCCGGCCTCACCTATGTGCTGGCGCCGCAGGCGGCCGAGGCGTTTGGGACCTATTCTGTGCAGTCCAGTTACGAGTTTGTCTACAAGACGACGGACAAGACGGACGCCATTTCGCTGTCGTCGGAGGAAAACGCCGGTTCCTCGGAGGCGGTGACGATGGTGATCAACCAAAATTCCCCGCAAAGTCCGAGCATCTCGGCCAACAATATCCGCTTTTTCGTGCGGACGCTGACGGCGGGCAACAGTGTGACGATTTCGATCAGCAACAATGCGGTGACGGACGGCAATTATCATCACCTGGTTTTCACGTACAATGGGACCAACACTGGCAACAGCGCCGTTTCCAGCGGTTCGCGTTTATGGAACAGCAACCTGACGTCGGCGATCTATTTGGACGGGGTGGTGCAAACGAACGGGTTTGAAATCCAGTATGGCGGCGTGCAACCGCCCCAAGGTTACGGCCCCTTCGGCGTGCCGATCGTGATTGGGGCCGAGACGGCGCACTCCGCCACCGCGCTGGCTGACTATCTTAACGGGACGATTGACGAAGTAGCCTATTACACCAATGTGCTGTCCGCCGCCCAGATCCTGGCCAATTACTATGCGTTGACCGGCAGCCTGACCAATGATACCTGGACCGCCGCGGTCAATAACAGCTGGGACACCACCACCGCGAACTGGACCAACGGCTCGCCTACCAATGTGTTTTCGGACGGGGTTTTGGCCGCGTACAACGGCGATCCGGTGATCTTTGGCGATTCGGCCGCGAATTTCACCGTGAATCTGGCCACCAATGTCACCCCGTTGACGGTCGCCTTCAACAATTCGGCGCACAATTATACGGTGGAAAGCACGGGCGGATTTGGGATTGGGGGCGTGGCTGCGCTGAGCCTGTCGGGCTCGGGTTCGGTGACGTTGCTCGATACGAATACGTTCACCGGACCGATTACGATATCGGCGGGCGAGCTGGAGCTTGGCGGCAGCGGCCAGCTGGGTTCCGGTTTGTATGCTGGCAATATTGTGGATAATGGCACCTTCCTGGATGCCAGCACCAGCCCGCAGACCCTGGGTGGTTTGGTTTCCGGCACGGGCACCCTGGAGGTCAATACTGCGGGAGCGGCGCTGACCCTGACCAACGCCAATCCGTTGACCGGGCCGACGATCATTGCGGCGGGCACGTTGTTTTTGTCGGGCGCGGGTTCCCTCAGCCATTCGCCGAGCATCACCCTTTCCCCCAACGCCGTTTACGATGTGTCGGGCGCGATTTTTGGGGTGTTGGGTGCGAACCAGAATTTGCTGGGCAACGGGCTCGTCAACGGGTCGGTGGCCACCACGGCGAATTCCGAGATTTTCCCGGGCACGGATGGCACGGCCGGGACGCTTACCTTCAGCAACAACCTGACCCTGGACGCCAGTTCAACGGTACATTTTGATGTGAGCACCTCGCACGCGTCGGGCAATGACAAGATCGTGGTGGATGGCGCATTGAATTTGAACGGCAATAGCTTTCATCTCAAGGCGCCCAGCACGTCGGCCAGCCTGGACACCACGGCGGACTATGTTTTGATCACGGCGGCCGGCGGGATAGGCGGGAGCTTCTTCGGGACGCCGATTTTCGATGTGGCCCCGGCCAATGCCGGCCATTACTCGATCGTAACGAGTGGCAATGCGGTTTCGTTGCACTACAACGCCATTGCCGGTCCCACGGCCACGGGCAGCGTGACGCCGACGAGTGTAGCGCGCAATGGCAAAGTGACGGTCAGTGTCACGGTCACCGTCGGCGGCAGCCCCGTGATCAGCGGCGTCACGGTGAGTTCCAGCGCGATCAATGCCGGCCAGGTTTACAACCTGTCCCTGTCGGCCACGCCGAATGTCTGGAC
>Ga0302320_10026929_pt1 | contig 11106 bp, 10 predicted proteins | sample Bog_T0_3_FD_202130 | JGI IMG/M metagenome (GOLD analysis project Ga0302320, IMG submission 202130) | Peat permafrost microbial communities from Stordalen Mire near Abisko, Sweden - Bog_T0_3 | ecosystem: Environmental > Terrestrial > Soil > Wetlands > Peat | place: Sweden: Abisko, Stordalen Mire... | reverse complement strand
GAGTACACGCCAGAGCTCGGCCAGCATGGCGCGGAAGTGATCCTCGTCGCGGGCAAAGTGTAGAACCGAATTGCAAAGCACAATGTCGGCAAAGTCGCTGGGGAAGGGCAGCTTTTCAATGAGCGCGACCTGGAAGTTTTTGGACGGCAGGCCCGTGTCCAGAGACTCAGACAGGCGGCGGACGTGTTCGACGGCTTCGGCGCTTGCGTCTGCCGCGAAGACCTCGCAGCCCTCGCGGAGCAGGTGGACAAGGTTGCGCCCGTATCCGCATCCGGCATCGAGTACGCGCATGGGCGCGGCAATGTTGCCGCGAAGAATCTGATCGAAGACATAGATATCGATCTGGCCGAACTGGTCTTGGATGCTCATTGGGACGGTCATTGGCTTTCTGTTTCCGTATCGGCGCTCTCAATTGGATGCCATGCGTACTTGTGCACGCTCATCAAAAGTCGTGATGATCGTCAACCAACGTGGCGATGGTTTGGACGGCGGTGGGTTGGGGGATGTCGGAGTTCGCCGCATCGGCCTGTGCGCGGAGCTTGGCGACGGCGAGCCAGTTATCTTTGTGCGGCGTCTCCTGCACCCAGGGCGGCAACGGCATGGCGAGATGTTGGCTGAGGGCTTGAGCGTATCCCTCGTAGAGATTGCGCATCTGGCGCAGCCGCTCGGCTGAATTGCCGTCGCGGCACACGCTCACTCCTCCCTGGCAGAGCAAAGCATAAAGCTGGTCGTAGCTCGAATGGGGACTCGAGTGGGGACTCGAGTGGGGACTTGATCGGAGGCCCGATTCGGTGCCAGAGTCGGGCAGACGATCAGCTGCGTTGGTGAGTGGCGGCAGAGAAAAGATCTGCGCCAGGTCAACGAGCGCATGCCGCGCCATGGCGAAGGTGAGCTGGGCCTGGCGGGACTTGTGGCCCTGGACTCCGGCAATGAGTAGAGCCGAAGTGTCGAGCACGGCAGTGAGCGCGCTGAGCCAACTTTGGTTGGTGTGTTGGGAGCGGAAGTAGCATAGCAGCGGATACGAGATATGGCTCTCCAGCAGTTCGGCAGACCAGCGCTCCCATTCCACAAGCAGCAGAGTGAGCGCATCGTCGCCGCCGGAATAGGCGTGGCGGCGCAGCATCTCAACTGCCGTTGGCGGCGAGCCGGCGCGGGCGTCGAGGAGCGAGATGGAAACTTCTCGACGCGAGAACGCGCCGTAGAGGACCGGAAAGTATCCCATGACGACGGCGAGCAGGCCGAGCCCTGTGCCGGACTCGAAGATCACCAGCATGCGCGCCCAGCCATCGCGCGGGATCACATCGCCAAGGCCGAGCGTGAAGAGGGTTGTGCCGCTGACATACAGATCGGAGAGCATGGCGTTCGATTTCATGGCGCCGTTTTTCATGGCGTCGTTGAACGGGCTGCCGAGCGCATAGAAGATGAGCGCAAAGCCAACAACCAGGACGCCTGCCCAGAGAGCGAGCAGAAAGATGAGCGATAAAGGCCCGTAGAAGCTAAAGGCGGTTTCGCGCGTGCGAAGAGTACATATGCGGCGGACGAAGAAAGACCACGGCCGCCAGGTGGCGATATAGAACAGGCGCGTGAGCCGATAGCGGCCCGTGGCACGGCGAGGCAGGATAATGGTCTGAAAGGCATCAAACAGTACGACGAAGAGGAATGTGATGCCGAGGGCGAGTGCTAGAGACGGCATGGTGCCTCCGAGAGGAAAGCGGTGCGGGGAATTGGCTGCGCCGTGCATGTATTGTAGCGTCGGGCGGGAAAGTTGAGGGGGGAAACCGAGGCGGGGATCTGACCGGTCGGGCGTAGCAGGCAGTCGCGCGGCGGGGGCCGTGGTGGTATTGTGGGATCGAAATGATCTTGCAAACTACGACAGAGGCTGGGGTTCCGATACAGGGGCCTACTGCGACGCTGATCTACGACGACTGGTACCCGGCGCTTAGAACCGACACGCTGAAAAAGGGTAAGCTCGCGACCGCCATGCTGCTCGATCTGCCGCTGGTGGTGGGTCGGCGCAATGACGGCCGCGTGTTTGCCATGCGCGACAGTTGCCCCCATCGAGGCATTCCGCTGAGTGTTGGATGGTTCGATGGCGAGCGGGTGACCTGCCGCTATCACGGCTGGGAGTTTGAGCCCTGTAGCGGGCGGTGCGAGCTGATTCCTTCGCTCACCAGCCACGATCATCTGGACGCGACGAAGATTTATGCCAATGCGTTCCCTTGTGAGGAGCGGGATGGGCACGCATGGGTGTACGTGCCGGGGCCGGGGTTGGGGCGCGCGGGCGAGAGCGCACAATTAAAGGCTGTGCCGGAGCTTGCGAAGTTTGGCGCGCGGTATAAGTCGGCGCACCTGACGGCGGATCTGCCCTGCAATGTGGACCACGGAATTATCGGGCTGATGGATCCGGCGCACGGGCCGTTTGTGCACCAGGCGTGGTGGTGGCGCAGTCGCGCCAGCATTCGCGAGAAGACCAAAAAGTTCGAGCCGATTCCGGAGGGGTTCCGCATGAGCGCCCATGCGCCGAGCGGCAACTCCGCGCCATACAAACTGCTGGGCGTGTATGGGCAGCCTGTCGAGACGACCATCGACTTTGTCCTGCCGAACCGGCGGACGGAGACGATTCGCTGCGGCGAGAAGTGGTTCTCAAGCCTCACGACGGTGACGCCGGTGACGGGGTCTACCTGCCGCATCGATGTGATAGCGGCGTGGAATGTTCTTTATCATGTGCCGTTCCTGCTGCCGATAGCAAAGTTTTTCGGCGCAAAGTTTGTGCGGCAGGATCAAGTAACGATGATTCAGCAGGCAGAGGGGCTCAAGCACAACCCGAGCCTGATGCTGATTGACGACGCGGACAAGCCGGCCAAGTGGTACTTTGCGCTGAAGCAGGCGCGGCTGGATGGGTCGGGGCGGCATCCCATGGATGGGCCTGTGGAACTGCACTGGCGGAGCTGAATACTTCCTTTAGATATTTTCCCAGATGTTGGGGTCGCGGCGCAGATACCAGCAGGGCTGCTGGCCCTTCTGCGGGAACAGCGATTCGGAGCATGGATCGTCCATGCGGCCAAGGTAGTCATACTCCACCTTGTTGCCCTTCATGGGAATGGACATGAACTGGCTCACTTTGACCGTCGAAGTAGGCGAGCCGCGCAGCAGGAAGACTACCGAGTCCGTGACCCAGGAGAGAGCCGTAATGGCCGCGAGCGCAAGAAAGATGCGGATAAACCAGCGGCGTAGGAATCGGAACAGAACCATCTGGGAAGCCTTTCTTCAGAGTCCGATGCGCGATCCGGCCAGAGTTTAGAACTTGATGGACGCCGCACGCACCGACACACCGCGAATGTTGGCCGAGCGTGCTTCCGCGTGAGCCGCCGCGCCGATGAGAGCCGTTCTCGGCTCCAGAATGACGCGCACCGGCGTGTTGACGAGGAGCTGGCTCAGGCGGCCTTTGTCGGTGAATGCCTTCATGAAGGTGCCGTCCTTCAGTTTTTCCAAAATACGCGGCGCGATGCCGCCGCCTACGTAGAGGCCGCCGACGGACATGATCTTGAGCGCCAGGTTGCCGGCCTCTGCGCCGTAGGCGGAGACGAACATGTCCGTCGCCTTCTCGCAGATCTCGCTTTTGGCGGCGAGGGCCAGCTCGGTGATGACGGCGTTGGGGTCTTCTTCCGCCATGCGCTTGGCCAGCCAGTTGGGCTCATCGACGCCGCGAACTTCGCGCAGGAACTCGTAAATATTTGTCAGCCCCATGCCGCTGATGACGCGCTCATGGCTGATGCGTCCGTTGTACTTCTGCTTGAGAAAGCGCAGCAGGTCGATCTCGTCCTCCGTGCGCGGGCCAAAGTCGGTGTGGCCGCCCTCGGAGGGATAGGGGACGTGGTTGCGGCCATCCCAGATCATGAAGCCCTCGCCCAGGCCGGTGCCGGCGGCGATAAGAGCGCGGTTGCCGATCTGGCCGGAGTCGCCTTCGCTCAGCGTGAAGATCTGGTCCGGCCCCAGCTCGGCGATGCCGTAGCCGTTGGCCTGAAGGTCGTTGATGAGGAAGACGTAATCGATGCTCAGGTCGCGGGCCAGCTCGCGGCTGTCCAGGGTCCAGGGCAGGTTGGTGAGGCGTAGGCGGCCTTCGCGCACCGGGCCGGGCACACCGAAGCAGGCGGCGGTGATCTTGTCTGCGCCTACGAACTCGCGCACGATCTCTTCCAGGCCCGCGTACTCCTTGGCTGGGTACTGCTTGTCGCGAACATGCACCAGATCGCCGCGTTCAAAGTCGAAAAGTGCCAGGTGAACTTTGGTGCCGCCTACATCGCCAGCAAGAATCATTGCATCCTCTCAAAACAGTAAAAAAAACGCGAAACCTAATGAAAGCAGTCCCGGAGCGCAGTGGTCAAGAAGCCTGCGCAGATGCCGATTGTCGGCTGCCGGGATCTGGAATTTGGGGCGAATTATGCTTTATTGTCGGCTTGAATCTGCGGCAATTCTGCCCAGCCTCTTCCGCCAGCCGGCGGCAGCAAATCTGCTGCCTCCCGATCCAGGATCAAGCTAAGTATACCGCTCACGGGCCTGATCAGTTGGCTGGGCAGGCGGTCCGTGTCGCGGGTGCCGGTGAAAACATCCTTTAGTATCTGTGCTTTATCGGCGCCTTCGATGAGGAAGAAGACCGACCGCGCCTGGTTGATGACCGGCCACGTGAGGGTGAGCCGCCAGGCGTCTTTCTGGGTTTCAACGTGGTTTGCAGTGACGAGGCTGGTGATGTTGTCGAGCGCCGGGGTGTGGGGAAACAGCGAAGCGGTGTGGCCGTCCGGACCCATGCCGAGGGCGATGAGGTCAAAGCTGGGCAGCTCGGCTCCTTCGAGGCGGAATGTATTGCGCAGTTCCGACTCGTAGCGGGCGGCTCCGGCTTCCGGGGCGAGCTCGCCCTCCATGCGGTGGATATTTTCGGGCGGGATGGGAACGTGGTCGAGCATGGCCTCGCGAGTCATGCGGTAGTTCGAGTCGGCGTGGTCAGGCGGAACGCAGCGCTCGTCGACCCAGTAGAGCTCAAGCCTGTCCCAGGGCATCCGCGCCTTCCAGGGCTGGTTCGAATCGCCGAGCAGAGCAAATGTCGCTTTGGGTGTTGATCCGCCGCTGATTGCAATCCGTGCGCGGCCTCGCGCGTCGACGGTCTCTTCCACCATTTCGACGAAGTGCTGAGCGGCGCGGCGGCCCAGGGCTTCGTCGTCGGGTTCGACGCAGTAGAGAATTTTGAGCGGTTGCGACATGGGGAATCGGCCTCAGGTTTATACGTTACACGGATCGATGCACGGTTCGGTGCCATGCGGTGTGAAAAGTATGCTTTTCAGCAACGCGCATTTCTAAGCCAATTCGAAATGAGGTATATGTGAGCGGCTATCGAAGGTCAGCGTCCGGGAGCAGCCAGCTGAGGATCCAATGGCGCAAATCAGCGCGTCGGCCAGAGTGCCTTCGCCTTCCTTTACGGCAACAACGGCTTGATACACCTGTTGATCGTTCTGGACTTTGAGGCTGTCAATCGACAGGATTCGATCGATCGCGTCGGCGATCTCCAGCCGCGTCGCTTTGTATCGGGCCCGAAGCACCCATGCGACTTCTGCAATGACCACTAAGCTGACAAACCCTGGTGCCTCTTCGGTCAATGTCTCGATGATCTTGCTTGCGCGCGGTGATCTCGCCGGATCGTCCTGGGTAAGGTAGCGAATCAGGATGCTCGTGTCGACACCTGTCATGAACTGAGGCCTTTCATTGGCCAAACTCTTCGCTTGCACCCTCTTCAACCGCCGCATCCATTTCTTCGACGGATACTGGACTCGTCACTCTACCCGCGAACATCCCCTTAATCGCAGTGACTGGCAGTTTGGGAACGAGCACGACGGTTCCATTTGGGTGGAGGAATATCTTAAGCCTGTCCCCTGGCTGGGCCTTCAAGTGTTCCCGGGCAACCTTGGGGATCGTCATTTGGCCTTTGCTGGTAAGGGAAGATTCCATATACTCCTCCAAGTCGGTTCGGACACAGAAAAGTATTACCGACGCCGAACCGATCCATCAAGAGTATACCAAATTCCCGTAGATCCAAGCCATATGCGAGCTACCGGGGCAGGGCTAGCGCGCTGCCCCATTTTGCTTACAGGCGGCAGATCAGCAGTTCTCGCTCGTAGATCATCTCCGGCGGCAGATGGTCGTGCAATTCGATGAACAGTTCTTCGTGGCCCATCACTTCCTTGCGCCAGGCGGCGCGGTCCACTTCCTGGAGCTTGTCGAAGGCGGTCTCATTGAAGTTGAGGCCTTCCCAGTTCATGTCCTTGAAGTACGGAGTCCAGCCGATGGGGGTTTCGCGGCCCTGTGCGCGACCCTGGACGCGGTCGACGATCCACTTGATGACGCGCATGTTCTCCGAGAATCCGGGCCAGAGGAACTTGCCGTTCTCGTCTTTGCGGAACCAGTTGACATTGAAGACGCGCGGCGTAGCGGAGAGATTGCGCTGCATCTTGAGCCAGTGACGGAAGTAGTCGCCCATATGGTAGCCGCAGAAGGGCAGCATGGCCATGGGGTCGCGGCGCACCTGGCCGGTGGCGCCGGCTGCGGCTGCAGTTGTTTCTGAACCCATCGTCGCGCCCATGTAAACGCCCGCCGACCAGTTGAAGGCCTGATAGACCAGCGGCATCGTCGTAGCGCGGCGACCGCCAAAGATGATGGCGGAGATGGGAACGCCCGCTGGGTCTTCCCATGCTGAGTCGATGGTGGGGCACTGGCTTGCCGGAGCCGTAAAGCGGCCATTGGGATGGGCGGCTGGTTTACCGGTGGCCTTGCCAATCTCCGGAGTCCACTTTTCGCCGCGCCAATCGAGGGCCTCGGCAGGGGGCTCGTCCGTCATGCCCTCCCACCATACGCCGCCCTCGGGCGTGAGCGCCACGTTGGTAAAGATGGTGTTTTTGGCCAGCGCCGTCATGGCGTTGGGATTAGTTTTTGCGCCGGTGCCGGGTGCTACGCCGAAGAAGCCCGCCTCGGGGTTGATGGCGCGCAGCTTGCCGTCGGGGCCTGGCTTGATCCAGGCAATGTCGTCGCCCACGGTCCACACCTTCCAGCCCTTGAATCCCTTGGGCGGAATCAGCATGGCGAGGTTCGTCTTGCCGCAGGCCGAGGGGAAGGCAGCGGCAAGATAGGTCTTTTCGCCTTCTGGAGATTCGACGCCGAGGATGAGCATGTGCTCGGCCATCCAGCCCTCGTCGCGGGCAATGTTGGACGCGATGCGCAGGGCAAAACACTTTTTTCCAAGCAGCGCGTTGCCGCCGTAGCCCGAGCCGTAGCTCCAGATCTCGCGCGTCTCCGGAAAATGGACAATGTACTTCGTATCGTTGCAGGGCCAGGGAACGTCCTTCTGCCCCGGAGCCAGCGGCGCGCCGACGGTGTGCATGCAGGGGACCACGCGCTTCTCGTCTTTGTCGATCTCGGCAAACACCGGATTGCCGATGCGGGCCATGATGCGCATGCTGACGACGACGTACGCGGAGTCCGTAAGCTGCACGCCGATCTGGGACATGGGCGAGCCGATGGGGCCCATGCTGAAGGGCAGCACGTACATGGTGCGCCCGGCCATGCAGCCCTTGAAGAGCCGCTTGAGCTTGCGGCGCATCTCAAAGGGGTCTTCCCAGTTGTTGGTGGGGCCGGCGTTGTCTTTGGAGAGCGAGCAGATAAAGGTGCGATCTTCCACGCGGGCCACATCGTTGGGCGAGGAGCGGGCGTAGTAGCAGCCGGGCCAGAGCTTCTGGTTGAGCTTGGTAAAGGTGCCGGCCTTGACCAGTTCGTCGCAGAGAAAGTCGTACTCGGCCTGCGTGCCGTCTACCCAGTGAATGCGGTTGGGCTGGCAAAGCTCAGCCATCTTTTCGACCCAGCGGATGAGGTGCTTGTTTGTAGTTGGAAGTACTGCGGTGCTCTTGGCCATTGGTCCCTCTCTCTAATTCCCAGCAATATTGTTGTTTTCAGGAGGTCATTTCGTTCCCGATCATTTTATCCGACAACAGGCCGGTGGGCACGGTGATCTGTATCGGATACGGTTACAGCGTGGTGTTTGCGCTGGAATCGGCCCTGGCCATGAATGAGCGGCCTCTTGACACGCAAAGTGCCGTCATTCAGTAAGCAATCTGTCAGGAGTTAAAATAAAGACGCGCAACGTACGCATAGTGCATCAGTATGAAGGAATCCTTCCTTCCGGGGCAAGTCCCTATTCGGATTTTTTCAATGTTTGTGCGGGTCGAGACTCGTTCTCTTTCAGCCCGTGCTCTTTAACCTGGGCTCAAACCCAGCTACGCATCTAACTATCTATTTTGGTGACCCATGCTGCTTGGATATTCGATTGTGAACGGCGAAGCTCTGAAGACGAGTCAAGGGAGCTTCAAAGGATTTGACCCTGCAACCGGCACGACCCTGGAGCCGGATTTTCATTACGCGTCTATTGATGATTTGAATCGCGCTGCTGAACTGGCCGATGAGGCATTTGGCGCCTTCAGCAAGCTCTCGGGTAAGGAACGCGGCCAGTTCTTGCGCCAAATCGCGGCTGGAATTGAAGCCATCGCCGACGAGCTTGTTGCGCGCGCCAACAAGGAGACAGCTCTGCCCGAGGCCCGCCTCAAGGGTGAGCTGGGCCGCACTTGCGGTCAGTTGCGGCTGTTTGCACAGGTGGTCGAAGAGGGCTCGTGGGTCAACGCGCGCATCGATCCGGCCATGCCGGAGCGGCAGCCGCTGCCCAGGGCCGATCTTCGCGCCATGCTGCGGCCGCTCGGGCCCATTGCTGTGTTTGGCTCGAGCAATTTTCCGCTGGCGTTTTCGGTGGCCGGCGGGGATACGGCTTCGGCGCTTGCGGGCGGCAATCCGGTGATTGTGAAGGCGCACTCGGCGCATCCGGGAACCAGCGAACTGGTGGGCCGGGTAATCAGCAAGAGCGTGAAGGAGTGTGGCCTGCCGGCGGGCGTTTTTTCTCTGCTGTTTGGCGCGGGCACTTCTGTGGGCATGGCGCTCGTCAAGCATCCCAGGATCAAGGCCGTGGGCTTTACCGGGTCGGAGACAGCGGGCCGCGCGCTGATGGATGCCTGCGCGTCGCGGCCGGAGCCAATTCCCTGCTTTACGGAGATGAGCAGCGTGAATCCTGTCTTTGTATTGCCGGAGGCGCTTAAGACGCGTGGCGCGCAGATTGCTGCTGGATTGTTCGGCTCATTCACGCTCGGCGTCGGCCAGTTCTGCACCAAGCCGGGACTGGTGTTTCTTCCTGAAAACGCCGAGGCCGATGCGCTGGTGGCAGAATTAAAAACTCACGTCGAGAAGGCTCCTTGCGCGCCCTTGCTGACGGAAGGCATTGCCAAGAGCTATCACGCGGGCGTTGCCGAGCGTGTGGGCAACGCCAACGTGGAAACGGTTGTTGTGGCGGCAAAACCGGCTGACATCAAGCAGACCTACGCCATTCCCGTCGTCTTCCAGATCAAAGGCAGCGAGTTTCTTGCCGATCACTCGCTGGCTGGCGAGATCTTTGGGCCGACTACGGTGGTGATTCGCTACAAGGACAACAAGGAGCTTGTGCAACTTGTCAGCGCGCTGCATGGGCAGTTGACGGCGACGCTGCACGGGACGGAGGGCGACATTGCCGCGTTTGGGGATTTAATCGCGGCGCTCGAGCGCAAGGCTGGCCGCTTGGTGTTGAATGGCTTCCCGACCGGCGTGGAAGTCTGCCATGCGATGGTGCATGGCGGGCCGTATCCGGCAACCGCCGACAGCCGGTTCACCTCGGTGGGCACCATGGCCATCTACCGTTTCGCGCGCCCGGTCTGCTTCCAGGACTTTCCCCAGGCGGCGCTGCCGGAGGAGCTGAAGGACGGCAACCCGCTGGGCATCATGCGGCTGGTCAACGGCGTGCAGACGCGGGATACTGTTGGGGCGAAGGGTTAGGTCGTTGGGACTTGAAGTGGCTGAGTGAGGGTTGTGATTTCCCAAGTCTGAAAATCCAGACATGGGGCACCCAGGTTCCTGGTACCGTTACTGCGCCTGTCGGTTTGGGTTCGTGCTTTCCCACCTTAGCCGCGATGAAACTGCGGCGAAGGTGGGGCACTCAGGTTCTTCAGTGTGCCGACCATTTTCTTGCTGTATTCGGGTTCGGTCATTCCTTGGCCGGGCCTGTCGTTTTTTGGCGATTTCTGTTACCCCGTTTCGCAGGGTCTCTGCGATACTGGATGGGCTATGCCAATTGAAGATTTGCAGCAAGCCGCACAGAAGATTGCCGGATTATTGAACTCGCTGAACAAGCAGGGCGGGATGCGCCTCAAGTTCCGCATCACTGCTGGGGAAGGCGAGAATCAGAGCCCGTTGAACGTGGAGTTGGCGGGGACGGATGTGCCGCTCTTGACCCAGCACAACGGCGAGTTGCTGCGCGCGCTTGAGACGGTGGCCAATCAAATCCTCCGTCTCGATCTGCGCGAGGGCGACGCGGTAAGCTTCGACGCAGGCAACTTCAAGGCCTTACACGAGCAGGAACTCCGCATGACTGCCGAGACGGCTGCCGAAAAGGTTCGCCGCACGGGTGTGCCATTTACTTTCCCGCCGACCAACAGCCGCGAGCGACGCATGATGCACATGATCTTCAAGGAACTGGAAGGCGTGGAGTCGGCCAGCGTGGGTGAGGGCCGCGACCGGTTTCTCGTCGTCTATCCCGAGGGCAAGACCGACATTCCTGTGGCGGCGCCTGTGCAGTCGCGCGGACCATCGCGCGATTCCTCACGCGGACCGATGAGGCCGCGGGGATTTGGGCGGCGGTAGCAGGCTCAGCTGTCTGAATAGAGAAGTCCGATGAAAATTTTTCCGATCTCCTTCCTCGTTCTCGCGGCACTTTGCGCAATTGCTGCTTTGCCGATGCCGATCTCAAGAGCAAAGGGTCGGGTCCGTTTGGCGGGTTCTCTACTTCTGGGCACGGGTTTCATTCTTATAGGCATTCTGCAAGGGTTCGCACTTCGAAGAATTTGGCTCCTAATCCTCGGCGGAGTGATTCTTATCTGGGTTGGCTTAAGGAAGTATCGCAGGGATCCAGGGGGCAGCACTCCTTCAGCTACTATTCTT
>Ga0302320_10026926_pt1 | contig 11107 bp, 9 predicted proteins | sample Bog_T0_3_FD_202130 | JGI IMG/M metagenome (GOLD analysis project Ga0302320, IMG submission 202130) | Peat permafrost microbial communities from Stordalen Mire near Abisko, Sweden - Bog_T0_3 | ecosystem: Environmental > Terrestrial > Soil > Wetlands > Peat | place: Sweden: Abisko, Stordalen Mire... | reverse complement strand
CGGATGTGTTCGCGACGACCCCGCGGTGACCGCCGAAAGGCGGGAGCCATCCTCCTCGCCATCCTCCTCGCGTCTGGGACGGCCTCGGCCGAGACGTTTCGCTACGTCGACCGGCAGGGACACTCCCACACCATGGAGGTCTCGGAGGACGTGACGCCGGCGCCCACCGCGGCACCGTCGCCGCCGGCAGTAGACGATCAGGCCTCCGCCGTCCCCATGGGCGAGCTTCCGTACCTCGCGTACGCGAAGCGCGCGTCGGAGACGTATCTGGTCCCGCTCGAGCTGGTGCTCGCGGTCATGAAGGTGGAGTCCGGCTTCAACCCGCACGCGATCTCGAACAAGGGTGCCCTCGGGCTGATGCAGCTCATGCCGACCACGGCAGCCGACCTCGGCGTCGTCGATCCCTTCGACCCGGCGCAGAACATCGACGGGGGCGTCCGCTACCTTCACACCTTGCTCGACGGATTCTCGGGCGACGTCGAGCCGGCGCTCGCCGCCTACCACGCGGGCGCGGAGCGCGTTCGCCGTGCCGGCGGCGTGGCACCGTTCGAGGTCACGCGTCGCTACGTGGCGACGGTGTTGCGCCTCTCGAAGACCTACGCCGCCGCAGGCGCCGGTGGACAGGCAGGCTCCGCGCCAGAGACGAGGCCGCTGCCAGCTTCGACGCGCTCGCGCGTCCGAGGCGCGGTCCGCGAGTCTGCGCCGTCCAGACGACTGCACTGGTCTCTGTGAGCGTCACGATGGTCGAGCGTCGCGGAAGCACTCGACGCACCAGCAGTTGGCGAATTTGACCACAGCTGCGCACACGGCTTGCCAAACCTCGACGTGAATTGCGTGGAAGACAGCATGCGCATTGGTGACGGCAACGGTATTTTCCGTGCGCCGCTGAAGTCGGAGTTTCACTGTCTGCGATTGACTCTTTGGAGACGGCGTCGCCTGTTGCGTGTCCCGCATTGTGCACTAGTATCCATCCCTGCCATGCGATGGGCACCGGTGTCGCCGCGCTGGCTACATCGAAGAAAGCTTGCGCCGAGGTACCATGCGTTACTCGTCGATGTTGGTTGGCACGCTCCTCGTGGGCAGCCTCCTCGTTCTTCACTCCACGTCGGGATGCGGCGGCTCGAAGGTAACGAACGGCTTCAGTGACGATGCCGATGGCGGACCGAACGGCACGGGGACCGGCAGCGGGGACGGCAATCCCGGCAGCGGTAGCGGCAGCTATGGCGGGCTCGGCAGCGGCTCCACGCCGCCCCCCGGCACGGACGCGGCGCCCATCCCCGTGTGCCCCACGGGTCTACAGTGCAACGTGTCTTGTTCGGGTGGGGGGACGACGTCCATCAGCGGCAAGGTCTACGACCCCGCGGGTAAGAACCCCCTCTACAACGTCGTCGTCTACGTCCCCGCGACGCCGCTCGTCCCGCTCCCGAAAGGCGTTCCCACGGGGGGTGACGCGTGCGAGTGCGGGGCCCTCTTCAAGAGCGGGGCGGTGGTCTCCACCGCCACCGCCGTGGACGGCAGCTTCACGCTCACGAACGTACCGGTCGGCAGCAGCGTTCCGCTCGTGATTCAGGTCGGCAAGTGGCGCAAGGCCTACACGGTCAACGTCGCCTCGTGCCAGGACAACGCGCAGCCAGACAAGTCGCTCGCATTTCCGAGCACGGTCGCCGCAGGTAACACCAACGACAACATCCCCGACATCGCCGTTTCCACAGGAGGGGCCGACACGCTCGAGTGTCTCATGCTCCGGATCGGGCTCGCGTCGTCGGAGTACGTCGCGGGGCCCGGCAGCGGTCACGTCCACATCTACTCCGGCGGAGACCCGACGGGCTTCTCGCTCGGTGGCTCGCCGGAATCGCCGCCCATGCCGGGCGCTCCGCAGAGCTCCACGAGCCTCTGGTCCACCCAGGCGCAGCTGATGCCGTACGACATCGTGCTCCTCTCCTGCGAAGGAGGCGAGACGTACGATGCCAATCCGCCGGCCCTCGAGGCCTACCTCAACGCGGGCGGGCGCGCGTTCGGCTCCCATTTTCACTACTCGTGGTTCAGCGGCCCCCTCGAGTCGCTCCAGAACTACTCGGCGCCGGCGGACTGGAACAACCTCGCCACGTGGTCGGTGGATCAGGGCGACGACAACCTGATCGGTGGCGTCATCGATCAGACCCTGAACGGGTCCGCGAATCCGTTTCCGAAAGGCGTCGCTCTCCAGAAGTGGCTGTCCGGGGTCAACGGCCTCGGCAAGGGGATGCCCGCCGTGCCGAGCACGGAGCTCTCCATCTACTCGCCGCGCTACAACGCCAAGGTCGGACCGGCGAACACTCCCTCGCAGCCCTGGATCACGGCCGACTCCTCGTCGAGCGTTTCGGGGTCGACGATGTACTTCTCGTTCGACACCCCCATCATGACGGCTCCTCCGCCGCCGGACAGCAGCGGCCCTACCTACTGCGGTCGCGCCGTCTTCAGCGATCTTCACGTCGGCGGCGATCCTTCGACCATGGACTCGTCCCCGCCGCCCAGCGGTTGCGACAACACCGACCTCTCCCCTCAGGAGAAGGCGCTCGAGTTCATGCTCTTCGATCTGTCGTCGTGCGTCATCCCCGACACGATGGCGCCCCCGGATGCAGGCGTGCCGCCGAACACGCCTCAATAGTGGGGCTCACATCGTTGGCCGCTAGCCGACGATACGCCCCGCCCACGCCACACGTATTAAGCAGCCCCCCCGGCCCACGCGAGTGGCTCGATTCTAGGAGAAGGGCGCTCCACTTCGCGTTCGTGGATGCGCCAAAGACGTTCGCGGAAGCGACAGGACGGAGGCGGGGGCCGTCGTTCCGCCGATGCGAGCGGGAAGAGACTTGGAAGGCACCTTGGAGCGGACTTCGAGCGTCAGCGACTTTCTCGCCGACCCCTTCGGCCGCTATTATCTGGGTCGTCGACACTGCGTGTTCGCGCGGTCTCCGACCCTCATCGGCTTCGCCTCCTGGGGACGTCCGGACACGGACGACGTCTCGGAGCTGCTGCACCTCTGCGAGATCGGGCTCCGACCTGGAATGCCCCATCGCTTCCTCGTCGACGTTCGCGGGCTGGAGCTCGTGCTGCCGTCCACGTTCGGATTGTTCGTCACGTACACGCGCAAGCACCGCGAGGTCCTGAAGCAGAACATCGTGCGTCAGGCCCAGCTTCGCCCCGAGGGCCTGGTAGGCGCCATCATCTCGGGGTTCTCGCAGGTCGCGCGCCTGTCCTATCCCGAGCGCGTGTTCGGCGACGTCGAAGAGGCGCTCGCATGGCTGCAAGTAGAACCGCAAGAAGGGGTCGAGCTCGTGTCGGAGCTCGAGGCGATTCGCAGCGATGCGTGCGAGAGCTCTGCTGTCGTGGGGAGGCTCCGGGAAGAGCTCAACGCTTCGGGCGCGGTTGCGATCGAGAGGGCGGCGCGCCAGCTCGGACTGTCGACCCGGAGCTTGCAGCGCGCGCTCCGTCAGGCGGGCACGACCTACCGGATCGAGCTCAACTCGTTCCGGATCCGCCGAGCCCAGGAGCTGCTCCGGGACGGCGCGCAAGACCTGAGCTGGATCTCGGCGGAGGTGGGCTTCTCGTCGGCGCAGCACTTCGCAACGGCATACCGCCGCGCGGTCGGCGTTACGCCGAGCGCGTGGCGCGCTCGCAACCGCGCGTGACCCTCAGCGCGAGGGAAACTCCAGCACCAACCGATCGCCCGTGAGCGCGACCACCTCGGCGTCCGTCAGCTCGCGTCCGCGCCCGGAGGTCGTCGAGCCATCCGCGCCGCGGGCCCTGGCATTCACGCGTTCGGCGACGACATACGCCGTGCGATCCTCCCAGGAAGGGTCCCCCTGGATGCCCGCGTCCGTCCGGGAGCAAGCCCAGGTCGCCGCCGAGAACCTGGGCTCCTGGAGACGGGAGCCCATCCGACCCGTGAGCAGGCGCACGTACTCGTGGCGAACGGCACCGAGCAGATCGGCGAGAACCGCATGCTCGACGTTCGCTCCCGCCGGGAGCATCGCGACGAGCCGGTCGACCAGGAGCGACTCCAGGTCCCCGAGGTGCTTCGCGGCCGTCGCTCCATCTTCGTCGCTCCGCTCGGGTGGCGAGTAGAGGTCGAGGTCTTGAAACGCGACGCGAACGAGCCGCTGCAGGTGGAGCGCGATGGAGTTGCGGCCAGGCACGTTCAAGGTTCCCTGCTCGGTCTCCGGCGCCATGCTCCGACGAGCATACCCGCGCTCCACGGCACCTGCTACGGCGCAGACACGAGGTGTCCTCTTCTCTGACCGAGGTTCCCCTAGGCGCCGCTGAGCTCCAGCTTTCGCTCGAAGGGCGTCACCCCCGTCCACCGCTTGAACGCCCGAAAGAAGGCGCTCGGCTCCGAGAAGCCCAGGAGAAAGGAGATCTCCGCGAAGGACATGCCCTGGCCCAGGTAGCGGTCTGCGAGACCCTTGCGGATCTCGTCACGCAGCGTCTGAAACACCGCCCCCTCATCCTTCAGTCGACGCTGGAGGCTGCGACCGGTCATCCCGAGGCGCTTCGCGATCGCGTCGAGCTGGGCGTCGTCGTCGCGGAGAGCCTCGCGGATTGCGCGCCGTACCTGGTCCGTGAGCGGGGCGGCCACGGCTCCCCGGCCCAGCTGCTCCTCGGCCGAGGGTCGCAGTATGGCGAGCAAGCTCGCGTCAGCCGTGACGAGACGGCTTGCCAGCGTCGCCTGGGAGAAGACCATCTCCGTGTGCGGTGCGCCGAAGCGAACGGGAGCCGCGAAGAACGTCCGGTAGCGCGCAGCGAGCGCACCGCTAGCGTGGTGACTGAAGGAGACCTCGTGGATCTCGAGGTCACTGTCGATCATGGCGCGCGCGTGCCGGGCGACCAGCGCAAAGCACAGCTCGTGCGAGGCGGGCGCGGGCGCCTCGCTCTCGGTGATGACGCGAAGGGCCGTGTGGGCCCCAGAGTCCACCAGCCCCACCTCCACCGCGTCGTCGAGGATGCGCAGGTAACGGCACCACTGCGTGAGCGCGTCTCGCACCGTGGGCGCAGATCGGCAGACGTACTCGACGATCCCGAACGCGCCCTGTGGCGTCGCGTCGGCGATGCGGAGAGCGAGCATCGGGTCTCCGCTGAGACGGATGGCGGCAGCCCACGCAACGCAGAGCTGGGCTGGCGAGATCCGCGCGTCTGCGTCGGCGAGCATCTGGGGGGTCAGATCGGTCTCGGCGAAGAGCTCCGCCAGCGCGGCGGGGGCCCCGTGTAGCGCGAGCGCCAGTGGCCTCACGAGGACCACGCTGACCGATGCCGCGTGCTTCATCGCGTCAGTGTAGCTGGGAGAAGACCACGAGCCATCCAGCGGCCGCGGGCAGCGCGAACGCCGCCGACGTCCACGCCCCGCGGTCGATCCCCTGCCTTCGCGCGAGCGGGATCCCGATCGCGATCAGGTCGGCGAGGTCGGTGAGCGCGTTGAAGACGATGAGAAAAGCGAGCGTCTCCAGGTGCTGAAGCCCGTAGAACACGAGCACTCCGAGGCCGATGTCGCGCACGCCGAAGAGCCGCGCCATGAGGCGCGTGGTCGGATTGTCGTGATCGACGGGGAAGCCCAGCAAGCGCGCGCTCGGGCGAGCTGCGACGAAGGGGGCGATGCCGAGCAGCATACGCCCGACGCCCATGGCGAAGATGATGTAGTGGAGCATTGGCTTGTCTTTCCGGGATTAGAAGCGGAGGGGGGGACGGGCTCGGCGGCGCAGCGACGCGCCACTCGTGCATGCGTCGGCGAGGTGCGGCAAGTAGAGGGCGAGCGAGAACGCGAGAAGGCGAGTCAGTGGCGCGCGGGGCACGGCAGGTCCGCCTCGAGCGAGCGTGCGAACTCGACGACGGCGCGCTCCATCTGGTCGACGCCCGGTTGCTCGGTCGGCATGTGGCTCGCCCCCTCGAGGACGACCATTCGCTTCGGGGCGGCGAGCCGGTCGAAGAAGCGACGGCTGAGCGAGATGTCCGTCATCTGGTCGACCCCGGGATGCGTCAAGAGAACGGGGCAGACCCGGAAGTCCTCGGGCTCGATGTCGGGTGCTGCGCTCATGAGCGTCCGCAGGAACCGCGCGGGCACCCAGTTGCCGCCGCCGAGCGGGTCGGACTCGCACAGCGCTGCGAGGTCAGGCTTGTTCGAGATGCGGTTCATGCGGGACATGTAGCGCATCGGCATCGGCAACCCGTCGGTCACGGCCCGCAGGTTCTCGAGGAGCCAGAGGCCCGCGCTGCCGAGAAGCTCGGCGCGGGCGAAGCCGCGTCGCACGTCTCTCTCGCGAGGGTCCGCCAGCGTGGTCGCGACGAGACCCACCACGCGCTTCGAGCGAGCGGCGGCCTGGTAGGCGAGCAGCCCTCCCAGGCTCACCCCGAAGAGGACGACGGGCCGCCCGTCCCGCGCGAGCTCGGCCTCGATGAGCGCGACCACGCAGTCGACCCAGAGCGAGTACTCGAGGCGCGCAGAGGGAACGGCCGTGAGGCCGTATCCAGGGAGGTCGGGCGAGACCGTCTCCCAGCCGTGCTTGCGCGCGAGCACGGCCGCCGGCGCCATGACGCGCCCGTATGCTCCAGCGCCGTGCAGCACGATCACCTTGATCTTCGACTCGGGGACCGCGAGCCGGTCGAGGTGGACGTCGAGGCCGCCCCAGGACCACCACTCCTCCTGGGGGGTAGTGGCGGGCGTGCAGCGCATCCCCTCCGGGAAGAAGGTCTGGTAGCGCTCCCGTCCGGCGAAGTCCTTGTAATGACGGCGATTCATGGCGGGCGAGAGCGCGAGCGATTGAGCGGCGGTGGTCATGCGTCCTTCATAGGCGCTGCAAGCGCGCACGGCATTGACCGGGCGCGACAACCGATTGACCGGCCGCCCACGCTCAGGCAATGCGGGCAGCGCCCGTCGCCCGTCACCCGACACGTCACGCAGGCAAGCGACATCCAACGGGCACGGCCTTCCTCATGTCCCTTTTCTCTCTAGCCAGTGCGATAGGTTGGGTCCTCGTCGTTCTCGTCGCCGGGCTCGTGCGGGGGCGGCCCTACGTGTATTTCTCGGGCGTCCTCCTCGGCATCTACTCGCTCGTCGCCGTGAGCCTCGCGCCGCAGATGGGGTCTCTGCTGCCGGTCTACGCGTACCTCCACGCGAGCGTGTACGCGAGCTTCGTATTCCTGGCGCGGCCGCGGATGCGGCCCACGTGGTTTCGGGTGCTCGTGAGCTGGCCGGGGTCGTGGTTTCTCGGCAGCACGCTCCTCGCGTTCCCGTGGGCCATCGCCGCTGCGTGTGGTCTACGCCCGCTCGGCTTCTTCGTGCCCTACGTGGTCGCGCTGCTCGGCTTCGCGGACACGTTCTTGCCGCGACGCGAGACGGTTCACGTGGTCGTAGGCGAGCCAGGTCACGTGGCGCTCGCGCGGGGGCCGAGCCGGAAGGGGCAGGACCCGCGCCCCCTGCGGATCGTGCAGATCACCGACCCGCACCTGGGCCCGTTCATGTCCGTCGACCGTTTGCGGCGCATCTGCGAGCGTACGGTCGCGCTGAAGCCGGATCTGGTGATGCTGACGGGTGACTTCTTGACGATGGAGTCCCAGTCCGACCACGCCCTGCTCGGCCGCGCCCTCGCGCCTCTGCAAGCGCTCGAAGGGCGCTGCTTCGCTTGCTTCGGCAACCACGATCACGAGGCGCCCGAGCACGTGCGTGCCGGGCTCGCCTCCGCGAGGGTCGTGCTCCTGATGGACGAGATGCGCCGTGTCGAGACCGCGGCGGGTCCGGTGGAGATCCTCGGCTTCGACTTTCGGTGGCGGGACCGGAGCGCTCACCTCGAAGAGGTGACTTCACGTCACCCGCGCGACGGTGACGTTGTGCGCATCGGGCTCCTCCACGATCCAGGAGCGTTTCGTCACCTTCCGGCGGGCAGCGCCGACCTCGTGCTCTCCGGGCACACGCACGGCGGCCAGCTCGGGCTCCTCTGGATGGGGCTCCCGCAGACTATCCTCTCGGCGCTCTCGCGCATCCCGGACCATGGCCTGTGGTCCCGCGGCAAGGACCGCCTCTACATCCATCGCGGCACTGGCCACTACGGCTTCCCGCTTCGGCTGGGGGTGCCGCCGGAAGAGAGCGTCCTCGAGCTTCATCGCGCGAGCGCCTGAAAGCCGCTTGCGCAGATCCTTGCGCAAGGGGGACGCACCCTTGCGCAAACGGCGCTTTCGACTGCGATAATACGCAGGATTTTAGGTGGAACGCGCCTTGCTCCTTGGAGTGCCGTGGACGGCGCCTGGCGACACTCGCCGCGCGCAGGTCTCCACGGCAACTCGCTTCGAAGGAGCCCCGATGCGTATCTCGTTCTTCCTGGTCGCCCCCGTCCTCGCGGTCCTCGGCTGCTCAAGCGCGCCCTCGGCGTCCGCGGGCGCGGGCGGTGGAGGCAACGTTGGTGCGGACACGGGGACGACCGAGCCGGGTGACGCGGACACGGGGACGGCGGAGGCAAGCACCAGCGACTCTGGCCTCGCCGACACGGCGTCGCAGTCGTCCGTCGACTCGGGCAGCGACACCCAGGTGGAATCCGACGCGGCGGCGGACGCCGGAAGCGACTCGGCGACGGAAGACGCGCCGGCGGAGGACGCGGCAGGCGCCGACCCGTGGGAGCTTTACGACGCAGGCGCCCCGATCGTCGCGAACACGGACCCGAACGGATGGTCGATCCTCCCGGGCTTGCCCGGCACCGCGGGTGGCTACCAGCGCGCGATCTACGTCGACTCCGTCGGAGGCAGCGACAGCAACACGGGTGACAGCCCGTCCCAGGCTCTTCAGCACCTCGACTCCACGAGCACGCTCTACCAGCAGCTGAGCAGCTCGGTGGCGAAGACGCAGAGCATCGTCGTGCTGCTCAAGCCTGGGAGCAGCTGGCCGACGGAGCAGTTCAACGTGCCCCTCGGCGGCACCGCCGCGTTCCCTCTCCTCATCACGGGCACGATGTGGCCGGGCAACGTCGGTACGGCCCGACCCCAGATCGGCGGCATGATCTACCTCACGGCAAGCCACGTCGCGATCGAGGGCCTCCAGATCGGGCCGGGCGGAACCTACGCCGAAGGCATCCACATCCCCGTGAACGGCGGCACCGACTTCCTCATCGAGGACTGCCTCATCACGCACTATTACAACCTCATCGAGATCACGGGATCCCACACGCAGCCGGTCAGCAACGTTCGCATCCGGCGTAACTACCTCTTCGGCGCGGAGGGCAACGGTCCGGTCGTCGCGTTCGACGGAAACGACATCTCGAGCGCTCTCTTCGAGGACAACTTCTTCGACTGGAACGGCGGGCCCCTCGGCGACTACACGAACACCAGCCTGACCGCCAACTACAGCGACCAGTACGCGCACGACATCTACTTCGCGGACGACGGCACGGGCGTCGTGGCCCTGAACGTGACCTTCAAGCACAACCTCTTCTCGCGCACGCTCGAGAGCGTGAAGGGTCCTTACAGCGGGGCGATGGACGACAACCTCTTTTACAACTACTCGAGCGGCGGCTACATCGGCACGTGGGGAGCGCAGTTCACCAACAACGTCCTCATGAACGGCAGCGGATTCGCGACCGGGCTCGACAACAACCACGGGCCCAACACGCTCTCCTCGCGAAAGACGCTCTTCTGCAACAACCTCAGCTACAACGAAGGCTCCCCGTACGCGGCCGGCGATTATGCCTTCCAGACCGAGAACACGGCGGGCGTGAACCTCGAGTTCGTCCACAACGTGATCGACGGGTTCGACCGCGCGTTCAACTTCAGCGACGGGAGCTGCTTCGGCTACGACGTTTCGAGCAACACCGTCCAGGCCAATAGCTTCTACGAGATCTGGTCCCCCTGGCCGCAGGCGGGATGCACGCTCAGCTTCTCGGACAACACCTACCACTCGCCCATGGGCAGCACGTCGAAGACCCAGGACGGTTATTCGCTCAAGCAGAACCCTGCCGGCACGTTCTCGGACTTCGCCACCCTCGAGACGTTCCTCGACGAGAGCGGCGGGACGTACCAGAGCGCCGCTTTCGCCTTCACCGACCCCACCCGCAACATGACGAGCTACCTGACGAGCACGGGGCTGGCGGCGGCGAGCTCGGCGCCGACGTACATCGACTACCTCACGCTCGTTCGCGCCCAGGCGCAGACCTCGCACCAGTGGAACACGGCCCTCGGAGTGCAAGCGATCAACGAATACCTGCGCCAGGGCCACTCGCTGCCCGGCCAGCCGCTGACGTACGGTAGCGGTTGCCCGTAGCCCGGGAAGCGCGTTCGCTTGGGCGCCCGGTCAAGGCGCGCTACGCTGAGAGCAGACGCCATGGTCAGCGAGTCCCGTCCTCCCCGCGATCCGAAAGCCCGACCAGGAAGCAAGCATCCCGGACCTGCGGGGGAACCGGCCGACCTGGCGACGGCCAAGTCCCAGGACGGACGCGGCCCCGTGCCCGGCCCCTTCGGATCGCCACCGCCGAAGAAGCGAGAGCTTCGGCCCATCGTGCCTCGCAACACCCTGCCACCGCCGCCCGCCGCGAGCGAGTCGACGCAGCCCCTGCCGCGGCAACGCGCCAGAGCCGCGGAGCAGGCCCGCGCCGCGAAGCTGACCGACTCGAAGCCGCCGACCGCCATCCGCGGCGCGATCTTCGGCGAGCGCCTTCTCGAGGCGCGTGAAGAGGCGGCCAAGACCAAGGCCGCGGAAGAGAAGGCAAAGCCCCGCGGCGCCCACGACGACCTGCTTGCCGCGTTTCTCGACGATGAGCCGCTTCCGTTGAGCGAGCCATTCGCCGCGGGCAGGCCCGGCACTGGCGGAAAGAAGCATCGCTGAGGGATCTCCTTCCAATTCGATGCGGCACGAGTCCTTTCGGTATGCTCGACGGCGCATGAGGACCGACACCAAAGAGCGCGTTGGCCCGACGGAGAACCCGATATGGGCGCGCACGCTTCACCGCAAGCGCGCGGTATCGAACGACGGTACGAAGATCGCGTACGAAGTCGTAGGCACGGGGGACAAGGTCCTCCTCTTCGCGAACGGGCTTGGCGCGCGGCTCTATTCCATCGAGCCCGTCGTCGAGGCGTTCTGGAAGGACTACCGCATCATCAC
>Ga0302320_10026925_pt1 | contig 11107 bp, 12 predicted proteins | sample Bog_T0_3_FD_202130 | JGI IMG/M metagenome (GOLD analysis project Ga0302320, IMG submission 202130) | Peat permafrost microbial communities from Stordalen Mire near Abisko, Sweden - Bog_T0_3 | ecosystem: Environmental > Terrestrial > Soil > Wetlands > Peat | place: Sweden: Abisko, Stordalen Mire... | reverse complement strand
CCTCCATCAGCGGCGCGATAATGACAAATTCATCGCCGCCGCACCGTGCCAGCACGTCGCCGTCACGGATGCACTGGCGCAGCCGCTCGGTCACCAGATGCAGCAGGGCGTCGCCGGCCGGGTGGCCTAGCGTGTCGTTCACGTTCTTGAAGCCGTCGAGATCCAGGCAGAACATCGTGAGAGTCTCCGGCAGATTGGGATCCTCGCAGACCTGCGTCAGGCCGAGGCGGTTGAGCGCGGTCGTCAGCGGGTCGCGGCGGGCCTTCTCGAGGCTGGCGAACCGGGCAACGTAAGACTGCAGCGACAGCTTCTGAAACCGCTTAACCGTGGCGGCGCTACTCGCCATCCAGGGCAGGCCGAGCGCCACCGCCATGATCATCCAGTGATCAGCCGCCATTACACAGCCCACCAGGCACGGCAGGTTGATCAGACACACGATCGTCATGGCAAAGCGCGGCGCCGGGTAATTGCGCGCGCAAAGCAGGCCCTGAAACCCAAGCGACGTCATGCCGCCGATGACCTGCATCGCCGGCACGTCATGGGCCTCCATGCCGCCGGTCATGGCGCCGAGAACGCCGGCCCAGACGAGCGTGGCCAGCACGTGCACATCCGTGACGGCTGGCGTGGGGTTCAGCCGGCCGCGCGCGAGGCCAAAGGCCAGCAAAATGCGGAACAGGTTCAGCACGCTACTGGCCACCACGACGGCATTAAAATACCAACCGGGTGAGCATAACAGACAGACAACCGACATCATGGTCATGGCCACCCCGGATGACAAAATGCCGGGTACGGTAATGTCGATATCCTGGATCAGCGCGTCATGCTCGGCGTCCGATACGCCTGGACCGCTATTCAGCAGCCACCGCACCAGCCTGGTGCGTGGCCGCGGATGCAGACGGTCCGGCACGATCTTCCAGGCTCCAAGAATCGCAGTTTGTGCCATCTTGGCGCTTTCCCGATGCGAAGGCCTTTCCATGCACAGGTCGACCTTTGTCGTCTCTTGCAAACCCGGGAAGATAAGCCCGATTCATGAAGACGCGATAAATCTTAGAGCATATCGTTGGTATTGAATCAGTTCCTAGCGTGTCACGAGCGCTGGCATTTCGAGAGGAAGCCGGCAGAGAAAACTGCTTCAGTCGGACCCTTTTCACCCAAGGAAACGTCTGGAGCAGCCTTTCCACGCAGCCAGGACGCAGCGGCGGCAACCAGGCACATGCCCAGGGAGAAGGTGAACAGGATCGTGAGACCGTTGTGGAACGGTGCGGAAATCAGATTGGCGAAGAACACGGGATCGGTGATTTTGGCTTGGGAGGCTGCCGGCAAGGCCTTGAGCGTCGGGCCGAGCAGGCTGCGCATTGGATTGTAACCCAGGAAAGGCGAACAGCCCGAGACCGCTGGCATATCCGCCACCTTTGCCGCGGCGGACGACGTATCCCCCTGGGCCATCAGTCCTTTGGTCAGGGCTGATGGCAAACTGGCGGCCAGGCCCGTGACCATGATCGAGAAGTACAGCCCAATCGAGAGCGTCATCCCCACGTTCTGGAAGGTGACGCGCATACCATCGCGGCTCCCCTCTGGGCAGCCGGAACCGCGTTCATGATCACAGCAGCGCTACGCCGCCGACCAGTAGGCCGAGCACCGCTGGGTTGAGCCAGCCCATCGAGGCGCCGCGGTAGGGCTGTAGAGCATAGGTGATACCCACGAGGACGGCGACGAGGCCGACGGCGAACACCACGTTACCCGGCCAGTCCGGGCGCGCACCTTCGATCTCGCCGATTTCGTGGAGACTCCGGTAGGCCCACACCGTTCCGAACAGGCCGATCGGCACCGAGACGTAGAAGATCAGGTGCCAGTCCACCGCGGCCAGCAGGCCACCCGCGACCAGGCCAATGAAGGCCCCGCGATCAGGGCCACCGAATTGATGCCCAGCGCCATGCCTCTTTCATGTTCGGGGAAAGCATCGGTGATGATGGCCATTGAGTTGGCCATGATCATCGCTCCGCCGCCTCCCGGAACGATGCGCATGGCGATCAGATAGACGGCCGCGAACGGTCCCCGAAATAGGTCAGCGAGGCGGCAAGCGAACCAAGAGTGAAGACGGCAAAGCCAAGGTTATACATCTTCACGCGCCCGAACATGTCCCCGATACGCCCGAAGGACAGTACCAGGACTGCAGTGACGACCATGCAGCCCATCAGCAGCCACAGCAGATAGGCCGGTGTTGGAGGCGATGAGCGGATTGAGACCGATGCCCCGGAAAATGGCCGGCAGCGAGATTGACACTCGACGAAGGGCTGGGGTCTCCGCGGGCGACCATCTCGTTGATCGCGAGTTGCAGAAACATTCTGGCTTTGCTTACCCGCTGGGGACTTTTTGTTGCTGGCCACGGCCAATTGGTATTCAATCCGTCTCGCGCCAAAAGAAACGCCAAAACACAAAACAGGCGCACACATATCGTCCAACATAGGGGAGATCCGAAATGCCTGTTGCAACCCATCGACGCGCGATCCTGCTGGTCGCCTTCACCCTGCTCGCCGCGTCCTCAAGCGGCGCGCTGGCGCAAAAGAAATACGATACCGGCGCCAGCGATACGGAAATCAAGATCGGCAATATCATGCCCTATAGCGGTCCTGCTTCCGCCTATGGCGTGATCGGCAAGACCGAGGCCGCCTATTTCAGGAAGATCAATGCCGAGGGCGGCATCAACGGCCGCAGCATCAATTTCATCAGCTATGACGACGCCTACAGCCCGCCCAAGGCGGTCGAGCAGGCGCGCAAGCTGGTCGAGAGCGACGAAGTGCTGTTCATCTTCAACCCGCTCGGAACGCCGTCGAACTCGGCGATCCACAAATACATGAACGCGAAGCATGTGCCGCAGCTGTTCGTCGCCACCGGCGCCACCAAGTGGAACGACCCCAAGGACTTTCCCTGGACCATGGGCTGGCAGCCGAGCTATCAGAGCGAGGCGCGGATCTATGCGAGCTATATTCTCACGCATAAGCCCGACGCCCGAATCGCGGTGCTTTATCAGAACGACGACTACGGCAAGGACTATCTGAAAGGCCTGAAGGACGGATTGGGCGCCAGGGCGGCCACAATGATCATCGCCGACGAAAGTTTTGCGACCACCGAACCCACCATCGACGATCATATCGTCAAGCTCAAATCCAGCGGCGCCGACCTGTTCGTCGATATCGCGACGCCGAAATTCGCCGCGCAGGCGATCCGGACGGTCGCCGAGATCCAATGGAAGCCGCTGCATTTCCTCAACAACGTTTCGGCATCCGTCGGCAGCGTACTGAGGCCCGCGGGCTACGAGAACGCGCAAGGCATCATCTCGGCGGCCTATCTGAAGGACGCTTCCGAACCGCAATGGGATACGGATTCCGGGATGCGCCAGTTCCTCGACTTTCTCGCCAGGGATTTTCCGGAAGGCAACAAGCTCGACCAGGGCACCGCGGTCGGCTACGGCGTCGCGCAAACCCTGGTCCAGGTGCTGAAGCAGTGCGGCGACGATCTGACCCGCGACAACGTCATGAAGCAGGCGGCAAGCCTGCAGAACTTCCGGACTGAAATCCTGCTGCCCGGCATTGCCATCAACACCAGCGCCACCGATTTTGCCCCGATCAGTCAGCTGCAACTGATGAAATTCGAAGGCGACAAATGGCAGTTGTTCGGCGACGTCATCAGCGCCGACGTCGGTGGTTGAAGGCGGTTGCGCCGCTCCCGAACGCGGCGCCGCGGCTTGGCTGCGAGGAAGGTACCGCTTGTTCCTCACCTCTCCCGAAACTGGGACCGGATGGTAGGGCCCCGTCATCGCGAGGAGCTCTTCGCGACGAAGCCATCCAGCTACGTGTGCGGCGCCAAGCTGGATTGCTTCGCCCAAGAGGGCTCGCAATGACGAACGGGCAAATTTCATGCAACAAGGTGCGCGAAAGCGCATGAAAACTCCCCGCCAACGCGAAGCTGTTCCTCCGCGTTGGCCGGAAAAGCGCCCCAGATGGTGCCAGGGCTTTTCCTTTCAATCCATCGGATATCAGCGACCCGCGGGCGCCGATATCCCGCCGCTATAGCGCGACCAATCCGGCTCGGTCGCCACGTAGGCGGGCGCCGCATAAGCATTGCTGTTTCGCAATTGCTCGCTGGCCGCTGTGCGGTCTATCTTGCGACTGTGGTGGTGTTCGGCGGCGGCGACCGTCTGTACTGCCATTGCAGCAAGAAGCGAACCGCCGAGGACCGTGATAATTATCTTTCGCATCGTCATCTCCCTTTACGCATTTTCAGCAAAAATTGCGGTTTGCGTCTTCCGCCCACCCTACATGGCGATGGTGCCGGGATCCGATAATAGGCGGAATATGGAATAGATTATCCATCTGGAACGGATAATCGGGCGGATGTTCCGGAAGCATGATCCGAAGAGTGCGGATAACAGGAGACCTCCATGGATCGGCTGACCAGTTTGACGGCATTCGTCCGGGTGGTCGACAGCGGCGGATTTTCAGCGGCCGCCCGTCGCCTCAACATGTCGACGACGATGGTGAGCAATCACGTCAAGGGGCTGGAAGACCGGCTCGGCGCACGGCTTCTCAACCGCACCACGCGGAAGGTCAGCCTGACCGAAGTCGGCAAGGCCTATTACGATCGCTGTGCGCACATCCTTGCTGATCTCGAACAGGCCGACGACATCGCCAGTGCGCAGCAATTAACGCCGCGCGGCACGCTGCGCATTTATACGGCCACGCACATTGTCCGGTTTATCGCGCCGGCGGTCGGCGAATTTCTCCTGTCATACCCCGACGTCAAGGTCGATCTGAGGATGGGCGAACGAGCCGTCGATCTGATCGACGAGGGATTTGACCTTGCAATCCGGCTGACGCCGCCGCCCGATTCCAGCCTGATTGTACGCAGCCTGGCGACCTGGCAGCACGTGCTGTGCTGTTCGCCTGCCTATCTTGAAAAACACGGACCGCCCCAGCAATTGTCCGAACTCGCAGATCGTAATTGCGTCCGCCATGTATTTTATCCGTATGGGGATGAATGGCATTTCATCGATCGGAAAAGCACGCCGGTGTCGGTGCGGGTTTCGGGCAATCTGGTTACCAACAGCGGCGAGACGCTGCGGACGGCCGCTCTGCAAGGTGTCGGCATTGCTCTGGCCGCGGGATTTTTGGTCGCCGACGATATCGCGGCGGGGCGCCTCGTTCGTTTGCTGTCGGAATACCGTCCAGTGGAATTTGCAATGAGCGCGGTTTACCCGCATCGCCATCATCTGTCGGCGAAGGTCCGCGGATTCATTGATCTCGTCGCGCATCACAGTGCCGAGCATCAGAAGCTGATCAATCCAGATGCGGAGGCTGGCTAGAATTCCTGCGCGATCTTGGTCAACATCGCCAGCATCGAAGCGCTGTTGGCCGGCCCGATCAATTCGTTCAATCGCGCTTCATGCTTGACGGCGACCAGCTTCTTGGCCCGTGCCAGCACCGCCCGACCCTTGTCGGTCAGGATCAGGATATGGGAGCGACGGTCATTGGTCGACCGGATCCGCGTGCACAGATCGCGGCTTTCCAGGCCGTCCAGCATCGCCACGAAATTGGGCCTGAGAATTCCAAGCGTATGAGCGATTTCGGTCTGATTGCGTCCCGGATTTTTGTCAATCAGCAGCAGCACCGAGAATTGTGCCGGGGTCAGCTGCAGCGGCGCAACGCAGCGCAAAAAATCCTCGAAAATCCGCAGTTGCGCGCGCTTCAACGCATATCCCAACAACCCGGAGAGTTCGCCGAGTTGGAGCGCTGGGGTTTCCGCACTGCCTTCGATTTCCTTGCGTGCGAGGCGGGACGCCTTGACAGCATCGATCGGGCCGGTCTTTGAAACAGTCATCGCGCGAGGCTCGCAATCCGGCTAGGCTTGGCCTGCGAAGGCCGGCCTTGAGATTATTGTTGATAATTGTTATCCACCATATCAAACACCGGCGGCCTATTTCAACTGCCGTCGCCGAACGGCCTGACAGCGTCGCCGTGAAGCGCTGGTATTAGCCTGTTCGTGATGGGGAGCGCCGCACCTTGAATATGACGATCATGCTGTTCCTGTTGCAGGACGGCATTACCAACGGCGCGATCTATGCGCTGCTGGGGCTGGCGCTGGTGCTGGTATTCGCGGTCACCCGTGTCATCCTGATTCCACAAGGCGAGTTCGTCACCTATGGCGCGCTGACCTATGCCTCGCTGTGCTCGGGCCAGATGCCGGGCACGGCGCGGCTGGCCGTGGCGATGGGCATCGCGGCCTTCGGCCTCGATCTGTTCGTCAGCCGAGGGTCGCTGAACCGATCTCTGGTCGCGCGCTCGCTTGCCGTCAATATCGGCCTGCCCGTGTCCATTTTCGCGCTGACCTACGGGCTGGCCGGCCACAACGCCCCGGTTGTCGTCAATATCGCCTTGTCGCTTGCGATCGTGGCCGTGATCGGCCTGTTGCTCTACCGCATCGCGTTTCAGCCCATCGCGCACACCTCGGTGCTGGTGCTGCTGATCGCGTCGGTGGGCTGCCATCTGGCGCTGCAGGGTTTTGGTCTGGTGTTCTTCGGCGCCGAGGGGCAGCGCGGACCACCGCTATCGGTTGCGGCGTTGACCGTCGGATCGCTCCGCTTTACCGGCCAGAGCCTTGCCGTCTACGCCATGACCATCGCCTTCATCGTCGGGCTGTGGCTGTTTTTCGGACTGACGCTTTATGGCAAGGCGTTGCGCGCGACGGCGGTCAACCGGCTGGGCGCGCGCCTGGTCGGCATCCGAACTACGCTGTCGGGACAGATCGCATTCCTGCTGGCAGCGGTGATCGGCGCGCTCTCCGGTATCCTGATCGTGCCGATCACGACCTTGTACTACGATACCGGATTCCTGATTGGCCTGAAGGGCTTCGTCGCCGCGATCATCGGCGGCCTGATCAGCTATCCCTTGACCGCCATCGCGGCGCTGGTGGTTGGCTGCGTTGAAGCGTTTTCTTCGTTTTACGCCAGCAATTTCAAGGAAGTTATCGTCTTCACCCTGATTCTTCCGGTGCTGCTGCTGCGGTCGCTGGGGGCGCCCGCGGTCGAGGAAGAAAAGGATTGACTACGATGCAAGGGCGTCTGCCAGTGCTGGTTTTCGCGCTGCTCATGGCGGCGATCCCGTTTGTGCCCGGCCTGCCGCCCTTCTGGATCGTGCTTTTGGACAATATCGGGCTTTCCGCGCTGGTGGCGATGGGGCTGGTTCTGCTGACCGGGGTCGGCGGCCTGACCTCGTTCGGCCAGGCGGCGTTCTGCGGCTTCGGCGCCTATACCACCGCGGTGCTGACGACGGCCTATGGCCTGTCGCCCTGGCTGACGCTGCCGCTCGCGCTGGCGGCCTCCGGCCTTGCCGCGGTGGTGCTGGGTCTGGTCACGGTCAGGCTGTCGGGACATTATTTGCCGCTCGGCACCCTCGCCTGGGGGCTCGGTCTGTTCTACCTGTTCAGTAAGCTCGAATTCCTCGGCCGCAATGACGGCATCTCCGGCATCCCGCCGCTGTCGATCGGCGCGTTCCGGATGATTGATCCCGGCTCGATCTATTTTGCCATCTGGTTCGCGGTGATCATCTGCGCGGTTCTGACCATGAACCTGTTGGACTCGCGCACCGGCCGCGCCATCCGCGCCCTGCGCCGCGGGCACATCGCGGCCGAAGCCTTCGGCGTACACGCGCCGCGGGCCAAATTGCTGGTGTTCATCCATGCCGCCGTGCTGGCGGGTCTTTCGGGCTGGCTCTTCGCGCATCTGCAGCGCGCCGTCAATCCGACCCCGTTCGGCGCCCAGGCCGGCATCGAATATTTGTTCGTCGCCGTGGTCGGCGGCGCCGGCTATGTCTGGGGCGGCGTGCTCGGGGCCGCCATCGTTGTGATCCTGAAGGAAATCCTGCAGAGCTACCTGCCCTATGTGTTTCACGGCGCAGGCCAGCTCGAGACCATCGTGTTCGGCATCCTGCTGGTGGCGCTGCTGCAGCTGGCGCCGACCGGAGTCTGGCCCTGGCTGACGGCGCTGTTGCCGCTGAAACCGGCGCGCCGACGGCTCGACACCGCGATCAAATTGGCCCCACGCGACAAGGTCGCAGCCATGCCTGCCGTGGTGCTGCATATCGAACATGCGCGCAAGCAGTTCGGCGGCGTGATCGCCGTGAACGATGTTTCGTTCGACGTCCAGGCCCGCGAGATCGTCGCGCTGATCGGCCCGAACGGCGCCGGCAAGAGCACGACCTTCAACCTGATTACCGGCGTGCTGACCGCCTCGGGCGGCACCATCGCCGTGATGGGCCGTACCATCGACAATGCGCCGCCGCAGGAGGTTGTCAAACTCGGGGTCGCCCGGACCTTCCAGCACGTCAAGCTGGTACCGGACATGAGCGTGCTGGAAAATGTCGCGATCGGCGCCCATCTGCGCGGCCATGCCGGCGCCGTCGCCAGCCTGTTGCGCCTTGATCGCGCCGACGAAGCCGGATTGCTGGCGGAAGCGGCGCGACAGATCGAGCGGGTCGGTCTCAGCGCGCAGATCAACCAGCCGGCGGGCAGCCTGTCGCTCGGCCAGCAGCGCATCGTCGAGATCGCGCGCGCGCTGTGCGTCGACCCGATGCTGCTGCTGCTCGACGAGCCCGCCGCGGGACTGCGGCATCTGGAGAAGCAGCAGCTGGCCGAGTTGCTGCGCGGCTTGCGCGACGGCGGCATGTCGGTGCTGCTGGTGGAGCACGACATGGGATTCGTGATGGATCTGGCCGATCGCATCGTGGTGCTGGATTTCGGCAGCAAGATCGCGGAAGGCACGCCGGCTTCGATCAGGCGCAATCCCGAGGTGATCAAGGCCTATCTCGGAGCCGCTTCATGACTCCCGCTAGCTTCGGATTGTTGCAGGTCACCTCGGCGCATATTGCCTATGGCAAGGTCGAAGCCGTCCGTTCGGTGTCGCTCGCGGTCGAATTAAACGAGATCGTCACCATCGTTGGCGCCAACGGCGCCGGCAAGACCACGCTTCTGAATGCCATCATGGGCATCCTGCCGCTGCGCGGACAGGTGCGCTTTGCCGGACAGGACCTGATACGGCTCGACATCGAGGACCGCGTCGCCGCGGGCCTCAGCCTCGTGCCTGAGCATCGCGAGCTGTTTTCGACCATGAGCATTGAGGACAATCTGCAGCTCGGCGCCTTCCGGATCTCCAGGGCGATCGCGGTGCGGTCGTTCGAGCGGGTCTATGCGCTGTTTCCCAAGTTGAAGGAACGGCGCAAGCAGCTCGCCGGAACGCTGTCGGGCGGCGAGCAGCAGATGCTGGCGATGGGCCGCGCCTTGATGGGTGCGCCCAGGCTGTTGATGCTGGATGAGCCGAGCCTGGGGCTGGCGCCGATCATCGTCGCCGATATTTTCCGAATCATCGGCGAGCTGCGCGACAACGGCGTCTCGGTGCTGCTGGTCGAGCAGAACGCCAGGGCCGCGCTGGCCATCGCCGACCGCGCCTACGTCATGGAACTCGGCGAATTCGTCCTCGAGGGCAACGCCCAGGACGTCGCCGCTGATCAAAGGGTCGCCGCGAGCTATCTCGGCATCGCCAACGAGGGCACGGGCGGGAGCTGAGAGCGCGCGCGCTTTCAGGTCGCCAAGGAAAAAACCAGCTCAAGACGAAGCTTTTGTCTTTTCGCTTCTTTAAGCTCACATCGCCGGAACGTACTTGCCGTTCTTCACGGTCAGGATGATGCGCGCGCGGTCGTCAAGACCATAGCGATCCTTTTCGGTGAAGTTGTAGACGCCCTGGCTCGCGGCGATGTCGCGTTCGCTGAGGAAGGCCTGGCGTATCGCCTCGCGGAATTCTGGCGTGCCGGGCTTGGCGGTCTTCAGCGCTACCGGAACGACCCGCTTGAGAACCTCGAAAGCATCGTAGGCATGGCCGGCGAACTGGCTGCGGCTATTGGCGCCGTATTTCGCCTCATAGGCCTTGTCGAGCGCCAGGCCCGGCTGCTTGGTCAACGCGCTGTCGGGCTGATCCTCGGGGTCCATCACCGGACCCGAGGCCATGATGACGCCTTCGGCCGCCGGGCCGGCGATACGAACAAAATCCATGCTCGCTGCACCATGGGTCTGGTAGATCAGGCCGGTGTAGCCGCGGTCGCGCAATTCGGTCTGCGGCAGTGCTGCGGCGGTGCCGGAGGCGCCGACCAGGATGGCGTCAGGATTGGCGGCGAGCAGCTTCAGCACCTGGCCTGCCACCGACGTATCTGGCCGCGCGAACCGCTCTTCATCGACCAGCGTCATGCCCATCGCAATGCCCTGGTTTTTGAAATCGTTGAACCAGAGATCGCCGTAGGAATCGGAATAGCCGATATAGCCGACGGTCTTGATGTTGTGCGCCTTCATGTGCTGGTACAGCACCTTGCCCATGATCGGAACCGGCTGCGGCATCGAGACCGACCACTTGGCCCGCTCTGGCGTGACCGGGAACGGCGACAGCGCCAGATGCGGGATGCCGGCCTCGTTGGCGACATTGGCGATGGCGATGGTCGGCGGCGTGACCGACGAACCCATGATGATATCGGCCTTGGATTCGGTGACGAAACGCCGTGCGTTGGTGGTGGCGGTGGTGGGATCGCCGCCGTCGTCGAGCACGATCAATTTGAGCGGCACGCCGGCGATCTCCTTGGGCACGAATTCAAGTGCGTTGCGTTCGGGAATGCCGAGCGCCGCCCCCGGGCCGGTGGTACAGAGCGAGATGCCGATGGTGATCTCATGGGTTTGCGCCAGCGCGGGGCCGATCGGCAGCAGAAGCATCACGGCGAGCGCCGCCGCGGACTGCGAGAGCTTGTTCATGATAGTATTCCTCCCTTGGTGATTTTTTGGCTGGCATAGCCCTAGCAGAACATCGGCCCGAGCCGAACATGGTCGCGGCCGGCCGGGTCAGCCTTGTTTGAACCTGGCGATGATTTCCTCGGGCATCGGCGCCGATTTCAGCCGCGCCGGATCATCCGGGTGACGACCGACCAGCACCCGCGTCTCATAGGCCTCGATCGCCAGCGCGTCCCCCTTGAACACCTTGTGGGTGACCTCGAAGCTGGAGCGCTTGAAGCTTTCGACG
>Ga0302320_10026922_pt1 | contig 11108 bp, 8 predicted proteins | sample Bog_T0_3_FD_202130 | JGI IMG/M metagenome (GOLD analysis project Ga0302320, IMG submission 202130) | Peat permafrost microbial communities from Stordalen Mire near Abisko, Sweden - Bog_T0_3 | ecosystem: Environmental > Terrestrial > Soil > Wetlands > Peat | place: Sweden: Abisko, Stordalen Mire... | reverse complement strand
GAAACTCTCGGCTCCCGCGGCGCCTTCCGCGACCTGCTGGAAACCGGTGCCGCCGGGGTGGTCATGCTCGACCTGTCCTGGTGCGGCGGCCTGTCCGAGGCCCGGAAGATCGCCGCCATGGCCGAGGCCTGGCATCTGCCGATCGCCCCGCATGATTGCACCGGTCCCGTCGTCCTCTGCGCTTCGACGCATTTGGCGCTAAACGCCCCCAACGCCCTGGTCCAGGAAAGCGTCCGGGCATTTTACCGCGGCTGGTACCGCGAAGCGGTGACCGCAGTACCGGAAGTGCGCGAGGGCCACATCAGCGTTCCGCCCGGACCCGGATTAGGACTGGAGCTTGTGCCGGATTTCACCAATAAGTTCACCTCCACATGCCGCGTCACACCCGTCTAATCCTGGGACCCTGGGCGGTGGTAGGAGCGCTGTGGCTGGTGGCCTGCCTCAATTACCTCGCGCGGAATATGATCACGACCATGCACGGGTCGCTGGTCGCCGCGATCCCCATGAGCGAGGCGCAATTCGGCCTGCTGACGTCGGCCTTCCTCTGCGTTTACGGGGCCACCAGCCCCTTCGCCGGATTCCTCTCCGACCGCTTTGGCCGGACCCGGGTCATTATCATCGCGCTGCTCATCTGGTCCGCCGTCACCTGGCTAACCGGCTACGCCACGAATTTCCCCCAGCTTTTGGCCATGCGGATCCTCATGGCCCTCAGCGAAGTCTGCTACATGCCGGCTGGCATGGCCCTGATCGCCGATTATCATCGCGGCTCGACCCGCGGTCTGGCGGTCGGAATCCACCAAACCGCGCTCGGCGCCGGCGGCATGGCCGCCAGCATCGGCGGCTGGCTCGCGGAATCCCACGGCTGGAGCTTCGCCTTCGTCGCCGTCGGCCTGCCCAGTCTGGTGTACGGACTTCTGCTCGCCTGTGTGCTGCGCGACACGCCGCGGGAGGGAGCGGAAAAGGCCACCGCCGACGCTCCTCTCCCGCAGGTCCGTTTCGGCACCGCCCTGGTCAGCCTGCTCGGCAGCGGCTCCTACCTGCTCCTCCTCGGCTGCATCACTTGCGTCGACGGGATGGCGTGGATCATGGTGGGCTGGATGCCCACCTACATGCGGGAGCACTTTCATCTCGGCCAAGGGGCCGCCGGACTTTCCGCCACGGGCTGGCTCACCGTCGCCTCCATGCTGGGCCTGATCATCGGCGGAATGTGGTCGGACCGCTGGGGCCGTACGAATCCGCGCAGTCGCATCTTCGTCTCGGTCATCGGGCTCTTGGTCGCGACGCCCGCCGTCCTGCTCGCGGCCCACACCGGCAGTCTGAACGCCGCCATCGTTGGCTTGATCGTACTCGGGCTGTTCCGCGCCTTCTGGGGGGCGAACCTCATGCCGATTTTCTGCCTGGTGTCCGATCCGCGCTACCGGGCGACCGGCTATGGCATGATCAACACGGCCTCCGCCTTCACCGGCGGCCTCGGCATCTTCGTGGCCGGCGTCCTTCGCGACCACCACGTCAATTTCAGCAACGTCTTCAACGCCCTGGCCGTGGGCCAACTTATCGCCTCCGGCCTCCTGCTCATGATCCGGCTTTCTTTCAGCGGCGCTCCCGCTGTCCCGCTAGCCACGCCCGCCGAGGCCTAGCCCCGTTCCGCTCATGGCCACAGCCCCGTCTCCCGTTGGAATCCCGTCCCCCGGACCAGAAATCGCCGCCTGGGGGCGGCGCGTGCACGGCCCCACCCTGCCCGGGGCCGGCGTCCGTTGCGCCCGGGAGGCGCCGCTGAGTGCAGCCGAGATCGCGGAGATCTCCGCCATCATCGTCCGCGCCCGCCGGCGCCATGAGGTGGCTCCGCCCTATCCCGAGCACCTCAAGACCCGGCATTGGGATTCGGTCATGGCGGTCATCGACACCGTCAATACCGAGCTCAATTGGCCGTCGGCCGGCTGGAAGATCGGGGCCGCCAGCGAGGAAATCCGCCGGGTGGAGAAAGTCCCCGGCCCCTGCCCCGGCCAAATCGCCCGCAAAGGCGTCGTACCCAGCCCGGCCCGCCTGCCCGCGAGTCTTTTCATCCGGTACCGCTGCTCCGAGTGCGAATTTGCCTTCAAGATGAAGGACCGGCTCGAGCCGCGCGACCTCCCGTACGCCGAAGGCGAGGTCGCCGATGCGGTCGAGTCACTCCACCCCGCGATCGAGATCGGCGATTGCGTCTTCGAGGACTGGTACGAATTGAGCGGCTATTTCGGCGGCTCGATGGACAACGGCGGCGCCGCCGCCTTCGTGCCCGGGGCGCCCATCCGCGACTGGCGCGGTCTCGACTTGGCCAACGCCCGAATCGACCTCTCGTTGAACGGGCAATACCGCAAGTCAGGCTACGGTCGCGTCGCGATGGGGCATCCCCTCACCTCCCTGACCTGGATGGTCAACTGGCTGAGCGCCCGGGGCAAACCCCTGGAAGCCGGGGCCTTTGTCAGCACTGGCACCTGCACCGGACATTTCTTCACCGTGCCCGGCGACCATCTCGTCGCCGACTTCGGGCCCATCGGCTCGGTCTCCGCCCACTTCGAATAGCCATCGATTTCCGATCTGACTTTCTTCCGATCCATGAGCACCTCCACCCCTCCCCCCCGTCATCCGGACCTATTCAACTATCGCCCTTTGACTCCGGACCAGCTGGCCTTCTACCGCGACCAGGGCTACCTCGTGATCAAGTCGATCCTGAAGCCCGCGGGCTTGCGCCGCATGGCCGCGGAAACCCTGGCGGCCTGGACGGCGGAAAAAGGGCCCTACGATCCCTCGGCCAATTGGCTGAAAAATGCCCTGCTGCCCGACGTGCACACCAAGTCCCGAATCGTCCGGGATTACTATTTCGAGGGGCCGCTGGTCGACGTGGCCGAGCAGATCATCGGGCCGAATCTGAAAGGCGTGACTTCGCAGCTGACCTTCAAGATGCGCGGCCATACCAAGGCCTTCGCCTGGCACCAGGACAACGGCTACGGCGAGCTCGATCCCTACAACTCGATCAGCTGCCTGACGGCCCTGGAGGACAACGACCAGGAGACCGGCTGCCTGTGGGTCGTGCCCGGCAGCATCAGGCTCGGCCAAGTCGCCCCCGGCCTGACCGAGGCGGAGAAGAAGGCCAGCCGCGAGGTCGTGCTCGAGGTCGACGAAGCCAAGGCCATTCCCCTGCCGCTCCAGGCGGGCGATTGTCTCTTCTTCTCCTGTTGGACCCTGCACAAGTCCGGCGGGAATTTCTCCAAAGACCGCGATCGCAAGGTGCTGTTTCTGCGCTATGCCGACGCCGACGCGGTCGAGGTCTACAACGAGCGCAAACCGCGGCTCGGCCGCCTCGTCCGAGGCCGCAGCCGCTTTCCCGAAGTGACGGCCTACGAGGCGACACTGTAGGCCAGCCGCCCCGTTCCGCCCATGAAGTCGTCGTTGCCCTTCGGCGTCAGCCAATACACCACCTGGCCGCTCTCCTGGGAGCAGGACCTGCGCCTCTACACCCGGAGCGGGATCGGCCACATCGAAGTCTGCGAGGGCAAGCTCGACCCGGACGATCCGCATCCGCAATTGCGCCAGCTCGCCGCCTCCGGCCTGCAGGTGGCCAGCGTCCAGCCGCGTTTTCATTCGCCTTTTCCCAATTCCCTCCGGGCCAAGCCGGCCGCCCCGGCGGCGCGGATGCGCCTCCTCCGCCAGACGGTCCGCCTGTTCGGGAAGTATTTTCCCGGCACCACCCTGGTCGTGAACACCGGGATCGCCCCCGGCGGGGATTTTGCCGGCGCCTACCGAACCGCCGTGGCCGAATTCCGGCTCATTGCCCAGGTGGCCGCCGACCACGGGGTGCGGATCGGCTTCGAGCCCCTCAATCCGGTCTATATGAACACCGACACCTTCCTCTGCTCCCTGGCCCAGGCCAGCGGGCTGATTGAGGAGGTGGACCATCCTGCCTTCGGCCTCTTCCTCGACCTCTGGCACTACTGGGAAGATCCCACGGCCCCGGTCTGGATTCGGCGCCAGGCCGGCAAGATTTTCGGGGTGCATATCAGCGACTGGCGGACCCCGCGGGCCTTCGGCGACCGCCTGCTGCCCGGCACGGGCGAGATGCCGGTCGTCACTCTCCTCCGGAACATCCGGAAAGTGGGCTACGACGGAATCTACACCCTCGAGCTATTCTCGGACCTCCGCCTGCCCGACTCGCTCTGGAAGGATCCGCGGCGCACGGTCCGACTCGGCCGGAATGGATTTGCCAAGATCTGGCGGCGGGTTTGCGCTGAAAAGTGACATGCAAAAACGCGCCCTGGGCCAAAGCGGCCTAGACATCGTCCCCCTCGTCCTGGGCGGGCACGTCTTCGGCTGGACCGTGGACGAGGCCACGACCGGCCAGATCCTCGACCGCTTCGTCGGCGAGGGCTTCAACTGCATCGACACAGCCGACATCTACGGCCGGTTCTGGATGGGGGTGGCCGGGCTGTCCGAGTCCATCATCGGCCGATGGCTGAAGCGCACCGGCAAGCGCTCGTCGGTCGTCCTGGCGACCAAGGTGGGCGGTCTCATGGTGCCGCCGGATGGCAAGGGCCTCTCCAAAGCCCACATTCTTTTTTCCATCGAGGGCTCGCTCCAGCGGCTCCAGACCGACCACATCGACCTTTATCAGTCCCATGTCGACGATCCCGACGTGCCGCAGGAGGAAACCCTCGGAGCCTACGACCTGCTGGTCAAGCAGGGCAAAGTCCGGGCGATCGGCGCCTCCAACACGGGCACCGAGCGCCTGGCGAGTGCCCTCCAGACCAGCGCCCGGTGCAAGTTTCCCCGTTACCAGACCCTCCAGCCCAAATACAATCTGATCGAACGAGCCAGCTTCGAGGGCGCGACGGAGACTCTCTGCCGGGAAAACCGGCTAGGGGTGATCCCGTATTCGCCGCTAGCCTGCGGCTTCTTGACCGGCAAGTACCGAAGCGAGGCCGACCTGAGCAAGAGCAAGCGCAACCCGGACGTGAAAAACTTTCTCAATGAGCGCGGCTTCCGCATCCTCGCCGCCCTCGACGAGGTGGCCGCGCGTTATCAGGCCAATCCGGCGCAGGTCGCCCTCGCCTGGCTGATCGCCCAGCCAACGGTCACGGCCCCCATCACCAGCGCCACCAGCCTGGCGCAGTTGGACAATCTGATCGCCGCCACCCGGCTGCAGCTCGATGCCGCTGCCCTGGCCCGCCTGAGCGAAGCGAGCGCCTAAGCGAGAGCTCCGCGGTGGGATGCTTCCGGGCCTGCTCCGTGGCCGACTCGCTCCCCGCCTGGAACACCCGTCAGAGGCCACCCCTAGGAGCCGGGGCCCGCATCCAGCATTTGGCGCACCTTGAAGGCGAGCATGGCGGGGGTATAGGGTTTGGGCAGAAATTCGATCCCCGCATCCAGGACACCATGCGGCGCGATCGCCTCATCGGTGTAACCCGAGGTGAAAAGAATCTTGAGACCGGGCTGGGCGATTTTCAGCGATTCCGCCATGGCGTTGCCGCCCATCACCGGCATGATGACATCGGTGACGACCAACCCAATCGGGAGCTCTTTGTGCCCCTGGATGGCCCGCAAAGCATCCTGGCCGTTGGCGGCTGACAGCACGTTGTAGCCCTGCGCCTCCAGCACTTCGCAAGCCAAGTGGCGGACGGAGGGTTCGTCTTCGACCACCAGCAGCGTCTCCGTTCCCCGCGGCAAGGGTGCGGTGGGGAGGGGTCCGGCGGCCTCCGCCAGCGGCTGGGCGACCCGCGGGAAATAGATGCGAAAGGTCGTGCCTTGGCCGACTGCGCTTTCCACCTCGATATGCCCGCCGGATCGCTGCACGATCATTTGGCAGGTGGCCAGGCCCAGGCCCGTGCCCTTGCCCGGCGCCTTGGTGGTGAAAAACGGCTCAAACAGGCGGCTCTTGATTTCAGCGGTCATCCCGCAGCCCGTGTCGCTGACCCGGAGCACGACGTATTCGCCGGGAATCGCCTCCGCCACGCCCGGAACCGCTCCGCGTTCCAGGGTCACCCGCCCGGTGGCGATGGTGAGCTGGCCGCCCTGGGGCATGGCGTCGCGAGCGTTGACGACCAGATTCATCAGGACCTGGCCGATGTAGCCGGGGTCCCCTTGAATCCGCGAGCTGAGGTCGGCCGGGACGATGGTCAACTCGATATTCTCGTCGACGATTCTCCGCAGCAGGCTATCCAGATTTTGCACCGTGGCACCCAGGTCGAGCACGACCGGCAGCACCGTCTGCTTGCGGCTAAAAATCAGCAGTTGCCGGGTCAGACCGGCGGCGCGCTGCGAGGCCAGCCGGATTTGCTCGAGATGGTGGCTGAGGGGAGTGCCGGAACCGAGGTCCGCCGCCATCAATTCGCCGTAGCCCATGATGACCCCGAGGAGGTTGTTAAAATCGTGCGCCACCCCGCCGGCCAGCTGGCCGATCCCCTCCATCTTTTGCGACTCGATGAACTGCGCCTCCAGGCGGTGCCGGTCGGCCCGCGCGGCGACTTCCTGCATGGCGCGACGCACCGCCGGCACCAGCCGAGAGAGGCGGCGTTTCATGACGTAATCGGTGGCGCCGTGTTTGAGCGAATCGATCGCAAGTTCCTCGCCCAGGGTCCCGGATACGAGGATGAGCGGCACGTCGGGGCAGCGGACGCGGGCGATCGCCACCGCCGCCAGGCCATTGAAGGTCGGCAGGGAAAAGTCGGAAAGGATCAAGTCGATGCCTCCCTGGTCCAGCGCCGCCACAAACTCATCCTCCGATTCAACCCGGTTGATGGTGCAAGCGATGCCATCGGTTTCTAAGACGGACTTGATCAGCTTGGCATCATTCGGCTCGTCTTCCAGGTGGAGGATATGGAGCGGAGACTTAAGATCATATCCGGCGGCAGCGGGCGGACCGGCCTCACTCGGTCCTGGCGAAGGGGCTTTCTTCCAGAGGGGGAGCACCATCTGCGGTGGGCCGCGCAGGAAGGCGCCGACCGCCTGGGCGCTCCCCGGCGGAGGGCCGGGCTGGGGCAATTCGCGACCGGGGATGGCCGTCGGGGGCCCGACCGCCGGTGAGGCGTGGGGGATCGCAAAGTAAAACGTCGCACCGCCGTCCACGACGCCCTCCGCCCAGGTTCGACCCCCATGGCGCTGAATGATCCGCCGGACGTTGGCCAGGCCGATGCCCGTGCCCTTGAACTCGGTCCCGTGCAGGCGATGAAACACCCCGAACAGTTTGCCGGCATAACGCGGATCGAAGCCCGCGCCGTTATCGCGGACAAAAATCACCGTTTCGTCCTCGCCGCTGGGAGCGCATCCGATTTCGATTTTGGCCTGCGCGCGCTTGCCGGTGAACTTCAGCGCATTGGATATGAGATTGACCAAGACCAGCCCGAGCAAGGCCCGGTCGGCCAGGACCGTGGGCAAGGGGTGGATCTCCCAGGCGATATCTCGTCCTTTCTGGTCGACCGAGAAATCGGCCAGCGTCTCCCGCACGAGTTGGTCGAGATCTACCTTCACCTTGCGCACCTCGGATTGGCCGAGTCGCGAGAAGGCCATGAGGTCATCAATCATCGCCCCCATCTTTTTCACGGCTTTGACCATGGTGGTCAAATAGCCGCGGCAGTCCCCCGAAAGCGCGGGGCCGGCGTCGCTTTCCAGCAGATCGGCAAAGCCTTCGATATGATTCAGGGGCGCGCGCAAATCGTGGGAAATGGAAAAATTAAATGCCTCCAGTTCTTCGTTGGCCGTTTGGAGCTGCGCCGTACGCTCCACCACCCGGCGTTCCAATTCCAAGTTGAGCGTCCGGATCTGTTCCTCGGTCCGATAGCGTTCCGTGATGTTCCGGACGTTGCATTGGACCATCGGGCGATCCTCGGCCTGATAGACATGGCTGACAAATTCCACCGCGAGGGCCTGGCCCGCTTTCGTGACCAACGGCATGTTGTCGTGGCGAAGATACCCGTCGCGTTGCAACTGCTCGAATTTGGCCTTGTTGCAGACGGAGTCGCCGGCCGATCCCAACTCCCAGATGGGCTTGCCGATCAGCTCCTCTCGCGACAAGTCGAGCAGATGGGTCAAGGCGGGGTTCACATCGCTGATTAGCCCTGTGTTGGCCTCCAAAATGAGGATCCCGTCCTGGGCCGCTTCGAAGAGTCGGCGATAGTTGATATCCGAAGCGCGAATCGCCTTCTCGCTCCGAGTCTCGGCCTCTTCGCGCCGGCTCTCGGCTTGCTCCGACCGCGCCTTGGCCTGTTCGGTGCGCGTTTCCGCCTGCTCGGTCCGGCTCTCCGCCTGTTCCGTTCGCGTCTCGGCTTGCTCCGTCCGGGTCTTAGCCTCCTCCGTCCGGGTTTCCGCCCGCTCCGTCCGCTCCTCCGCCCGTTTGACGCGCACGGCCAGGGCGGGATCGTCGGGTTTTTCTTGGGTGGTAATCAGAGGTTATCCGGATAGTTTGCCGGTAAAATACATTGGGAGAACGTGGGAGGCAGGAAACGCCCTGGTCGGATTCATCCCGGGACGGGCGCTCCGAATTCGTGGAGCACATCAATATTATGGCTTTATGGTCGCTATAGAAAATCCGAATATCGCCTATCTTTAGGCTTGCTGGGGCCGTGCCCCCAGGAGGAGAGATTCCGCCAGGGGCGGGTTTGGTCCCCACCCGTCGTCGGGCCGATCCTGACGACCAGATTCGACCAACGAACCGGCGGCAAAAGACGGAGCCGGATAACGTTCCGAAACCAATCTCGCCCGGCTAGTGGCGCCGACGGACCGCGTCCTTCTGGGCGACGGTGGTACCCAGATGCTCGGCCGCCATCGCCTTGCTATAGCGATCCGGCGAGAAAGCGGCCACGTCGATCGAGGTTCTGCCCTCGCTGACGTACTCGGCCAGGAGAAAGCCCGCGGCCGGGTTGTAGCTGAAGCCGCCGGAATGAAAGGCCAGGCCCACGAACAGCCCGGGCACCGCCTTGACCGGCCCAAGGATCGGTTCGCCGTCCATGGAGAAGGAGATGAGCCCGACCTTTTCGGACTCCCAGACGGCGTCCTTGAGCGCGGGGAGAAAAGGCAGAAAGCGCGCAACGGTTTCGTCCCGCAAGCCGGGCGGAGGCTGGAGACCGGGCATGGTGAAGTCGGTCGACTTCACCCGCCACTCCTCCCGCTCGGCGGTTTCCATGCCGAGCAGGATGCGATTGCCGTAGGCCGGCCGGATGTAGCCGCCAAAGGGATCGGCATTGACCGGCGGGAAATTCCACGGCTTCGGACCCGGGGTGGTCAGGTAGCGCTGATGGACAAAGTGCTTCACCGGGAAGGAGAGCGCGAGCGGCTCGAGGAAAGGCAGTGTCCAGACGTGGACGGTCGAGACGACCGCGTCGGCCGGCAGGTCGCCCGCGGCAGTGCGGACGCCGGTGAGGCGGGCCCCGTCGCGGAGGAAGCCCGTCACTTTGGTGTTTTCCCGGATGTCGACCCCGAGTTCGCGCACCCGCTTGGCCAGGGCGGCGATGTATTCCGGCGGCTCGCTGTAGCCGCCCAAGGCATCGTGCAGGCCGATCATTTCGGGCGCGGGATGGAGATCGGGCCAGCGGGCAAGAATCTCCGTTGCGTTCAGCACGCGGTAGCCAACCCCGAGGCGGTCGTAGAGGGGGAGGAGTTTTTCGCGCTCCGGCCAATCCGCCGGGGCAAACAGGCCGAGGCACCCGTTTTCATTGTGATAGTGGTAATTCGGCAGTTCGCCGCTCAGTTCGCGGAAGATCCGCAGGCTGATCTTGCGCGCTTGGACGCCGGTCTCGCTCCAGAGGAGCCCAGTGCCGATGCCGGCCGCCCGGCTGCTCGAGCCGTCGCCCAGGGCGCCCTTTTCCAAGAGGACGATCCGGCCATATTTGCGGAGCGCCAGCTGGTAGGCCGTGCTCAACCCGATGACGCCGCCGCCGATGATGACAACCGTGCGAGATTTCATGTCCGCCGCCTTTGTCGCCCCGGCGCTTTGTTTTGTCGAGCGCGCAGTGAGCGCCCGGTCAAGGGCCGGATTTATGTCCTTTTCCCGTCCTGCCGTTCGTCGTTTTAATAGAACCCTTCGACCCTCAACCCTGACCCAGGAGATTAATCCCATGCCCAACCCCTTCGTTCACGCTGAATTGGCCACCACCGACGTCCGCAAGGCCAAGGCCTTTTACGGCAAACTTTTCAAATGGAAGCTGAAGTCCATGGCTATGCCCCATGGGTTCAAGTACACGATGATTGACGTGGGCGACGGGGTCGGCGGCGGCATGATGAACCAGATGATGCCGGGGGCCGGTTCGGCCTGGATGCCCTATGTCCTGGTGGCGGATGTCGCGGCCGCCGCCAAGAAGGCGAAAAAGCTCGGGGCGGTCGTCATGAAGGACAAAACCGAGGTCAAGGGCATGGGCTGGTTCGCCATCATCACCGATCCGACCGGCGCTTGCCTCGGACTCTGGGAGACGAAGGAGTAAAGGGCCGGGCGGGCCCGTCAGTTTGGGATTCAAACCGGACGAGATGAGGCGCTAGGCTGGGGCAGTCGATGAAACTGCCTTTCAAACGCTCCTCCCTGGTCGTGCAGGTCGCCGAAGCCGTCCGGGCCGAAATCCTGCGCGGGGCCTGGCCGGACTGGATACCGAGCGAGCGCGAGCTGAGCCAGACCTTCCACGTCAGCCGCAACACCTGCCGCCACGCCGTCGTGATGCTCCGGCGGGAAAAGCTGATCACCTCCGTCGTCGGCCGGGGCAGCCGGGTCAATCCGGCGGTGGCCAATCGGAAGCGCGCCACTTTGTCGCTGAAAAAATCCGTCGGGATCCTGATTCCCGACCGGATCGGCCAACTGCGCCCGAAGATCCTCCTGATGATCGACGAGCTGCGGGAAGAGCTTTTTGAGCAGGATGTCCTCGTCCAGGTCCACGCCAGCCGGACCTATTTCAGCCGCGCGCCCGGCCAAGCCCTGGAAAAGCTGGTCGAGCAGCACCGGCACGACTGCTGGGTCCTCTTTCTTTCTAGCAAGTCCCTCCAGAAGTGGTTCATGCAGCAGAAAATCCCCTGCCTGGTGTCGGGGGCGGTGTTCAAGGGCATCCATTTGCCGGCCGTCGGCTTGGACTACCGGGCGATGTGCCGGCATGCGGTGG
>Ga0302320_10026919_pt1 | contig 11109 bp, 7 predicted proteins | sample Bog_T0_3_FD_202130 | JGI IMG/M metagenome (GOLD analysis project Ga0302320, IMG submission 202130) | Peat permafrost microbial communities from Stordalen Mire near Abisko, Sweden - Bog_T0_3 | ecosystem: Environmental > Terrestrial > Soil > Wetlands > Peat | place: Sweden: Abisko, Stordalen Mire... | reverse complement strand
CGAGCTGTCCGAATGTCGCGTTGCAAAGATCCACCGCGGCGTAAACATAGGTTTCCGGGCGAAACTCCTTGGGGAGGACAAACGGCTCATTCTGAGTTCCGGCGGTGTGGATGGCTCCCCTCAAGTACACAATACCGTTGATGTTCTTCGCTTCCGGTTTACTGAGTCCAGAACCAGTGGGGGCCCATCCGTTGAGCGGCGTAAGCGCGGTAAATCCGCTTCCGTTCAGAGCGAACGATGCACCGTCCAGCGACGTGAAGCACTGCGCATTGCTGAGCGCAGTCTCCGCCTCGACGTAGACTTCTCCATCGGGGTGAATCTCCAAGCGCCCATTGTGGGCGTTGCACAGATCGACAGCGATGTAGACATAGTTCGAGGGGCGAAATCCCGGCGGCAGATAGAACGGCATCTGGCTGGATCCGGAGGTGCCAATGGCGCCCTTGAAGTGCACGATCCCGTTGATGACCTCGACTTCGGCCTTGCTTGTGCCGAAAGGGGCGTTGTACCAGCCGTTGATCAGTGCCAACGGAGTTGGGGATGTGGATGCAGTTATGTCCCCCGCCGGAGTTGAATCCACAGACTGGGCGACAGCGGACGACGCCAGCGCAAGGCCGGCACAGAGAAGAAATACTTTAGACACACGCTCTAAATTCATTGCGACTTGCTCCTTTGATTCTTGGGAAGTGCGAATCCGTGGTGCTGGATTTATTCGTACCGAGGAAGAAAACAACCGAACACAGCGGAAGGTGGTTGTTCAGTGGCTTCCTGCATTTCATTCAACCCATGGGCATGGGGTGCTTGCTTCCAAAGGTCTGATCAAGAGTGGTGGGCCGGGGCCTTTTGTGACAGGGATCTTCCAAAATGTTTGGATTTGGATCCAAGTTGGCTCCTCCTGAACCAGAGATTCTTCGCTACGACCCGGGGCTGGAGATTGATTTTGGCCGCCTTCCCAGGCCTGCGCTGCGCTTGTCCTGGGTTATTTTCCGGTTGCCCCTCCGGGGCGGATGTTGCGCTTGTTCATCCCCGCCGTAACTCGAAAAGGCGAGTTTGGCTGCTTCTTATGAACACGGGTGGTCGAGGTTCGAGGTTTCCCACCCTTCCGCAAAAAGCGCGGAAGGATGGGGCACGGAACTTCGTGGCGTTCCCGGCAAGCTATTCCTTGCAGATGACCTAGCCCGGTTGATACCGACAAGCTGTTAAGGTGGTATATTTACCGGTTACTGGCGATCTCGATCGCGCACCAAGCCTTGCGGTGAACGAATCCCGATGGACGCTGCTCGTGCTGGAATTTCATCCGTCCAACCCGGATGAGTTGTCCTTGGAGGTCTCCCATGCCTCTTGAGGCCCATTTCACGGAAGAATTGAGAGACTCGCTTCGACTGAGGCGGATTGTGGAGGGCGAAGCCATGCTCGATCGAGCCGAAGGCGAGCTGGCCAAGCTACAACCTGCCGACCCGGATGCCGCGAGCTTGCTATTGCTGATGGCGCAGTGGGTCGACGTGGGCTACAGGGACCACGAATTCCTGGATACGCTCCTTCTGCGTTTCTCGGGCGCTTCGCGATGCAAGCTCTCGATCCATGACTTTCTGCGCATTCGCATGGTCGAGGCCTTCCGCGCGCTTTCCGCGGAGGAACTGGATACAGCCATCGAGACTCTCGATTGGGTGCTGAAGACGATGCGCGAGTTGCCCGATCCGGCGGTGGAGGCACTGGCGCATTTCTGGAAGGGGCGCGCGCATCGAAAGCGGGGAGAGTACGAGGCCGCTCTCGAGCACATCGTGCGGGCTCGCGAACTTTCGCAGCAGTCGCGGGACGATGTCGGGTTCGCTGCGGTGATCGAAGTGCACGAAAGCTGGCTGTTGTTTCAGAAGGGCATGCGCAAAGAGGCATGGCAACTCCTGGAACACGCCGAAACGGCATTGAAATCGACAGATCACTACGTGGCGTTGGGCAACATTGAGTCGGCGCGGGGCCGTTTTGTGCGACGTACGGGCGAGTACAAGAACGCCCTGGAGCACTTTGAGCGCGCCATCGCACTCTATTCCCGGAGCGATCCCAAGCACCGCAACGTGGCTCGCACGCTGGTGAACGCGGCCTATGTGAAGCGGTTGCTGGCGTTGCAATTGCGGTGGAAGATCCAAGGACGCGTTGAGCGCGAGCACGGACGGGCAGACACTGTTCGAAGGTCTGAGGCAGGAGGCGGCGGAGCTTTGCGCGCCCGCTATCAGAAGCTCTGCGAGGAAGCGATTGCCGACCTGGTCCGGGCGCGCGAGATCTACCTCTTGCATGGACAACGCTCTGGAATCGGAAACGTCATGCTCAATCTTGGACGTCTTCATTTGGATCGGGGAGCGGTGGATGAGGCAGAGCACGAGGCAATCGAAGCCTACCGGCTGGGGCATGAAAGAAGCGATTCGATCCTGATGGCGCGCGCACGGATTCTGCACGCGGGCACCGAGAACATTCGTGTGGAAGAACAGATGGAGGATGGGGTGGATATTGCCGTCCACGCCAATCGCGCCCGCGATTACAGCGACGAGGCGCTGGCCCTTGCGCGGCAAACGCAGAATCGCCGGTTAGTGGCCGGCGCCAGCATTGCGGTTGGGGATACGGCGGCGAACGAATTCTTTCAGGATTGGGAAACAGCGCGGCGCTATTCCCGCGAAGCGGCGAACCTGATCGGGCCGGGCGAAAGCGACCACCTTGTCGACGACCTCGTTTTACTCAAGTCACGGATTGTGGAAGCCACAGGCATCCACGATCTGTTGCGCGCATGGTCTGAGGGTATGGTGGGCGAGAAGACCTTTCAACAACTCTCGGAGGAGTTCGCCGAGATCGTCATTCCCAAGGTGTGGGAACGCGAAGGGAGGAAGATTTCCCGTGTGGCGCAGTCTCTCTCGATCTCACCCAAGAAGGTGCGGCGTATCCTGCGCAACACGGGGCAGCTGAAAGGCGCCTGACGGCTGGCGAAGCCTGAGATCTTTCTTCAATCTCTCAACCAATTGCGCTCCGGGCATGGGCCGGAACGGTTACGCGGAGTAGAGGGTTTCCGGGAACATCGTAGTCCTTAAGTTTTTGCTATCCCACCCTTTCCGCGGGAGAAAGCGGAAAGGATGGGGCACGGAGGTCTTGAGAAAAAGCGAGAATGCTCTAGCTGATTTCGGGCGCTCGTCCGAAACGGACGAGTATGGCTTGTGAGTGGCTTCAATGTGGACTTTACTCGAACCACTGGCCAAGCCGGCAACCAGGCGGCGCCAGGGGAGAAGAGAAAGATGACAAGCAAGATGCAGGTCGCATGCAATTGGGAATCCCCACGATGGAAGGGGATCACCCGCAATTACGACGCCGCAGACGTGGATCGACTTCGCGGAACCGTGCAGGTGGAGTACTCGCTGGCGCGGGCGGGCGCGGCGAGACTCTGGGAACTGCTCAACAGCGAGGAGTACATTCCAGCGTTGGGCGCGTTGACCGGCAACCAGGCGGTGGAGATGGCGCAGGCGGGATTGAAGGCGATCTACCTGAGCGGCTGGCAGGTGGCGGCGGATGCCAACCTCGCGGGTCAGATGTATCCCGACCAGAGCCTCTACCCAGTCAACAGCGTACCCGGCGTGGTGCGCGCCATCAACAACGCACTGCTGCGCGCCGACCAGATTGCCCACGCCGAGGGTCACGACGGGCTTCATTGGATGCTTCCCATCGTGGCGGATGCCGAGGCGGGGTTTGGCGGAACGCTGAACGCATTCGAACTGATGAAGAGCATGATCGAAGCCGGGGCAGCCGCGGTCCACTTCGAGGACCAATTGTCCTCGGCCAAGAAGTGCGGTCATATGGGCGGCAAGGTGCTGGTTCCCAGGCGGGAAGCGGTCCAGAAACTGGTTGCCGCGCGCCTGGCGGCGGATGTGCTGGATGTGCCGACCATTCTGATTGCGCGCACCGACGCCAATGCCGCGCAGTTGATCACCAGCGACTGCGATCCCCAAGACGCGCCGTTCCTGACCGGACACCGCACCATTGAGGGATTCTTCACCATCATCGGCGGGATCGATGCAGCCATTGCGCGGGGCTTGGCATACGCACCCTATGCCGACATGCTGTGGTGCGAAACCTCAGAGCCCAATATCGAGGAAGCGAAGCGGTTCGCCGCGGCCATCCACGCTGAATTCCCAGGCAAGCTGCTGGCATACAACTGCTCTCCCTCGTTCAACTGGAAGGCGAAGTTGAGCCCGTGGGACATCTCTCGGTTCCAGAAGGAACTGGCGGCCTTGGGTTATCGCTTCCAGTTCGTGACGCTGGCCGGCTTCCATGCATTGAATCTCTCCATCTTCGAACTGGCCCACGAGTACGCGCGCATCGGCATGTCCGCCTATTCGCGGCTGCAGCAGCGGGAATTCGAGCTTGCCGAGAAGTTCGGTTACGGGGCGGTCAAGCACCAGAGATTTGTGGGCACCGGCTATTTCGACCAGGTGGCCAGCACCGTGGCGGGCGGCCAAACCTCAATCCAGGCGCTGCACGGTTCAACCGAAGAGGAGCAGTTTGAAGAACAGACGGCCGGCAGCGAAGCAGATTACGTGATCCCAGTCTCGGGCGATTGAGAAACGCCTGTGATCTCGTGACCGGATTCCAATTCCGTCGAGTTAAAGTCGTTGGCCAAGGTGGCCGCCTCCTCAAGTGGCCACCTCGGGCCAGCGACTCCGGTCGACAGCAAGGGAACAATCAACGATCCACAAAGACAATGGAGAGGACGACAGTTTCATGAGCGCAACGGCACAGATCACCGATCATCTCGCGACAACGACCTCCGCGGAGAGTCAAATCCTTACGGACGGAGCCAGGGAATTCCTGCAGGCCCTGGCCTTGCGGTTTGAAGCGGAGAGAATCAACCTGCTCAACGCGCGTAAACAGAGGCAGGCTCAGTTCGACAAGGGGCAGATGCCGCAGTTTCCAGCGGAAACGGCGGGGGTCCGCGAGGCGGACTGGACGGTAGCCCCGATTCCCCCCGACCTACTCGACCGCCGTGTTGAGATCACCGGCCCCACAGAGCGCAAGATGGTCATCAACGCGTTGAACTCCGGGGCCAATGTCTTCATGGCGGATTTTGAGGACGCCAACGCTCCCACTTGGAGCAATTGCATTGAAGGCCAACTGAATCTGCGCGACGCCAACCTGCGCAGGATCGACTATCGGTCGCCGGAGGGCAAGGTGTACGAGCTGGGACCGAGCCCAGCAGTTCTGTTTGTCCGGCCGCGCGGATGGCACATGGTGGAGAAGCACTTCTTGATTGCGGGCGCTGCGATGTCGGCATCGCTGTTCGACTTCGGTCTGTACTTCTTTCACAACTTCCGCACGTTGCTAAAGCGTAAAACGGCCCCCTATTTCTACCTGCCCAAGCTGGAGAGCTACCGGGAGGCACGGCTCTGGAACGACGTGTTTGTCTTTGCGCAGGAGTACGCGGGTCTGCCCAAGGGGACGATTCGCGCCACCGTTTTGATTGAAACCATCTCCGCGGCCTTCGAGATGGACGAGATCCTTTACGAACTCCGGGATCACTCCGCGGGCCTGAACTGCGGCCGCTGGGATTACATCTTCAGCTTCATCAAGAAAATCCGCAACCATCCGGAGTTCATGTTGCCGCAGCGGGGCGATGTAACCATGCAGCAGCCGTTTCTTCGTTCCTATGTCGAGCTGTTGATCCACACCTGCCACAAGCGCGGCATTCACGCGATGGGAGGGATGGCGGCGCAGATTCCGATCCGTAACAACCCGGCGGCCAACGAAGAGGCGATGGAGAAAGTGCGGCAGGACAAGCTGCGCGAAGTGCGTGCCGGTCACGACGGCACCTGGGTCGCCCATCCCGGGCTGGTACCGGTGGCCAAGGCCGTGTTCGATGAACATATGAAGGGCCAAAACCAGATTCACCCGCCGGAGACCGAGCGCTCGAAGATTACGGCAGAGGACCTGGTGGCGGTTCCGCACGGACGGCTTACGGAAGAGGGGTTTGAGCGCAATATCGATGTGGCACTGCAGTACATCGAATCGTGGCTGCGGGGCAATGGCTGTGTTCCCATCTACAACCTGATGGAGGATGCGGCAACGGCGGAGATCTCGCGCGCGCAGTTATGGCAATGGATCCGCTACGGAGCGCGTCTCGATGACGGCCGTATTATCGACGCCGGTCTGATGACGGAGACTCTCAAGCAGATTCTCGACCGAATGGAGCAAGCGCTGGGCGCGGAGGGCTTCAGAGCCTCGAAGTTCAAGCGCGCAGGCGAGTTACTCGAGCAGTTTTCGACCGGAGAGTTTCAGGAGTTCCTGACCACCGCGGCCTATGCGGAGTTTGCTTGACGGGATGGCGGTTTTCGCCGATCTAATTCTGTCGACCCGGACTTTATTCGCATCCCACCCATTCCGCTGGAAAACGCGGAATGGATGGGATGCGGAGGCCTACAGCAAAACCAACAATGCTCTAAACAGCGAGACCGTGCAGGCTGTTCGGCAGAACAGCCTGCACGGTCTCTGTTTTCATGCTGTCTTGAATTGCCCCGGGGCACGGACAGCGTAGGGCTTTCCCACCCTGGCGCCTGGAAAAAGGCGCAAGGACGGGGAAGGGAGAATCCGGTCATAGGCGGCAAATCAGCAGCTCCCGCTCGTAGATCATCATCTCCGGCGGCAGACGATCGTGCAAATCGATGAAGAGTTCCTCGTGGCCGATCACTTCCGCGCGCCAGGCATCGCGATTGACGGCTTGCAGCTCGTCGAAACGTTCTTTTGAAAAATCGAGTCCGGTCCATGCTACATCCTCATAAGCAGGTGTCCAGCCTTGTTCGGAACCATCCACCCAATGGATCCAATCCGGTCGGGTGAGTTCGGCAATCTTGTCCACCCACTTGAGCAAGTGAACGTTCCGGGTCAGTGGAATTGAGTGTGGGACGCCACCGGAATGAGTTGCAGAAAAGATCGTATCGGCCACGGCTTGGTCTCCATTCCTTTTGTCGTGTTCGGCGTGGTGCACTTGGGCCGCGCATCCGCCGTGCGCATCCTCAATTGCTCGGAGCTTTGCAGGATGCGTGAAGAATCTCTCTGAGACAAGTACAAACCCGGGCGGAGCGCATCGCAAACAAACTGGTCCGAATCGGACGCTAAGACATGGACGCCCCGGCCGATTCATGGGATGGGCATGCGCGCACGCCAGTCTCCCTGGAGGAGCCTTCCGTACGCTCCTGCAGGAGCGCCTCGGGCAAGTCCAGCGCCGGGCTATTGGTTAAGAGTTGATGGAAGTTTTTTTTAATGCCGCAGACGGGGTCGTGGTGCTAAACCCTCTCGCGGCAATCATCGACCCTGAGAATCGGATTAGGTTTATCAGGAGAGTTTGAGCTTCTCACAATGTACCGTGACCGCCGTCACGGTAGAGAGTTGCCGGGAGTGCTGTTCTTGGGGCCTCGGGTGTTTGCAGCCCCGAGAATCCGACCCCTTCGGAGGCAGCAATGCAAGCTCCCCTTGTAATCGAACTTGTGCTCCACCACCAAGCACAAGTCACACATCTCCCCATATCGGCAGATTCCAGCCAGAAGCCCATCCTCCTCTGGCTGGATCCGTACACGCTTGTAGTGGAAAGGGATCACGAACTGGATGGTTATCTGTTCGACGATTCATGTCTTTCAATCAGCTGATAGGAAATCAGCTGGGGACCTTGCTAAAAGTGAAATCCCCCGCCGCATATCAACACTTCACCAGTCACGTAATCCGAAAGTGGGCTGCAGAAGAAAAGTATCGCTCCAGCAGCATCTTCCGGTGTTCCGAGCCGGCCCAGCGGGCATGCGCTCTTGACCGACTCCAGCATGCTGGGTTGGACTCCAAGGCGAATTTCGTGGCCATGCATTTCCATCTTCGAGCCGCTATCGGTAACGGGCTGCGTCATCCGCGTCCCGATCAGCCCGAATCCGACCGCGTTCACATTGACGTTATAGCGGCCCCACTCTTTGGCCAGCGTCTTGGTTAGTCCGATGATCCCGGCCTTGCCCGCCGAATAGCCGGCCTGGCCTGGGTTGCCGTCGGTGCCGGCAATAGAAGTAATGTTGACCACTTTGCGCATGATGCACTGGTTGTCAGCAATCTCCTTCTTCGCGGCGGCGCGAATGTAAGTTGAGGCGGCACGAAGAATACGGAACGGAGTAACAAGGTGAATGTCCAACATCGCCTGAAACTGTTCATCCGAGGTCTTCTGGATAACGCTGTCCCAACTGTACCCAGCGTTATTCACGATGATATCGATAGCCCCAAACTCCGAAAGCGTCGCATGCACGATCATCTCCGGAGTCGCCGGGTCTGTGAGGTCTCCGGTGATGTGACTGACATTCTCCGGCCGCGCGATTTCGGCTTCCGACTCCAGAAGCAGTTTTTCATCGAGGTCGTTGACCATCACGTTCGCGCCGCAGCCAGCCAGCCGCTTTGCAATCGCTCTTCCGATTCCGCGGCCTGCTCCGGTGACAAGCGCTGTCTTCCCTTCCAAGGTGAATGGCATCGTTATTCTGTTTTCAACATCGGTTTCAAATCCTGTGGACCCCATTTCAATCACCTCCTAGGTGATAACTACGCTGCATTGCAGCATAGTAAGTTCAGCATGGTGCAAATGTCCAGTGGCGGAGTAAAAAAAAGTTGCCGACGGATTTACAAGAGCCGGAGACTGGATCGCATTGCATTGAAACAGTGCATGCGCGCGTCAGGAGAGGATCGCAAGTCCGGCAGGCGGCATAGCCCGGTGTGAGGTGAGTTCGCCTTTGGGTAAGCACAAAGATGCAGCCAACTCTCTGGCAGGGATCTGGCTGCACAGTCACCACGATCCAAGGAACGAAAGGATTCGGGCAATGACGAATCGAGAAGTTGTAGTTTTAAGCGCCGTACGCACTCCGGTAGGAAAGTTCGGGGGCGCCTTGAAGGACATTCCTCCCACGGAACTTGCGTCGAAAGTTGTTGCAGACAGTGTTCGGCGTTCTGAGCTCGCTGCGGCCGAGATCGGCAATGTTGTTTTCGGAAACGTGATCCACACCGAAGGGAAGGATATGTATCTGGCGCGGGTAGCCGCTGTGCGGGGCGGCCTTCCGGTGGAAACCCCAGCACTCACGCTGAATCGCGTGTGCGGCAGCGGACTTCAGGCGATTGTTACAGCCGCGCAGACGATCGTTCATGGAGATGCCGATGTGGCAATCGGCGGCGGGGTCGAGTCGATGAGCCGGGCTCCCTACTGGCTGAATGCGATGCGGTGGGGCGCAAGAATGAATGACACGACGGCGGTGGACGTGCTCGTCGCCGCGCTCACTGACCCGTTCGACCAAATCCACATGGGGATCACGGCGGAAAACGTGGCCCGGAGATGGGGGATCACTCGAGTGGAACAGGACGAACTGGCCGTGGAGAGCCATCGCCGGGCAGTGGACGCAATCCGGACCGGTAAATTCAAGAGTCAGATTGTACCCATTGAACTAAAGACAAAAGGTGGGACGATACTCTTTGACACGGACGAGTCGCCGCGGATCGATGCGACGATGGAGAATCTGGCAAAACTCAAGCCGGCATTCGAAAAAGACGGCACCATCACGGCAGGCAATGCCTCCAGCGTCAATGATGGAGCGGCCGCGGTGGTGTTGATGGAACTCCACGCGGCGCAAGAGAGGGGGCTTAAGCCCATCGCCAAACTTGTCGACTATGCCGTGGCCGGTGTGGAGCCTGGCGTGATGGGGATCGGTCCGGTGCCCGCGGTTCGAAGGCTCTACGAGCGCACCGGGATGACTACGGAACAAATCGACGTATTCGAGGCAAACGAGGCATTCGCAGCCCAGGTGCTCGCCGTTCGGCGCGAGCTTGAACTTCCGCCGGAACGAACCAACCCCAACGGGAGCGGACTCTCTCTCGGTCATCCGCTCGGAGCCACCGGGGCGATCGTGACGGTGAAAGCGATTCACGAAATGCACCGCATTGGTGGACATTATTGTGTGGTCACGATGTGTATTGGCGGCGGACAAGGGATTGCCGCGCTTTTTGAATCCTTGAATTGAAGATGGATCAACTCATCGCAATCATCTAGCCAGGCGGGTGAGTTGCGGGTGAGTGAATACAGACTTGGACGCATCGCCAGCTCAGATTCCTTTGCTGGCCTGCGTCCAACTCTGGTCGAATACGATGCGCCCAGTTAACTTGAGCGGGCAGTAAGCCAAGCCTCGATGTGCGGCCAGGTCTGCTTGTGTGCACTGCTCCCGGCCATGATGCCGATGTGTCCTCCAGGGACGCGGTACACCTCAGCGTCCTTGCTCGAGACTTTCGCGATGATCGGCTCCGATTGGCAGGGTGGCGTGATGTGATCGGTCTCGGCAATGACCGTGAGCAAATTAGCCCGCAGCTTTTTCAGGTCGACGCGTTGGCCACGAATCACCATTTCACCTTTCATCAGGCGATTGTTCCGGTAGAGATCGACAATGAGCTGGCGGTATGCACCACCGGCCATGGGAAGGAGGTCTCTCACCCACGTATTCATTGCATGCCATGATTCAACGGCGCGCGGATTATCGAGATTGTCCCACAACCTGCAATAGCTTGTGATGTAGTTCTCAACCGGCTTGAGGGCCTTGGCTCCGTAGTCGATCATCTCGCCAGGAACGATCCCAAGGGCAGCGATGACCTTTTCGACATCGAAGTATTTCTCGTCGGTCCAGCGAGCAAATGTAAGCTCCTGGCGATGCGAAAAGTCCAACGGAGCGGTGAGCAACAGCAGGTTACGCAGGCCGTCGTCGGGCCGCAACGCAGAATAGATTGTGGTCAGAATGGCGCCGATGCACCAGCCAAGCATACTGAATTCGTTCGACTTGGAGACGGTCTTCATCTTGCGAATAGCTCTCGTCATGTAGTCGAGGACGTAATCGTCGAATTTCAGATCTTTATCTTCAAGCCCCGGGACTCCCCAATCGAGAAGATAGACATCGTATCCGCGGCCGACCATGTATTCGACGAAGCTATGCCCAGGGCGCAGGTCAAGAATGGTTGGGCGATTCATGAGCGCGAAGACAAGCAGCAGCGGCACCGGATGTCGCGCCTCGGCCGGGACTACGGGGATGTACCGAT
>Ga0302320_10026918_pt1 | contig 11109 bp, 8 predicted proteins | sample Bog_T0_3_FD_202130 | JGI IMG/M metagenome (GOLD analysis project Ga0302320, IMG submission 202130) | Peat permafrost microbial communities from Stordalen Mire near Abisko, Sweden - Bog_T0_3 | ecosystem: Environmental > Terrestrial > Soil > Wetlands > Peat | place: Sweden: Abisko, Stordalen Mire... | reverse complement strand
AAGTCCCAGGTTGATCCCGAAACCGCCGAGCGGTTCATTGCGGAGAAGCATTTAGGCGATCGAATCCGCCGTCTCCGCCTCAAAAAGTCGATGGGGCTGGTCGAATTGGGCAAGCATACCGGGCTTTCGGCAAGTTTCCTCTCCCAGCTTGAAACCGGACGTGTCGTCCCCACTCTTCGAAATCTGGCGCGCATCGCCATGGTGTTTTCAAAGGACCTGTCCTATTTCTTTGAGAACGAACCGAACGCGCTGTTCCGGATCCACCGCCGCAAAGATCGCGTCCGGATGCCGCAGACAGGCGTTGAGCCGCCAACCTACTTTTTCGAGAGCCTGGGCTACATGGTTCCCGACCGGCACATGGACCCCTACTTTGCCGAGTTCATCCCTTCCGCAGCGCAGACAGACCCCAAACCGCACCTGCATGCGGGGTCGGAGTTCCTGTATGTCCTCGACGGAGAGCTTGAAGTGCGTCACGGCGATCAGGTGTGCACGCTCGAATCGGGCGACGCGATCTACTTCGACGCCGGAACGCCCCACTCCTACCAGTGCGCGGGAAACAAGCCGGCCGGAGCCATCATTGTCACCATGCATCAAGCTGCGCAGTCCACGCCGCTTCGTGCCGCGCCCGCGGCATTGGCGCAGCGGACGGTGGCGCCGTCTCCCGTTTTGTCCGGCGAAGGAGCGAACCGCTAGCTGTTCACTGCACAAACTGGCTCCGGAACACACCCTTGATGTGTTCCAGCCTCTTCATCACCGCTTCTTCCTCATCCGGCAAACCAAGCTCGCCTGCAAACTTGATTGCTTCATAAAGAAAATCCTTGGCTTCGCGGTAGCAATCGTTCGCGTCCCTGAACGAGTGAGCCTCATACATGTCGTCGTAGTACTTTTCCGCCTGCGCCCTGCAGCGAGCCAGGCTCGCCATCTTCGCTTGCCGCTCTTCTTCCGTCATCCTCGATACTCCCAGGCGGCCTTTATCGTGTCGGACTGGTCGCGGTAAACGCGGAGCAGCACGGCTTCACGGCTGCCTGAAACTCCATGATCTCCGCGCGTGTGCCGTCCGGGTCGTAAAGATTGAGCTGCCATTTCCCGTCGCGCCCAATCTTGGGCATGGCCTGCTTCACGCCCAGCCGATCGCCGGCATACAGCAGGTCAACCGTCTTTTCCATATTGAAGACGCCCAACGAGAAATGATCCATGGTCCCCAGATTGGATTGGGTAATGTTCGCCGGAATCCCTCGCGTCTCCGGCGCATTCACCATCATGAACTCAATCCAATCCGTGCCATTCGGAACCTGCTGCGAAATCCACTGCGTCTGCGTATCCGTCATGCCGCCATGCCAGTAAGGGCGAAAGCCCAGCAGCGTGCGAAAGAAGGTGTTTTCCGTGTCCGCGTTGTGCACCAGGTAACCAACGTGGATGATATGCGCGCTCAGCGGGTTCACCGGCACTGCCTTCGGGCTCGCTGGCGGCTGCACAAATTCAACCTTGTTGCCTTCCGGATCAACCACATCGAACCAGCGGCTTCCGTCGCTCCCTTTCTCCACCTTCTCAGGCACCGTGACTCCGTGCGCGCCCAGATAAGTCCTCAACCCCTCCGCGCTCACTGTGTTGAAGGCCACATGATCCAGACGGCTGATCGAGTTCCACCCGGCCGGCAGCGGCAACACCTCAACAAACTGGACAGGGCTGAAGTAATACCGGACGCCGGCAGGATTTTCCGGATCGTCGCGCTTCACTGCGCCCATGTCGTGCACATAAAACTGCTCAGTCTTCGCGCTGTCTGCGCTATAGACGCAAAGATGCGAGATACCCGTAATGTGCGGCCGCGCCGCGGCGGTTTGCGCGGGAACCATCGATGCAGGGATAAAAGCGATTCCGGCGAGTGCTAAGCAATGAATGATTCTCATAGGGGTCCTCTTGGTTTCCGATTCCAGGTTTTATTCCGTTGATCCAGTCTCTTCGGCGGGCAGCATCTGATAACTCACAAAGGCGAGCCGCTTGCTGTCAGGCGACCAGAAAGGAACATTCATCGTTCCCGTCCCGCCAATAAAATTCACAAGTACGCGAATCTTGTTGTCGGCCGTCGACAGAATCCGAATTGCAACGTCCTTGTTCGCTGGATGCCCGGCAACATCCTTTTCATACGAAAGAAACGCAATGGACTTCCCGTCCGGCGAGGGATGTGGCGTCCAGTTCTTGAAGCTGTCAAAAGTAATCTGCGCCGGCGCGCTGCCATCCGCATTCATCCGCCAGATCTCCATCGACCCGCTTCGATCCGAGTTGAAGTAGATGGTCTTGCCGTCAGCCGAATAATCCGGATCGTCGCTGATCCCTGTTCCAGTGGTCAGAGCCGTCTCCGCGCCGCCGTCAACGGAGATCGAATAGATGTTCCCCGCCCCATTGCCGCCTCGGGTGAACGCGATGGTCTTTCCATCCGGCGACCAACTGTGAAAATAGCCAGTATTCTCCGTAACCAGCCGAGGAGTTCCACCGCCCGATGGAATGATATAAACATGCCGCTCCGGCTTGCCCGGCATCGAGCAGGTGATGGCCAGCCATTTGCCATCGGGCGAGAGCCCGTGGCTCCCCGTGCAGCCCGTGGCAGCGCCAACATCGATGGGCGTCGGTGTCCCGCCGTCCACAGGAATCCTGAAAATGCGTCCATCCTGATTGAAGATCAGCGAGCCGCCGTCTCTCGACCAGTTCGGCGCTTCCATATGAGCAGGCTGTGAAAGCACAACCGTCGCCCTGCGCGAGTTATCTGCAACCTCAATCGCCTGTAGCGTGCTGTAAAGTTCCATCTTTGCAGGCACAGCGGGCGGCGTGAGCGCCTTCAGCTCCACATTCGAGAACGTAGCTTTCTCGGTGACCGCCGGATTGTGCGACGAGAGCCCGATGCCAACATAAAACGGTCCATCCAAATGAAGCTTGATCGAAGCTCCGCCCTGGTGCAACGGCTCGCCGTGATTCGAAACAAACATGGTGAATGTATCGCCACGCTTTTCCAGCCGCACACGCTTCGGCGGGTCGATCGCCAGCTCCACGCTCTGCGTGTTCACACCTTTCTCGCGCCGGTATTGCACGGCAGTCAACCCCGATCCATGCTGCGCCGCATCGGCATACGCTCCATCGAGATCGAGCGTCTGCCGGCACATCAGCACAGCCTTGCGATGCGGGCTCGGATTGCCCGTCTTGATCGGGAAGTCAATGTCGGCGGTAAGCGAAAAATCGCCCGACAACTTCTTCCAGGCAAAGTGAAATCCGTCCACGGTCGACCAGAGATTAACGCCCGCCGCGGTCATGGTGTAGACGCCGGCCGCCGCATCGTAGGAGAGCGTTCCCGGTGGAACCACACTGCCCACATCCGACTGCCCTTCAAAAATTCCGAGAGAACCAGCCTGCGCGGAGAGACTCTGCGACGAGGCAATAAGTGCAAAGCCAAGGAGTGCGGCCAGAAAACAACCGCGTTTGCTGAACATGAAAAATGCCTCCATCAATTTTGCCGCAAGGACGCATGGCGCCAGCTCAAGTCCCTTTTCTTCGGCCAGCAAAATATAGGTTCGGCAGGCGGTATTGTCAACCGTCTTGCGAGCCGCCGAAGTCAGGGCAGCTTAGCCGCCGATCGAAGTTTCAGAAAAGCCGAACGACACTTCCCGCGAACCCGGGTTCCAGGAGACAGGCGTTGCCAAACGTTATTTGTTAAGTAGGCCCGCGTTCTCGGCTACACGTATTCTAATTTGTACTTTTTGCATCGTCCCCGTATGTCTGGTAAGGCTCCGGCTCCGTGCTGGTTTGCATGGCGGCGAGTGTCACCAGGTCGGCTTGCACCTGCGCCCACTGCGCCAGATCCTTCTTGGTCGTAATTGGTGAGGCTGGATCGGCGTAATACGCCAGAATCTCTTCCTTGATGCCCGGAGGAATCGCCTGATTGGGCGTCCGTGTCAGCCGGTGCAGCAGATCGGCGAAGGTCGAGTCGGTGAGCGAATACCCTCCTGGCTGCACCACATGTCCCGTGTCCAAATCGCGATTCGGCAACGGATGCCGCGGGTCGCGCGCTGGCCGGGATCCATCGAGCGTAGCCGTGGGATTGACGGCCGGCGTCGCGGCCCGAATCTCCGAAGTCGTAGCACGCTCGCCCGTTTTTCCTGCCGCGTTGGGCGGCGTAAACCGCGCAAGCGTCTGTCGAAGCGCCGAGGCGGAGAGCAGCACACTGTGAAGGTATTCCGCCTCAGTTTCCTCAGTCGGGCCTTTCACCGCCAGCATCTTCAACGCACCGATCTTCGGCGTCACAAAGATCAGCCCAGCAAGCGACCAGGTTCCGATTCCCCCCTTGTGCCGGTAGGCATCCCAGTTGTTTTCCGCCGCCACGGCGGCCACTTCCTTTTCAAACTCGACCCTCTCCGGCGTAGCTGCCTCGGCCGGCTCATGGTTGCGATGCAGCAGCGTCAGTGCGTAGGCAATCCGCGGAATGAAGTTGCGCACAGCGAAACGATAATCGCGAACGTTGAAGCGTCGTCCGCGCGTGCCCGAGAAATCCTCTCTCAATCCATACGTTTGGTAGTACGCCAGTGCAAGCTGACGCACCGGCACCTCGAGTCCGACCTGCCGTAGATAGTGGACAGGCGCGGTGCGGCGATGGGCGATCTCATCAATGTCAAAGGCGAACTCCGTTTGGATATGCTGGTGCCGTCCTTGAGCGTAGTTCACGGCCGGTCCGAACTTCGCACCCAATTTTGGGAACTCAACTGCCACCGCAAAGTTAGTCGCCGTTGAGTGTCCCACCGAGTCTCCAATGTAGTGCGACAGCGCGCCAACCGCGAAAGCAAGCTCATTGGCGTTGCTTGCATTCCGAAAGAGATTCACCACAAAATCGCCCGAGCGCACATAGTGCGTCAGGTTCGATAAAGACCGATCGCCAAAGGGATAATAGCCAATGTCCTGGATCACGCATCCCCCATAGGCATAGGCGCGCGCCTGTTCCAGCTCCGCGGGCGTCAGCGTGGGATAGCGGCTCAGCAGCAGCGGAACAATCGAGTCCCGCCAGGTCAGGTCGATCAGTTGCTCATGCGTCAACAGGGAATACGCAGCAGCCTGCCTCTGCCATGGCAGCAACACCAACACGAGCAAAAAAACGAGTCGAATACGGATGAACATCATTGCTTATAGAGGCTAGCCGAAGCCCTCTGTAGATAGATGCGCGCAATTGAACACACGCGACGGCTTTTATTCCTTGACACCAGCGAAATACTCCGCAATCTGCCGCCAGTCATTCACACGGACGAAGCCAGTGACCGTGATATTGTGCGGTGCGGTATAAAGCAGCCCCCTGCCTTCAAACATCTTCAAATTCCGCGGCTGGTCGTCGATCAGGAAGTCGGCGCGGAGAATGGACTTGTTGCCGCAAAAAACGTAATGCGTCGGTGGAATGAAGGGAAAGTGCCGCTGCAGCCAGCGATACTTGGGGCCAAGCGAGTTAGGTACCACCATGGCCTGCGTGGCGATAAAAATCTCAAATCGCGTCGATAGGTCTTTCAGCACCGGTTGCGCATCGGGCATCAGCGCCAGGTCCTCAAAAAAATCTTCCGCGTCCAGAAATGCGCGAAGCTGCAATTGCCGGTCGAGCGGCGCAACCTCCCACAGCCCTTTGCCTGCCAGGTCGTCCGTGGTCACATCCTCGTCGAAGGTCTGGTTATAACGGCGCAGGTGCTCGGCAAGCGTATCCGCCATCACCTCGTCCATATCCACACAGATGCGTTGCACGGCTACTTTACCTTCCCCGCCGAGTTCTTGAGGACTACGTTCGACAGCACAGCGGTATCCGACTTGTCCGGCAGGTGCGAGCAGAAGCCAATGCCGACGTAAAAGGGTCCTTCGAAATGCAGCGTAATCGGCGGCCCAAACTGATGCATCGGTTCGCCTTCCAGGCTGACAAACAGCGCGAAAGAGTCGCCGTGCTTCTCAATGCCTATGCGCTTGGCCATGATCGGGACCAGCGAGTCAGGCGTTGCGCCTCCTGGCCGCCCGCGCCCGCCCATGCGATACTCCGTATCCTTGACCCGCAGTCCCTTCTCCGGCCGCTCGGCCAGGTGAATCATTCCCGCGCCGTGCAGCGCCACCAGCGCCTCCTTCGAATCGTCGTCGAGACTCTGGCGAATCACCAGCACCGCCTTGCGATCACCGAAGCCTTTCGGGTCCGGATAGCTGATGTCGGCTGCGAGCGAAACATCGCCGGACATCTTCTTCCAGAGATAGCGGAACTCATCGCGCACATACCAGACGTTGTAGCCGGCGGAGTTGATGGTGTACTGCTTGGTCGCCGGATCGAAGCTGGCGCTGCCCGGCACCACCGCGCTACCCACGTCCGACTGCCCATCGAAGATGCCGATCGGCGTGTTCAACGTGGTTGTAGCCCGGTGAAAATCCGACGGCGGCGAAACCTGCACGTGTGTTGGCGAACTCGGCTGTGCCCAATCCGGCACGGCGGGTGCTTGCCCGCGCAGCAACAGCGGTGCGGCGCCGACCATCAGAACCAGGAGCACGACCCGGCGGAACCGTCGATTTCCGACGGGAAAACCAGAGCTTTCCATAGAAATGAACTTTAGCAGAGCGAGGCGCACAGCCGCGCCTGCGGTTGCCAAGTCCATCATTTGCTGAAGTCCTCCGGATGCACACCCATGGACGCGGGCGGAAAGCTGCCTGCGTCTGTTCCGAGTGTCCGGTTCGGCGTATCGCTCATCGTCAAGTCAAGCGTGCCCCCGTTCGCAATCTCCGCGTGCCGAAACCAAACCTGGTTCAGCGGCTTCCCGTTCATGCGAATGCTTTCAACGTATTTGTTTTCGCGCGACGCGCCATGAGCAACAATCACGAAGTCCTTTCCATTCTTCAAATGAATGGTCGTCTTTTCAAAGACCGGACTGGCAATGTCATAGGTCGGAATTCCCGGCGTGACCGGATAGAAGCCCATCATCGAGAACACCACAAACGCGCTCATGCCCCCGCCGTCTTCATCTCCCGGCATTCCTTCCAGCGAATCGGGAAAGAATGATTCAAGCAGCATCCTAACGCGCTTCTGCGTCTTCCAGGGAGCGCCAAGCCGGTTGTAGATATACGGAATGGCCAGACTGGGCTCATTACCCATCGAGAACTGGCCCACCATCGATGTCGAGTCAGGAAACTTCGCCTGAAACTCATACTTCGAACGCCCGAGTGGCTCGCGGAAAAGCTGGTCGAGGTTGGCCTGAGCCTTGTCTTTTCCTCCCATCAGAGCGATCAGACCGTTGAAATCGTGCGCCACATCCCAGGCGTATGTGAAGCCATTGTTCTCGTCATAGTAGTCGCGGCCTCCCATGCCTCCATCGAACTTCGGATCGAGCGGCTCAATCCATTGTCCGTTCGAGTCTTTGGGCCACATCATTCCCTTGTCCGCGCGAAAGAGGTTCTTATAGTTTGCCGCCCGCCCCAGGAAACGTGCTTCATCCTCAGGCTTGTTCAGCACACGCGCAAGCTGGGCAATCTCCCAGTCATCGAAACTGTTCTCGAGAGTCACCGGTACGGGCTGCCGCTTTTCGAAAGGGTGGACTTGGCGGTCGGTCTCCTTTTCACCGGGCCTCAGTGCCGGCATGTAACCATGCGTGGCATAGAACTCATCGAGCGGACCGCGTGGCCCCAGCTGCCAGGGAAGCATCGTCACCTCAAGAGAACGCTTGCGAACTCCCTCGAAGGCAACCGGCAAATCGAAGTTGCGCACCCCTTTGAACCAGGCGTCGGCGAACCACGGCGCGGCGTGATTCCCGTTCATGCAGGCATATGGGCCCGTAAGGATCGCGAACGTCGGCATGATGCCCGCCTGTTGATACATCCGCACATACGACTGGATCTTGTCCGCTTCCATCTCAGGGTTGAGCAGCGTCTGCAAGGGTTCAAGTGCGCGATAAGTATCCCAGAGCCAGTTGTCCACGTAGAATGGGCGCGCATCCTCATGCACCTGGTGATCGAAGCCGCTATAGTACCGCCCGTCTTCCGTGATGTTGATCATTCGCTCGTAGCATCGATAAAGCGCGGTGTAAAAAACCCTTCGCTGCGTTTCCGTCCCGCCTTCGACAGCGATCTGGCCAAGCACTTGATTCCAGCGTGCCTTTCCAGCCGCTTTCACCGTGTCAAATCCCCACGCGGGAATCTCGCGTTGCAGATTCTTCTTCGCCTGTTCCACGCTGATAAACGAAATCCCATACCGGAACTCGAGAGTCTTTGCGCCAACTCTTGAAACGGTCAAGCGATTCTTGTCGCCAAGGTTCTCGAGCCTCACACTCACGGCCTCGCTGAACTCGCCATAGACAAACGCCTTCATGCCGCTGAAGTCTTCCTCCCCGCTGAGCGCGCCTGCTTCGAGCGCTTCAAGCTTGCCGGGCATTCGATTGGCGAGGACCACGGAAGCGTTGCCGTCAGGAAACCTAAACCGAAAATCACCACAGCGCTCCGTTGCGGTAAACTCGGTCTCAATCAGCGACTCGTCGAATCGAGTGGAATAGTAGTAGGGGCTTGTCTTTTCCTGATCGTAGCTGGCTGGGCTGCCATCCCCCGGCATGATGCTGAAAAGTTCCTGCATGCGATGCGAGCTGATGGCGAGTGGAAAAGACTTGATCCGATCGTCCCGCGCGTCCCCGCGCATGGGATACACACGCACCATGCTGTTCGGCAGGAAGACCGTCGGCCGTGTGGGTTCAAGCAGTATGCCCACATTCCCAATGGTCGGATCGACATATTCCACCTGCGCAACTGCATGCGCCGCCAGCAAAACCACCGCAGCCATAAATCCCAACATCAACTTCCGTGTACAAAAGACTGAACGTGCTACGACGCCTGCAACCGTCACTATGTACCCCACCTTAAAATAAACTCGCGTGAACCGAATTCGATCTTTCGCCAGCCCTATTGCACCTTGCCTGCCGCATTTCTGAGCAGAACGTCGGAAACAACAGCCGTGTCCGATGTAGCCGGCAGATGCGAGCAGAAGCCGATCCCCACATAAAACGGACCGTCAAAATGCAGTGTGATCGGCGGTCCAAGCTGGTGCATCGGCTCGCCGGTGAGGCTGACAAAAATCGCAATCGAATCCCCGCGCTTCTCGATGCCGACCCGCTTGGCATGAACGTTGGCGAGGCCGCCGCCAAACCGGTATTGCAGATCAGTGAGCAACGCGGATTTCTCCGGCCGCTGCGCCAGGTGAATCATCCCCACCCCATGCTCGCCCAGCATGGCCTCTTTCGAATCGTCGTCCAGATTCTGCCGAATGACCAAAACCACCTTGCGGTCGCCGTAACCCTTGGGGTCCGGGAAGGTCACATCCCCCGCCAGCGAGACGTCCCCGGACATCTTCTTCCAGAGATAGCGAAACTCGTCCCGCGAGTACCAAATGTTATAGCCGGCCGAGTTGATCGTGTATTGATTCGTCGCCGGATCGTAACTGGCGCTGCCCGGCACCACTGCGCTGCCAATGTCCGATTGACCCTGAAACACGCCGATCGGCGTATCGAAATTCGTGCTCGCCCGATGGAAGTCCGCAGGTGGCGGCACCTGCTTGTGAGTTGCCGAGCCGGGCTGAGCCCAATCGGGAACGGCGGGAGTTGCCAGTGCCTGCCCCAGCACCATGCGCGGCCCGGCCAACACCGCAAACCCAAGCAAGGCGCAGCAACAATTCTTCAACGCAATCCGAACCATATAGAGTTCCATAGCCAAGAACTTTAGCAGAGCCAGCGGAAGGCGGGCCGTTTGCAAATCCCCAAGTGGTCAGACCACCCATTGACACCCACTCCCCGCCTCGCGTACAAACCGGATATGCGCCCTTTGACCTCTGCCGGATTTGCATTGCTCCTCGGTTCGTTCGTTGCCCTGGGACTGTCTTCACCTGCCTCAGCTTCTGTGGTTGGCACCAACATCATCGCCAAGCCCGTGACGCGCGACCGAATCGCCACGCTGCCCAAAAAAGAGCGGAAGGCATGGCTCGAATATCTCGATCGCTCTGAAAAACAGAAGGCGATCGACAAGCAAACTCTGCTGGATGAGCAGAAAGCCGCCGGCAATACCAGTCCAAAGCATGCGGGCATGGGCCGCGGCATGTACGCGCTCAGGGCCAACCATCCCGCCGAGTGGTTCACCGGCGCCGACGCCCTCAAGGCCGCGCAAAACATCGTCACCTACCAGGTGCCCAATGGCGGTTGGAGCAAGAACATCGACATGGTCAGCAAGCCGCGCGCCCCCGGCGACCTCTACGACGCCGACAACCTGAATCGCTTCCCGGATACGGTCGACTTCGACAAGCCGGTCGATGAGACCTGGCACTACATTGCCACGCTCGATAACGACTCCACATGGATGCAGATCCGTTTTCTCGCCAAGGTCACCGCGGCTCTTCTGGCCGCGCATCGCGACGCCGACGCAGCCCCCTTACGCGCCTCAGTCGATCGCGGTGTCGAGTATCTGCTCAACTCCGAGTATCCCAACGGCGGCTGGCCGCAGGTCTGGCCCCTTGAGGGCGGCTATCACGACGCCATCACCGTCAACGACGATGCCATGACGCATGCAGTCGAGATTCTGCACGACGTAGCGACAGGCGCCGCCGACTACACATTTGTATCGCCCGCGCTTGCCCGCCGTGCCGGTCCCGCCGCGGATCGCGGCATCGAGTGCCTGCTCAAACTGCAGATTGTAGAGAACGGAGTCAAGACAGCCTGGGCGCAGCAATACGACGCGCTCACCCTCGAGCCCACCTCCGCGCGTAACTACGAGATGGCCTCGCTCACCAGCGACGAGAGCTATCCCGTCGCGGAGTTTTTCATGCAGCTCCCCAACCCCACGCCGGCTGAAGTGGCCGCTGTCCACGCGGCTGCGGCCTGGTTTACCAAGGTCGAAATCTTCGGCTACCGTTACGGCAGCGGAAACTTCGGCGGAGACCGCAACAATCCCGATGGCCGCAAGCTGATGGCCGTCTCTGGCGCAGGCCCCATATGGTCGCGCTACTACCAGATCGGCACCGACAAGCCCATCTTCGGCGATCGCGACAAATCCATCCACGACGACGTCAACGAGCTGAGCCGCGAACGCCGCAACGGC
>Ga0302320_10026915_pt1 | contig 11111 bp, 8 predicted proteins | sample Bog_T0_3_FD_202130 | JGI IMG/M metagenome (GOLD analysis project Ga0302320, IMG submission 202130) | Peat permafrost microbial communities from Stordalen Mire near Abisko, Sweden - Bog_T0_3 | ecosystem: Environmental > Terrestrial > Soil > Wetlands > Peat | place: Sweden: Abisko, Stordalen Mire... | reverse complement strand
TGTAGCTCATCGCTTCGCCCCAGTAAGCGAGCGCAAAGTTCGGATCTAATTGTTGCGCCTGGCGAAAAGCCGCACCCGCTTCGTCAAATTCGAAGCTATGAAGATCCTTAACCCCCTCGATGAATTTCGTTTGAACCGCCGGTGAGCCCGAATTAGGAAACGAGATGGTCCCCAGTTCCTGTGCAGCCAATCCGATGCACGCCATCAACCATGCCACTGCCAGCTTCCGCATATGGCATCTATGATATCGCGCGGCTAGATAAGTTTATCCAGCGTTATCGGCAGATCGCGTACTCGCTTACCCGTCGCATGATAGACAGCGTTGGCGATCGCCGCGACGCCGCCGGTGATCCCGATCTCCCCAATCCCCTTCACACCGATCGGATTCACATGTTTATCCACTTCGTCCACCCACAGCGCCTCAATGTCGGGAACGTCGGCATTCACAGGCACCAGATACTCCGACAGGTTGTTATTCACGATCCGCCCTAAACGATGATCCAGCACCGTCTGCTCATACAAAGCCATGCCGATCGCAAACACCATGCCGCCCATCAACTGACTACGCGCCGTCTTAGCATTCAGGATTTTGCCCGCGCCAAAGACGCCGGTCATCCTCGACACACGCACTTGGCCCAGATCCGCGTCGACACGCACTTCCGCGAACTGCGCTCCAAAGGCATACATCGAGTAATGCTTCTTTTCATCGCCTGGCTTGGCATCCGCCTGTGCCTCAATGTAATCCTCCCCATGCCGCCCGATCAATGCGGCCAGCGTCTCGGATTTGCCGTGGGCTGAAATATGCCCATCCTCGATCCGCACGTCCTGAGTGTTGGCGCCGTGCAAAGGCGACGCTGGATCGCCGATAGCAATCTGCACGATCTTTTCCCTCAGTGCCTGGCCCGCCAAATGCACAGCAGAGCCAACACTTGCCGCTGTCTGCGATCCCCCGGAAACAGGACCTTGTGGATAATCGGTGTCGCCTAACCGAAAGTCCACGTGGGCGGGAGATACCCCGACCGCGTCCGCGGCAATTTGGGTCATTACCGTGTAGGTGCCAGTGCCCAAGTCTTGTGTCCCGCATTCAACCAGGATGGTCCCATCCTTTAGCAGTCTCGCCAGTGCCTGCGCGTCGCTCCGATTCGTGGGATAAGCCGACGACGCCATCCCCCATCCCACCAGAACATTGCCTTCGCGCATCGACCGCGGCGCAGGCGTGCGGCGCGACCAGCCGAACTTCTCCGCCCCCACTCGATAACACTCCCGCAGTGACTTGCTCGACCAAGGTAACTGCTTCTCCGGATCCTGCTCGGCGTAGTTCTTGAGCCGGAACTCCAGCGGATCCATTTTCAACTCGTAGGCCAATTCATCCATCGCGGATTCCAGCGCATAGTTGCCAGGCGCTTCGCCGGGAGCGCGCATATAAGACGGCGTCCCAGTATCCAGCCGGACCACCTTCTGCGCGGTCGCGCTGTTGTAGGCTGTGTATAGCATGCGTGTCGGGAACGTTGCCGTCTCCACGAAATCATCGAACGAGGAAGTCTCGGTAATGGTCTCGTTACGCAAAGCCGTTAAGGTCCCGTCTTGCTTGGCCCCAGCAGAAATGGTCTGCCGCGTTCGAGAGCGGAACCCGATCGGGCCGAACATCTGTGGCCTGGTGATCTCCAGCTTCACCGGCCGATTCACTCTTCGAGCCGCCATAGCGCACAACACTACGTGCGACCACACTGGCCCCTTACTGCCAAACCCACCGCCCAGAAAAGGAGAGATCACATGGACGTTATCGGGCTGCAGACCTAACAGAGCGGCTACCCGCTGTTTGTCTCCGAATACACCCTGCGTCGCATCGTAGAGAGTCAGCTTGTCCGATCCTTCCCACACTGCGATGGTCGCGTGCGGCTCCATCGGGTTATGCGTTTCGGCCGGTGTACGGTAAGTGTACGCAACCCGGCTGGCCGCTTGGGCGAGCCCGGCCGCGACATCGCCGTGATTCGTTTCGGGAGGATCGCCGCGCGGACCCGCCTTCTTCGGCACGTAAGCCGACGGCGCTGCCTTCTCCAGACTCACATTATGAGCTTGCGGCGCATAATTCACCTTGATTAACCGTGCAGCCTCCTCGGCATTCTCCAGCGTCTCCGCCACCGCCACCGCAATAGGCTGGTTGTCATAGTAAACCTTGTCATCCTGCAGCAACTGGAGGATGCGATCGGCCGGTCCCCCGGGCTTGCCTGGCGCAGCCGGAAGCTTGGCCGTGTTAAATGGAGTCATGATAGCCAGCACTCCGGGAACCCGCTCAGCCGCACGGGTGTCCATGCTCGCGATCCTGCCCCTGGCAATTTTGCTTGTAACCATCGCCGCGTAAGCGACGTTGGCAATCCTGTGCTCCGCGGCATAGGTCGCGTGACCAGTGACTTTCAGGCGTCCATCGACGCGGTTCATGGGTTGGCCAACTGAATCTGCCATGTTTTGATTCCTTACACCTGCTTCGATGCGGCTGTGTTCAATGCCCGTACGATGGCTCGCTCCGCCAGCGGAATCTTGAACGCATTGTCGCGGTATCCCATGGCCCCGGCCAATATGGTCCGCGCCGCAGCGGCGTAAACGGCATCGCCCGGCTTCTGACCATGTAACGACCGCTCCGCCGAGGGCACGCGCCACGGCTTGTGTGCTACTCCTCCCAAAGCGATGCGAGCTTCGCGGATGGTACCCTGGTCGCCGACATCCATCATGGCCGCCACCGAAACCAGCGCGAACGCATAGGAGTTACGGTCGCGTACTTTCAGGTAGTGCGCATGCCGGCCAAACGAAAGTGCCGGTAGATCGATCGCGGTGATCATCTCGCCCGGCTGCAGATTTGTCTCGATCTGCGGTGTGTTGCCGGGGAGCCGATGAAACTCGGCCATCGGGATGGAGCGCGGTCCCTTAGGGCCTTGTACCCGAACCACCGCTTCCAAAGCTGCCAGAGCGACACACATGTCGCTGGGATGAGTCGCGATGCAAGCCGGGCTGGCTCCTAGAATGGCGTGAATGCGATTGACTCCGTGAATCGCCGCGCATCCAGACCCGGGCGCCCGCTTATTACACTCAGCGTAGGAGGGATCGTAGAAGTAGTAGCAGCGAGTGCGTTGCAGTAGGTTGCCGCCCATGGTCGCGAGATTCCGCAACTGCGGCGACGCCCCCGCCAGCAAAGCTTCGGTAAGCAACGGATACCGTTCGCGGATTAAAGGATGATTAGCGGCGTCGCTGTTCGGAACCAGAGCCCCGATGCGGACCCCGCCCTGGTGTTCCTCAACCTTATTCAGTGGCACCCGCGTGATGTCGATCACATGCAGCGGCTGCTCGACCCCCATCTTCATCAGGTCCACCAGATTGGTGCCGCCGCCTAAAAACTTGGCGTCGCGATTGGCGGCACAAGCCGCCACGGCGTCGTCAACGGTTGCCGCGCGAATATAAGTAAACGGCCTCATGCGCTCCTCCGGCCATACGCAGTTCGGACCGCGGCCACTATATTGGGGTAAGCTCCACAGCGGCAGATGTTCCCGCTCATCCGCTCCCTTATTTCCGCGTCCGTCAGATCCACCGGTCCGGTATTCGTAACATCGGGTGTAACGGCACTCGCTTGTCCGGCATGAACCTCATCCAGCAGAGCGACAGCCGAACAGATCTGCCCAGGTGTGCAATAACCACATTGGAATCCGTCGTGGTCCAGGAAAGCTGCTTGCACGGGATGCAAGGCGTCCCCCGCGGCGAGCCCGTCGATAGTGGTTACCTGAGCGCCGTCGTGAGACACGGCGAGAGAGAGACAAGAGTTAATTCGCCGCCCGTTGACCAAGACGGTACACGCGCCGCATTGGCCGTGGCCGCAGCCCTTTTTGGTGCCTGTAAGCTGAAGATGCTCGCGCAGTAAATCGAGTAAGGTAACTCGCGGATCGAGCGACAGATGGTGCCATTGGCGATTAATGGTGAGCGAGCATTGAACGGCGTTCTGGCCGGCTTCGCGCAATCGTTCGGCGGCTCCAGTCTGGGCTTCCAGGGAGGGCAGCCCAATGGCAATCGCGCCGCTTGTAACAACGGTTACACCAACGAACTCGCGCCGGGTAAAGCCATGTTTGTCGTCGTGTAGCATGGGTGTCCGTTAGACGCCGCCAGCCACCTTTGGTGACAATCCGGCTCTAATCTAGTCTCCGGCCTGCGAAGCGGGATCTAGCAGTTCGCTTAACCGATCTTCGGACAAGCCGCTCTTTTCCCGCGCGACCTCGCGCACCGTCCGGCCACTGGCATAAGCATCCTTGGCGATAGCCGCTGCCCGATCGTACCCAATCTCTGGAGCGAGCACGGTACACATGGCTAGCGACTGTTCCACGAACCCCAATGCCCGCTCGCGATTCGCTTTCAGACCGCGAATACAGCGCTCGTCGAAATTGCGGGATGCCGCCGCCAGCAGCGAAATCGACTCCAGCAGATCGTAGGCGATCACCGGCATCATCACATTCAGTTCGAAATTGCCGGCGGCGCAAGACCACGTAATAGCCGCGTCGTAGCCGATCACTTGGGCGGACACCATCAGCAGACTCTCGGCGATTACCGGGTTCACCTTCCCCGGCATGATGCTCGATCCTGGCTGGACAGCCGTGATATTCAACTCACCCAGGCCGGCCCTTGGACCCGACGCCAGCCATCGAATATCATTGGCGATCTTGGTCAACGCCACCGCATATGTTTTCAGCGAGCCGCTGAGGAAGCAGATCGCATCCTTGGCGCCTTGCGCCTCAAAACGATTCTCCGCTTCGCGAAATGGGAGTTGCGTGCGCTCCGCAATTCGCCCGATGGCCGCCTGCGCGAATCCGGGCGCCGCGTTTAAGCCCGTACCCACGGCGGTACCGCCCAGCGGTAATTCATAGATCCCGTCCAGCGCCGAGCCAATCCGCTGTGCGCTGTGCTCCACTTGCGAGGCGTACCCGCTGAATTCCTGGCCCAGCCGCATGGGCACTGCGTCCTGCAGGTGCGTCCGGCCGATCTTAATAACATCATGAAATTCGCTGGCCTTCTCGTTCAGGCTGCGCTGCAGTCCGGTCATGGCCGGCAGCAACTCTTCGTGGATCAGCACGGCCGCAGCCACATGAATGGCCGACGGAATCACATCGTTGCTGGACTGCCCCCGGTTGACATGATCGTTCGGATGAACGCCCGCGACATGGGCGATCACCTCGTTCGCGTTCATATTAGTCGAGGTTCCGCTGCCGGTTTGGAAGATATCAACTACGAATTGCGAGTCATATTCGCCGCCTGCGACAGCGTCCGCGGCCGCCTCGATGGCGTCCGCCTGCGCCTTGGATAACTCGCCTACATCCGCGTTCGCGCAGGCTGCGGCGCTCTTGATCGTGCCCAAGGCGCGGATGAAGGCGCGCGGGAATCGTAAGCCACTAATGGGAAAGTTCTCGACCGCGCGGGCGGTTTGGGCGCCGTACAAAACATGGCGCGGAACCTGCATCTCGCCCATGCTGTCCTGTTCCGTGCGAGTGGCGTCCGTCACATTAACTCAACACTGCCAGCTCTAAATAGTTTGGCCGGTCGGCGGCGCTTTGATGCTGATATCCTCGCAGAATCTCACCGTGAAAGATGATGAAGATTCCCGGCATTTGGGATGCATCTTCGACCGGAAGCCCAATCCCGTGACCCTTAAGAATGCCCGCCTCGATGCTACGCCACAAAACCTTCGGACCGAACAGATTCATGAGGTTGCCGCGTTTAAGGCCGAAAGCACGGTACAGATGACGGTGCGGATCGGAAACGCGCGGCAGCCCATCCAGCCCATACCGCTTTAGGAAAGGAGCCACCGTCTCTTCACCAGCCATATGCACCAGCACAACCTGGGTGCCGGTCGCCTGGATCGCTGCAAGGCCCACGGATAGATCCGACAAGGCCTCGCGGCAGAACGTGCATCCCGCATGTCGCAGAAAAACCAGCATGATTGGCGACTGCGTCGACATCGCCAGCAAGGTCAACCCATACTGCGTCCGGGCGCGTAACGCCATCCTCTGAATCTCCGGAGAACAAGTACGTTGGGCCGCCGCATGTTCCCGATAAGCGGTCCACAAAATGATCGCGAGTGGAATACTCCAAATCACGTCGGTGCCCAGCATAGTCCATCCAAATGCCCACGGCATCCGTCCTCGCACGGCTGACCAGGCAAATCCGATCGGCCCCGCCACCTTGACCAGGAAACCGACCAGAACCACAGGCCAGTGCCGTAGCGGCTCAAGCGAAGCAACGGCGAAACCAACTCCGCAAACCAGCGATATCATTCCGACGCACTGCCAGAACTCCGGAGAACTGGGCTGGGGCATCCGCGACCAACGGAAAATCATTTCCGGTTCGAGAATCAAGAGCATGCCCCAAGCGATGCTGGACAGGGCGGTAGTGCCCAGCACTATGGTCATCCATGCCGTTGAATTACGAAGGGTTAGCATGCGCTTTTAGTATCTTGGATTCCGCAGACTTATGCCCGGCGTCAAAAATTATGGTTTTGGATCGCGACTACTATTCCGGGTGGGGCTTGTGGATACGGATTCCAACATAGCCGCGGTGATCTCGTTATTGGTCGGCCAGTGGCCTTGGCGTCTGCCTGCATGCGCTTGGTAGCTTTCCAAGTCATCGGGATTCGGCTGAACCACTCGGCCGCCCTGCAAGAACAGCAAGCCTAGTTTCTCAGTCGGCATTAGAGTGACGAATGCTTCCGCTTCCGCGAGCGCGGTGCGCAGCTCCGTCACGATCGATTGAGGGTCGACCGGCCCGGCTGTGATCAAGGGCCGCCACTCAGCCGCCGGGTAGTTGGAATTTCGGCGAATTTCGGCGATCAAACCCTCTGGCGTAAAGCCCGGCGATTTCTCGACGGCCGCCCAGACAACCGCGCCTAGCGGGAGGATGGCGCTATGAATCGTCACCAGATCCACCAAGTCGCGCACCTCGCGTCGTCCGGCAGCCGCCATTACTTTGTTGGCTGCAAGGTCGACGGGGTGCAAGACATAGCCGAAAGTGGCATCCCGCATGGTGGGAAAGAAGCGGAAATCGCTGTCGACAACCCATTCGAGGCGCGTCTTGTCGTCGTCCCGCGAGACCTCGGCAGTATAAATCAGTGGCAGTTGCCGTAATCACCGCACATCCTAGCTGCCTGCCTGAAGCACTTTCGCGTCGTTCAGAGCGGCCGCGGCGACACGCTCCTCGGCGACATAACTTTCGGGATCGCGCTGGGATGCGAGCAGGTGAAGAACTTGAGATTGAATCTTAGACAGCGGCACGGCAGGCCTGCTCAATCTCTTCGGCGAGCTGCCTGGCGTGGCGATCGCCTTCGATGCGCAAGGCACGCGCCACCACCAGGGCATCCTCCGGCGTGGGATCGTCCAACATGCGCTTGTTCCAGAGTGCGCGAGTTCCGTATTCGGCGAAGGCTTGCCGATAGAGTCGGCGAAATTCCAGCATTATAAGGCCGCCGCCAGGACCGGTTCCACAGGGACGCCATCGTGCAGCAGGACCGGCCCGGCGGTTAAGCTGCGAGCACCCGGCAGAATCACACCGACGAGATTCAACGGGTCGCTTTGCGAGATTTCGATCGTTTCGTTAGATTTTTCAGAGCGGCGCACGACTCGTAACAGGTCCACGGCTTCGGGCCGAGCAAACTGCTCACCGGAGAAACCGGCGACGAAACGGCCGCCGCGGATCTCGCCCTTGGCTTCCATTCGCCGTAGTACCACCAGCAGATCCCGCCAGGCGGGCGCCAGTGTTTCGCGGTTCACAATGTCGCGGAACACGACGCCCCAGCGCAGCAGTAGCTGATTCGCGAAGGCCTCCGGATCGGGAGCGGCATCGCCCGTTCGCAGCAAAGCCCAGCGACCGGCGGCATGACGCGGACGCGCCAGTTTCCCTCGTCCTTCGCCGCGCCGCCGCTTGGGGTCGACCAATGCGCGCAGATTCTCGAAACCATCGGCGGTGACGAGTCCGGCGGCGACCAGTTCCCAGAGTCCATCCTCAACTTCACTGGCCAACCGGCCGGTGGCTCTTAGCAGTTCGTTGAAGAACGATGCGCCGCGCTGCTCAATCACGTCGAGTACGGCTCGGGCGGGATGCGTCAAGGCGGGAACAATGCGGCTGGCTGGTTCGGTGTGCAGCCAAGGGGCGTCCTCACGCAGGAACAAAGTGACCGGCGCAACGCGCGTCGGGCGCACCCGGCGAGGTTCCAGGCGCTCGAACGCGGGATGCGAAGAAAGGCGTCCCCACATCACTTCGCCCGAGAGGCACAGGCGGTCCAGCAGATCGGGCTCGTAGTGGGCGATGCGGCGCGCGAGGATCTGCGATTCCCAGGCGTGGGCCGGTATTTCATATCCTTGCAGTTGCCTGATGACTTGCAGAGTTCCATCGACCCCATGCAGTTGACCGGCGTTCGTGACATGTTGCCAGCGCGTGAGGAAGCGCATGAAGTCGGCGGTGGTGACCGGTTCGATTTCGCGGCGCAGGCGGCCGATGGTGAGCCGGTGAATGCGCGCCAGGATGCGGCGATTGCACCACTCCATCTTGTCGCCGGGTTCGCCGCCGCTATAACCGGGTGTGAAGTGGCCGCGCAGGATCTGGCCCTCGGCTTCGAGCTGCGCCAGCGCGATATCGACTGCCTCGCGGGTCAGACTTAGGCGGGTGGCAAGGTCGGTAGCCCGCGCGGGTCCCGTGGAATCGAGCCAACCGCGCAGGATCGCTACTGCATCGTCCACACGGCTCAGCCGCTCCGTTGCCACCCACATGCCGTTATGCAGATTCGCACGGCCTTTCGCGTGAAGCTCGTCGAACCACGGCTGCCATTCGGCGGCCGGCGGAAGCAGAATCAGCGTAAGCAGAGCGTCGTGCAACTCGTCGGCATTCCGCACATCGGGCCAGGATTCTTCCGCTACTTGGCGGATGGCTTCGGGATCGAGCGCGCCGACGCCATCGGCAACATCGGTCTTTAAAGACCGCCGCAGTTGCACCGCGCGAGCGCGGCGTTCCTCGAGGGGAGCATCATCGAGATACGCGTAGGGGTTGGAGTTCAGAATCTCGTGCGAGAACGGCGATGGTTCCACCGTCTCCACGGCTAGCGTGCGGACCTCGCCCGACTGAATCTTCTTCAGAATCTCGCGCAGACCGTTCAGATCCATGGCCTCATGCAGGCAGTTGTCGATGGTCTCCTTCACCAGCGGATGATCGGGAATGCGCGGCTCGCAAGACAGATTTTCCGGACACGCGGCTTGATCGGGGAACACCGCGGCCAGCAAATCGTCGGACCGCATGCGCTGCACAGGCGCGGGGACTTTCCGTCCGCCTTGGAATCGCAGGATAGCCAGCGCGCGTCCGGCATTCCAGCGCCAGCGCGAGGCGAACATGGGCGCGGCGAGCAGCGCCTGTTTCAACACATCTTCCACCGTGTCGGGATGCAGAAACCCAAAGATCACTTCGAGGGGGAAGGAGTGCTGGTCGCTTAACGAAATGACGATGCCGTTGTCGGTGGCGGCCGCTTGCAGTTCGAAATTGAAGTTGCGGCAGAAGCGCTTACGCAAGGCCAGGCCCCAGGCTCGATTGATCCGCGCGCCGAACGGAGCATGCAGCACCAGTTGCATGCCGCCGCCTTCGTCGAAAAAGCGCTCCGCTATAACGGTGGTTTGAGAGGGAAGCGCGCCCAGCGCGGCTTGTCCGGCTTTTACGTATTCGACGGCCTGCTCCGCTGCCCGCTGCAGCAGGTCGCCCGCTTGGTCTTGCGCCAGATCGGCTTCGAGGGCCGATACTTCCTGCGATAACTCGATGGTGCGGCCGGGCGCTTCTCCGAGCCAGAACGGGATGGAAGGCGCGGCTCCATGGGCATCGGCGACGCGCACGCGGCCCGGCTCCACGCGCTTGATGCGCCAGGAGGTGGTGCCCAGCAGAAAGATATCGCCGGCCATGCTCTCGATGGCGAAGTCCTCGCTGAGATTGCCTACCACGATGCCTTCCGGCTCGGCGATCACCTGGTAGTTGCCCGTTTCTGGGATGGCTCCGCCGGATGTAATAGCGGCCAGTCGAGCGCCCCGGCGCGCCCGAACGATGCCGTTTACCTGATCGCGATGGAGGTAAGCGCCGCTTCGTCCGCGCTTCGTAGTGATGCCGTCGGACAGCATCTCGATAATCGAGTCGAAATCGTGCCGCGGCAGCGATCGATACGAATAGGTGCTGCGCACCAAACCGTACAAGTCGTCTTCGCGCCACTCGCCCGCCGTGGACGCTGCGACGATCTGCTGCGCCAGTATGTCGAGCGCATTGCGCGGGATTTCAAGTTTATCCAACTGGCCGCCGCGGATGGCGCGGATCACGGCGGCGCATTCGATCAGCTCGTCCCGGGTGGTCGCGAAGATACGGCCCTTGGGGGTCGCCCCTATCCAATGGCCCGCGCGCCCAATGCGCTGCAACGCGACCGCGATCGAACGCGGCGAGCCGATCTGAACTACCAGGTCCACCGAGCCGATGTCGATGCCCAGTTCGAGCGATGCGGTGGCCACCACCGCCCGCAGTTCGCCTTTCTTCAGTTTCTGTTCGGCGTCCAGGCGGAGGGCTCGCGATAAGCTGCCGTGATGCGGCAGCACCGCGCCGGGACCCAGTCGCTCGGCCAAGTGGTGCGTAACGCGCTCCGAGAGCCGGCGGGTGTTGACGAATACCAGCGTGGTCTTGTGCTGCTCGATCAACTCCGCAACGCGGTCGTAGATCTCGCCCCACATTTCGGTGCTGGCTACCGCGCCGAGTTCGTCCTTAGGAACTTCGATCGCGAGGTCCATTTCGCGGCGGTGCCCGACATTTACGATTTTGGCGGAATCGCTCAGAAAGCGCCCGACTTCTTCGATCGGCTTCACCGTCGCCGAGAGACCGATCTTCTGGAGCTTGCGTCCGGTCAGATGTTCCAGGCGCGCGATCGAGAGGGCCAGATGGGAGCCGCGTTTATCGTCCGCGATGGCATGAATCTCGTCGACGATCAGCGTCTTCACGGTTTTCAGCATCTTGCGGCCGCTCTCGCTGGTCAGCAGGATGAACATCGATTCCGGTGTGGTCACCAGGATGTGCGGCGG
>Ga0302320_10026914_pt1 | contig 11111 bp, 8 predicted proteins | sample Bog_T0_3_FD_202130 | JGI IMG/M metagenome (GOLD analysis project Ga0302320, IMG submission 202130) | Peat permafrost microbial communities from Stordalen Mire near Abisko, Sweden - Bog_T0_3 | ecosystem: Environmental > Terrestrial > Soil > Wetlands > Peat | place: Sweden: Abisko, Stordalen Mire... | reverse complement strand
GGTGCAGATCATCACATGCAAACGACCAGTCTCGTCGACCTGGCGGTCCATCTGCCTGTCAAGATCGAGTTCATCGAAACTGCGCAGAAAGTCGAAGAGTTACTACCCAAACTGCAAGCCATGGTAGGTGACGGACTGATTGAGATGCACGACACCACAATCGTCAAGCCTGCCGAGAAGAAGCAAAAACATCCTGCGCCTGAAGTGCCTGCCCTGAAGACTGAGGGCAAAGCCAAGATGATGCGGATCTACATCGGCGAAAACGACAAGTGGAATGGCAAGCCGTTGTATGAAGCCATCGTCAATGGTCTGCGATCCAACGACATTGCTGGCGTCACGGTCTACCGCGGGATTCTCGGTTATGGTGCCAATCGGAGAATTCACAAGGACGCCGCGCTGAGCCTTTCCCATGATCGGCCTATCCTGCTTTCCGTGGTTGATACGGAAGAAAAACTGAAGGCCTTTATGCCGATTCTTGACCAAATGGTGAAGCAGGGTTTGGTCGTTCTATCCGACGCGGACGTTATCAAGTACACGCATAACTTTGAGAAAGCCGAGCGGCGACAGGAGACACGGATATGAAACTCGAAGGAAAAGCCAAAATGTTGCGCATCCATTTTGGCGAGGATGACAAGTGGCACGATAAACCACTATACGAGGCCATCGTAGCCAAGTGCCGAGAACTCGATATCGCCGGCGCTACGGTGTTTCGCGGGATCGAGGGCTACGGAGCAAGTACGCTCATTCATAAGAAGCATCTGCTGCGTTCTTCCGATCGCCCAATCATGGTCTCGGTGATAGACACTGAGCAGAACATTAACAAATTGCTTCCGGCTCTGGATGAAATGGTGGATGAAGGACTGATTGCTATGTCTGAGGTCGAAGTAATCCGCTACGTGCACCAGGAAGGAGTGCGCTCTCCAGTTTCGTAGCCAAGTACAGAATGGAACAAGAGCATTAAGGGATGAGCCATGAGGACAGATTCGAAAGAAGACTCGCTGCTTGAGAAGCCCGCTTCCCCCCGGTTGGTATCCGTCGCGCCGGAGGATCGGCAAGCCTCCCCTCAGAATTCCCATGGAGAGTCAGCACTCATGCGGCTCGCGGAGTTAGCTGAGCAGTTTGACGCCGAGCAAGTCGCTGCCGATGCGCGGTCCGTGGCAGAACGGGTATCGGAGGGACGCTTCTACGTTGCTTGTATCGGTCAGTTCAAGCGCGGCAAATCCTCTGTCCTGAATGCGCTGGTAGGCGACAGCGTACTGCCGACTGGAGTTGTGCCGGTTACCACCGTGCCGACGATCGTCCGCTACGGAAGTCATGCCGCCGCTCGGGTGCGCTTTGAAGCCGCTGGCGGCTGGACAGATATTCCGGTTAAGACCGTCGATGAGTATGTCTCCGAAGAGAAGAACCCTGAGAACGCGAAGCATGTCGCGGCATTGGAAATCTTTGTGCCTAGTCCACTGCTTGCAACCGGCATGTGTTTCGTGGACACACCAGGGTTGGGATCGGTGTTCACCGGCAATACGGCAGCAACCCAGGCTTTCATTCCGCATATTGATGCGGCGCTGGTCGTGATCGGGGCGGATCCTCCACTGGCGGGGGAAGAACTTGTACTGGTTGAGGCAGTCGCGCGGCACGTTCAGGATCTCATCATCACCGTAAACAAGGCAGATCGGACCACAGACGCAGAACGAGCCGAAGCGGTGGGTTTCGCGCGACGCCAGCTCGAAAAGCGACTCCCGCAGAATTCTGTCGGACCTTTGTTCGAGGTCAGCGCCGCGGAACAGCTCGAACACCGGGGAACGGGTCGGGACTGGGAGAAGTTGGTCGGTTCGCTGAACCATTTGGTCGAAGGTTCAGGCCGGCGTCTGATCCAGGCAGCCTGCGAACGTGGACTTGAGCGGATCAGCGAGCAGCTTCTCGTGATCATCTCGGAAGAGCGCGAGGCACTTCAGCGACCGATTGAAGATTCGGAGAAACGTATCGCTGTAATGAAGGAGACCATCGCCGATGCAGAGCGATCCATGCGCGAACTCGCTTATCTGTTTATGGCCGAGCAACAACATCTCTCGGACATGTTTGTCGACCGGCACAAGGCGTTTCTCGCGCGCGTAACGCCGCAGGCGCATGAGGAGTTCGAGGTGGTGCTCCAAGGGATATCTGGCTGGCTGGGGCCAACTTATCGCCGGCGTACCTTCCGCGCGGCACAGGACCTCGCACGACATTATGTGGTCCCCTGGTTGAAACCCGAACAGGAAGAAGGAGAAAAAGAGTATCGTCGCATTGCGACGCGCTTCGTGGAGATGGCAAACGAGTTTCTAAAGAAACTAGCGAATGCCGGCATTCCCGAGTTGGCACGGATGCCCCATGCCCTCGATCCGGAGAGCGGCTTTCGCGTTCGCTCGGAATTCACGTTCTTGGAGTTCATTGATGTCGCGCAGCCTGCCTCACCAGTGCGCTGGATGGCCGACCTGGTTCTTGGCCTAGTGGGCGCCCGATGGGTAATCAAGAATGAAGCGAGAAGTTTTCTCAGTAGGCTGCTTGAATTCAACAGCACCCGTGTGCAGAGCGATATTCTCAACCGGGTTCAGGACAGTCGAGCGAAGTTAGAAACCGAGATTCGCAAGCTGCTTCATGAGGTGAGTAGGATTGCAGAACAGGCGTTGGTTCGCGCCCGGAAAGTGAAAGAAGACGGCGATCCTGCGGTCCAGGCGGAATTGGATCGATTGGACGGTTTGGAACACGAAGTCACCGCCCTCCGCGAATCCACACAGCATTTAAATACCGAACGGGTGTGAAGTGGAACCTCTAAACCCGATTCGAATCAACTGCTCATCGTTGGTCTGACAGCAACCGTCTGGTCCTCAACGCCAAACACTCTGTTGTACTGGTCTTGGCCGTAACTGGTCTGGAGAGGCTCACCTTCTGCCAGCTTGAAAGTTCGCGTTCCATCCGTTTCTCGTTCGGCACGCAGAAAAATAGCAACTCTGTCCTTGTCGTTGAAGAATCCCCGCGCGAATTCATACAAGTGGGTTACGTAGAAGACTTTCATCCCCTTTTCCAGCAGAGCGCGGACAATCTGTGTCGCGATTTCTGAGCCTTCTCGCTCGTTCGTCGCTGCGAATGATTCATTGAAGAGCAAGATCGAATTCGGGACAATGTGCTCGACGATGTCGCTCATTCTCGCGAGTTCCTCATCGAATTTCCCGCTCTTCATGCTGGTGTCTTCTTCACGCTTGTAGTGAGTAAACAGGGCAGAGCAGATTTCAGCCTTGAAGTCGTCGGCACCAACGAACAAGCCGCATTGCATCATCAACTGCGCAAGGCCGATGCTCCGCAGGAAAGTCGTTTTCCCTCCTTGGTTCGCGCCGGTGATGATCACCAAGTTCTTTTGTTCCGCATGAAGGGCATTCCCGACGACGCCGTGATTCATCGTGAGGCAGAGGGTGACATCGTACAATCCGCTGAACTCCTGGCTGCGTACGCCCGATGGCACCGGGGTCGGAAAAGCAATAGGCATTCGGTGCGATGCCAGTTCGGTATGTAGATTGAGGCAGCCCACATAAAACGCCAATTCTGTCAGCAGCGCCTTGAAGAAGCCGAGCACATGATCGGAGGATTGAGTCAGCGCAAGCGCAACGCGGGAGATCCCTCGGTTCCGCATATCCGATAAGATCCGCGCGCCAGCCTCGTCGCGGGGGTCGAGACGGAAGCTGTAGGAAACAGGTCCTTTGCCAAGAAGGCGGTCGAGCCAGGTCTGCTCCTTACCGTGCGCCTTGCGCAGCATGTAGTGGGTGCCTTCGTTGCTGTTGCCAAGCGCGGCGCTTAAAAAAGCGCCCTTGCGGAACTTCAATTCCTTCAAATGGCTTTTTATCGTTGTCAGGTATTGCTCGCTCAGCTCTTTCTTTAGCATTGCAAAAAGTGACCTGAAACCCGCGGACTCAAAGTTGCTGCCGTTCTCTTCCGCGGCGCTCCTGAGCTTCTGGAGCACATGCAGAAAGGTTTCCATCAAGTCCACAGAGCCGTAGAGCATTGAACTGGGATAGCTACCGGAAAGGCTCCACCACTGTCTCCTCGTTTCTTCCACCACGGCTGTCATGAGGTCGTAAAGTCCCCTTACCACAACAGGATTCTTCAAGCAGTCTCTCAAGATCGCTTGCCTGTAGAGGATTGTGTCCAAGTCGTTTCGCAGCCCGGAGATAAGCGCTTGCTGCGCCACCTCAAACACGAACTCATCGGCGCCTGCCATAGCGCGCAGCAACGTATTCAGTTCCAAGTCTTTCGTCAAATCAGGCGCGTTCCACAGCACGGCTCGCAGAAGAGTATCCCGATCCACCTCCTGTCGCCGAACATATCTATTCTGTGACGCGGGCTGGTACAGCTCGAAATCCTTGTCCCGGTGCATTAGCAGAACTTTCATACTTCGATCCGCTCCTTGAGCAAGCTGTATGTGACCCGGTACTTCTCTGCGATCGCGTGCGCATAGGCGAGTCCGTCGGCTGGTCGTCGTTCTAATTTATAGGTGCGATCTGCTGGGTTCTGCGGGTCGACAGTGCTGACGATGCTGACCGTTTTGTCGTTGAATGATGCCAATTCATCGAGGAAAGTCACCCAGACCCCCAAAAGGTCCAGATCAGTAATCTGAGCCATGACTTTCTTGCTCAGATATACAGCGTCCTGCACCGTCGTCGAGGAGAAGATTTCGTTCATGATGACGATACTGTTCGGGGTCGCATAGTCGAGGATTTGGCGAATCCGAACGAGATCGTCGTGCAGCTTGCCGCGGAGATTCGTGATGTTCTCTTCGCGTTCGAAATGTGCGAAAAGGTGGTCGTAGAGAAATAGGCGGGCCTCTTTACCCGGAACTGGGCAGCCCAGACAGGCCAGATAATGCAATTGGCCGAACATGCGGGCGAAGGTGGTCTTACCGCCCTGGTTCGGACCGGAAACGACGAAGACGCGCTCCGAGCCAACCAGAGAGAAATCATTAAGGACGACCGCGGCGTTTTCCCGAATCAGCTTGCCGCCCAGTGCGATATCGAAAGCGTCGCGCGCTCCTATTTCTTTTGAGGTTCGTGAGAGCACTGGCAAGCAGAAGGTGAGGCCCGCTGGCCGGAACTTGTCGATGTGCGTGAGGTAAGCAACGTAGAAATGGATCTCGCGATCAAAGCGCGCGATCGTTTCGTCGAGATAATCTGCATGCGCTGCACTAAATTCATCGAGTGCGCGAAATGCGTCGCGATACAACAGTGCGACACCATCCAGAATCTCGGCCTGGATGTGATTCATGCCATCGCGGATCGGGACCTTGAGTTGGTAATCCGTCGCCGTTTCCCGCCTGAATTTGCTAAAAGTCTCTTCTACGGCGGCGCTGTAGTCGCTCTCTCCGTCATAGTGACGAACTGTGATGGAATCGTCCTTCAACAGGAGCGAGTAAGTAATGCTAGACAGGTCCGACCGAAGCTTTGCAGTCTCCGTCACGAGGTTCCTGAATGAGGCTCGTCCCGCGTAGTCGGTCAGATATTCGCGGAAAGCCTGCAGGCCGCGCGACCCCAAATTAAGCTCACCTAGTTGCTGTAAGAACCGCTCGACTGCTTGGCAGTAGATCTCGACCGCCCCGAGGAAGCCACGCTCAATTGCGTACTTGAAGTAGAGATCTTTTGCTTGCTTAAGACGCTCGCGCATCGCGCGCATTTCCGCCGAGAACGATTTGACGGCCTCCATCAAACTAGCGTCTTCGAAATCCCGCATGACCTCCTGACGATAAGAGATCACATCGAGCTCATGCAGTCGGACATAGAAAAAACACGCGAGATTGTAATCCTTCCAACCTTCTGTAATTGCTTGGACGACCTGGTGGAGGTTGAGATCCCTGAAGAAATCAGGCGCTTCCTCGCTGTCGACATTCCTGCCGCTCTCCAGATCCTCAAACAAAATGCTGCGGAACCCCATCGTCTCCTTAATCTCCTTTCTACAATGCATTCTCTGCGTGCCAGGTGAGCCGAAAATCGATGTACAGAGGCGAGGTTTTGACGTATTCGCCGAGACGATATTTCGGATGGATTGCCATTTGCATCATTCTCACGATTGCACCGGGCGAACCTTGGCCCAGATCCACCACACGATCGATAAATTCGGGGAGATTCGTTGCCCGAAGCTGGGTTCGTCGGGCAACGTGCTCAGCAAACTGGATGGCCTCTGCATGCGTAAAATTCGTCAGCCTCATACGCTCGGAGCGCAGTGCGAATATGGGAGTCAGAAAGCCCAAGTCCTCCATGTGAGCTGAGCGCGAGATTGCTACCACGGGGGTGCCTCCGTAGAACATGAGGTCGCGGGTGTCCGCGGAAAGCGCCGCGGCCGGACCGTGCAAGTGGTCGAGCACCACGAGGTATGTCCCGCGTCGTACTGCGTCAAGCACAATCCCGCGCAGGGAGACTGCTGATTTGCTCTTGACCGCCTGCGGATTCCGAAGCCAACGACGGACGGAGCGATCCCGAGAAGCTAAGAGAGCAAGGGCAAGACTTTGAAAAACCACCAGGGGCGAGGTTGCGTCGGAACAATACAGCACTTCGGGGAAAGCCTGCATTACGCGGCGAAGCAGGAACGTCTTTCCGGAGCCGCTGGGGCCGTGCAGTACAAAAGATTTACGGGCCGCGAGGCGGTCCTTTAGCTCGCTGATTTCCTTCTCCCGCCGGAAGATAAATTCGCACTCTTCGATTGTGCTAGCACCGGATGGCAGGCATTCGTATCTCGCACTCATGGCTTGCCGTCCTGTCGAGAAGACATCACCCCAGAGCGACGTGTCTGAGTGGTTTGTGCCGCGAGAAACTGGAACGGCGGGCAAGAGCAGCGAAGGGTTTGTTCCAGACTACAAGAGTATGCGGCTGCCGGAAGGGGTCGAATCTGGGAAGTCGCGACAACGAGGCGACGATTCGCCTCCCGTTGGACTGTCCGAACCTTTTCTGCGATCTCGGTTGCTTTTCGAACTCCTGACATGGAAAACCTCGTCAGGAGTCATCAGCCATCCATCGCGTGGGCAGGATAGCGGTTTGGGTGGTACTCCTTCACCCGCTGTTTACCCTATCATTATAAACTCTTGGCTCTCCAGAAGTCGCACTTCCCGAAGCGTAATCGTCAGGGTAAAATTAGAAACAGTTTATTTCGGTGAAGGAGTTCACCGCTAACCGCCGTCCCGTTGAGTGAATTAAGGACGGCTGATGACTCCTGACGGAGGGAATTCTTTGTCTCAGGAGTTGTTGCCCCGCCAGAGCATTCCCACAGTTTTCTCGTAAATGGCTGCATCAATTCGTGGCGCTAAGCAAAATCCTCGTCTCCTGCGACGCGCCGACTAGAGCGTGAACCAATGGCAGATTTGATTTCAATCACCAAGAAGCAAATGCAAAGCAGGGCACTCAAATTCGTGCTCCTCATCGGGGTCGTGAGTTTTTTTGCCGACTTCACCTATGAAGGCGCCCGCAGCGTCACAGGACCATATCTGGCAATCCTGGGAGCGAGTGCCACGTTGGTCGGTTTTATTGCTGGTCTCGGGGAACTGCTCGGATATGGTCTACGCCTGGTTTCAGGGCGGCTCAGCGAGCGCACCGGCGAATTCTGGCCGATTACTATATTCGGCTATATCGTTCAAATGAGCGCAGTACCACTCTTGGCCTTGGCTCCGAATTGGCAGATCGCCGGCTTGCTGATCGTAGTTGAGCGTATTGGGAAGGCCATCCGCAATCCTCCGCGCGATGTCATGCTTTCACACGCCGCCAAGCAGATGGGATATGGGTGGGGTTTCGGATTACACGAAGCGCTAGACCAGTTCGGCGCGCTATTTGGGCCGCTTGTGGTTGCCGCCGTTCTCGCTAGCCGAGGGAACTACCGCACGGCTTTCGCCGTGCTACTCGTTCCTGCGATTGTGACCCTGACTCTCTTGGTGATTGCTCGATTCCTCTATCCGCGACCAGAAGACATGGAGATCAAGGTTCCGAATATCGAGGCAGCAGGATTGCCCCGCAGCTTCTGGATCTATCTCGCTGGAGCAGCTCTTGTCGCGGCTGGATTCGCGGATTTTTCCCTGGTTGCCTATCATTTTCAAAAGGCTTCGGTCATTCCTGGCACGTGGGTTCCGGTCTTTTATTCCGTGGCAATGGCAGTGAGCGGCATCGGATCGCTTTTGTTCGGACGATTATTTGATCGCGTCGGACTATGGATACTGGTACCTCTGACAGTGATCTCCGCCGCATCGGCTCCGCTGGTCTTCCTTGGCAGCTTCTGGCTCGCCCTTATCGGCTCCGCACTATGGGGTTTGGGAATGGGTGTACACGAATCCATCATTCCAGCTGCGGTCGCGACTATGGTGCCGCAACAGCGCCGGCCTTCCGCGTACGGGCTCTTTACCGCGGGCTATGGAGTGTGCTGGTTCATCGGCAGCGTGATTATGGGGAGGCTTTACGACGTTTCCATCTCAGCACTAATCATCTTTTCGGTTGTCGCTCAAATAGCTGCAATTCCGGTATTCATGATTGTAAGAAAGCGACCCGACATTTTACCCAGTTGAGCCGATGAAAACTGAGGCTGGTGTAACGACAACTTTGGGTGCTGATTTGGAATCCAACATAAGACAATGAAGATACCCGAACAAAGGCCATGTCATCCGAACCTCACCAAAGCCGAAGAAGAAAACTATGACATCGATTCCTCGAAGGTAACGGAGGAATTAGAAGAGTGTTCGTCAGCAGAGAAAAAATAAAAAAACAAATCCACGAAGGATCGTAGATCTGAGCTTCCTCCGCGCTCTCCAGCGAGAGTCTCCGCGAAAACCACCCATCGCGCATGAGAAAACTTCATCCGACAGGATTGTCTTCATGGACTGTCAAAAGGAGATTGTGGCCTTTGGAGGCAGCGCAACTCTCACTACATAATGTCTCTCACCGTGAAGACAGCGTTGACGTTGCGATGTCCGACGATTAACTGAAGCGCTTGCAGATATGAATCATGTTCTTCCGCACTTGCCAGATCCCTACGCAAAGCGTCGTATTTGATGGCATAGCGCTGCATGTCTTCTGCGATTCGTTCCATGAGGGCGGCTTCGCGATTTAACAGAAACTTCCGAAAAGATTCATTGTCGGTTCGGTGCAATATCAACTGCAAGTGGGGCAGACACAGAGCCGAAAGTGTGAGCTTGCTGAGGTCACTGACCTGGGTAACTCTGCTGAGAATAGAAGCGATGGTTTGGTCTTCGGTCGCCCAACGAACCTCGCACGCAGGACAGTCTGACGCAAGGAGCGGCGAAGAGAACTTGGTCTGTGCGGCCCCATCGGTTGCAAGAGAACGCAGATGGCTTGCTATTCGATTTAGGAGGGCAGGATACGCCGTGCAGACACCGCGGGGCGAAGCAATTTGCTCGTAGTGCCAAGTGTGCAGGGGGCAAAACCCTCCCTCTTTGGCGTGCTGTTCCTGGGTGCCCGGTCGTGTGCTCAGGTTATATTGATATCGCGCCAAGAACTTCATGGTCTTGCCCATCACTGCCCTGCAAACCTCGCAGGTGCCGACAGTTCCGGACCTCACGTTGGCAGCGGGCAGAGGTTCAAAAGCCGCATCGTTCGTTTGTCCCGAGCCACTGGACGAGTCTGGATCAACCCGCTGCCTCAAAGTATGCGACCTGGCGATTAGGTTTTCCGCTTCGGATTCCGGCAAAGACTGCAGTTCGACGAACGTGCGATCACACATGGAAGACAAGAAGAGCTGTGCCCTGTGGTTGGCCAAGAATTGCACTAGAGCCCCCTCAAAATCCAATAGCCCGCTTTGCTGGAGCTTTTCCGCATCGCCCATTTGCTTCCCTAACAAGCCATCCCTCGCCGAGACTGAAAACGGATGGAATGCCTTACTTCCCACAATGCTGCGGGCGGTTTTCTCTACATAGCGAACCACTTCCTCGCGCGCTTCCGCTGGCACGGTGTCCTGCTTGTTGATCACGATGAAGACGGCACGCACGGAGGCCGAAGCATAGTGAAGAAATCGCATCTCGTCCTCTGTGAGCGGACTCTCGTAACTCGTGACCAGAATCAGTACATCGATTTCTGGAATGAATCGCTCCGTCGTTTTCGTATTCTCGAAAATGGCGGATCCGAGGCCCGGAGTGTCTACGAAGAAGAATCCTCGGCGAAGAATTTCTGCCGGGAGTTGAATCTCGGCTGACTCAATCCGCTTTGCATTTCCCGGATTTCCTTTCTCGGTGACGTATTCAGGCAATTCTTGGAGCGTGGCCTCTCCTCGCAATCTCGTACCTTCGTAATTGAGCAAAACTCGCTCGCTGGTGCCATAACGCACATACGTGATCACGGAGGTCAGCGGCACGATACCTGTCGGAAGACGATCCATGCCGAGAACCGCATTCATCAACGAAGACTTTCCCCGACTAAACCGCCCGGCAACGACAACCGTGAAACGGTCTTCCGCCAAACGGGTTAGCAGTGCACGCCAGGGTCGTTCCGTGTCGTACCTCTTGTTCGGATCTTGCTCCCTTTCGGAAGCGATGAGCTGCCCGGCACGGATCAGTTCGGCCAGTTCGAATTTGATTTGCTCGTATGTTTTCAAGTCCATGGTTTCAGACTCCGTTGTGGTTTCGACCGGTCGCACGAGGCGGTGACTCGGTTTGTAGAGTTGACCACATCAAACTTTCAGCAGGGAATCCGCGACAGACATGACTCTGCAACAGGTTTCCCTGTCAGGAGTCATCATCTGTCCCGATCAAGAACTGGAACAGCGGTTTGCGGTGAACTCCTTCACCGTGGCATCTTTTCTACATTATAGAAGGCACGGGACCCAAGCGTGGAGAAAGAGACCATTGCCGCTTTCACGGCGATGCCACATACGAAAAGGATCAGTTGAAATTGGGTCCGATCTGGGTCCGATAAGCCGGCCAAAGAGTTCTCTTGAGTTCCCTTAGAGGGCTACGAACGGGCTGTCAGTACCGTTCAGTTCCAATAAGTTACGTCGGCCAGCGACTGTCACGGCAGAGGTCGCGAGTTCGAGTCTCGTCGTCCCCGCCATTCTTTCTAAAGCACTTGCGCTAATTTTGGCGAAACCATCGAGGACCCAAAAGGGCACGT
>Ga0302320_10026913_pt1 | contig 11112 bp, 10 predicted proteins | sample Bog_T0_3_FD_202130 | JGI IMG/M metagenome (GOLD analysis project Ga0302320, IMG submission 202130) | Peat permafrost microbial communities from Stordalen Mire near Abisko, Sweden - Bog_T0_3 | ecosystem: Environmental > Terrestrial > Soil > Wetlands > Peat | place: Sweden: Abisko, Stordalen Mire... | reverse complement strand
TTTCCTCAACTTCCCCGTGGCCCCCACAAAATTATCGCAGCCCCAGCTAAACAGATCGCCCCGCCCGCAATATCCCATCGATCCGGCCGGTGACCCTCGGCGCCCCAAAGCCAGACGAGCGACATGACAATATAGATGCCGCCATAGGCCGCGTAGGCGCGGCCGGCCGCGCTGGCGGGCGCCAGTGTCAGCAACCAGGCGAAGACAGCCAGGCCCACCATACCCGGGCCAAGCCACCAGGCGCTCCTTCCCAACCGTAGCCAGGCCCAGAACGAGAAGCAGCCGGCGATTTCGGCCAACGCCGCGGCAAGGTAAACCAGGATCGTCGTTGGCATGTGCGCCCGCCGCTTTTGGGCCACCACCCTACCGGCGGCCGCCGCAAAGCCGCCATGTGGTTTTGACCCCTGGGCTTGCATGGCTCCACAAACGCGGCCGAGACTGCGGCACCGATCAGGACCCCTCGCGCATGAAATCCAGCAAGTTGACCCACTTGGCGCTGGTCGCCGCAGCCTTAGCCAGCGCTCCGGCCATGGCCCTTACGCCAGGGGCGCAGCCGCCGGACAAATATAGAGCGATGGCGCGCGAAACGCTGGCCGAACTCGTCGGTATCGATTCCACCCACGCCAAGGGCTCGCTGGTCGCGGCGCAGGCCGTGGCGCGGCGGGCGCTGGCAGCCGGCTTTCCTGCGTCCGACGTCACCGTGCTGGCCCCCGCCGATCATCCTACGAAGGGCAACGTGGTGATCCGCCTGCATGGTGCTGGCCACGGCAAGCCACTGCTGTTCATTGGCCACCTGGACGTGGTGGAGGTGGATCCCAAGGCCTGGGCCACCGACCCGTTCAAGCTCGTGGAGAAGGACGGTTATTTCTACGGCCGTGGCACCGAGGACATGAAGGGCGACGATGCGGTGCTGCTGACCGCGCTGATAAGGCTGAAGCAGGAGGGTTTAGTGCCCGATCGCGACATCATCCTGGCCTTCACCGCCGACGAGGAAGCCGGCGGCGACGCGGATGGCGTGGAGTGGCTCTTCGCCAAGCATCGCGACTTGGTGGATGCCGGGCTGGTGCTGAACGTGGACGATAGCGGTGGCCGCATCCGCGACGGCAAGCGCGTGTATATCGGCGTGGAGACCAGCGAAAAACTCTACGCCACCTATGAATTCGCCACCGCCAACCGCGGCGGCCACAGTTCGCTGCCGCGGCCAGACAATGCGATATACGAAATGACCGCGGCTTTGCATAAGCTGGCTGCGTTTCAGTTCCCCGTTCACACCACCGCAACGACGCGAGCCTACTTCACCGCATTGGGCAAGCTGACCGGTGGCGCGAACGGTGCGGACATGGCGGCGGTGGCGCGCGCCACGCCCGATGCCGCGGCGGCCGCGCGCCTCAGCCGCGACCCCGAATGGAACGCGCTGCTGCGAACCACATGCGTGGCCACCATGATGCAGGGCGGGCAGGGCGAAAGTGCGTTGCCGAATCGCGCGCACGCCACGGTGCAATGCCGGCTGATGCCCGGCGAAACCCCAGAACAAACGCTGGCGACGCTGCGCGGCGTAGTGAACGACCCGGGTGTGACTATTACGGTGGACGGTCCAATCGACCCCAGCCCGGAAACCCCGCCGACGCCGGCGATACTGGCACGCTACAAACAGGCCGCGGACCGGGTTTGGCCCGATAGCGTCATCATTCCGGAAATGGCGGCCGGTGCGTCGGATTCGGTTTATGCGCGGCTGGCAGGGTTACCGAGCTATCTCTCGTCCACCATCTTCATCGAGGATTCGCGGGCACATGCCCGGGACGAACGCGTGCTGACGCAAGCCTATGACGAAGCTGGCGAATATGCGTACCAAATGCTGAAAGTCATGGCGGCGCGTGACTGAGGTACAAGTGAGCAAGCGCTTCTTTTTGAAAAAAGAAGCAAAAACTTTTGCGCCTGAGTGCGTGTCCGACCAAGCCTGCCGCAATGGTTAACGGCGGTTTGCGCACTGGAATCACCCAACCCTTACTAAATCGGGACTTTTGCAAATCTGTCCCCGGAAATGCGCCGTCCTTGAGTTGGATCAATCCTGCCCCTCAAACTTTCGTACAAAGATTGCTAAAGCGCGAAGGTTTTTTCATGTGCCAGGCAGGGAACGACATGTCGACCGCAGTGTACGGCTTTAGCGAGGCGCTCGGCAGCCCGTTGATGGACAGCGATCTTCATGGCTGCCTGAGCCAGCTGCCGCCGCGCGCCAGCGCCGCAATCGTGGTCGAACATATCGTTGCCCGTCTGGTTGCCGCGCACGCGCATCTGCCGCCTTCGGAGCTCGCGCCCGCTGCCGATCCCGTCGAACACGATGTATCCCGCTTCATCGATCTGCTGACCGGCCGGGATAGCGAGGCGGCGTCGCGCCACGTCATGGCCTTGCGCCAGGCCTGCGTTGCCGATGAGGAGATCTGCCATGGCCTGCTGGCGCCCGCATCGCGCGCGCTGCGGGCGCGGTGGCGCGACGATGAATGCGACTATGCAGGCTTCCGCCTGGGCGCATGGCGCCTGCGGCGCCTGCTGGCGCAGATCGATCACGGCCGCGTCTGGCACCGCCCCGCGCATCGCGATCCGGCGTCCGCCCTGCTCATTACCCTATCGGCCCGCAGCGCCGATTTCGAATACGCGCTGGCGGAACGCTGCTTCACGCGCGCCGGCTGGGCCACGCAGCATCACGTGCACGGCACCGAGCTGGCATTGACCACGGCCGTGCAACGCGCCCGTTTTCACGTGGCCTGGATCGCGATCGACGAAACGATCCGGCAGTGCGACATTGCCGCGATGATCCGGTCGATCCGCCGCGTGTCGCGGAACCCGGCCATCGGCATTCTGTGCGATTGCGCCGGCATGGAACGGTTGCCGGCGGTTTGGGAGCTCGGCGCCGACGTGGTGGTTGGTGACGCAAGGGCGGCGCTGGCGGCATCGGAGCGGTGGCGCATGCTGCAAGCCGAGAGCGAAGGCGCTGCTGTGGCGTATGCCTAGGCGGAAGCGGTTCTTTTTTGAAAAAAAGAAGCAAGAAACTTTTCCGCGGCTGTCGCCGACTAGCCGGTGACAGCCGCGGAAAAGTTTTTGCTTCTTTTTTCAAAAAGAAGCGCCTTCTTGCCTAGGCTGTTTCAAGCCGCTTAACATAGCGCAGCGTGCCATCCTCATCCGTGCCATCCAGCCGCCAGCAACGGCTTTCGTAGAACCCGGGCGCGCGCAAGCCGGGTTCGCCGCCGGTCATCAGCCAAGCCTCGGTGACGCCATGCGCGCCAAGCCAGGTCTCGGCCTCCTGCAACAGCGCCGTGCCGATACCCAGCCCTTCCGCGTGCCGCAGCACGAACAGCGCGAACAGGTCGCCCTTATCCGCGCGCGCCATGGCAAAGCCGCACGCCTGGCCGCGATGCGTTGCCAGCCACAGCGCGGCCGTGCCCGCCCGCATGCTTGTGGCGACCATGGCAGGTGTAATGCCGGCGGCCGCGAGCTCGGCCGCTGACATGTGATTTTCCGTCACCGCCGTGCGGATGCTGAATATAGCCGGTATATCGGCCTCGCCGGCGGGCCGGATCGCCGTGGTTGGGTGTGTCATTGCCATGCGGGAGGGGCATACACTGTTGGCAATACGAAGCAAGGAAGTGCTTCTTTTTGAAAAAAGAAGCAAAAACTTTTGCAAGGCCGTCGCCGAGTGGTCCGCCACAGCCGTGCAAATGTTTTTTGGTTCTTTTTTTCAAAAAAGAACTGCTTTCGTTAAATCGACCCGACTGTCCTAATGCGTGCCCGAGGGTGGATCTCCGTCTGTGCAAGCACTGGTGTCGCTGGCCGTATCCGTTCCACGACGGCGCGCACCGGCGCGCGCAGCGCCGCGCTGGTCAGCAGGGCAGGGCTATCGGCCGCATTGGCATCGTAAACCTCGCGAAACCGCCGCATGAACTCGCCAAGCCGCGTCGGCGCCATGGCCAGTTGCCGGTCCTCGCCGCTGCCAACCAGCGAGTCGCCGAACGCGGTTTCCCACTCCGGCGACAGCGCGATCAGTTTCACAATGCCTTCGGCGTTGGCATGGCTTTCGCACAACTGGCGCGCCAGCCGCGTGCGCACGATGTCGACGATGCCGGCGATCGAGCGTGGCTGGCCGGCGCTGGCTTCGTGCACGCCTTCCAGAATGGTCGGCAGGTCGCGAATCGAAACGCGTTCCGCCAGCAACGCCTGCAGCACGCGCTGCACGCCACCCACCGAAATCATCGCCGGGATCAGATCGCTGACCAGCTTCTGGTGCTCGCGCGGCAAATCGTCGAGCAATTTCTGGGTTTCGGCGTAGGACAGTAATTCCGGCATCATATCGCGCACCAGCTCGGTCAGGTGCGTCGCCAAAACGCTGGGTGGGTCCACGATCGTACACTGCCGCACCAACGCCGCTTCGCGCTGGCTGGGATCGATCCAGATGGCGGGCAGGCCGAAGGCCGGTTCTGTCGTACGCTCGCCGGGCAGGCTCGGCACGCCGCCGGCCGGGTCCATGGCCAGCAGCATCAGCGCCCGCAATTCGCCGCGCCCGGCTTCAATTTCCTTTATCTTGATCGTGTATTGCTCGGCGCCAAGCTGCAAATTGTCCTGAATGCGCACTGGCGGCAGCACAAACCCCATTTCGCTTGCGATCGACCGGCGCAGCGCGCGGATTTGTTCCGTCAGTTTCGGCTGGTCGCCGGCGGCCAGTGGCAGCAGCGCGTAACCCAGTTCCACGCGAATCATGTCGATGCGCATGGCGTCCGCGATCGGCGCTTCGGCCGCTGTGGCGGGGGTGGCTATAACCGCGGCGGTATCGCCACTATGCGGAGGATGGTTCATGCGCCACCACGCGCCGCTGCCGGCGAGCGCCGCCAGCGCCAGGAAGGGCAGGGCGGGCAGGCCCGGCATGGTTGCCAACACGGCCGCGGCAGCGCCTGCCAGCGCCAGCGGCTTATGGCTGCCGCCCAGTTGCGCGATCAGCGCAGTATCCGCGCGGCCTTCCACGCCGCCTTTCGTCACCACGATTCCGGCCGCGGTGGACACCAGCAGCGCCGGAATTTGCGTCACCAGCCCGTCGCCCACGGTCAGCGTGGTGAAGGTATTGGCGGCGTCGTTGAAATCCATGCCATGCCGCAGCAGCCCAATCGCCAGCCCACCGACAATATTAATGCTGGTAATGATCAGGCCGGCGATCGCATCGCCACGCACGAATTTCGCCGCGCCATCCATGGCGCCGTAAAACCCAGACTCCTCCTCCAGCGTCCGCCGCCGCGCCCTCGCGGTTTTCTCATTGATCAGGCCGGCATTTAGATCGGCGTCGATCGCCATCTGCTTGCCCGGCATCGCATCCAGGCTGAACCTGGCAGCAACTTCGGCGATGCGGCCGGAGCCCTTGGTGATGACCATGAAATTCACCACGAGCAGGATGGCGAACAGGATCAACCCGATCACGACGTCGCCACCCATTAAAAACCCGCCGAACGCCGCCACCACATAGCCCGCGGCGGTGGCGCCTTCATTGCCGTGGCTTAAAATCAACCTTGTCGTGGCCACGTTCAACGACAGGCGCAGCAGCGTGGTCAGCAGCAGCAACTGCGGAAAACTTGTGAAATCCAGAGGCCTTTCGAGAAACAGCGCCACCATGAGCACCAGCACGGAGGCGGTGACCGATAGCGACAGCCCCAGATCGAGCAGAAAAGTCGGCAGCGGCAGGATCAGCAACGACAACAGGCAGAAAATGCCGAGCGCCAGGCCTACGTCCGTGCCGGGGATGTAGCGGGCGACAGCAGGAGAGATCAAGGCAAGAACTGGGTGGGATGCGCCATCCCCCCCAGACCCCCCGTCACACTATAGCTCAAGCGGCTACCCCGGCCTGTGGCGGGGGCACCGCCACGCCGGCCTGCGCGTAATCCTTCAGCTTGTTGCGCAGCGCCCTGATTGATATCCCCAGCATCACCGCTGCATGCGTGCGATTGCCAGCGGTATGCGTCAGCGTCTGTAAAATATGCTCGCGCTCCACATCGTCCATGCGCCGCCCAACAAAATTATCCGCCTGCACCGGCACAACGCAACCGCTGCCCTCGCTGCTCAGTTCAATCGCATCGGCGCCAATCATCTCCCCATCGGCCAGCAACACGGCGCGGTGGATAGTATTTTCCAACTCGCGCACATTGCCGCGCCACGCATGCATCGTCAGCCGCAACAGCGCATCCGGCCCCACCACGCGCTGCGGCAAGCCATTGATTTCGGCATAATGCCGCGCGAAATGCTGCGCCAGCGCCGGAATATCCGCCGGCCGGTCATGCAGCCGCGGAATTCGCAATCCCACGACGTTGAGCCGGAAATACAAATCGTCGCGAAACCTACCCGCCTGCGCCTCAACCGCCAGATTGCGGTTGCTCGTCGCCAATATGCGCACATTAATGCGCACCGGCGCCGTGCCGCCCACCCGGTCGATCTCGCGCTCCTGAATCGCGCGCAGCAACTTGGCCTGTAAGCGTATATCCATTTCACTGATTTCATCGAGCAGCAACGTGCCGCCATGCGCCGCCTCGAACTTCCCCAACCGCCTCGCAACGGCGCCGGAAAACGCGCCCTTCTCATGCCCGAACAACTCGCTTTCCAGCAAATTATCCGGAATCGCCGCGCAATTCAGCGCCACGAACGGCCCCTGCGCCCGTCGCGATCTGGCATGAATAATCCGCGCCAGCACCTCCTTGCCGGTGCCCGATTCCCCCGTAATCAGCACGGACGCATCGGAGGCCGCGATCTGCTCCGCCCGCCGCAACACCGCCAGCATCGCCGGATCGCGCATCACCGGCTGCCCCATCGGCGACGCGGCCGCCATCAGCAGCGCCGCCAAAATCTCCGGATCGGCCGGCAGCGACACCACATCGGCGGCACCCGCCTGCATCGCCATGGTGGCCTGCGCGGCGTTCATATCGTGCGCGGCGGCAATCACCCTCACGCCGATCCGCTCCGCCCGCATCGCCCCGATCAACGCCGCGACGCCCGCCGCGATATCGCAAATAATCACGTCCAGCGCGGCATTCTGCCGCAGCGTGTTCATCGCCGTGGTGACGTTATCGGCCAGCTTAACCAAAGCACCGCCTTTCCCGGCCAGCCTTGCGACCGTGGCCAGATCGCTGCTGAGCGCACCTACTAATAAAATGCGGGCCATCGGGTCACTTGACCATAAGAAAGTTGTTCTTTTTTGAAAAAAAGAACCAAAAAACTTTTGCTATTGGCCGCCTCGGTCGGCTTTGACGATTTCGGTCATCGTTATGCCCAGGCGGGTGTCGTCCACCATCACGACTTCGCCGCGCGCGACTAACCGATTGTTGACGTACACATCTATGGCCTCGCCCAGTTTGCGGTCCAATTCCACCACCGCGCCGCGGCCCAGCTTCAGCAACTGGCTCACCTGGATCGTCGTGCGGCCCAGCACCGCGCTCACCGTCACTGGAATATCGTACACTGCCTCCAGATCGCGGGCCCCGCGCGCCGAGGGTTCGGCCGGCTGCGTAATCAGCCCGGTGCCTTCGGAGAAATCGCTTTCATTGGCCATGACCGGCGCCTTTCAGAACAACATCGATATCCGGCAGCCCATACGGCGCCAGAACCTCACGCAACTCGCCCCACAACGCGGCGCAGTCGCGCCGTGCCTCACCATCCTGCCAAACCACAACGACGTCCGCTTTCGCCAGCGCCGGATCGCCTGAAATCGATAACCGCTCGCCAAATTGCGGCCGCATCGCGCCCAGTGAACGCGTAACGGTATCGACGAGATCTGCATGCACCCGGATTTGTACATCCGGCTCCCGGGTCAGCGCCGGCAACAGCGTGCGCAACAGCGCATCCACTTCCTGGGCCGCCGAAGCCTCGGCCGCGTCCGGCAGCGCCACTTGCAACAAGGCTAGCATGGCAGCCGCAAGATCCTCGGCCACCCGCTGCGCCACGGCTACGGCATCCGCGCGCGTGGCCGCCAGCGCATCGCCAATCGCCGCCAATGCGGCGGCGCTCAACTCAGCCTGTACGGCCGTGTGCTCGGCCCGCGCGGCCGCCAGCCCAAGCTCCCGCCCGGCCGCCTGCGCGGCCTCGATATCGGCCTCGCAGAAACTCGGCTCGATGATTTCCGGCTCGGCCAGCGGCGCCGGTTGCGGCGCCACTGCCGGCGGGTCGAAATCCTCGACAAACAATATCCCAGGCGCCGCGCCTAGCACGTTTCCAGGCGCGTCCTGTAACCTCGGCGCTGCCTGCAGAATGGTCTCGAACGTCTCGAAAACATCGTCGCGCAGCAAAGTCAGCACGCCCTCCATCAATAGACCATCTCCTCATCCTTGCCGCCGCCCAGTTCGATTTCGCCGCTGCCGGAAAGCTCCTTGGCCATCGCCACGATGGACGCCTGCGCGTCATCCACATCGCGCAATTTCACCGGACCCAACCCCTCAATATCGTCGCGCAGCATCTTACCCGCTCGCTCCGACAGACTCTTGAAGAACATGTCGCGCAACTTTTCCGAAGCGCCCTTCAGCGCCAGCGGCAATTTCTCCTTGTCCAAGCTGCGCAGCAGCACCTGCATCGCCGGCGCGGTCAGCCGCTGCAAATCGTCGAAGGTGAACATCAGCGCCTTGATCCGCTCCGCCGCCTCGCGGTTGCGCTCCTCCAGCGAGGCGACAAACCGCGCCTCCACGTTGCGGTCGAGGTTATTGAATATTTCCGCCATCATCTCATGCGCATCGCGCCGCGTGCTGCGCGCCAAATTGCTCATGAACTCGCTGCGCAGCGTGCGCTCCACGCCATCCAGCACGTCACGCTGAATACTTTCCATGCGCAGCATGCGCATCACCACTTCCATGGCGAAACTGTCCGGCAGCAGCGACAGCACGCGCGCCGCATGGTCCGGCTTCACCTTGCTCAGCACCACCGCCACGGTCTGCGGATATTCATTCTTCAGGTAATTCGCCAGCACCGCTTCATTCACGTTACCTAGCTTGTCCCACATCGTGCGGCCGGCCGGGCCGCGGATTTCCTCCATGATCTGCGCCACGCGGTCGCGCGGCAGGGTCTTTTGCAATAGCCGTTCGGTGCTTTCGAAATTGCCCACCAGCGCACCGGCCGAGCCCAGGCTTTCGGCGAAACTCTGGCAAATGCTTTCCACCAACTCGGCCCGCACCGAGCCCAGCTGCACCATGGCGCCGGAGATTTCCTTGATCTCGTCTTCATGCATCATGCCGAACAGGCGCGCGCAATGCTCCTCGCCTAACGCCAGCATAACGATGGCGGCTTTCTGCGCCCCGTTTAGTTCAGTAGTTTCGGCGGCGCGCGCCATCGCTCAGGCGCGCTCCTGGCTCATCCAGCCGCGCATGATGGAAAGGCTTTCGTCGGGATGCTTTTCCACCATCTCCGCTAGCTTGCGCAAATTGGAGGCGCGCAGTTGCCCTTCGATATTGGCCATTTCGATCATGCTCTCATCGGCCAGCAGCGCCGCCGCCCCAGCGGGCTGCAACATGGCCGTGCCCGGAACGACGGAACCATCTGGACCCGCCAGCAGCAATTGATCCGCGCTGGCATGCGCCTCGCCCGCCAGCGCCAGGCGCAGCGCCATCGGCCGCACGATGAACAGCAGCGCCATCAGCACCACCACGCCCAGTATGCCCGACTGCGCCAGGCCCATGATGTCGGCCTTGTCCAGATGCAGGCTGAACAACCCCTCGGGCGCCGCCGCAAGGCTGTCCGGCGTTTCGGTGAACTGCATGGAAACTACCTCCACGCTGTCGCCGCGTTTTTCGTCGTAGCCGATCGCGCTCTGTACCAGCCGCCGCAGCCGTGCCAGATCGTCGGCGCTGCGCTCATGCCAGGCAGGTTTGCCGTCGGGCCCCTTCAGCATCGTGCCGTCCACCATCACGGCCAGCGATATGCGCGCGATCTGCGGCTGCTCGCGCACCATGGTGCGCACCGTGCGGCCGATTTCGTAATTCGTGGTTTCCTCATTGCGGTCGTCGCTGCTGCCGCTGTTGCCCGGCGCGCCGGCGTCCGCGTTCGGCAGGTTGTTCTGCACCGAAACGCTTTTCTCGGCCTCGGTGCTGCGCTGCTTGTCGGTCACGGTCTGCGTGCTGCGCACCACCTGTTGGTCGGGGTTGTAGTTCTCCGTGGTTTCATTGACGTGCTCGAAATTCATCGTCACGGCCGCTTCGGCTCGCACATGCCCGGCCCCCACCGTTTGCTCCAGCATGTCCTCGATGGCGCGCGACAGCTTGGCTTCGGTAGCGCGCCGCAATTCCTCGGCGGACTGCACGCCGGCCTCGCTCTCGGTAGGCTGGCCGGCGCGCGCCAGCAGCGTGCCGCGGCTGTCGATCACCGCAATGCCCTGCGGCTTCAGCCCCGGCACCGCGGCCGCCACCAGGTTCAGCACTGCCTGTACGCCCTGCGGGTCCAGCCGAGCCGCGCCGGCCATGGTCAGGATCACACTGGCCTGCGCCGGCTGCGCCTCACGCGCAAATGGTTGGTGCTGCGGCAGCACCAGATGCACGCGCGCCGCGCGCACGCCGTTCAGCATGCGGATGCTGCGCGCCAGTTCCCCCTCCAGCGCCCGCGTCTGGTTGATCTGCTGCTGAAAATCGCTGGCCGTCATAGCGTCGCCACGGTCGAAAATCTCATAGCCGATCGAACCACCCGAAGGCAGCCCATCCTTGGCCAGCAGCAGCCGCGCATGCGCCACCTCGTTGCCCGGCACCAGAATGCGGTCGCCCGTGCCGGCCTCCTCATGCGGCACATGCGCGCGGTCCAGCGCATCGGCGATCTGCCCGGCCTCGCGCGGGTCCAGGTCGGCATACAGCAGCGCCATATGCGTCGGCCCGTCGCCGCGCAGCGCCAGCACGGCGAACATCGCCAGCACCGCCACGCCTACCGCGCCCAGGGCCACCAGCCGTGCCGGCCCCAGTGCCTTCAGCCCGTCAAGGATCGGCTTCATGCGCCGCACACTGGGGCCGCGCTGGTTGCGGAGTGGTAAATTTGTTACCGCGGCTGCGCATTGTCTCATCATTTCGGTTTGCGCCGCTCACTGCGCGCGCATTACCCGCGTCGGCTCACAATTCTGATCCGCAA
>Ga0302320_10026912_pt1 | contig 11112 bp, 6 predicted proteins | sample Bog_T0_3_FD_202130 | JGI IMG/M metagenome (GOLD analysis project Ga0302320, IMG submission 202130) | Peat permafrost microbial communities from Stordalen Mire near Abisko, Sweden - Bog_T0_3 | ecosystem: Environmental > Terrestrial > Soil > Wetlands > Peat | place: Sweden: Abisko, Stordalen Mire... | reverse complement strand
GGGGATCGCGCCTTGGGCCATGGTTTCAAAACCGGATGCCGGGCCGAACCGCCGCAATTGCCAGGTGAATTGACATTGGGCCAGGCTGGTAAATTCATAGCGGTTTTCCACCGGCAGCGTACCGTCAAAATCCGCCGGCAACTCGGTCGGGAGCTGGACCGGGGACCAGATCTGCCTGACTGTATAGTAACTGGCTTCCTTTTCGCGAAACGGCCCCATAAGGCCATCTGGAGCCCAGTTGCCCTTCACGTCCATCCTGTTGGTCGAATCATTGCGCACCACCCCCTCGTCGGCAAACACCCACAGGAATCCGCCGGCGGAAACCTTGCTGCCGAGCATCGCGTTCCAATAGTCGTCCAACCCCGCGCCATGGCCGCCATCGTAGAGTCCGTGCAGAAACTCGGTGGGCATATAAACCGCGCTGCCCGCCAGCCCCCGAACCAGCGACGTGTAGTCCGGATAATGCCGGTCATCAATGTTGCCAAACTTCGCCCAGGGATGATTGACGGCGCGATGTTGCGGATCAAGTTCCCCAAAATCGGCGTCCAGGTTGGTGTTCCAGCCGCCTTCGTTGCCGTTGTCCCAGATAATAATGCTCGGATGATTGACGTCGCGCGAAATCATTTCCCGGACGTGCTGGCGGCCCACGTCCGTGTCGTATTTGTGCTGCCAGCCGGTGAGTTCATCTAGGACGTAAAGACCTTTTTCATCACACAAATTCAGAAATTCCTCGTCGGGCGGATAATGCGACATGCGCACCGCATCCATGTTCATGTCCTGAATCAAATCCACGTCCAGGGCGGCGATCCGGTCGGACGACGAACGTCCCAGCGTGGGCCACGCCACATGGTGGCAAATCCCGCGCAATCGCACGCGTTGGCCGTTTACCAGCAGGCCTTCGCCCGGAACCTCCTCGATCGTGCGAAAGCCAAATCGCTGCTTGAGTTCATGCAGCACGGTCGCACCCTGCTTGAGCCGCACCACCGCCGTGTACAGTGCCGGCGTCTCCGCAGTCCACAAGGCCGGCGCGGAAAGCTTGGTACTGACGCGTCCCGCTGCCACCGGCACGGAAACCGGTTGGCCGACGGTGTTTCCTCGCGCGTCCAGCAGTGTTACGTCAAGCGCGTCGGCCTGGCCTTCGCCGCCAAGATAATAATCCAGTGTGAACACTCCGTCGGCGCGGGCGTCAATCGCCACGCGGTCCACGAATTGCGCCGGCTCGGCCTGCAGCCAGACCGGACGGAAAATCCCGCCGAAGACCCAAAAGTCGGCGTCACGCTCGGCGGCGTTGACGGAATTGTCCGCAGACTTGTCGCTCACGGAAACTTCGAGGAGATTCTCTCCACCGATCTTGAGCAGAGGCGTGATGTCGTACTTGAACCGGTAAAACGCACCCTGATGCACGGGGCCAGCCGCGATACCGTTGACCTTCACCGCCGCATCGGTCATAACGCCCGCAAACACGATGAAGACCCGCCGTCTCTGCCAGTCGGCTGGAACATTGAAACGGTGGCGGTAGTCGGCATGGATCGGGGTGTAGGGTTTATCCTCGAGGCCATAACGGAATTTCCCAAAGCCCTGCAATTCCCAACACGACGGCACCGCGATGTTGGTCCACACGCCGCTGTTGCGCCCGTCGTAACCGATGAAATCCCAGGGCACGGTGTGTTCGCCGTCATGCCCCGAAAGGTACTGGCGGGTGGTATCCTGCGCCGTCGCGGGGGCGAGGCCGGCAATTCCGCACGCCAGCCACAACATGACTGCGCACATGATCAGCCGGCTTGGAACCTGGTGTTTTGCCATTTTGTGGTTGCAGAATAGCAGCTGGAGCAATCTCACCAACTCAATATTGCACCGCAAACAGGAAAAACTCCTGCCAGTTTCTGGCGGGGCTGGCAGCCTTTGTCACCACCACCAGCAGGAACAAGACTGCCGAATGGCCTTGGTTCAGGGACGCGAGGCACATGGAATTTTCGAGGCTGGATCAGACCGCTCATTTAATGAATTCAAGCTCCACCACGCGCTGGCTCCTGGGGATCTGTATCGGACCAGATTGCGGTCGGCCATCCACGAATGCTTTGGTCCAACCGGACTTGACCGTAATTGTGAAGCGGGTTCCCGCCAATTCCACATCGTGGAGCGAAAAGCCGATGGTTTTAAATGGATTCAGATAAAACTCTTGCGCATCCAGCTTGAGGCCCAACATGGCCCGGAGATACTCCCAGCCCGATTTGTAGCGCGGATAAGGAGGAAAGCGGGGGGTATCCTTGTTCGGCTCTTCGGGCAAGGTACGACTCAGGCCGTCGGGGCCGACGGATTGATTCCATTCGCCCAGAAACAGATGATTGTTGTGCAGACTGGCCTCCAGCGAGTTGAAGACGTCCAGGGACTTTGCCTCATCGCCGGCATCGGCCAGCAGGGAAGCGAGCGCTTCCTGCGGTCCGAACCAGCAGGTGCGGGAGTGATACCCGGCGTTCATTTCCGGCTGATGGCCGGGGCGCATGCCATTGGCCCAGCCGCGAAAGCCCTTGGCCGAATCGTCCACAAGATTGTTCGTATAAATGGTCAGCAGCGCGGCCTGGACCTTATCCGCCGGCAGGACGGTCTCGGATTGCGGGTCGAGCAAGCAAAGCCATTTGCCGAAAAGCTGGTCGCTGAACGTGTCCTGCCCGTCGGTGCGTTTCAGGCCGTGGACGTCTTCGGGGCGGTTGGTCGGCACGTAAAAGGCATTCCAGTATCCGTCCGCATTCCAGAGCAAGCCGTCCAAGCTTTGCCGGGCCCGGGAGAACATTTCGCTGACTGGCAGACCATCCACGGAGCCGAGCTGATTCAGGGATTGGGACAGGCGGTCAACGCTGTAGAGCCCATAAACCCACATCACATTGACGTAGGCATTGACGCCCGGCATTTTCCAGATGTCGTAGGACTGGTTGCCAACGGGATTGTGCAGGAGGTATTGGTAATGGTCGGCGCGATAAACATGGTTGGCTGCAAGCTCGGCCAGTTGGAATCCTTTCGCAGTCCAAGCCGGATCGTTGAACCAAAGCGAATCGCGATAAACCCGGCCGAGGAAAGTGGGCTCTTCGGCATAATCCGAGCTGTCATCCCACAAGGAGTGCCAAACCAATCCGGCATTAGTGCCGGTGGTGGCAATGCTCTGGTAGTATTGATTCATGTCCATCCGCTCGATTTCGGGCCAATTGACCAGATAAAGCCAGTTATGATACACGCTGACATCCATGGTGTTGACCCAGCCGTGAGGGACTTCCTGCTCGAAAAAATAGGAATCGTCGGTGAGGATCGTGGAGGTGGCGACCGAGCAGAGCGCCGAAAACCAAAGCCGCTTACAGGCGGCGGGAACATTATAGGCGGCGTGCCATTGATCGATCGCCGCGGACCAGCCATCCGCCGATTTCCTGGCCACGGCAATGACCTGGTCCGCATTCTGAAACCGGGTGGTGTAATACCGTCGATATGTTTTGCGCGCGGCCGAGGACGTGGTTTTGACAGCGGGATAATCCCACGCAATGTAGAAGCGAATGGTCTGGCGTTTGCCCGGCTCGAGCTTCAAGGTCCGGCCCACGCCATGGACGTCCGGCGCCCCGCCGTCGCAGGCAAAAGCCGTCTCCCCTTGGCTATCGATCAGCACGGCATCCTCGTGCCGCACTGCCAGCGCATCGCGGTGCCGGAGGGCGAGTTCAAACGAGCGCGTCTGATCCGCGCGATTCTCCACGGTAACGTCAAACACCTGCACGGGAATCGTGGAATTGGTGAGATCATGGGGCACCATCGGCGAGAAGCCGGTGATGACAAGCCCAAGTTCCGCACCCGCTTTTTCCAAAACGAAGTGACCTTTGGGCAGATCGGCGTAAGCCCGCACTTTATCCACCGGCTGGGCTTTGGTCAGCCAGGCCACTGGCGTCTCTTGAAACACGATGCATTGATCCCCTTCGGTGAGTTGGAAGACAAACGAGGGCGGTTCCTCCGGTGGGCGGTCGATCCGCCAGTCGCTGCTTCTTAAAGGCCGACCGTCAAAATAAACATCCACAAATCCGTATTTGCCGAACACGGAAAAGCCGGTGCCGATCCCGCCAAACGGTGTGCCGGGGCCTTGACTGACATCCACCATGTCTGGAGACGGGGCCACAAACACGGCCTCCGGGCCAGGCGGGAGTGGGGAGGCTGCGCCGTTTGCGGCCCAAAATAAGCCCGCCATCCCCAGGAGGGACAGAATGCACAGGGATGGCCAAGTTCTAGAAGGACGGGGGGAAGGCCTGCGGATAGCTGATTTCATATTGTGGGATCTTGCCGATAGCAACCGTTTGGGAGCCGACCATCAGGCTTTCGCCTTGTTTTTCGCCAGCAGCAATGCCATCAGTTTCTCGAGCCTGCGTTTCACGGTTTCCGGCTGCTTCGCGGTGGCAACCCACTGCGCATATTCCTTCTGGTGCGAGTAGGAGAGTTTCTCAAAAACTGCTTTGGCCTGGGAACTCGCAGCCAGCGCCTTTTTCAGGGCTGGCGGGAGGGTGACGGTGCGCGGCTTGACATCACGTTGCAGGACAAAATGCGCGTGGTCGCCCGGCTTTACCTTCGCGCCCGCTTGCATCACCTTGTTAATGTTCAGGGTGTATTTGCCACACATGGGCATGAACGAACTGCGAAAGGGAGAGCCGTTGATTGTGCCGACGACCGCCACCCGGCCGCGCGAGCCGAAGATTTTTTCAAAGTCGCCTGGAAAGTGCAAATGGCACCAAGCGCCATTGGGTCCGGCGGGAGTGAGCTGGGCATCAAATTCCAGTTTTACAACGGACGCATTCATACTTGGTTTCATAAACCTCGCGATGCCGCAATTGGTTTCGTTTCAAGCACAAGCCTGAACCATTTTGATCTGGGACCTCAACTTGGGTTGCTTTCCCACGATCAACCTGCGGCACTTTTCTGATTTTCCTCCTGCGAGACTCATTTGCAAGCCTGTTTTCCCGTCCGACGTCGGTTTTTCAATGGTAAAGAGACCGCATCGTTGAATTTCGCGACTTTTCGCACGCTTGGCCATGCCATCTGAAGACCCAAATTAGTTTGGTCACCATTTTCATCGGCTCAGTTCTATGCCGGAGAATCCGTAGCCCCGCGCGTCCAGCATTACATTGCCCTGCTTCATCGGCAGGGCTTCGCGCTCGCGTTCGAGCAAATCTGTCTCCCGGGCAGCACGGTAGCCAGGCGCGGCAATTTCCACGACGCCTGTTTTTCCGCCGGTTTCCCATAAGCGAACCATGGTTTGATCGGCAGCACCATTGTCCGCCGGCTTCATGCAGGTCACCAACGCCTGCGTCGGATCCACTTCCAGAAAAGGATGGTCCAGCCATTTTTTCGGCAAGCAGCCCAAAGCCAACGTCAGCGGGGCGGCCACATTTCGGCTCCAGGCGAGAACGGCTGCATTGTCGTAGCCCGGCGGATGAGCCTGCAGCACGTAACGGAAACGGAAATGAGTCTCTCCCGCTTGGTCCTGGGTCACTTCTTTCCAATTCTGGTCGTTGCCCAATGCCTCGAAAGCCAGCACACCCTGATCCAGCCGCAGCATGAACGCATCCAGCGGAGCAACTGTGACCCCAATACGTCCGGGCCGAGAGTCGTCCACAAACCCCTGCACCGCAAATCGCCGCGGGTCCGCGCCTGGCAGCAGATCGCCGTCGGGTCGCATTTGTGGTCGAAGCACGGCTGCGGTGGTTTCGAGGTGAAGATCGCGTACGCCCTCTCCAATCGGGAAGAAATGGAGCAGCCTCTGCTCGTTGGTTGAGATCGGCTTTTCCAGACGCACGTCGAAATCAACTCGATCGAGTTCGGCATAGAGACGAATGATATTGGTGACGTGCAGATCACCGATGCGACCAGTAACGTGCATTTCAGCGCAGACCGGACCAAGGTGGGCTTGACACTCAACCTCGGTGAACAGCCGCTCTTTCCCATCATTAAACAAGGTTTGGCAAAGCGAGCGCCCCAAATTTCCGTTGACTATTTCCTCTCCGCTGGCTTTGTGGATCAGGCTGGCGAGGCCGCCGTTGGCCGGATCCACGCGCAAGCGGTAAAAAGGGCCTTCCAAAGTGGTCGCAGCGGCTGAGAAAGATGGCACGGCAGGACGATCCGCTTTCGTTTTAAGAGTATATTCGCGGAATCCGAAGGCCGGAACTGCCGGGGCGACAAAGAGCAGATTGCGCAGTGGACCTTCGGAAGTGAATTGTGATGATTTGCCTTCCACCGCCCTCACCCCAGCAGGAACGGCGCACTCCACCAGTATGTCCCGGCTAAAGCTTAGCGGATTGAACACCGTGACGTGCCTGCTGTCGGGCTGGAGCCCTAGTTGTTTCCAAGCCTGGTCGGTCAGGTGCTGGCTGACCTCCGCGAATCGGCTAGCCCAGTTACGCCTCAATTCGGCGTTGTGCTGCCGGTTCTGCGCATCGGCGCCGTTCCACGCATGGTCGGAGAGCATGGCCCAAAACCACTCACCCTTTTGCCGATCGGCCCGGGTTTGCGTCACCATGCCGGATCGGACCCGACTGGCGAGCACCACGAGAGACTCGGCGGCAAGGAAGGCCCGCTCATTCTCGCGGAGCGCAGCCACCGTTCGCGCCAGGCTCACCGGCCAAAGTTGCCACGACTGACCGAAGTCACCGCAAAGCTCGGGCAGGAAAGGGGACGCGGTCTCGACCCTATCCACTTCCGCACAGAACTGGGCCAGCGTGCCGTTGACCAACTTCGCCGCGTTGGTCCCGGCGGCATTGTAACCGATGATACCGTCGGCGAAGCCTCGCGCCTGTTTGTAGCTGCTCGGATTAATGTCTGAATGCGTGCCACTGGCAAATATCGTCCGCAGCGGATAGGTGGCGCCGAGCCCCGCATAATGAGGAATCCACTCCGCTGCCACGCGCCTGGGATCCTTCAGCAGATAACCGCCCTGGTAATAGGACGTTTTCAGCGACGCCCACGCGTCCAATCGGACGCGCACTTCGCTGCCATCCGGACCTTTCAGGCGAAACAAAGGCGCATTGTTCAGCCCTTGGAAAGTTGTGTCGTAATCCATAAAGGGCACCGACGTCCAGCGGATGCCGCAACCGGCCATCAAGGTCGCCATGCCCCAAGGCAACGAAGGCAGCTCGATGTGCTCGGCCACATCGATCGGCATACCGTGCTCGCGCTCCATCCTGCGTGCTGGGTAGAAGGTCCGCAAGGCCCCTTCCACGCTCTGGAACCCCCACAGGGAATTGCACAGGAATGGGCTGACACAGATCCGACCCTCGCGAATGCGGTGGAGCAGTTCGGCCTGCCGGAGCGGGTATTTTTCCAAGAATGCTTCCACCTCAATGAAGGCCGTGGCGTTGTAATGGTCGCGGTCTTCTTCGGGCATCGCGTCCGTGCGGGTCATCTCCTCAAGGTGAGCGGCCAGGAGGTCCGCAAAGGCCTGCCGCACCTGAGTTTCGGTGAAGCCCCACGTCACATCCGGACACGTGTCATTCGCGATGATGATGCGCCAAGGGGGAGGCGCGTCGGTTGCGAAGCTCTGGAGCGCGGCCACAAGCCCTCCTGACAGGATGAGTGCGAGTATGCGGATCTTCATGGATGAAGTTCATTGGTGGACGAAACAGAGTTCATTCTGGGCACTATTTAGCGCCAGGTATTCGTTCGTGTCCATACTTTAACAGAATCTGAGCTGAGAAAATCCCAAATCACGCTACACTACAAAGGGAAACAACCGATAACGACGCGCAATGCTTTTACAATGAATACAATTATAATCGAAACCGCTCGTCCGGAGTGGAAACAACTACCCGCTGCAATCCGAGCCGAATGGGAAAAATCGCTCGCGGAGTTTTACCCGGAAGGCGCCATCTCAAAGGCCGACCTTGAGGGGGTGGCCAAATACGATTACGAAATGGCCGAAACACTGCACCCCGAGCTGGTGAAGGTGGCTGATTAAAGCAGGCGCTTCGCGCAAAAGTAAAACGGTTGAACGCGATGTTGCCTCTTGCAGGTCACAATTGCAATACAAGTGGTTCAAGAGTTTTTTATTCGTGTAATCTGTGTAATCTGTGGTTAACAAAACTCCGGATGGAACGAATCGTAACCGGAACGTAACCTTTGCGTCGTAGAACCGTCACTTGCCGCTTCTAGCATCCGCCGATGCAAAGTTCCGGGCCCCGACGTCCCCAAGAGAACCAGAATCGCCGTCCTTTTTCCGACCGCAGCCTGCGCGCGATGGTGGCGCTTGCGGCCTCGGCTTGCGTCGTTGCCCCGGTTCACCGCGCGCTGGGGGCCGATGCCAATGCCGCCACCAATTCATCCGTCAATCAACTCTCAACCACCCAGTCCAGTGCCCCCGCCGATCCGGTGCTCGGACTGATGTTGGAAAAGGGCATGATTACCGAAGACGAAGCGACCAAGGTGCAAGCGGCGGTGGACGCCCGTCGTACGAACATGGCAGCGGCCATGGCGGCGGAATACATGGCGCCCCAGTCCAAATGGAACATCAGCAAAGGCATCAAGAATATCGAGCTCTATGGGGATCTCCGCCTGCGGTATGAGGATCGCGAAGCCACGGATCCGGACCACGAACGGAATCCGGACACCGCCAAGCATCAGCCCAAGTATCTGCCCCCGGGCAGCATTGACTTGCAGCGCGAGCGGTATGCGTTCCGGGTGGGGGTGCGCGGGGATGCCTACGACGACTTCTATTACGGCTTCCGCATGGACACCTCGTCGAATCCGCGCTCAAGCTGGGTGACGATGGGCACTTCGTCCAGCGGCCCACCCTATCAGGGGCCGTACGGCAAGTCCACGGCGGGCTTGGATGTGGGCCAGATTTTTCTGGGCTGGGCCCCGGAGAGCTGGCTGGATCTGACCTTCGGCAAAATGGCCAATCCGCTGTACACCTCGTCCATGGTCTGGAGTCCTACCATCAATCCTGAGGGCGTGGCGGAGCACCTGAAATACACGGTGGGCGAGGCGGAGTTGTTCGCGAACTTCGCGCAGTTTCTGTATGCGGACAATAATCCCGATTCCGCCTCCGGCGGCTTGGGATTCAATGGGCTGGAAGGCCAGACGGCGAACCAGATTTTTCAGATTGCCTGGCAGGGAGGCATTAATTACCGCATCGCCACCAACATATCCGCCAAGGTGGGCGCCACCATCTATCAATATTTCGGGATGCAGCGGAGTTCCGAGAAGGGAGGGGGAGAATCGCCCTATTTCGGTGATCCTTATATCGGTGAAGGTGCTTATACCGGGCCGCTCACCGCCAATCTCGTCAATGGTTACAGTGGCTATCCCACAGGCAGCACTTTGCCCGGATATCAAAGCTTGGGCTACCCCTACAATCAGGTGGGTCTGGACAATCTTCTGGTGTTGGAAGTGCCGTTTGAATTCAACCTGCGGCTGTTCAAGAAGGTGGATGTGCGCTTGTTTGGCGATGTGGCCTACAACCTGGAGGGCTCCAAGCGAGCCGACGTGGCGGCGGCGGCCTACGACTACATGCTATCTGTGCAAACCCCGGCCTTGACGCCCTCCCAGATCAAATCCTTGACCTTTGCGCCGCAGCGCGGCGATAACAAGGCGTATCAACTCGGGGTGGCGGTGGGCAGCAAGGACGGCCTGGGCCTGGTGAACGGCTCGACGTCCAAGCGCCATGCCTGGGAACTCCGCACCTATTGGCAGCGGGTGGAGCAATACTCGCTGGATCCCAACCTGATTGACGCGGACTTTATGGAAGGGTTGGAAAATTTGCAGGGCTTTTATGTGGCCCTGGCCTACGGCTTCTCGGATAATTTTATCGGCACCGTTCGCTACGGTCGGGCCACCCGCATCAATGACAAGCTGGGCACCGGCGGCAGCGGCGAGGACATTCCGCAGATGAACCCCGTGAACGAGTATAACATCCTGCAGGCGGACCTGACCTTCAAGTTCTGAACCAGCCGCCCGAAAAAGAGAAAGCAGAGAGCCGAGAGCCGGCCTCTCGGAACGCCTCGACGGGCTCAGCAATCCCAAAGGGATTGTGTCCTCCACACTTTTGTTCCAGGAAATATGTAGTTCGAGTCTCGCCGATTACATCATTGTCGTGGACGTCATACTTCCTTTCTTACGCATAGTGCCTTAATTTGATTCCGGCTTCTTTAGGTGACGGGCACGGCATTCACGAAACAATATCCAGCCCGAATGATATTCATACGTTCCATCCCCTAACCTACTTCCGAGCAGGAAACCGTGCTGCGCAAGAAACTGCGCCTCACCTGCGAATTTTTCGCCGCCCTGAACCTGACCACCGATTTGCGCAATGCCGCCAAGGCCGGACAGGACTGGAACTTTCTGCCGCCCGAAACCGTCGCCGCCAGCGGCGTGATCATTCAGACGGAAAGGTCTTGCGCAAATAACCCAGGTAGTTGCGCGAGACCGGCCGGAGGGCCCATTTTCGCGTCGAGTGGTTGAGCGTGGCAAAAAGGGCTTCATATTCGGCGGCGCCAACCACGTGGCTGCCCAGCAGCAACGCCGCGACTTGCCATAGGAAATCATGGGCTGCGCCCAAACTGCGGCCATCCGGTCGCCGGCGCAGCGCGGCATAGATTTCTTCCATTTCTTGATCGGTTTGGTCTTTGCCGCCCCGGCACAACGTCAGCACGTGATTCTCGATGAAGAAAAAATGAGCAAGATACTCCGGCGGATAGTGGTCCATGTCTTTGGGCGCGAGCTTGTCGCCGCGAAACAATTCGGTCAGAGCGGGCACCTTCCAAGCGGTCATCTTCGTGCCGTCAGTGACAGGAATCGAATGTTTGTCACAGACCCGGATGTTCCCCTGCCCGTCCGCCTCCAAGGCGACCGTCAACTTGTCCGGGTTCAGACCGAACCTTTTGACCAGGATTCCCAGCGACGGGACCAGATCCAACGCCAGTTCTGCGCCTTCCGCAGGCGGTTCGGGCGCGTCATTCCAGCCCGCAGGCTCAGGATCTCCCGCCCGGAGCCGCTCGATGGCATCGGACACAATCTCGGCTTCGTCGCCTGCCCGTGCCAGCAGCGTTCGGATAAAGATTTCCGCCTTGGAGTTGGATTTCACCGCGGGCGTGCCCGAGAATC